>Ga0136619_10000289_pt1 | contig 18753 bp, 17 predicted proteins | sample AntDrymUQ3532106_2_FD_104807 | JGI IMG/M metagenome (GOLD analysis project Ga0136619, IMG submission 104807) | Polar desert sand microbial communities from Dry Valleys, Antarctica - metaG UQ353 (21.06) | ecosystem: Environmental > Terrestrial > Soil > Desert | place: Antarctica: Dry Valley...
CCGCCGCCACCGCCGAAGTCGCCGCCTCCCCAGCCGCCACCACCGAAGTCACTCCCGCCGCCATAGTCGCCACCGCCGTAGTCCCCGCCGCCGTAGTCGCCACCACTCATGTCGCCACCGCCGGCATCTCCGGCATCCCCGCCGCCGGCATCGCCACCCTCACCGCCGCCTTCGCCTGCGCCGTCACCGGATTCGCCGCCCTCGCCGGACCCCTCGGATCCGCCGTTTTCAAAGGACTCCGTCGAGGGGACGCCGGCCATTCCGCCGAACATCGCACTGAACAGGAACACCGAGCCCAGGCCCCAGGCGCCGCCGATCAGCGCCGGGCGCCACCACGGCTCGCTGTACCAGCCTTGAGGCACCGGGCGGCCGGCGACCCGACCGCCGGGGTAGTAGTGCTGGTTGCGCTCGCTTGGTTTGGGTGAGGCGCCGTAGGTGTGGCCCTCGACGTCGACCTCGCGATCCTCGGTGACCGCTCCGGCCGATCTCTGACCGTTCAGGTCGGGTAGCGGCGGCCCGGGGTCGAGGTCCATCGCCGTACGGGCAGCTCGTACGTAGTAAAGGCCCTCGACCGCGGTCTGGGTGACCAGCCGGCTCTGGGCGACCGTGCGCGCCTGGTCCAGTTGGGAGCCGGCCGCGATGTAGCGCTCCGATGCGTCGGCCAGCGCCTGTCGGGCCGGGCCGTCGATGGCGGAGAGATTGGACAGTTGCCCGCCGAGCAGCTCGTACCAGCGCCGAGCTTCGGCCTTGGCGTCCTCGAGCGAGGTAGCAGCGAATTCGGTCTGCTTGCGCTTCTGGCTGGACGTGTACAGCCAGAAGCCCGCCGCAACGATCAGCAGGATCAGGATGATCTCCACGGTGGTGATGCCTCCTCGAGTCCGGACGGCCGATCCGGGCTGATGGGCCGCCTGGCCCTGTCTGTCTGTCTGTCTCAACGTCGTCGGTTGACCGGGCGTTCCGCTCTTGGCAGGGGAAGATTGCCGGAGGTTGGGTAGCGAACCGGCTCAACGGGGTCCGAAGATCGCGGCTCAGTCAGCCGTACGAGCAGAGCCGCGTCTCGATCTCGGTCATCGCTCGAGGTACATCGACGGTTTCGGCCACGTGTACGGGTACGGGTGCGGCGCCGACGGGCTGGTTGTCCGACGGCAAACCTGACCCGGGTCCGCCGCGCCGATCCACCAGAGTCGAACCGCGCCCCGGTCCGTGTCCACAGTCGACAGACACTGTCCTGGCCACGGTCCCGAGGACGCCCGGAGTGATCGCTTCGAGGACCGCCAGTGCGTCATGGATGACAACGCCGGTCCCGCCCTGAAGCCGCAGGTAGAAGTCGAGGTAGTGCGCCAGCATCGCCGCGGCAGCCGAGCCCACGCGGCCACTGGCCCCGATCCGAGCCACGGCCGCCGCATCCATGGCGGTTGGCCGGGTCACGTCCAAGCCGACCACCGTGATCGGCAGGCCGGAGGTGAGCACGCGCTGTGCAGCTTCCGGGTCTGACCAGACATTGAACTCGGCGGTCGGCGTGACATTGCCGGAGCCGTACGCACCCCCCATCACCACGAGTCGCTCGATCCGGGCGGCGGCCGCAGGGTCCGTGGCGACCAGCAGCGCGAGATTGGTCAACGGCCCGACCGCGCAGACAGTGACCGGCTCGGACGAGCCGTGCAGCAGGTCGGCGAGCAACCGTACGGCGGGTGTCCCTTCGGCCAGCCGCTGAGCGGAAGGGAGTTCCACGCCGCCGAGCCCGTTGGCGCCGTGGACGTGCGCGGCGCGATGGGGCTGTGGATGGACCAGCGGACGGTCCGCGCCAGTCGCGACCGGAATGTGGTCGGCACCAGCCAGGGCGAGGATGCGCAATGCGTTCTCGGTCGTCTGCGATACGGAGACATTGCCGAACACCGTTGTCACAGCACGGAGTTCGACTTCCGGACTGGCGGCAGCCACCAGCAGAGCGATCGCGTCGTCGACTCCCGGGTCGGTGTCTATCACCAGCGGTCTCAGTCCCACGACGCCACTTCCTGGCGGGTTGGCAGGGAGCTCTGGGCCCCGTGGCGGCTTGCGGTGATCGCGCCGACGAGGCACGCCCGATGAAGCGCCTGGGCTGGCCCTCGTTCCTCGAGCAGGCCGAGGACCAGAGCGGCAACGAAGGCATCACCGGCAGCGGTCCCGTCCACCGCGACGACTCTAGGAGCCTCGGCGTACGCGATCTGCTTCCCTCCTTGGCGCAGTTCCGCACCGGCCGCGCCGTGGGTCACGGCGACGAGGCGCGCGCCGTCGAGACCGGATATCGCGGCGTACTCGTGCCGGTTCACGACGATCAGGTCCGCCCGGGTCAGGACTGAGTGCGGTACCGATCCCGCGGGCGCCGGGTTGAGGCAGAAGAAGCCCGGGGCCGCGTCTGCCGCCGCAGTCACGGTCTCGATCGGGATCTCCAGCTGGCAGATGACCGCGTCGGAACTGGCCAGTTCGTCGGGCGCCAACGCAAGCGTCGCGTTCGCACCCGGTACGACCACGATGGTCGTCTCGCCGTCGCGGTCGACGGTGATCAGGGCGAGGCCGGTCGGCTCATCGGTGCGCCGCACGCCAGTGAGGTCAACCCCGCCGGCTTCGAGCAAGGCAAGGGACAGGTCGGCGTCGGCGTCTCGGCCTACCGCCGCGATCAGACGTACGGCGGCACCCAGTCGAGCCGCGGCCAACGCCTGATTGGCCCCCTTACCTCCCGGTACCCGGTCCAACCGGGCTCCGCCGATCGTCTCGCCGGTGCCGGGGAGGCTAGCCACCGTGGCGACCAGGTCGAGATTGATGCTGCCGACAACCGTCACTTGCACGTCCCCCATCTCACCAGTCCCCTCATCACCGTTGTGCGCATAACGGTGATGTGGGCGGCTGAGTCCTGACCGTTGTGCGCACAACGGCGGAGGTAGCGTGGCCGGCGTGTTCACTACCCGCCCGGAGTTGTCGGGCACCTTCGGCATGGTCGCCAGTACGCACTGGCTGGCCAGCGCCGCCGGGATGGCCGTCCTCGAAGAGGGTGGTACGGCCATCGATGCGGCAGTGGCTACGGGGTTCACCCTGCAGGTGGTCGAACCACACCTGAACGGTCCCGGCGGAGAAGTGCCGATCCTGTTTGGGCGTCGAGCCGGCACACCCACGGTCCTCTGTGGACAGGGAGTAGCTCCTGCCGCGGCGACGATCGAGCACTATCGCGATCAGGGCCTGGACCTCATACCGGGGACCGGACTGCTTGCGGCCACCGTCCCGGGTTCGGTCAGCGCCTGGCTCACCTTTCTGCGTGACCACGGGACCTTTCCGCTGGAGCGGGTCCTGCGTTTCGCCGTCGAGTACGCACGAAACGGCCATCCGCTGCATCCGCGGGTTGCGGCCACCATCGCCGCGAGCTCCGACACGTTCACCCAGCACTGGCCGACCTCGGCTGACCTCTGGCTCGACCCCGATGGCCATACCCCGCAGGCGAACACGGTGTGGCGCAACCCGACTCTTGCCTCGACCTACCAGCGCCTCCTGGATGAGGCCCGAGCAGCCGGCGGCTCCCGCGAGCAGCAGATCCACGGGGCACTCACCGCCTGGCACGAGGGTTTCGTCGCCGAAGCGATCGAGCGACACGTCCGGACCGCCGTGCTGGACGAGTCCGGCGACCGCCACGCCGGCGTCCTGACCGCCCACGACATCGCGACGTGGCGCCCGTCGTACGAGAGCCCGGTGTTCCTCGACTCGCACGGCCAGACGGTGTGCAAAGTCGGCCCGTGGAGTCAGGGGCCGGCGTTCTTGCAAGCCCTTGGCATTCTCGGGAACCTGGCCTCGACCGAGGCGCCGCATGCCAGCGCGGAGCAGATCCATGCCGTCACCGAGGCGGTCAAGCTCGCAATGGCCGACCGGGAGGCTTGGTACGGCGACGCGCGGCCGGTCCCGATCGACGTGCTGCTGTCCCAGACGTACGCCCGCGACCGCGCCGCCCTGGTCGAGAACACAGCCGCCATCGGGCTTCGACCGGGAAGCCCCGACGGGGCGCAACCGCGCCTGCCCGATCACGTCCTGAACCCGCCGAGCAGCGACCGGCAGGCCCCCGGAATGGCCGGCGTGGGCGAGCCGACGGTATCCCGAACGCCTGGGGACACATGCCATCTCGATGTGGTCGACCGATACGGCACGATCGTGTCCGCGACGCCGAGCGGTGGCTGGCTGCAGTCCTCGCCGACCATTCCGGAACTCGGTTTTCCCCTCGGTACCCGGGCGCAGATGTTCTGGCTCGAATCGGGCCTGCCCAGTTCGCTGCAGCCCGGCACCAGGCCACGCAGCACGCTCAGCCCCACCCTGGTGATGCGCGGCGACGAGCCCACGATGGGCTTCGGCACCCCGGGCGGCGACCAGCAGGAGCAGTGGCAACTCACCTTCTGGCTCGCGCACACCCTCGGCGGGATGAACCTCCAAGAGGCGATCGACGCGCCCGGCTGGCACACCACCGCGTTCCCGTCCTCGTTCGCGCCCCGAGAGATGACCGAGGCCGAGCTACTGGTCGAAGACCGGTTGGGCGACAGCGTGATTCAGGATCTGGAAAAGCGCGGGCATAGTGTCGTGCGGTCGGGGCCGTGGTCTCTGGGCCGGATGTCGGCAGTCAGCCGGGACCCGGAAACGGGCGTGCTGCGGGCTGCCGCCAATCCCCGTGGAATGCAGGGCTACGCCGCCGGCCGCTGAGCATCTCTTGACTTCGAGCGCGCTCCAACTCGTAGCGTCCCCGGATGACGTCAACCCCGTTCGGCCCGGACATCGACGAGGGTCGGTACGCACGGGGCTTCATTCCCTGACAGCAGTTGACGGCGCTGCCGGTCAGCGCGTCCTGGACTCTCTCGCGGACATGGGCTAACTGGTCGGAGCGGGCTCGGGTGCATAGTGCCGGGCCGCCGCCTCGGTCGCCACCTGCAACGCCTGCGCTGCAGGTGGGAAGCCGCACCCGGTCAGCCAGTTGGCCAGCAGCCGGTGCCCGCCCACAGTCAACACCGACTCGGGATGGAACTGCACGCCTTCGATCGGCAGCCTCCGATGGCGTAGGGACATCACGATCCCGCCAGGCGTTGCGCCGGTCACCTCGAGGTCGTACGGCAAATCCTCCGCCGCAGCCGCGAGTGAGTGATAGCGAGTCGCGACAAATGGCGAGGGCAGCCCGGCCAGCACTCCCTGGCCGTCGTGTACGACTTCACTGGTACGTCCATGCAGCAACTCGGGAGCCCGACTCACCTTGCCGCCGAAGGCAATTGCAATTGCCTGATGACCCAGACACACACCAAGCAGCGGCAGCTCGCGGCCGGCGGCGGCGCAGACCAACGGAATGCTCACGCCGGCCTGCTCCGGACGGCCAGGACCGGGCGAGATGAGGATTCCGTCCACGCCGAGGCGGTCCAGATCCGCGACCGCGACCTCGTCGTTGCGCCGTACAACACACTCCGCACCGAGCTGAGCCAGATACTGCACCAGGTTGAAGACGAAGCTGTCGTAGTTGTCCACGACCAGGATCCGCGCTGTTGCGCCGGGCACAGAGCCTCACTCACTCGACCGTGATGTCGTTGAACGGCAACATTGGTTCCACCCAGGGAAACACGATAAACAGCAACAGCGCGCTGACCCCGGCTAGCAGCACCAACGAGCCCACCAGCTTGCCAGGCAGGCCCCCGGGCAGCACCCGCCAGATCCAGGTGTACACGGTCAGCCACCCGTCAAAGCTGGTGGCCCGTCGGGGTAGTCGGCTCTGGGCAGACCGGGACCGTTCAGAATTGCGTGAATGATCAGCCGCTGCTCGGCCGAGAATTTGGGATGGCAGGTGGTGAGCGTCAAGTAGGCCGCGGTGGGCTCGACGCTGCTGTCATCGACGCCCGGAATCGGAAAGACCACGTCGACATCCTGAGGCGAGACGATCTCCAACCCAGGTATCCCGCTGGGATCGGCGTCGAAGTTCCCGGTGGTCGGATCTCCCAGAACGACGTAGGTGAACCACATGTCGGAGGTTTCGATGACCACCGCATCGCCGGGCTGCAACCGATCCAGGTCCAGGAACGGTGATCCCTTACCTACCCGATGCCCGGCCAGCGAGAAGTTACCCAGGTCTCCAGGCATGGCCGAGTCGACGTAATGCCCGGGTCCCTGCTCGAGCTCGTCCGGATCGGTCCCTTCGATGACAACCTTGACGTAGTCGACTCCGAAGGCCGGAATCCGGATGAAGGCAAAGCCCTCTCCCAGCGGGATCGACGACAGCCCGCCGCCGGGCAGATCCGGACCGTTGACGGTGGGGTCGTCCCCCCAGTTCTGGCGCAGTTCTTGCGTCAGTTCCTCCTGCCGCTGGTTGGTGAACAGGTCGGTGACGAACAGCTCGTAGACCACGAACAGCAAGACGACCAGCCCGAAGGTGATCAACGTCTGACCCAGCCCTCGGACACCGGTTCGCACCAAGTCGGCGCGACTACGCGGCTTCTTGCCCGCGGCGCTGCCGTCTCGGAGCCCCTCGCCGCTCCGGCGGGCATCGCGGCGGCGCGGCGCCTTGGGGACGCCGTGCCGGCTCCCGGATCGGGCCGCCACCGGCCCTTCGTCCGCGTCGCTCACCTGATCCGTGATCGGCTGATCGGAATCCGGAGACTCGCGGGCGGCCTCGCGGGTACCGTCGCCGTGCATTACTTCTCCGTCCGCCCCGTGTCTGCTCATGCCGCGTCGGCATACCGCAATGTCAGGGGCCCATCGTAGGCGGGGAGCACAAGGTCGGTCTGAGCCTGCACGCTGAACTCCAGGCCAAAGCTGCGTACCGCCTGCGTCAGCAGCGCAACACCGGAGGACTGCTGCAGAGCCGTGTTGATCTCGTCGGGGGCACCGATGGCGTCGATGCGGAACGGGGGTGAGTACGTACGACCTTGCAGCAGCAGGGTGTTCCCGACACAGAGCACGGCGCTGGTGGCGATGATCCGTTCGCCCATGATCGTCACCGCGTCCACGCCGGCAGCCCATAGGGCGTTCACGACCGCCTGGAGATCGGACTGGTGGATGATGAGGTCGTCGGGCCGGGAGCCGGCGGGCAACTCACCGCCGGCTTCGCGAGGTGCGTCGTCCAGAGTGATGGTGACCCCCGGCCCCTGCATCGCGGTCAATCCGGCCGAGGCCGCACCGAGTTCGGCAACCGCGCGGCCGATGGCTGCACCGGCGTCGAGATCTTCGGCTCGAGCCAGGGCGGCAGCGGTCTGGTCCTGCAGGTCGCCCAGGGTGCGGGACTGCTGATCCGTACGCCCCTGTAGGTCGTCGATGAGTCCGAGCAGCCGAGTCTCCGGACCGGCGCGCAGTGTCGTACCGCGTGCGGTGATGGCGGTCGTGGCGAACAGCAGTCCCATCAGGACAGCACTGAGTACTGCCAGGATGCGCCAGACCGACGATCGTCGCACTGCTTTTCCTCCCGGTAGTTGATCAACAAGGCCGCAGCGGGCTCACGGTGCCTCCCGATGCCAGCCCGTCCGCAACTACGCTAGTACGGCGGCCCGCACGTCGGTGGCGCGGCGCAGGAAAGGACGAACCCAGCGATGCCCAAGTCGAAGGTCCGCAAGAAGCCGGCCTACACACCGCCCGAGGACATTCTCCCCGGCGCTGCCGCTCGCGCGCGCGCCCGCCGACCGAGTCCACGCTGGTTCGCGCCGTTGATGGTCGGACTGATGCTGATCGGTCTGCTGTGGATCGTGGTGTTCTACGTCGCGGGCGACAAGATCGGGGTGATGAACGCCTTGGGGCCGTGGAACTTCGCCGTCGGGTTCGCGGCCATGGTCATCGGCCTGGCAATGAGCATGAAGTGGCGCTGAGACGCTGTTACTCCGCGGTAACGCTGCGTGGAACGACACCGCTGTAACTATCCCCAGGTGTGGACACCGCTGGGGATAACCAGCCAATCTCGATCAAACGATGCCGCTCGGTCGCCGCAGCGAGATCCACAGGGGTGTGGACAGAGCGGTCTATCTGGGACGTTTCGTCCATCAGCACCAGTCCGGGATCAGGTCAGCAGTTACAGGATCGTCGCGCTGGCCATCCCGCCGCCTTCGCACCGTTACATTGCTGTGCTCGGCGTCAGGTCAGCAGTTCCAGAATCGTCGCGTTGGCCATCCCGCCGCCTTCGCACATTGTCTGCAGGCCGTATCGGATACCGTCATGGCGCATCCGGTGGATCAGCGTGGTCATCAGCCGAGCCCCGGAACCACCCAGCGGGTGACCTAGCGCTATCGCTCCACCTCGGCTGTTCAGCCGCGCCGGGTCGGCCCCGGTCTCGGCGAGCCAAGCCAGCGGTACGGGCGCGAAGGCCTCGTTCACCTCGTACGCGCCGATGTCCTCGATCCGCAGGCCGGACCTGGCCAGTGCCTTGGCTGTTGCCGGAATGGGCGCGGTCAGCATGATCACCGGATCCTCCGCCGCCAAGACCGCCGTGGAAATCCGGACCAGCGGAGTCAGCCCGAGTTCGGCCGCCCGCTGCGATGTCGTGACCAGCAGCGCCGCGGAACCGTCGGAGATCTGGGACGCGTTGCCGGCGCTGATCACGCCATCCTCGGCGAATGGGGTCGGTAGCGTGCCGAGCTTCTCGACCGTGGACCCCCGCCGGATTCCCTCGTCGGTCTTGACCATCCCGTCGTCGGTGGGGATCGGTGCGATCTCTGCATCGAAGAGTCCGGCGTCCTGAGCCGCAGCCGCCTTGGCGTGCGACTCGAGGCTGTAGGTGTCCAGCTGGGTACGGGACAGTTTCCAGCGCTGGGCCATCATCTCTGCGCCTACGCCCTGGTTCGGGAAGACCCCGTCGTAGCGCTGCAGGTACATCGGGCCCAGCGGCAGTCCGGCGTCCTTGCCCACGCCGGCCCCCAGCGGTACCCGGCTCATCACCTCGACCCCACCGGCCACGACGACATCGCACTGGCCGCTCAGCACCGCGGCGGCTGCGAAGTGCACCGACTGCTGCGAAGAGCCGCACTGCCGGTCGATCGTGGTACCGGGCACCGATTCCGGCCAGCCGGCGGCCAGCACCGCGTTGCGGCCGATGTTGAAGGTCTGCTCGCCAACCTGATTGACACATCCCCAGATGACGTCGTCCACGACTGCCGGGTCGATTCCGCTGCGATCGACGAGGGCGTTCAGGACATGCGCGGACAGGTCCACCGAGTGGGTGCCGGACAGGCCTCCCCCTCGCTTACCGACCGGGCTACGTACGGCTGCACAGATGACGGCGTCAGGCATGGGTCCGAGGGTAGGCGGCGACCTGGGAAGCTGGCACCGTGACGTTGCCGACCCCTACGCCTACTCCGGCCGCATCCCTGAGTTGGGCGCCGCGAACGGTCGAGACGGCACTGGCCGCTCTGGGTGGCGCGATCATGGCGGCCCTGGGACTCACTGTGGACCCGACCGGGCGATGGCTGGTCTGGGCGGCCGCCGTGCTGCTGTTCGGGATCGCCGCGGTCGACCTGTTGATCCGGCCGCGGCTGCGAGCCGACGACCTCGGATTGACCCTACGATCGCTCAGTGGTGCCACATCCGCACCGTGGTCCCAGGTCGAGATGAGCCTGCGCCAGCAGTCGAGGTTCGGCCGCAGCGTCGCGACCCTGGAACTGGAGGTCGACGGGAACCTGCTCATCCTCGGGCGGCGCGAACTCGGTGCCGACCCCGAGCAGGTCGCCCAACAGCTGACCGCGCTCCGGCGACAGGTCAGCTGAGCAGCAGCGCCGTACCCAGGACGGTGAGGGCGAGGAGCACCGCGCCGAGGCCGACCAGGCCCGCGAGGATTGTCTGACTTCGCCGTTTCCCGTAGATCACGACCGCCCCGGCTGCGGCGCCGATCAGGAACCCGCCGGCGTGCGCGGCCAGGGAGATGCCCGGCAGAAAACTGATGAAGACGTTGATCGCCAGGATCGCGACCAGGGAGCGGAGATTCGCCTTGCGCTGATACATCGCCACGCCGGTGGCTCCGAGCAGCCCGAAGATCGCTCCGGAGGCGCCGGCTACGGCGCCGAAGGGAGTAGAGAAGAACAGCACCGCGACCGAGCCACCGATTGCGGACAGGAAGTAGATCGCCGCGTACCGGAGCGACCCGAGGTAGTGCTCGAGGTCTCGGCCCAGGATGTAGAGGCTGAACATGTTCACGGCGAGGTGCGTCAATCCGTAATGCAGGAACGCACCGCTGAGCATCCGCCACCACTGACCATCGGCGATCAGGAACGGTGCGGTGGCGAGATCGGCGAAGATCGGCGACCGGAAGTTGGCCATGATCTGGCCGCCGGCAGTGGCCACGGTGACCACAAAGGCCAGCACGTTGACCGCGATCAGTCCCGCGGTGACCGGACCCAGCTTCGCCACGGTGACGCGTGCTGCGGTCGTACGGCGAGGCCGCCGGATCGAGGCCTGGCCAGCGGCCACGCAGTCCGGGCATTGGAACCCGACCGAGGCCGGGCGCATGCAATCCGGGCAGATCGGCCGCTCGCACCGTACGCAGGAGATCTGGGTCGGCCGCTCAGGGTGGCGGTAGCAGGCCAGTCCTGGACGCGCGGGTGTCGTCATGAGCTGCGCACTGCGGGTCGCTATCGCGCCGTACGGCGGACTGCGGGCACTAAGCCTTCTCGACGGTGACGGAGTTGATGACCACGTCGGTCACCGGCTTGTCACCGCGTGAGGTGCGGGTGTTGTTGATCCCGGCCACGACGTCCCGGCTGGTTTCGTCGGCGACCTCGCCGAAGATCGTGTGCTTGCCCTGCAGCCACGGCGTAGCGATCGTCGTGATGAAGAACTGCGAGCCGTTGGTGCCGGGACCAGAGTTGGCCATCGCGAGCAGGTAGGGCCGGTCGAAGGCCAGTTCGGGGTGGATCTCGTCGCCGAACTGGTAGCCCGGCCCGCCGAAGCCCTTACCGAGCGGGTCGCCGCCCTGGATCATGAAATCCTTGATCACCCGGTGGAAGATCGTGCCGTCGTAGAGCGGGTCGTTGGACGTGGCCTTGGTCCCCGGGTGGGTCCACTCGCGGGAGCCTTCGGCGAGTTCAACGAAGTTCTTCACGGTCTTTGGCGCGTGGTTGTCGAACAGTTCGAGGCGGATGTCACCGGCTGAGGTGTGCAAGGTCGCGGTAGAAGTCACGACGTCCATCCTTCCACGTCGGTCAGATCCACCCGTGATCTTGACGTTGTTGTCGGTTAGCCGGCCGATTTCGGGCTACCAACCGACAATAAGGTCAAGATCACCGAGGCCGGGCGTTTGGGAACAGCGCGATCAGGCGGGCGGGAGGGTCGCGAGGGCAGCGAGGACGGTGGTTGCGACCTCGCGGGCCTGCAGCGAACTCTCCTGGTTGGTGGTCACCGCCACCAGCAGCGGCCCGGTGGTGACGGCGAGCAGCGTCTGCCTGGACGAGACGATCACGCCGCCGTAGTCGCCGATGTCGGTGATCGGCATGGCCGAGGTGGTCACCAGGGCCAGGGCTGCGTTCTGCGCCGCGACCGGGTCGGGGTACGGCGTGAGATCGATCGTCACCGCGGCGGATCCGTCCGGCCGGTAGAAGACGCAGTCGGGGGCCGGCTGCCCGTCCACCGTGATCGTCTCGACCCGCTCCATCCGCTGGCCGATGGTCTCCTCGATGAAGCCCTGCTCGAGGTAGGGACACGGCGCGTCCGCGACCACCGGCGGCCCCGGCGGAGGCGGTCCGGTCGAGGTCGGCACCGCCGATTGCGTCGTGGTCGTCGCCAGCGCGGACGACGTACCGGCCGGCTGGTCAGACCCGGATTCCCCGGCGGAGCATCCCGCCGTAACGGAGACCAGCAGCAGTCCGAGAACACCGGCCAGCCCGGAGCACCGGTTCGTTGCCGGCCCGCTTCCGATTCCAGCGCTCATCGGCGTCACCCTAGGACGCCAGCCAGAGCGCTCCCGAGCCTGGGGCCGCCCGGCCGGCGGCGTCGGATCGCCTTGGTCGGTAGGTCAGTTGACCGGCCCCCGGGTACTGAAATGCTCCGGATCGCTGAGCCGGGTGGGCCGGATGCCGAGCCGGTTGTTGATGATGATCGTGATCACCCACAACACGATTCCCAGCAGCACGAGCGCCCCGGCGACGAGGTACTGCGCTTGCGGGCGACCGGACAGCGGCGTGACCAGGTAGAGGCAGAAGAACGCGCCTAGGATCGGCAGGGCCGACGGGGCCCGGAACGCACCATCGGGCGGCGGGTCCTTGCGCAGGATGAGGACCGCGATGTTGACCACGGCGAACACGGCCAGCAGCAGGAGCGCGGTCGTACCACCGAGAACCGCGACCGCGTTCTCGTTGGCGAAGGAGACGTACACGATCAGCGCGAAGGCAAGCGTCGTGGTGAAGATGATGGCGACCCAGGGGGTACGACGTCCCGGGTGCACCTTGCCGAGCAACGGCGGCAGGACCCGCTGCTTGGCCATGCCGTAGATCAGCCGACTGGCCATCAGCATGTTGATCAGCGCCGAGTTGGCCACGGCAAACATCGAGATGAACGGCAGGATGTCACTGATCGGCAGGTTGGGCGCGCCGGCTTCGACGACGAGCGTCAGTGGGGTAGCACTTTCGGCCAGCTCGCCCACCGGGACCAGCGCCACCGCGGCGATCGAGACGAGTACGTAGATGATCCCGGTGATCGTCAAGCCGGTCAGCATGATCTTCGGGAAGATCCGCGCCGGATCCTTGGTCTCCTCGGCCATGTTCACCGAGTCCTCGAAACCGACCATCGCGAAGAAGGCCAACGAGGTCGCGGTGGTCACCGCGAGGAAGACGTTCTTGTCCTCCGGGGTGTCGAAGGCGATGACCCGCGAGAAGTCCGCGTCGCCACCGAAGATCGCGAAGAGTCCGACCATGATCACCAGCAGCAGCCCGGACAGCTCTACCAACGTCAGGACCACATTGGCCTTGACGCTCTCGCCGACGCCGCGGAAATTGACGGCCGCGATCAGCAACATGAAGCCCAGTGCTACCACGACGATTCCGCCGTTGCCGAGGTCCAGTCCAAAGCCGAGCGAGAGGTTCGAGGCGAAGGCACGCGACGCGGTCGAGGCCGAGGTGATGCCCGAGGACATCACGATGAAGGCCACCAAGAAGGTCACGAAGTGGATCCCGAAGGCCTTGTGGGTATAGAGCGCGGCGCCCGCGGCCTGCGGGTACTTCGTCACGAGTTCGAGATAGCTGAATGCGGTGATGGTGGCGACGATGAACGCGACCAGGAACGGCACCCAGGCCGCGCCGCCGACCTCCCCGGCGACCACACCGGTCAGCGCGTAGACGCCGGTGCCGAGGATGTCCCCGACGATGAACAGCAGGAGCAGCTTGGGGCCCATCACGCGCCGCAGCGCCGGTTCCCCCTGTGAGTCGGTGTCCTGCGCGGTGCTGGCGCGGGGGTCAGCCATCACTGTCTCCATCCCGTAAGCGGTGCGACCATCACGTGATCGAGATCACCTTGGCCTTTGCCGGCGCCGCTGTCGAGAGCGCAGGGCCGACGCGAGGTCCGGCACCAAGTCCGGACGTTATGCGCACAACGTCCCGTAATTGACCGCAAAGGGGGACGTTGTGCGCATAACGTCCCGCGGAATGGTCGGGGGCGTACGGCACAGTGAGACTCGTGAGCGTTCTGCCGGCCGGCTTGCCGCTGACCTGGGACCGGGTACGCGGGCACCGGCTGCGACGCCACGGCCTGCTCGAGCAGTTCCCGGGAGGTTCCGCCACCCAGGTCGCCTCGACCGTGTGTGGGATTCACGCCCAGGTGGGGTCAGCCGCAGCCCTCTCGCTGGCTCGTCGAGTGCGCGGCGCCGGGTCCGACCTGATCACCGACGCGCTGTGGCGGGATCGGTCATTGGTCAAGACCTACGGCCCGCGCGGCACCGTCCACGTGTTTCCCGCCGAGGAACTCTCGCTGTGGACCGCCGCCACTCGCGCCTTACCCGAGCAGCACTCCGGCCAACCACCGGCAGAGGGTCCGCCCGCGCCCACGCAGGCACAGGCGGAGCAGCTGCGTACGGCCGTGCTGTCCGTCACGCGCCGAACCCGGCTGACCCGAAGCGAACTCGGCGCCGCGATCACCGCCGAGTGCGGACCGTGGGTCGACACCCTTGCCTCAGCAGCCTGGAGCACCGGCTGGCCGCACTGGCGGCTGGCGGTGGACGAGGCGGTCGCCCGTGGTGTCCTGTGTTACGGTCCGCCGCAAGCGAATCGGGTCACTTTCGTACGAGCCGACGAGTGGTTGTCCGATACGGACGCGCAGATGTGGACGGGCGAGGACGGCGCGCTGGTCGGCGGCGCGCCGGCCGTACTCGTCGAGGTGGCCCGTCGCTACCTCGCCGCGTACGGTCCGGCGACCCATCAGGAGTTCGCCCAGTGGTTCGCGATGCCGGCCGGGGCGGCACGACAGGTGTACGCCGCACTCGGCCACGAGCTGGTCGCGGTGGACATCGAGGGCAGCAGATCATGGGCGCTGGCCGCGTCCGAACCGCAGGACTGGGAGCCGGTCACCGACTGCGTGCGGCTACTGGGCTATTTCGACTGCTTCGCCGTCGGCTCGCATCCGCGCGACGAACTGGCTCCGCCGGAGGCCGCGCGGCGGGCAGCGGCACACGGTCGAGGATTCATCAAGGGAAGTGCCCGCCGATTTCTCTGCGGGCCGCTGCCGGTGCTGCTGATCGACGGCGTCGTCAGCGGCGTGTGGACCTACCGCGGGCAAGACCGAGCCGAGCAGGCCGAGCAGGTCCGGGTCGAGGTGTTCGGGCGAGCCAGTTCCACCCTGCGCGGACTCCTGACCGAGGAGGTCGCCCGGCTCTGCGCGGTGCTCGATCGCGACCTGACCCTCTCGGTCGGCCCGGCGGACATAGCCGCACATCTGTGACATAGGACAATCAACCCATGACCGCGCCCGCGAGCAGCCCACTGCTGGCTGCCCTCGACCAATTGCGGGTCGCGGTCGCCAGCTGTGCCTTCCCGCTCGAGCTTCCGGCCGCGCACCAGGCTCGGCGTACCCAGCAGTCGGTGACCGATCAGCTCAGCGACTACATCCTGCCCCGATTGAGCCGCCTCGACGCGCCGCTGCTGGTCGTCGTCGGCGGGTCGACCGGGGCCGGAAAGTCGACCCTGGTCAACTCTCTGGTCGGGCGCCGGGTCAGCCAACCGGGCGTCTTGCGCCCCACCACCAGATCCCCGGTCCTGGTTCTCAACCCCGAGGACCGAGCGTGGTTCGCCAGCAACCGGGTGCTGCCTGGGCTGGCTCGTACCACCGGAACGACCGGCACGGCCGGGACGGCCGGGACGGCAGAAACACCCGGTACGCCCGGTACGCCCGGTACGCCCGGTACGCCCGGTACGCCCGGTACGCCCGGTACGCCCGGTACGCCCGGTACGCCCGGTACGCCCGGTACGCCCGGTACGCCGGGTACGGCCGGGGACGGCACCGCCGGCAACAGCCTGCAGCTGGCTACCGACGAGACGGTTCCACTCGGCTTGGCCCTGCTCGATGCACCCGACGTCGACTCGGTGGTCACCGAGAACCGGGAGATGGCCGACCAGCTGCTGGCGGCCGCGGACCTGTGGTTGTTCGTCACCTCCGCGGCGCGCTACGCCGACGCCGTGCCGTGGGGATTCCTGCGCCGAGCAGTCGAACGCACCGTTGCCGTCGCGCTCGTGCTGGACCGGGTCGCCCCTCAAGCGATCGACGAGATCAGCGCCCATCTGCGCGAGATGCTCGACGAGCAAGGACTCGGCCAGGCGCCGTTGTTCGTCGTACCCGAGGTGCCCCTCGACGACGAGGGACTGATCCCACTGAACGCGGTCATGCCGCTACGGATCTGGCTGGGCAACCTGGCCGCGGACAGCGCCGCGCGAGCGGCCGTCGTACGGCAGACGCTCGAGGGCGCGATCGTGCACCTGATCGGCAGCACGCCGTCGCTGGTCAGCGCGCACGTCGAGCAGCTGGACGCGATCTGGAGGCTGCGCGCCGACGCCGACCGGATCTATCGGGCCGCCGGTGCGCGAGTCACCGAGGGCACCGCCGACGGGTCGCTGCTGCGCGGTGAGGTGCTGGCGCGGTGGCAGGAGTTCGTCGGCACCGGTGAGCTGCTGCGCAGCCTTGAGCGCCGGATCGGCTGGTTGCGCGACAAGCTGTCGGCCGCGCTGCGCGGGCGGCCAGCCCCGGAGAACGAGCTGACCGAAGCCGTAGAGACCGGCCTCGAGGCGATGCTGCGCGCCGCCGCGGAGTCCGCCGCCGAGCAGACCAGCGCCGCTTGGCGACAGACCCCGGCCGGTACGGCCTTGCTGGAACAGGACGGGCCAGCTCTGGAGTACATCTCGCCGGACTTTCGGGAGACCGCGTCGCGCGCGATCCGGGACTGGCAGGGCTACGTCATGCAGCTGGTCCGCGAAGAGGGGTCGGACAAGCGGTCGGTCGCACGGGTCCTTGCCTACGGCGTCAACGGGATCGGGGTGACCCTGATGATCGTGGTCTTCGCCTCGACCGCAGGTGTCACCGGCGCGGAGTTCGGTGTGGCCGGAGGGACGGCCGTCGTCGGGCAGAAGCTGCTCGAAGCGATCTTCGGGGACCAGGCCGTCCGGACGCTGGCGGCGCGGGCGCGGAAGAATCTCGATGCCCGGGTCGAGGCGCTGCTCGGCGCGGAGTTGCTGCGCTACCTGCAGCGCCTCGATGCACTTGGCGTCTATCCCGACGTACCGGAACGGCTGGCAGCGGCCACCGACGCCGCGGCGGCCCTGCGATGACCCGCCGAGAGGGAGGGAGCATCGACCGAGCGCCAGCGAGGGAGGAGCGGACCGACCGATGAGCGCAGCGAGCAAGGCGGACGAAGGATGAGAAGCCTGGTCGAGTCGATCACCGGACGCCGCGCACCGGGCCCCGGCGCCGGTGCGGAACTGCACTCCCGGCTGGCTGCTCTGGCACGTGCGGTCGAGACCGGGCAGGGTCGGGTTCCAGACAGTTCGCTGACCGCGGCCCGCACCGTCCTGGAGCGGGCCGGCCAGCGCCTGGAGCACTCCACCGAGCACACCGTCGTCGCCCTGGCTGGCTCGACCGGATCTGGGAAGTCCTCGCTGTTCAACCGGCTGGCCGGTGAGCCGCTGGCCCGGGTCGGGGTTCGACGCCCGACCACGGCCATCCCGCAGGCCTGCATCTGGGGGCCCGGCGCAGAGGGGGCCGGCAGTCTGCTCGATTGGCTCGGAATCGAGCAACGCCACGTTCTGCCCACGCCCGGAGTCACCGATGCGCTGACCGGCTTGGTCCTGCTGGATCTCCCCGACCATGACTCGACAGCGATGGCGCATCGGCTCGAAGTGGACCGGCTGGTGGCGATGGTCGATCTGATGGTGTGGGTGGTCGACCCGCAGAAGTACGCCGATGCGATCCTGCACCGTCGCTATCTCGCTCCGTTGGCCAAGCACGGCTCGGTGATGCTGTTCGCGCTCAACCACGTCGACGAACTGTCCGACGCCCAGCGCGAGGCCTGTCTGAGCGACCTGCGCCGACTGCTGGTCGAGGACGGATTCGCCAAGCCGGCCATTCTGGCGACCTCGGCAGCGACCGGCCTGGGGACCGATCGGTTGGTGGCCGTGCTCCGGGATCGGGTGAAGAAGACCCGCGCGGCTTCGGCACGACTGACCGCCGACGTCGACCGGGCCGCCGCCCAGCTGGCCGAATCCGGCTTCGATCATCCGGTGACGGTGGCCGAGAAGCCCTCCACCGGCCTCGTGGACGCGCTCGCCTCGGCTGCCGGCGTGCCCGCCGTCGCTGCCGCCGTCGCCAGCTCACACGAGATGCGGGCCAAGGAACACGTCGGCTTCCCGCTCACCCGATGGCTGGCCCGGCTGCGGCCCGATCCGCTCCGCCGACTGCATCTCGGTGACCGGATCGGGCCAGACGCTAAGGGCGCCGGCGGCAAGGCTTCCGGTGGGACGTCTGGTGCCAAGTCTCCGGTTTCCGAATCCTCCGGCAGCAGCGCTGACCTCGAGGCGATGGTCACGGCTCGTACGTCGCTGCCGGCCCCGACTCCGGCTCAGCGGGCGCGCGTCGATTCCGCGGTACGGGCCGAGATCGGCCGGGCCACCGTCGGCCTGACCGGTCCCTGGAAAACCGCGGTTTCAGTGGCCGGGCGGGCCAGCGAGAACGACCTTCCCGATTCCTTGGACCGGGCCGTCGGCTACGTCGCGTTACCGGTCCGCGAGCAGCCGCGCTGGTGGAAGCTGGCCAGCTGGCTGCAATGGACGCTGTTCGGGATCGCTGTCCTCGGCGGCCTGTGGCTGGTGCTGCTCGCCGCCTTGGGTTGGCTGCAGATCGAGGTGGACTCGCCGCTGGTGATCGGCCTGCCGTTACCGACGCTGATGCTGCTCGGCGGGGTCCTACTCGGCCTGCTCACCGCAGGTCTGGGACGCCGTGCTGCACGAGTCGGCGGCCGGCGCCGTGGAGCCATCGCCGACCGGGCCCTGCGGACCGCGGTCGAGGGCATCGCGACCAAGCTGATCGTCAATCCGATGTCGGCCGAGCTCGCGCGCTGCGCCGATTTCACCGCCGCCGTCGCGGCGGCGCGCCCGCCCCCGCCGAAGAATTGATCAGCTGTCCCGCCGGAAAGTTGATCGTCGGAACTACGGGGGGTTATTTGCCATCCTGGCCTGAAACCCCCTCAGTTTCCGATGATCAACATGGGGCCACCCGCCTCGTGCCGGACCGGACCAGCTTCCAGGTCCCTGCCACAAAGCCGTCGAGCAGGAA
>Ga0136619_10000290_pt1 | contig 18735 bp, 19 predicted proteins | sample AntDrymUQ3532106_2_FD_104807 | JGI IMG/M metagenome (GOLD analysis project Ga0136619, IMG submission 104807) | Polar desert sand microbial communities from Dry Valleys, Antarctica - metaG UQ353 (21.06) | ecosystem: Environmental > Terrestrial > Soil > Desert | place: Antarctica: Dry Valley...
GCGAACGGTGTTCCTGGCGAGTCCGGTGGCGCGGACGGCGGACCCTGTCCCGGGCCAGAGGTTTCCGCGAGGGGCGATCCGTCCATACTGTGGTGGTGGTGCGGCCGAGGCAGCGAGAGCCGTCTACCTACTCTGAGTTGTCTCGGCACGTGCGTGCGCTCGGTCTCATGGATCGACGTCCCGGCTACTACGCCGTGAAGGTATGCCTTCTCGCGGGGGCGCTGGCAGGCATCGGTTTCATTGCCGTACAACTGGGCAACTCTTGGTTGCAGCTGCTGGTGGCGGCGGCGTTCGGGTTGGTTCTCACCCAGGTCGCCTTCTTGGGCCACGACGCCGCGCACCGCCAAGTGTTTCGCTCCGGACCGGCCAACGACCGGCTAGCGCTGGTGCTCGCTAACGCCGTGTCGGGGCTGAGCACGGCGTGGTGGGCTCGCAAGCACTCCCGGCACCACGCGGCTCCTAATCAGGAGGGCCGGGACCCGGACATCGCGGCGGGGGCATTGGCCTTCACCTTCGCGGCGGCGACTTCGCGCCGAAGTCCACTCACGGCATGGGTCACCACCAAGCAGGGGTGGTTCTTCTTTCCGCTCCTACTCCTCGAGGGGCTCAACTTGCATGCAGAGAGCTTGCGTGCGCTTCTCGGGCGCAAGCTTGTCAAGCGGAGATTGCTTGAGCTCAGCCTGCTGCTGGTGCGCCACTCCAGCGTCCTCGTCTTCCTGGTTTGGCTGTTGCCGCCCGGGAAGATGGCCGCGTTCCTCGGTGTGGAGCTGGCGGTGTTTGGCTTCTATCTCGGCTGCGCGTTCGCTCCGAACCACACCGGCATGCCGGTGGTCCCAGCTGGAGTCCGTCCCGACTTCCTGCACCGACAGGTGTTGGCATCCCGAAACGTCAAGGGTGGCCGGCTCACCGCTTTCCTGATGGGCGGTCTCAACTACCAGATCGAACATCACCTCTTCCCGAGCATGCCCCGTCCGAATCTGCGCCGCGCTCGCGAGGTAGTGCGTCCGTTCTGCGCCGCCCAGGGAGTCCCCTATGCGGAAGTTGGGCCGCTGGCCGCCTACGCGATCGTCATCCGTCACCTGAACCGGGTGGGACTACATGCCCGCGAGACCTTCCAGTGTCCACTTGTGGCGGCCTACCGTCCCCGCGGCTAACCGACTCACAAACGAAGACACAGGAGTGCCGTTCAGCCGGGCAATCCGTGGATCGCGGCGGTTGGCTCCGTGTCCTCGACGAGCGTGTAGATGGCCATCGGCGCGGGCTGGCCGACGTTCTCCGGCGTCCACGTCGCGGACGACCTCTTGGTGTCACGTTGGCTGCCACCATAGGCTGCGACCGTCAAGAATCCTGATCTTCCAGTCGGTCCGACATGGCCTCTGACCTGGGACGATACCCGGAGCCGCCTGTCGGAATCGAACCGACGACCTACGCATTACGAGACAGTGGCACCACGCTCAACCGGGACGTCCCGGATTCCAGGTCACGCTCAGGGCGTCCATCGCCGTCCATAGTCGTCTGCTCGCTTGGCTGCCGTTTAGGCTGCCGGTCGGCGTGGACCCGAGCAAGCTGTCGGTGTCGTGGGGCGCCTCCCGGCAGGGCTCGTCGGGTTGCCGGTCATGACCGGCCAGCCGACCACGATCACCCCCGACTCTCCACCGGCTCCTCCACAAGACGCCGTGCCTGCCGAGGACGCCGAGCTGGTGCTGGAGGACCGGTTCTCGATCGTCCCGGAGTGGGTGCTGGACGCCGATATCGGCGACTGCGCGCTGCGGTTGTACGCGGTGCTGCTCCGTTACGGCAACAGCACCGGCGCCGAGATGCCCGCCCGGACCCCGCGGACGGGTCGCCTCGTCCGTTCTTCCCCGACACCCCGGCCTGAGCGACACTCCCGATCGACACGATCGCTACCGGGGTGATCGGCCCGTGCCCCGCCGGTCACGACGCCCGGGTCGACCCCTGTGGCGCCAGCTGGTGCGCCCGCGACCTCTCCACCGTCAGCAGTCGCGCGGTGAACCCATTCACCACCGCGGCGCAGAGGTAGACGGCCGCCGACGTGTTCGACCCGCCGAGCCAGACGTCGGTACGGGTGATCTGCACGTACAGGGAGAGCGCGGCCAGCACCGCGACGAGGGCGGCAGCCACGGCCAGTGCCGGTTGCCGGATGAACGCGGCCAACCCCATCAAGACCGCGACCCCGAGCAACACCACGGCGCCGACGAGGTTGTAGCTCCCCAGCGACACGGACAGATCGGGACCGCCCAACCGCGAGCCACTGCTGGCCAGTGGATCCTCGCCGACGGCGAGCAGGAGCGCGACCAGTCCGGTGAGTCCGACCACGGCGGTCCACACCAGCAGCAGGTTCCGGGCGGTAGTCGGACCTCGGCCGGTGGCGGCGGCGCGAACGCTGTCGACGGACGGGGCGCCGCCCGAGGCGGTGAGCAGCAGGACCAGGTGGATCCCGATCATCATCCAGTAGGCCCACGGCCACTCGCCGGGGGTCTCCGCGACCGACAGGCCGATGGCCAGTGCCTGACCCACCCCGATCAGCGCAGCCAGCCGTACCACCGTCCCGGTGAGCAGCAGCACCGCGAGGGCGGTCTCCACGACCAGCACCATCCAGCCGAACACGGTGAAGTTGGGCAGCACGAGGTTCTCGACCACCCAGCTGTAGGGCGGGAACACCGGATTGTCGACCGCGTCCTGAGTGAAGCCGTAGACACCGCTGCCGCTGCTCTTGCCGAAGTCCGGCGGCAGCTTCCAGGCCAGGTTGTACAACCACAGCAGCCCGACCAGGATCCGTAGGCCGGTGAGCGCCGCCGAGCTCGGCCGCGGCATCCCGGCGTCGACCGCTGGCCGCAGCAACATCGCCAGACTCGTGCGCACGCCCACTCCCATCATCGAGTGTCTCTCCGCCGCGCTGCTGTCGACGCCCGACCACTCGACGTCAGCCCGTTCGATTCCGGGGAGCACTCCCTGCTTGGACGGGAACCCGCCACCGCCGGACAAGATTCCACATCAACGGCTTCCCACCCCCGCCGTCGTCGTCAGGAGGGCTCGGGCCGGGGCGACCGGGTGAGCCCGCCCGGGCCGCCACGGGTCCGCCGGCTGATGGTCGCCGGGTGGCTCGACTCACCGCGCCGCACATGGCGGGAGTGGTCGAACGCAGAGCCGGCAACGGTCCGATGGCATGGACCCTCCGTGCCGCCGGCATGGCGGCGCTGTGGCCGCTGGCCGCGGTGAGCGTCAGGTGGCTGTGCGCCGCCCAGCTGCTGTCCGGTCTGTTCATGACGACCCAGGTCCGGATCGGCCGTGCCGGCGGGTGCCTCCGCCGCCGCCGTACGTTGAGCCGGTGCGGATCGGGCCGGAGCGGTACACGACGGTGGCCCGGTGGTACGACCTGCTGTCACTGGAGTGGCCCGTCTACCGGACCCCCCGACTCGTCGCCATCGCGGCGCTGGGGCTCCGGCCCGGTGACACCGTCCTGGACGTGGGGTGCGGGACCGGCCTCAACCTTGCTCCCCTCCACGACCGCATCGGGCCGAACGGAAGGGTGGCGGGCATCGACGCCAGCGCGCACATGCTGGCCGTCGCCCGGCACAGGGCGGGGCGTCACCAGTGGACACGGGACACCTTCCTCACCGCCGACGCGACTCGGCCTCCCGGCGGCCTGCCCACCTGGGTGGACGCCGCCATCGCCACCTACGCGCTGTCGTTGATGCCGCACTGGCGGGCGGCGCTCGACTCGATGCTCGCGCGGGTGCGGCCCGGCGGCCGGGTGGCGGTCGTCGACCTGGCGGCTCCCCCGGGACCCGTGGTCGGTCCGTTGGCCGGGCTGGCATGTCGCCTCGGAGGCTCGGACCCTGCCGCTCGGCCGGCTGAAGAGCTGGCCCGACGGGCAACCGACGTGGTGGCGCGCGACCTGCGGGCGGGGCACGTGCAGGTTCGCGTCGGGACGGTGCAGTAGCTGCCGGCACGTCCGTGCAGCGGACGAGTCACCGAGCCTCGACGATGGTCGTGTCCGGCTGGGACGCGGCCCAGGCGAACCAGAACGTGTCCAGATGGGAGACGGTGCGCAGCTGCTCACCCTTCAGCCGCCCGTCGATCGCCTGACCCGTCAGCGACCACGTCGACCCGGTCTCGGTGTCGCGGAACCGACCAGCATCGGTCGGCTCGAACGTGAGCTCGCGGTCGTCGACGCGGGGGTCGAACACTCCGGTGGCGCCGACCGAGTAGCCGTCCGCCACCGTGCCGGCGTCGAGCGGCGAGGCGAGCCCGGGGACCGCCCACGCCGTCAACGGCTCGTCGCCCACGGTCAACCGGGTAACCCCGATCGAGGTGAGCTCCTCGAGCACGACCGCCACCGACTCACCACCTCGCTCGACACCCAGCACCCGGGTCATCGGCTCGAGCCGGGGGTCCGGTTCTCCGCTGAACAGGAACGGTGTCCCGTCCGGGTTGTCGTAGCCCGCGTACGGGTTGCTGCCATAGTCACGGGTGTGGCCGGTGTCTCGACTCAGCACCGACCCGGCCGGGAACTGGGAGCGCCACTGTTCCCAGGCGACGGTCTGCACCGGGATGGTGTCGAGCGTCTTGCCGGCGAGGACGCCGGCGATCGAGCGGGACTCGATCTGCGACCACAGCGACTCGGTCTGCCGGTCGTACATGACCAGCGCGGACAGGTACAGCAGGCCGGACGTACCGAACGTGAGCAGCCGGTCCCCGACCCTGCGGTCGAAGGCGAGCGCTGAGTTGCACAGCGGGCAATAGGTGACCGACACGGGCACTCCCGCCAGCGTGTCGTTAACGATCTCGTGCCAGATCAGCACCTGGACCGGGTAGGCCCGCTGCTCGCCGTCGATCTCGAGGGCGAGCACCGGCTCGTCGTCGGCGATCCAGTCCACCTCGGACGCCTGCTCGAACTTCGGCTCGTCGATGGCCGGGATCCCGTCCGGCGGTGGTCCGCCCGAGGTCACCTCCGCGGGATCGACTAGCGGATCGGGCAGCGCGGGGTCGTCGATCTGGTCCAGGGCGGAGGGGACGTCCTCGCGCTCGCCGGCTTCGACCGCGTCCTGCACGACCGCACCGGCTCGGTCGTCACCGGTTCTCGAACCGCCACCACAGGCCGCGAGCAGGAGGGTCGACACCGTCACGATGGCGGTGATCCTCCCGTCCGAGGTCCGGGTCATCGGTGGCTATCCCGCCGCCAGGTCCTCGGTCGCCTGGCGCAGGTCGTCCGCACCCAGACTTCCGGAGAAGGTCTCCACGCTGCCGTCGGCGGAGACGAATGCGAACGCCGGCTGCGAGATGATGCCGAAGCGCTGCCACAGGGACCCGTCGGAGTCGACGGCGTGGGTCAGACCGTCGGTGCCGGTGGCATCCACGAAGTCCTTCATGTCCTCGACCTTGCCGAGCCCCGGCACGCCGACGAAGGTCACCGAGTCCTCGAACTCGGCGCCGATCGCGGCCACCTCCGGCGCCTCCGCCCGGCAGACCGTGCACCACGGGGCCCAGAACCACAGCACCACCGGGGTGCCGGCCAGCTGCGCGGCGTCCAGCGTCTCGCCCGTCAGGGTCTGCGCTTCGAAGGACAGGGCGTCCTGTGCCACCGCCGAGCCTGCCTGCGACGCTGCGTTGCCCCCGCCATTGCCGCCTGTGTCGGCGCCACAGCCGGTCGCTGCGACGAGCACGACCGTCGCCACGAGGCCGAGCAGCGGCGGTGACCAGCGTCCCCGCCGCCGCGTTGTCTGCCGACGCCCGACCCGTCCGGTGGTCCGCCGCGGTGCCACCATGTGGTCCCTCCCCGTGCCGGGCCCGACCCGGCACGAACACGTCGCGCGCGCGTGGTTGTCGGGCCGGGAACCCGCTCATCGGGCGCGGTCATTCCCAGACCGGTCGGGAAGTGCGGCCGTCGCCGTGGTGTTCCTGCACCGACGACGAGCGCCCGGGACGGACCCGTGGGAGGAGCGAACCATGACGGATGTCGTGGATGTCGTGGTGATCGGCCTCGGCCCTGGGGGCGAGGACGTCGCGGGGAAGCTGGCTGAGGCGGGGCTCGAGGTCGTGGGGGTCGAGCGGCAGCTGGTCGGCGGCGAGTGCCCGTACTGGGGCTGCGTGCCCTCCAAGATGATGATTCGCGCCGGGACCCTGCTCGCCGAGGCCGGTCGGGTCCGCGAGATGGCGGGCGAGGTCGACGTGCGGCCGGACTACGCACCGGTCGCCGCCCGGATCCGGGACGAGGCGACGGACCACTGGAACGACCAGGTCGCGGTGGACCGGCTGGTCTCCAAGGGTGGCCGGTTCGTCCGCGGGGCCGCCAGGATCACCGGACCTCGCGAGGTGTCGGTCGACGGGGAGACGTTCGTCGCCCGGCGCGGGGTGGTCGTGGCCACCGGAACGGTCCCCTCGGTGCCGCCGGTACCGGGGCTCGCCGAGACCCCGTACTGGACCAACCGGCAGGCGATCGAGGCCAAGGAGCCGCCCGAATCGTTGATCGTGCTGGGTGGCGGTGCAATCGGGGTCGAGCTGGCGCAGGTCTTCGCTCGCTTCGGCGCCCGGGTGACCGTCCTGGAGGCCGCGGACCAGCTGCTGCCGCTGGAGGAGCCGGAGGCGGGTGGGCTGATCGCCGACACGCTGATGGCCGAGGGCATCGACGTACGCGTGGGCGCGCAGGCGTCCGGGGTCAGCCATGGACCACCCTTCCGGGTCGAGGTGGGAGCAGGCGTCGTGACCACCGACCAGCTGTTGGTCGCCACCGGCCGGCGAGCGGACCTCTCGGAGCTCGGACTGGACCGGCTCGGTGTCGACGGCTCGGCCCGGTGGCTGGCGACCGACGACAGGATGCGGGTCGTGGACGGCCTGTGGGCCGTCGGGGACATCACCGGACAGGGTGCGTTCACGCATGTGGCGATGTACCAGTCCGATGTTGCGGTTCGCGCCATCCTCGAGCAGGCCGGCCGAGCCGCTCGCTACCACGCGGTGCCCCGGGTGACCTTTTCCGACCCGGAGGTCGGTGCGGTCGGACTCACCCAGGCGCAGGCGCGGGACCAAGGACTCCGGGTGCGCGTGGGGGTGGCCCAGGTGCCGGCCTCCGCCCGCGGGTGGATCCACAAGACGGGCAACGGGGGCTTCGTGAAGCTCGTCGAGGATGCGGACCGCGGGGTCCTGGTCGGCGCGACCAGTGCGGGACCGGCGGGCGGCGAGGTCCTCGGTGCATTGTCGGTCGCGGTGCACGCCGAGCTCGAGACCGCGACGCTGCGGACGATGATCTATGCCTACCCGACCTTCCACCGGGCGATCGAGGACGCTCTCAAGGCGCTGGCCTGAGCGGGCGTCGCCGGGAGAGGACGGGCCGATGGGAACAACCGCGCTGGTCGCGCAGGTTGCCCACTGGGTGCAGGACGGACCGCTGGCCGACCGGGAGTCGCGTGCGCACGCCTTCCGGCTGCACGTGGAGCCCGAGATCGAGGTGCTGCTCCGCGTCGCGCGGACGCTCACCCGGTCCGGTCCGGACGCCGAGGACCTGGTGCAGGAGACGCTGGTGCGCGCGTACCGTGCGATCGACCGTTTCGACGGCCGCCACCCCCGGGCGTGGCTCCTGACGATCCTGCGCAACACCAACGCGAATATGCACCGCCGTCGTCGACCGGGTCTGGTGGACGACTGGGTGGTCATGGACGACCAGCGCCCCGCCTTCGGGGTCGCGCCGGCGGCGGCCGAGGACGAGGCGCTGTGGGGAAGGTTGGAAGCCGACCTGCAGCGCGCCGTCCAGCAGCTGGATCCCCGGTTCCAGCAGGTGCTGTTGCTGATCGACGTGGACCAGCTGACGTACGCGGAGGCAGCGCGTGCTCTCGGTGTCCCGGTGGGCACCGTGATGTCCCGACTGCACCGGGCCCGCGAGCGCGTCCGGCGCGCCTTGTCCGACCCACCCACCAAGGGGGGAGCGTCATGATCGGCACACTGCGTTCGATGTGGGCGTGCCACTGGTCCGCCCGGCGGATCCAGCGCTACCTGGACGCCGACCGCGGTCTGCCGCTGACCGCCGACGAGGTGCGCCGGCTGGAGCAGCACCTCGCGGTCTGCGAGCGCTGCAGCGCGGTCGCGGACGAGCACCGTGTGCTGCGGCTCATCGCCGGCCGGTGGGCGAGCCGCACCGTGCCGGACCAGGACGCGGTCCAGCGCATGCACCTCGTCCTGGACCGCATCGTGGCCGAAGACCGCCCGTGACCCTGTCGACGCACGAGGCGGCCGGGCAGCAGTGGGACCTGGTCGTCGTCGGCGCCGGCACCGCCGGGATCGTGGGTGCGCGCACCGCGGCGAGCCTCGGTGCCCGGGTGCTCGTGGTCGAAGCCGACCGCACCGGCGGAGACTGCCTGTGGACCGGATGCGTGCCCAGCAAGGCGCTGCTGGCTGCCGCGCACCGGGTGGCCTCGGCCCGGAGCGCGGGCGTTTTCGGCGTGCACGTGGACGGTGTCCGGGTCGACTTTGCAGGCGTGATGGGCCACGTGCGGCGGTCGATCGCGACGATCGAGCCGGTCGACTCGGCGGAGGCGCTGGAGGCCGCCGGGGTGTCTGTGTTGCGTGGCTGGGCCACCCTGACCGGATCCTCCGACGTCGAGGTGGCCGGACACCGGCTCAGCACGCGGCAGGTGCTGCTGGCGACCGGATCCAGCCCGGCGCTGCCCGACCTGCCCGGGCTGCGCGCCGCGAAGCCGTGGACGAGCGACACCGTCTGGGACCTGGAGCAGCTGCCGAGTCGGCTCACTGTTGTCGGCGGCGGCAGCGTCGGCTGCGAGCTGGGTCAGGCCTTCGCCCGCCTCGGGGCGCGCGTGACCGTCCTGGAGCAGGCGCCGCAGCTGCTGCCGGCGGAGGACCCGGACGCTGCGGCCGCCGTCGCCGTCGCGCTGCGAGCCGACGGGGTGGGAGTGCGCACCGGGGCGGGTCTGGGCAAGGTGCTGGGTACCGCGGAGAACGGGACGGTTCGCACGACCGACGGACGGGTGGTCGAGCACGACGCGCTGCTCGTCGCTCTGGGCCGACACCCACGGACACGCGATGTCGGCCTCCACCAGGCCGGCGTCGAGGTGGACCGGCGCGGCTTCGTCCGGGTGGACCGTGCCCTCCGGACGTCGAACCCACGGGTCTGGGCCGCCGGCGATCTGACTGGGCACCCGCAGTTCACCCACCTCGCCGGCGTGCACGCAAGCCTCGCCGCGAGCAACGCCGTGCTGGGTCTGCGCAGGCGGGCCGAGACGGTGACCGTCCCGCGCGTCACCTACACGACGCCGGAGGTCGCGGCGGTGGGCGTCGGCGTGAGCGCGGCCGCGGGCAGTCGGGACCTGCGGGTGGTCACCCGGTGGCACCACGAGGTCGACCGTGCCGTGGTGGAGGGAGACACTGCGGGTTTCGCCCGGCTGGTGATCGATGGCAAGGGCCGCGTGGTCGGCGCGACCCTGGTGGGCCCGCGCGCCGGTGAGTCGCTGTCGGAGCTCGTCCTGGCGGTGCGGCAGGGGCTACGGACCCGGGACCTGGCCGGCGCCACCCACCCGTACCCCACCTACGCGGACGGGGCCTGGAACGCCGCCATCGCCGATGTACGGGCTCGCCTCGGCCAGCCCGCCGCGCGGCGCGCGACCGCGCTGCTGGCCACGACGCGCCGCAGCTGGCTGGACCTGCGGGGGCGGCTGTCCGGTCGCGGCCGATAGGACACGGTCACACGCGCAGGACGCGGTAACCGAGCCAGATGCGCTCGGCGGCACCCAGCGCCACCACGACCGCCCAGCCGACCGCTACGGGAGCTGCCACGCTGGGAAACGCCATCCACACCGAGTGCACGGTGATCGTCTCCGTCCCCTCCGCCAGCCCCCCGATGAACGACAACGACCGCCCGTCGTCCATCGTGCGCCCGGATCGCTCGGCCAGCGAGGAGAACGCGAGGAAGGCGGTCCCGTTGAGGTAGTAGGCGCCCAGCACCGCGAGAAACGGCCAGCTGCTGCCGCCGAGGCCGATACCCACGCCGACCACGGTCGCGCCGTACACGGCGAAGTCGGCCACGATGTCCAGGAAGCCACCGGCCGGCGAGACGGCGCCGCCGGTGCGGGCCGCCCGCCGGCGCGCAAGCGGTCCGTCGACTCCGTCGGCAAGACGGGAGGCGAGCCACAAGACCAGGGCGGGAACCCACAGCGCGGTTGCGGCAGCCCCGGCGCTGCCGAGCCCGAGCAACAGCCCGACCAGGGTGATCCTGTTCGGTGTCACCGGGCCGACGTCGACCAGTGCTGCCACCCGGTCCAGTGGCGGCCCGAGCACGCGTCGGGCGTACGGATCAAGCACTCGACGGCTCCGGTGGGTCACCAGCCGGCCCGGCGCGCACCCGAGCGACCACGATCCCGAGGCCGGCCAGCAGGGCCAGACCTACCGCCGCGCTGATGAACGGCAGCGAGCCCGGGTCGGTCCCGTACGCTCCGATGCCCACCAGCGCCGCCGTGCCGGGGACCATCCCGACGCTGCTGCCGACCAGGTAGTGCCACCAGCGTAGAGCGGAGAGCCCGGCCAGGTAGTTGAGGGCGGTGTACGGCACCAGCGGCACCAGCCGGAGCAGCACGATGCCGAGCACGCCGTGCCGGACGATCACCGCGTCGACCCTCGCCGCCCGCGCACCGGTGTACCGCTCGACCGCGTCGCGGCCCAGCACCCGGGCGATCCAGAATGCGATCGATGCGCCGAGCACGGCCGACACCAGCACCACCCCGAACCCGGTGGCGAGCCCGAATACGGCCCCGGCGGCGACGCTCGCCACGTTCTTGGGCACCGGTGCGAGGGCCAGCCCGACGTACAGCAGCACGAAGACGCCCAAGCCGAGGACGCCGGCGTCTCGGACCTCCGCCCGCACCTGCTCGCCCGATGGCGGATCGGTGCCGACGGCAACCACCGTGATCGCGACGATGACCACGCCGAGCACGACGAGACGCAGCCACGCCGAGCGTGGTGGCACTAGCGCCATTTGGTCGTCCCTTCCGTCGCGCCGTTGTCGAGGGGAAGTCGCCGGGTCCTCGACCGTGTTCCCGGTCCGACCTGGTCCGGAACCCGAGGAGAGTGCATGACCCCGCCGCCGTGGGATCGACGTGTGCGCGTCGGGGTCGGTGTGTCCACCATCGTCGCACTCGGCCTGTCGGCGTGCGCCGCGCCGAGCACGACCGGCGACACCGCTCGGTCCCAGGCCTGGTCGGCGGTGCTGGAGCAGGCGCGGGGCGAGACGGTGCGGATGTGGATGTACGGCGGCGACCCGCAGGGCAACGACTACGTCGACGACGTGCTCGCCCCGGCGGCCGCCGATCAGCTCGACGTGACCCTGGAACGGGTGCCGGTGGCCGACACGGCCGATGCCGTCACCCGGGTGCTCGCCGAGCGCCAGGCCGGTGTCGACGACGGCAAGGTAGACCTGGTCTGGGTTAACGGGGACAACTTCGCCACCGGCCGGCAGGCCGGGGCATGGTTGTGCGGGTGGGCCGACGAGCTGCCGAACGGGCGGTACACCGATCCGGACGACCCGCTCCTGGAGACCGACTTCGGCACCCCGGTGGACGCGTGCGAGTCCCCGTGGCACAAGGCGCAGTTCACCCTCGCCTACGACAGCGACGCCGTGCCGGACCCGCCGACCACCTTGGCCGGGGTGCTGGAGTGGGCCGAGGAGCACCCGGGCCGGTTCACCTACCCGGCACCGCCCGACTTCACCGGCTCGGTCTTCGTCCGGGAGGTGCTGCTGAGCGTCTCCGGCGGGCCGGACGCGGTGCCCCCCGCCTTCGACCGGGCGGCCTACGACGACCTGGCCCCCGACCTGTGGGAGCGCCTGCGTGATCTGGCGCCGTCCCTGTGGCGCGGTGGTGCCACCTATCCTCGGGACGCGCCGGCGCTGGACCGGCTCTTCGCCGACGGTGAGATCGACATGACCATGACGTACGGTCCGGCAACGCTGACCCGGCTGGTCCGGCAGGGAACCTATCGCGGCTCGACCCGGGTGCTCCCGCTTATCGATGGCACGGTGGGCAACGCAAGCTTCCTGGCCATCCCGGCGTCGTCCGGCGTACCCGAGGCGGCGATGGCGGTCGCGGACCTTGCGTTGTCCCCCGAACAGCAGGTCCGCAAGGCCGACCCAGCCGTGTGGGGACAGTTCACCGCCCTGGACCCGTCCCGTCTCCCCGCCGGTGCGGCCGCCGCCTTCGAGGCGCTGCCCCGCTCACCGGTCGTCCCCCCGTTCCCGGTCCTGTCCCGCAACGCCCACGGCGAGCTCGACGCTGGCTGGGTCTCGGCGCTGGACGAGGGGTGGCGCCGGGAGGTCCTGGGGGCCGGGTCGTGATCCGCCGGCACCCCGGGCTGCTGCTGCTGCCCGCGTTGGTGCCCACCCTGCTGTTGCTGGGGGCGGCGGTGGTGACGCTCGGGCTGCAGAGTCTCGGTCTGATGCCGCTGGTCGGTGCGCCGCGGCTGAGCGCGGAGGCCTTTCGCTCGGTGACGCCCGACCTGGCCACGAGCGTCGGGCTGACACTCGCGATCGCGTCGGCTGCCACCGCGTTGGCTGCCGTCGTGGGTCTCGGGACTGCGCTGCTGGTGACGTCGTCGGCGCGGTCCGCCCGGGTGCTGGGGCTGGCTGCCGCCGCGACGGTGCCGATTCCGCACCTGGTGGCGGCCGCGGCGGTGGGGCTGTTGCTGGCGGACAGCGGTGTGCTGCCGCGGATGCTCGGCCTGTCCGCGGAGCAGTGGCCCGACCTGGTTGCCGGTCCGTGGTGGGTCGCGGTCGTGCTGGAGTACGCCTGGAAGGAGTCGGCTTTCGTGGCGCTCGTCGTCGGCGCGGCCCTGGCCACCCGAGTCGCCCGCTACGACGAGACGGCGGCGCTGCTCGGAGCCGGCCGGGTGCACCGGCTGCGACACGTCACGCTGCCGCTGGCCGCGCCGGCTCTGCTCGTCGCCAGCACGATCTCCTTCGTCTACGTGGTGGGCTCCTATGAGGTTGCCTGGCTGCTCGGGCGCACCTATCCCGAGCCACTGCCCGTGCTGGCGTTCCGCCTGTTCTCGTCCGCCGACCTGGCCGCCCGCCCGGAGGCGGCGGCGGTGTCGGTCGTGACCGGTCTGGTCGCGGCCCTGGTCGCGGTCGCCAGCCTGCTGCTGGCGCGGTGGCGCGAGCAGGTGCGTGCATGAGGATCACGGGATGACCCGGCTGCTGCTGGTCGCGTGGTTCGTCGCGCCCCTGGTCGCGCTGGTGCTGTGGGCGTTCGCCGACAGTTGGGCGGCCGGAAGCCTGCTCCCGGACGACTGGGGCCGGCGCGGCTGGGACGGCGCCGCCGGCGCGGGACTGTGGCTGGCGCTGTGGCGATCCGCCGTGCTCGCGACGGTCGTGATGCTGCTCGCGACGCCCGCGGGCGCGATGGCTGCCCGTGCTCTGGTCCGGGTGGGCGCGCGGCTGCGGGCGGCAGCCGCCGCCCTGCTGCTGCTGCCGGCCGTGCTCCCCCCGCTCACCGTCGTGCTCGGGGTGGACGTGCTGCTGCTCCGCCTGCAGCTGCCGGCCGCGATCGGGGTGGTGACCATCCTGGTCGTGCAGGCGCTGCCGTACACCACGTACGTCATGTACACCACGTACCTGGCGCACGACGTCGCGTACGAGGAGGAGGCACGAACGCTGGGCGCCTCGCCGGCACGCACGCTGGTCCGTGTCCACCTGCCGCTGGTCGCCCCGGGGCTGGCCGCGGCAGCCTTCCTCGCACTGCTGGTCGCCTGGAGCGACTACGTGGTCACCGTTGTGATGGGAGGCGGACTGCTCCTCACCCTGCCGGTGCTGGTCGCCTCCAACGCGGCGGGGACCGGCAACGAGCCGGTGGTCGCCGTGTTGTCGCTGGTTGCCGCGGTCCCGCCGCTGGCGCTGCTGGTCGTGCTGGGGCTGCTAGGCCGGCGGAGCCGCCGCCAGCCCGTCGCCGCAGCCATCCGGCCGCGGCCCCCCGTCGCGGCGGTGCGGCCGTGACCAGTGGGCTCAGCCTGCGCGGCATCACCCGCCGTTTCGCGGCCGACCAGCCGGCGGCGCTCACCGACGTCGACCTGGACGTCGCGGCAGGTTCCTGCACGGCGCTGCTCGGGCCGTCCGGCTCGGGCAAGACGACGCTGCTGCGGGCGGCGGCCGGACTCGAGCCGGCCGCCGCGGGGTCCGTGCAGCTGGCCGGTCGTGACCTGGCCAGGGTGCCACCGGAGCGACGCGGGATGGCCATGGTCTTCCAGCGACCGTTGCTGTTCCCGCACCTGACGGTGCGGGACAACGTCGCGTTCCCGGGCCGGGCGGCCGGACTGACCCGCCAGCACGCTCGGGAGGAGGCAGCCCGGTTCCTCGACCTGGTCGGCCTGTCCGGGCTGGCCGGCCGGGACGTCCGGGCGCTGTCCGGTGGTCAGCAGCAGCGGGTCGCCCTCGCTCGCGCCCTGGCCGCCCACCCGCAGGCGCTGCTGCTCGACGAGCCCTTCGCCGCGTTGGACCCGGCGTTGCGGCAAGAGATGCTCGACCTTCTCCTCGAGCTGCGGGCGGTGCTCGAGCCGACCGTGCTGATGGTCACCCACGACCATGAGGAGGCCTCGGCCGTGGCCGACGAGATCGCCGTGCTGATCGACGGGCGGTTGGTCCAGCACGACGCGGTCGACACCGTCTACCGACAACCAGCTGGGGTGGAGGTGCACCGGCTGCTGGGCGGCGTGAACGAACTGCCCGGCGCCGTACGCGACGGTATGCACGAGTCCGCGTTCGGCCGGGTCCCGCTCCCAGACGCAGCGCGGCGCGCGGCCGGCCCGTCGCTGCTGTTGGTGCGGCACGAGCAACTTCGGCTCACTGTGCCCGATCATCCGACCGCGCATCTGGTCGCGACGGTCGAGACGGTGCGGCAGCGTGGCGGGCGTCAGGTCGTCTCGATGGCCAGCGAGCGGTCCCGGCTGGTGGCGGAGGTGGCCACCGCCGACGGGGTGCGTCCGGGAGATGTCGTGGGACTCGCTGTGCCGACGGAGGCGGTGTGGCCGGTCCCGATGCCGCGCAGCGGCTCAGACTCCTGGCCGGCGACGCCGCCTCCAGGGCAGCGGCCGGACCGGTTGCCTGATCAGGCAGACGCCTCGAGCTGAGGAGCCTCGGGCAGGTCCAGCTCGGTGCCGGCGAAGTGGTTGAAGTAGTTGGTGTACATGTTCACCGCGACGTGCGCGTACAGCTCCTCCAGCTCCTCCACCGACCGCCCGCGTCGACGGCGGCCCGCCAGGAGCTGTCCTGGACGTAGCCGATCTCACCGGTGATCTCCCTGGCCACCACCAGCAGGTTGTCCAACCGGGTGTCACCGGTGGCACTACCCGTGCGGATCGCCACTGTCTCCTCGACGGAGAGCCCGGCGCGCTTGCCTGCGACGGTGTGCGCCGACTGGCAGTAACGGCAGCGGTCGACACCCGCAACCGCGAGGGCCACGGCCTCCCGGGTGCGCTCGTCGTACGTGGAGTGCTCGGTGATCGCACGGCCCATGGCGCGGTACGAGGCCAGCACGACGGGGGCGTGCGCCATCCCGCCGTGAATGTTCAGCACCTTGCCCATCTTCTGCTCCATCGCAGCGAGATCTACTTGTGCGGTCTCGGGGGCGTCGTCGACGGTGTGCACGGGAAAGCGGGGCATCGGGTCTCCAGTTCGAGTAGGCATACTCGAGGCATAACCGACCAGAACGGCGCACCAATTCCAGCACTGCGCCGCCGGCTGGAAGTTCCTGCGCATCCGATGGGTTCGACCAGCATCGAGGGGATGGAGGATCCAGGGGTGCAGCTGCGCGGCTGGTGGGAGCGGACCCGCCCGGTGTCGAGGCTGCACGCCCGTGCGCTGGCACGCCGGTGGGCCGAGTTGCCCGAGTCGGCCCGCACCCCCGCGCAGCTCGTCGGCAGGCACGCGCTCGGCTGTGAGGGGACGCACGGGGTCTTCCCGAAGTGCAACCTCACCTGCTCGCCGTGCTACCACTCGCACGACGCCAACAAGGTGCGGGTGGACGGCGCCCACACGGTGGCCGAGGTGGACGCCCAGATGACCTATCTCGAGGAGACGCGGGGCCCGCATGGGCACGCCCAGCTGATCGGCGGCGAGGTCAGCCTGCTGGACCCGGACGCGCACGCCGAGACGCTGTTGGCCATGCGCCGGCACGGCAGGGAGCCGATGTCGATGACGCACGGGGACTTCGACGACGACTACCTGGCCTCCGTCGTGCTCGGGCCGGACGGGCGTCCCCGGCTGCCCCGGGTGTCGTTCGCCGGGCACTTCGACTCGCTGATGCGAGGCCGCCGGGGGGTGCCGCGGCCACGCGGTGAGGCCGACCTGGCGCCGTACCGGCGACAGTTCGTCGCCATGTTCCGGCGACTGCGGTCCGAGCACGGGGTGCCCTCGTACCTGGCACACAACATGACCGTGACACCCCGCAACCTACCCGAGGTGGCGGAGGCGGTGCGCACCACGGTCCCGATGGGGTTCGACATGCTGTCCTTTCAACCGGCGGCCTTCGTGGGAGACGAGCGACGCTGGCGGGAGGAGTTCCGGGCGATCACGCCCGACGAGGTCTGGGCCGAGGTGGAACGGGGGATGGGCACGCGACTTCCCTGGCGGGCACTCCAGATGGGCGATCCGCGATGCAACCGCACCGCTTGGGGATGGCTCGTCGACGGACGGTTCGTGCCGGCGTTGGACGACACGGATCCCCGCGACCTCGCGATGCGCGACGTCTTCCTCGAGCGGCTCGGTGGTCTGCGGGTTTCCGGCACACCGACCCGCGACCTGGTGGTGCGCCTGCTTCGCGCTGCAGTCGCGCACCCTGCGCTGCTGCCGGTGGGTCTCGGCTGGCTGGGCCGGGCGGTGCGCCGCTCCGGCGGGTGGCGAGCTGTCCGCCGGGCCCGCCGGACGATTCGGCCGATCACGTTCGTCATGCACACGTTCATGGACGCGGCAGCGGTCGAGCCCGCCTGGGAGCTGATGGAGCGCGGGGTGGTCGCCGAGGACCCGGCGCTGCTGGCGACCCAGGAGCGGCTGCAGGCCTGTGTCTATGCGATGGCACATCCCGAGCTGGGTCGCGTCGTGCCGGCGTGTGTGCAGCACTCGGTGCTCGACCCGGGCGAGAACGAGCGGCTGCGCACGCTGCTGCCGATCGTTGCGGTCCGGCCGCCGGTGGCCGGTTGACTGGACACGTCGCGGGCGGGTACCGACATGACGGCGATCCTCCACGAGTGCTAGGGGTCGCAGCCGAATACGATGATGCACAGTAGATGTGGCAGTCGCCACCTGCCGTGCAACGGCGCCGTCACACCACGGTGGTGAAGCCTGACCGCCGTGCCCACCCGTACCGTCCCGCATACCGTCCTGCACGTCGGTCACCACGTAGACGAGGTTCCCGCGGTCTGCTTGTCCAGCAGCCGCACCGCGATGTTCCCGTCGGCGTCGATGACGTAGCTGGTGGGCACCGCCGCCGCGGTCAAACTGTCACGGAGCCCGAGAAGCAGGCCGCTGGACGGGTCGTACAGGCTGGGCCAGGTCACGTTGTTGCGTTGTTCGAAGGCGATCGCCGCGGCCCGGTCGTCGCGGATGTTGACTCCCAGGAACGCCATCCTGTCGGCGGGCAGCCGGCGACGCGCGGCGACCAGGTCGTCGACCGCGTCTCGGCACGGGACGCACCATGACCCCACACGTTCACCACCACTGTCTTGCCGGCGAAGTCGGCCAGCGACACCTGCCCACCCGCCAGCGTCTCTCCGGACAGGTCCGGCGCCGCCACCCGCGCGTCGACCGGGACGACTGTGATGCCGTAGTCGCCCTGCACGAAGCCGCGCTGCGCCCGTTCGGCGGTGACCCCGCCCGCGCAGCCGGCAATCAGCACCCCCGCGGACGCTGACAGCGCCGCCGCGATGCTGCCGGCCTGCGCGCCGGTTCGCGCCGGGGCCTCACCGCAGCGCCTCGAGGCTGTCGCGCAGAGTGGCCTCGTCGATCTAGCCGACGTTGCGCACCGCGATCGCACTATCGGGGTCGAGCACCAGCGTGACCGGGAGGCCCTGCACCGTCCGCAGCTGCCGGAGCAGTTCGCCGTCGGGGTCGTACAGCTGCTCGCAACCCACCCCGGTGGTCTCCAGCAGATCGGCGGCGGCCTCCGGCTGGTCTTTGGTGTTGACGCCGACGCAGCGCACGGCGGCGCCGGTGTCGTCGGAAACAGACGCCAGCATCGGCATCTCCTGCCGGCACGGATCGCACCAGCCGGCACCCGGGACGAACGCGCCATCCTTCAACGCCGGCCCCGAACCTCATCGGCGCAGCCCACGCTTGGTCGGCGGGACAGACCCGGGGATCGGGTTCAGCTGCGCGACCGGGTCTCTGACTACGCACCGCCGACTCCACGACAGGCGCCTGAACTCAGGTGGTCGGGGGGTGCGCATCAGACTCCTGTCCAGGCGAGCATCGTCGCCAGAGAACAGGTGTCCAGTCCAGGAAGCGGGAACAGGTCGGGTCGATGCTGCACAGCGCCGCCCGCCTCTCGCCGGCCCGGCCCGGATGAGCCACGCACCCGATGTGCGTGGCGCGGGCTGTCACGCCGAACCGGCCGACGTCAGTGGACCGTGCTGGACGGCCCTGGACACCCCGCCGGCCCGGTTCCGCCGCTCCTTGGCTGCTCCTTGGCTGCCACGCGTTGTTGGACTGATCAATGAGTCAGTAAGAAACGCCTCTGA
>Ga0136619_10000291_pt1 | contig 18733 bp, 17 predicted proteins | sample AntDrymUQ3532106_2_FD_104807 | JGI IMG/M metagenome (GOLD analysis project Ga0136619, IMG submission 104807) | Polar desert sand microbial communities from Dry Valleys, Antarctica - metaG UQ353 (21.06) | ecosystem: Environmental > Terrestrial > Soil > Desert | place: Antarctica: Dry Valley...
ACGCCATGGGAGCGATCCTCACGGGCATCGCGCTGCACGGGCCGACCCGCCCCTACGGGGGCACGTTCATGACGTTCAGCGACTACATGCGTGGCGCGGTCCGCCTCGCCTCGCTGATGAAGGCAGCCGTCATCTACGTCTGGACGCACGACTCCATCGGCCTCGGCGAGGACGGGCCCACCCACCAGCCGATCGAGCACCTCGCGGCGCTGCGGGCCATCCCCGGGCTGTCGGTCGTGCGCCCCGGCGACGCCAACGAGACCGCCGCGTCGTGGAAGGCGGTCCTGGAGCGTCCCGAGGGCCCGGCCGGTCTCGTCCTGTCGCGCCAGAACCTGCCCACGCTCGCGGGCACGTCCACCGAGGGCGTGGCGAAGGGCGGCTACGTGCTCGCCGAGGCGTCGTCAGGAACCCCGCAGCTGATCCTCGTCGCCACCGGCTCCGAGCTGCAGATCGCCGTGGCCGCCCGCGAGCAGCTGGAGGCCGACGGCGTGCCCACGCGGGTCGTCTCGATGCCGTGCGTCGAGTGGTTCGACGAGCAGGACCCCTCCTACCGGGAGTCCGTGCTGCCCAAGGACGTCAGGGCACGCGTCGCGATCGAGGCGGGGATCGCGATGCCGTGGTACCGGTTCACCGGCGACGCGGGCGAGATCGTCTCCATCGAGCACTACGGCGCGAGCGCCGACGCCGCCACGCTGTTCCGCGAGTTCGGCTTCACCACCGAGAACGTCGTTGCCGCGGCCCACCGCAGCCTGTTCACCGTCTCCTGAGAGGAACAACCACCATGAGCACCGACCGTCTCGGGGACCTCGCGGCCGCCGGCGTGTCCATTTGGCTCGACGACCTGTCGCGTGAGCGTCTGAAGTCCGGCAACCTGCAGGGCCTCATCACCGACAAGCACGTCGTCGGCGTCACCACCAACCCCACGATCTTCGCCGGCGCGCTGTCGCACGGTGAGGCCTACGACCAGCAGTTGCGCGAGCTGGCCGCCCGCGGCGCGTCGGTCGACGACGCCGTCCGCGAGATCACCGTCGCCGACGTCACAGCGGCCTGCGACCTGTTCGCCGGCACCTACGAGGCCACCGGCGGCGTCGACGGGCGCGTCTCGCTGGAGGTCGACCCGCGGCTGGCCCACGACACCGCCGCCACCGCGGCGCAGGCGCTGGACCTGTGGAAAGCCGTCGACCGGCCCAACCTGCTGGTCAAGATCCCCGCCACCGCCGAGGGTCTGCCCGCCATCACCAGCGCGCTGGCCGAGGGCGTCTCGGTGAACGTCACACTGATCTTCTCGGTCGAGCGCTACCGCCTCGTGATGGGCGCCTACCTCGACGGCCTGGAGCAGGCGGCCGCCAACGGACACCCGCTGGCCGGCATCGCGTCGGTGGCGAGCTTCTTCGTCTCCCGCGTCGACACCGAGATCGACAAGCGTCTGGACGCCATCGGCACCGACGAGGCGAAGGCGCTCGGGGGGAAGGCCGGGGTCGCCAACTCCCGGCTCGCCGACGCCGCGTTCCAGGAGGTGTTCTCCGGGCCGCGCTGGGAGGCTTTCGCGGCCAAGGGCGCCAAGGCCCAGCGGCCGCTGTGGGCCTCCACGGGCGTCAAGAACCCGGACTACTCCGACACGCTCTACGTCACCGAGCTGGTCGTCGCCGACACCGTCAACACGATGCCGGAGAAGACCATGATGGCGTTCGCCGACCACGGCGAGCTGGTGGCCAGCGGCGACGCCGTCACCGGCACCGCCGCGCAGGCGCAGCAGGTGTTCGACGTCGTCGCGGCGGCGGGCATCGACCTCGCCGACGTGTTCGTGGTGCTGGAGGACGAGGGCGTCGACAAGTTCGAGAAGTCCTGGGCCGAGCTGCTCGAGTCGGTGCGGGGCCAGCTCGAGATCGCTCAACGGGGGTGACCCCTCGACGCGATCGCGTGCACCCCTCCCACAGCCCGCCGAGTCACCGGCCGGAGATGACGTTTCCCGGACTGTCCGTTCGTCGTCTCTGCCCGGCCCCAGCCCGCCGGGTCCTGCCCGCTGCGGCGGCGCTGTCGTGTGCGGCCACGCCCGCTGGTCGGGTATCGGCCACCGGCCCAGGACTGTCATCGTCCTGACAGTCCTGGGCCGGGGCGCGATCGGGTCGGGTTACCGGTACCAAATCGTCCGCTCACGACATAGCGAGGTGGGAGATGGGTCGTCGACAGGAGTGTCGTGCGGTCACCGCGGCGCAGATGCGCGAGGTGGACCGCGCCATGATCGAGGACTTCCGGATCGAGCTGGTGCAGATGATGGAGAACGCCGGGGCGGGGCTGGCCCGGCTGGCGGTGGAGGCGTTCGCGCCGTCGCGGGTGGTGGTACTGGCCGGGCATGGCGGCAACGGCGGGGGTGGGCTGGTCGCCGCGCGGCACCTGGCCAACCGCGGGCTGGTCGTTCATGTGGTGCTGGCCGAACCGGCCGCGCAGCTGACCCCGGTGCCGGCGCATCAGCTCGAGATCCTGTGCCGGATGGGGGTGGCGGTGAGCACCGTCGCACCGACCGGCTCGGTGTCGGCCGCGCTCGATCCGGTCGTGGACGTGGATCTGATCCTCGACGCGCTCATCGGTTACAGCCTGTTGGGTGATCCCACCGAGCCCACGGCCGGGCTCATCCGTTGGGCCAACGCCCATCCCGCCCCGGTGCTGAGCCTGGACACCCCCAGCGGCCTGGACGTGACCACCGGGGTCGCCGCGCAGCCGTGCGTGCGAGCCGACGCGACCTTGACGCTGGCGCTGCCCAAGACCGGGCTGCTGGGTACTGGTGAGGTCGGGCGGCTGTACCTCGCCGACATCTCCGTCCCGCCGCCGCTCTACCGGCGGATGGGACTGGAGATCAGCGATCCGTTCGGGTCGGCCCCGGTCGTCGCGCTGGACGTCGATGGACAGGTGGTTCGGCGGTGACGCTCACCAGGGCGACCGCGTCCCGACCACCGCACGCCACGACGACGCTTGCCATCGACATCGGCGGTACCGGACTCAAGGCCGCCGTCCTCGACGCGGCCGGGGGGATCCGTGGTGATCAGGTGCGGGTCGCGACCCCCCGGCCCGCGGACCCCGACGCTCTCGTCGCTGCCCTGTGCGCGCTCGTGGCGCCGCTGCTGCCGGTGGACCGGGTGTCGGTCGGGTTCCCCGGTATGGTCCGGGCGGGCCGGGTGCTGTCGGCGCCGAACCTGGTGCGGCCCCTGGGTCGAGACGGCACCGCTGATCCCGACACGGTGGCCGCCTGGTCGGGATTCCCGCTGGCCGAGGTACTGGCGGCGGATTTCGACGCGCCGACCCACGTCGTCAACGACGCGAGCATGCAGGGCGCCGCGGTCATCGCCGGGACCGGCCTCGAGCTGGTGGCCACCCTGGGCACCGGGTTCGGCACCGCGTTGTTCTACGACGGGAAGCTCACCCCGCACCTGGAGATCGCCCATCACCCGCTGCACGACGGTGAGACCTACGATGAGTATCTCGGCGAGGCGGCCCGCGAGCGGGTCGGCACGGACGCGTGGAACCAGCGCGTGGCCCGCGCCGTGCAGACCCTTGACGACCTAACCCGCTTCGACCACCTCCATCTCGGTGGCGGCAACTCCCGCCACGTCGCCCTCGAGCTCGGGCAGCGGGTCAGCCTGGTCGACAACGTGGCCGGCATCCTCGGCGGAATCCGCCTGTGGGGATGCAACCCGATCTGACGCGACCCGTTCCGCACGACACCACGACACGACACCACCAAGGAGGATCGTTGGACGACTCGACCCGCTCGGACGCGCTCGTGCTGTTCGGCGCCACCGGTGACCTGGCCCGCAAGATGGTGCTGCCGGCTCTCTACCGGATGAGCGAGACCGGTCGCCTGGACGTGCCGGTCACCGGCGTCGCGCTGTCGGACATGGACACCGAGGTGTTCCGCCGCCACGCCCGCGACGCCGTCGAGGCCGCGGTCACCCGCGTTGATGACGACGTGATGTCGAACTTCCTGCGCCGGCTCACGCTCGTGACCGGGGACTACCGCGACTCGGCCACGTTCGACGACCTGGCTGCCGCTCTGCACGGCGCCCAGCACGCGGCGCACTACCTCGCGATCCCGCCGTCGATGTTCCCCACTGTTGTTCGGGGCCTGGCGAAGGCCGGGTTGCACCACGGGGCGCGGGTGATCGTGGAGAAACCGTTCGGCCGGGACCTGGAGTCCGCACGACGGCTCAACGCCGTGCTGCACGACACCTTCGCCGAGCACGCGATCCTGCGGGTGGATCATTACCTGGGCAAGGAGTCGGTGGAGAACCTGCTGACCTTCCGCTTCGCCAACACCCTGCTCGAGCCGCTGTGGAACCGCCACCACGTCGCCTCGGTGCAGGTCACGATGGCGGAGTCGTTCGGAGTCGATGGGCGCGGGGCATTCTACGACGACGTCGGGGCGGTGCGCGACGTCGTGCAGAACCATCTGCTGCAGGTAGTGGCGCTGCTGGCCATGGAAGCTCCGGTCGACCCGAGCGCCGACGCGCTGCGCGACGAGAAGGTCAAGGTCGTGAAGGCGATGCGCGCGCTCGACCCGTCGTACCTGGTGCGCGGGCAGTTCGACGGCTACCGCGACGAGCCGGGTGTGGCCGCCGATTCCACGACCGAGACTTTCGCCGCGATGCGCCTGGACATCGACTCCTGGCGGTGGGCCGGTGTGCCCTTCTACGTACGCGCCGGTAAACACCTCAAGACCACCGCGCTGGAGGCCGTGGTGGAGCTGAAATGCCCGCCCACGCCGCTGTTCGCCGGCGCCGGGTGCGCCCCCGGGCCGAACCTGGTGCGGCTGCGGTTGGGCCATGACGCCGGCGTCACCCTCACCGTGCAGGCCAAGCAGCCCGGCCGCGCCATCCTCACCCGGCCGGTCGACGTACGGGTGGACTTCCAGGAGGCGCTGGGTAGCTGGCAGCAGCCCTACGAACGGCTCCTCGACGACGCCCTCGACGGCGACGCCCGCCGCTTCGCCCGCGAGGACATGGTGGAGCAGGCCTGGCGGGTGGTCACCCCCGCCCTGCAGACGCACGCGCCGGTCCGCTCGTACGCGCCCGGCAGCTGGGGTCCCGCCGAGGCCGATCAGATCCTCGGCGGCGCCCGGTGGCACCACCCGAGCCCGGGGAAGCCGGCATGAGCAACGTCCCGATCGCCGAGCACGCGCTGCTGTCGGACCGGCACTCCGCCGCGCTGGTGACCGCGGGGGGTTCGGTCGACTGGTTGTGCTTCCCCCGCTTCGACAGCGCCTCAGTGTTCGCCGCGATCCTCGACGACAACGCCGGGCACTGGTCGATCCACCCGGCCGGGGAGTTCACCACGCGGCGCGGCTACCTCGATGCCACCATGGTGCTGCGCACGATCTTCGACACCACCGAGGGCACCCTCGAGCTCCTCGACGCCATGGATCTGGGCGACACGACCGATCCGCACCGCCTCGGGGAGAACGCACCGCATGCCCTGCTGCGCGGTCTGCACTGCACCCGCGGCCACGTCACCGTCGAGATCAGCTTCGCGCCGCGCCCCGAGTACGGGCTCGTCGTCCCGGTGACGACCAGCAGCGACGGCGGGGTCCGGGCCGTCGGTGGGCCGGACCGGTTCACCCTGACCTCCCCGGTCCCACTGCACTGCGCGGACGGCACCGGGTCGGCGCGGGTCGAACTGGAGGCCGGGCAACGCCTGTACTTCGCGCTGCGCCGCACCCGGCTCGGCGCGCCGGTCACCGACCCGATGGCCCTGCCCGACATCGTGAACGCCCTGGCGAGGACGATCGAGGGGTGGCGCGCATGGTCGCGGCTGCACCAGTCCTACGACGGGCCGTGGCGCGAGCTGGTCCACCACTGCGGACGTGTCCTGCAGGCCCTGAGTTACCAGCCCACAGGCGCGATCATCGCGGCCGCCACGACGTCGCTGCCCGAGCAGATCGGCGGGCAGCGCAACTGGGACTACCGCTACTCCTGGGTCCGGGATGCGAGCTTCACGATGCAGGCGCTGTGGGTGGCGGCCTGCCCCGACGAGGCCGATGAGTTCTTCGGGTTCATGACCGCCGCCGCTGCTCACGCCCATCCCGACCGGCCCTTGCAGATCATGTTCGGGATCGGGGGCGAGCACGACCTGTCCGAACGGGAGCTGAGCCACCTCTCGGGCTGGCGCGGCAGCGCCCCGGTCCGCGTCGGCAACGGCGCCTGGGCACAACCCCAGCTCGACGTCTACGGGGAACTGCTCGACGCCGCCTACCGGTTGCGCGAGCAGCTCGGCGAGCTCGAACCCGCCACCCGCACCTTCCTCGCCGGACTCGCCGACGCTGCCGCCGCCCAGTGGGAGCAGACCGACAACGGCATCTGGGAGGTACGCGGCGCACCCCGACACTTCCTGTACTCCAAACTCATGTGCTGGGTGGCGCTCGACCGGGCGGTAGCCATGGCCGAGCAGCTGCACGCCGGTGAGCGGGCCGCCGGCTGGGCGAACGAGGCCGACCGGATCCGCGCGGCGATCCTGCACCGCGGCTGGAACGCCGATGTCGGCGCGTTCACCCAGACCCTCGACGGGTCCGAGCTCGACGCCGCCGCACTGATGATCCCCATCGTGGGGTTCCTCCCCGCCACCGACCCGCGGGTGCAGGCCACGATCGACGCCGTCGCCACCCGGCTGGCCGACGGGCGCGGGCTGGTGTATCGCTACCACACCGCCGCCGGGGTGGACGGGCTCGACGGCGAGGAGGGCACCTTCCTGCTGTGCACGTTCTGGCTCGCCCGCGCGCTCGCGATGGCTGGGCGCACCGGTGAGGCCCGCGAGGTGTTCGAACGCGCCGCCGCCTACGTCAACGACGTCGGGCTGCTCGCCGAGGAGATCGATCCGGCCACCGGCGAGCAGCTGGGCAACACGCCGCAGGCCTTCAGCCACATCGGGCTGGTCAACGCGGCATGGTCGATCCACCAGGCCGAGCAACAGGCGAGGAGACAGATCGACCCGGGCGGCGAGGTCGGGGTCCTGTTCCCAGCCGCCCACACCCGGTCACAGCAGTAAGTGACATCACTGCCCTTCACCCCTGATAGCCCATTCCCGGAAGAGGAGCTCGACATGGTCACCCCGGTCGACCTGCCCGCCCTGCAGGCTCTGCTGCAACGCGGCGCCCAGCTGGTCGAGGTTCTTGCCACACGACACCGCGAGCAGCTGTGACACGGCGAGCAGCGCGGTCAGCGCCACCGCCGCGTAGATGACCAGCACGAGGCCGAGCGCGACCAGGATCGCCCGCGGGATCGTGGTCTGCGGGCCCACTGACCGAGGGCGCTCGGAGGACGCGACGACGTCGACCCCGAAAATGCCGCGCTTCTGCGCCGCCGGCGTCGACCCGGTCCATCACGTCGTCGAGCAGCCCGGCATCGAGCATCTCGTTGATCGCCTCGCGAGCCGAGCCGGGTGGCCGAACGTCGGCCTGCGCGCCGAGCGGGTGCTCCCGCTGCTGATCGTCGGTCATGGTCATGTGTGTACTCCCTCGGTCAGAAGGATCTTGTTACACAAACCATCTGACACGCCCTCGGCGTCGATGCGGCACCTGCCGCATGTCCGGGCCCGGCCATAGAACCTGGCTGGTGCAGCCGGGCGTCTGGCACCGCCGCCAGCCGAGCAGCGGATGCCCGGCGGGCAGCGACAACACCCGGGTGCCCCGATCCCACCCAGCTTCGACCAGGAACGCCGGGTCGATCAACGCGGCCAACCGGGCAGCCCCGGGCTCGACACCGTGGCCTGCGCCGAACACATGCGACGCGTCCGTGGCCGTGGCTGCACCCGACCGCGGCGACGTCGGCCCGTCCGAGGACAACAGCGCGCTCACCGGCCGGGGGCCGTCTGCTCGCGCGGGCTGGACACTCGCTCGACCGCGTGCCGCAACCGGCCCGGGTCGGGATGCAGATAGACCTGCGACGAGCTCATCGAGGCGTGCCCGAGCAGCTCGGCGATCTCGTCCAGGCTCCCGCCGGCATCAGCCAGGTTGCTGCCGAACGCGTGCCGCAGCTGATGCGGACGGACCGGGGTGTCCAGCCCAGCGCGGCGCGAGCACGCGGTCATCAGCTCGTTGATCGCGTCCGGTCGCATCGGGGCGCCGATCGGCCCGCGGAACAGGTTGACCAGCACGAAGTCGGACTCGCTCGCCCGTTCCACGCCCAGACGCTCGAACTCGTATCCGTCAAACGCCTGCACGATAAGGAAGTCCAGCGGCACCACCCGCTGGCGGCGGGACTTCGCCCACGCCCCGTTCGGGTTGTCGCGGCGCATCACGTGCAGGTGCGCCCGCGCCACCTCGCACCCCAGCACCCGGGAATCGGGCAGCAGATGCACATCGCCCCCGGGCTGGCCGGGCACGGGTCGGCGCCGACGGCGGCGAGCTGGTGGTCCCAGATCGGCTACGGGGTGTCGTTCGCGCTGGCCTCGCTGTCCTGCACGATCGCGCCGTTCCTGGCCGTCACCGCGGGCGCGTTGAGCGCCGGCGGTCCGCTCGGGGTGGCCTCGGCGTTCCTGCCTACGCGCTGGGCATGGGGATCGTGGTTCTGGTGCTCGCGCTGGCCGTGGTCACGGCCCGGACCTCGTTGGTCGGATCCATGCGCCGGGCGGGTGCGATGATCAGCCGCGGCAGCGGCGCGCTGCTGGTCGTCGCGGGCGCCTACGTCGTGTGGTACGGCTGGTTCGAGATCCGGGTGCTCTCCGGTTCCACCACCTCGGACCCGGTGATCTCCGCGGCCGTCTCCGTGCAGTCGGCGATCGCCCGCTGGTTGGGCGGCCTCGGTCCGGTCGGGTTGCTCACGGTCGCCGTCGCGGTGGCCGGGGTGTCGGCACGACGCAGCTCGTGCGCCGGTCGCGCACGGCGGCACGGTAGGGGCTGGCGGTGCGGGCGCGCTGGGCGGTCGTGCTGGCGCTCGCCTTCCTGCGCGCCTGCGCGGCGCCGGAGCAGGTCGCGGATCCGGCGCCGCCATCCGCCGCCGCGGTCACCCTGGAGGAGGTCAGCGGCTCCGCCCGGGAGGACGTGCCGTCCGCGCTGGACCGGATCGACGACCCGGCGCTGCCCGAGCCGCTGGTGGATCCGGCCCGGGTGATCTCCGGCGGCCCACCCCCGGACGGCATCCCGCCGATCGACGAGCCCACCTTCGAGCCTGCCGTCGAGGTGGACTGGCTGACCGACGACGAGCCGGTGCTGGCCCCCGCGATCGGGGCGCCCGCCCGGGCCTACCCGGTGCGGATCCTGATCTGGCACGAGATCGTCAACGACACGATCGACGGGCGCCCGGTCTCGATCACCTACTGCCCGCTGTGCAACTCCGCACTGGCCTTCGACCGCCGGCTCGGCGACCGCGTCCTGACCTTCGGCACGTCGGGCAGTCTGTACCAGTCGGACCTGGTGATGTACGACCGGCAGACCGAGTCGCTGTTCCCCCAGCTCGAGGGCCGGGCGATCGCCGGGGTGCTGGCCGGCGCCGAGCTCGACCGGGTACCGGTGCAGACCATCACCTGGGCGCAGTTCCGCGACGCGAACCCCGACGGGCACGTGCTCAGCCGCGACACCGGCGTGAACCGGGACTACGGCGTCAACCCCAACACCGGTTACGACGACCCGTCGTCGCAGCCGTTCCTGTTCGACGGCGAACCCGACCCCCGGCTGCCGCCCAAGGAACGCGTCGCGGCGCTGGGCGGGGACACCGACCCGGTCGCGGTACCGCTCCCGATCCTCGTCGAGGCCGGTGTCCTCGAGGTCGAGGTGGCCGGGCGACCGGTCGTCGTGTGGTCGCTCGACGGGCTTCGCTCGGCGCTGGACACCCGTGACATCACCGAGGGCGCGACGATCGGCGCGACCGGGGCGTTCGACCCGGTGCTCGATTGGGCGGCGGTTGACCTTCAGCCCGTCCCGGGCCGATCGCTTCACCGATGCGCAGACCGGATCGAGCTGGAACGTCCTCGGCCATGCCGTCGACGGCCCGCTGGCCGGGGCGCGGCTCGACCCGGTCGAGCACGTGGACACGTTCTGGTTCGCCTGGGCGGCGTTCCACCCCGATACCCGGATCATCGCCGATTCCTGACTCCCGGAGGTACCTGCCGTGACCCGACCCCACGTGGCCGGCCTGCGCGCCCTGTTCGTCAACTGCACGCTCACCCCGTCCCCGGGTCGTTCGCACACCGCGGGGCTGATGGCGGTGAGCACGGCGATCATGGCGGCCAACGGGGTGGTGGTCGACGAGGTGCGCGCCGTCGACCACCACCTGGCCCCCGGGGTGCAGCCGGACATGACCGAGCACGGGCGCAGCGTGACGACTGGCCGGCGCTCTACGAGCGGGTCCGGGCCGCGGACATCCTGGTGATCGGCACGCCGATCTGGCTGGGTGAGAAGTCCAGCGTGTGCACCCGGGTGATCGAGCGGCTCTACGGCAACTCCGGCGAGCTCAACGGCGTCGGGCAGTCGTCCTTCTACGGGAAGGTCGGCGGGGTGATCGTGACCGGCAACGAGGATGGCATCAAGCACGTCGCGATGAACGTCCTGTACTCGCTGCAGCATCTGGGTTACGTGATCCCACCGCAGGCCGACGCCGGGTGGATCGGCGAGGCCGGGCCGGGCCCGAGCTACCTCGACGAGGGCTCCGGCGGCCCGCAGAACGACTTCACCCAGCGCAACGTCACGTTCATGACCTGGAACCTGATGCATCTGGCCGCCCTGCTGCGCGACGCGGGCGGGATGCCCGCCCACGGCAACGACCGGACCGCGTGGGCCGCCGGGGCGCGGTTCGACCACCCGAACCCCGAGTACCGGTGAATGGGTGCCCTGCCCGGCACAGGTACTGAACCGGGTGGCGACTCCCGGTCGCCCCCCCGGACGCCGCGGGAGGTCTCCTTGACGCTGGCGAGCGCGCGGCGGCCGACCGCCCTATGTGGGGGCTGGCGTAGGGCGCCGCGATGGTGCGTCGACCGCCGGCTGAACCAGGTACCGGGGAATCGGCCCGGGTCCGGGCGGGTTTCCCCCGGGACGGGCCGGCCATCGGCCGTCGGGATCGGCAGGGAGACGCGTGTGGACGAGGTATCGGCATCGACGGCCCGGATCGAGGTGTTGTGGCGGCCGGGCTGCCCGTTCTGTTCACGGCTGCGGAGCGGCCTGGCGAGGGCAGGCATCGACACCGTCGAGCGTGACATCTGGGCGGACCCGGCCGCCGCGGCCCGGGTCCGCGCCGCCACCGGCGGTGACGAGACGGTGCCGACGGTCGTGGTGGGGGCGCGGGCGCTGGTGAACCCGTCGGTGGCGCAGGTGGCGGCGGCGGTGCGCGCGGAGTACCCGGACGAGGCGGAAGCACTGGTCGGGGCCGCGTCCACCACCGGCCCCCGGTCGCTGCGCAGCGGCACCGGGTGGACCGCGGTGGTGGCGCTGGCGTGGGTGTTGCTCGCGCTGTGGCGCCCGAGTACTACCTGGCACCTGGCGCCGGTGCTGCTCGCCGCCGCGTGGCCGTGGGTGACCGGGCAGGACCTGCGCGCCGGCGACCGCGGTGCCGGTGTCCGGCTCGGGTGGGCCGGAGTCGCCGGGTTCGCCACCTCGGCACTGGTGGCGCTGGGGCTGTCCGCGGCGGCCCTGCTGCGCGGGCCGACCGTGCTGGGTTTTCCGACCCCCATCGGCGAGGCGCTGGCGGCGGGCGGGGTGGCAGCGCTACTGGTCGTGCTGGTCGGTCTGCTGCGGGTACTACGGACGCCGGCGGCCCGGTCGGCGTGGGTCGGTCCGCAGCGGGTGGCTTCGTCGGACGACGTGGTGCTGGTGGAGGGCAACGCCTACTTCCCGATGTCGGCGGTCCGGCCCGGGGCGTTGACCCCGAGCCCGACCACCTCGGTGTGCCCGTGGAAGGGCGTGGCCCGTTACCACACGCTGACCGCGGACGGGGTGGACATCCCGGATGCGGCCTGGTCGTACCCGCATCCGCTCCCGTTCGCCCGGCGGGTGAAGGGGAGGGTCGCGTTCTGGGGTGGCGTGGAGGTGCGCCCCGAGTGAGGGCCGCCTGATGCGGGCGTGTCCGTACCTGCCCTTACCGTGCCGAGAACGGTGAGGACGCTGCGGCGTCGCGTCCGTCGAGGGCCTGTGTGCACCGCACCATGTCGATGGTGACGTCGAGGATGAAACGCTGGAACAGGAACAGCAGCCCGGTGATCGCCGCGATCTCGGACTCGGTGCTCACCGCGAGTGCTTGCTCGGAGGAGAGTCCCGCCGGAACCGGGAACCGCCGGACGTGGGCCCGGGCCCGCTCCAGCAGGGCGAGCGCGGTGGTCTCGTAGGGCGCGGTGCGCACCACCGGGCCGAGCACGTCGTCCAGGGCCACCTCCAGGAAGTCCGGCCACCGGGCGAGCACCCGGAAGTCGCTGGACGGGCCGTGGTGCAGGTGCAGGTCCGTGACCCGGGTGAGCAGCCGCGCCAGCCGCTCGTCCGCGTCGCGGGGATCCACCAGGTGCAGTGCTGCCATCCCGTCAGGAGACCCGCACGGCAGTGCCGCACCCGGGGCCACGTCGGATGTCGTGCCCCCGCTCGACCGTCCCTGGATTCCCTCGCACCACGCGGTGATCAGCAGCAAGTACTTGACGTTGCCGTAGTTCAGCGCGTCGAGTGCGCCACGGACCTCGGCGATCCCGGCCTCGCCGAACCCGAGCTCGGCCAGCCGTGGGCGCGGGTCGGGCGGATCGGTGAGCGGCAGGACCGCGAGGGCGCGCAGCTCGTCGGCGGCCCGCTCGACCTGGTCGGTGGCGAAGACGGGCGCGGCGGCCTGTCAGGCGGTCGGGACGAATCCGCCGAACACGGCCAGGCTGCGCGCGGCGAACATCACCCACGGGACCCGCAGGACCGACTGCATGTCGTCGTAGCACCGCCGCAGCGCGCCGGTCGACTCGGCGTACTCCACCTGCGGGAACTTCGGTCCGGCGCTCATCGGGGTCCGCGGGAGGTCATGGTCCGATCGTGCCATCCGACGGTGGCGCCCGAGGAGCAGGGGCTCGCTCACGCCGGAGAACTTCTCGACGACCGTGCTGCCGCTCGATGGACGCTCGGCGTGAATCTGATCGGCTACCGGCCGCTCAGCGTCGACCGGCGCCGCTGGTACTCGTCGTCGTCGATCTCACCGGCTGCGTAGCACTGCCGCAGAATCTCCGCGGCGTCGGCGCCGTCTCGGATCACCGCCGGGTTGCCGCCGTCGGGGCGCAGTCGGCGGACGAGCCAGACGCTGCCGAGTACCGCGGCGACCAGTACGGCCGCCACGGTGGCGATCACGACGAACGCCCAGATCCCCATGGCCGCCATCATCCCGCCGCCCATCGTTGCCCCGTCCATCATGGCGATGTCCATCGTCACAGCAGTCTCCGTTTCCTCGATCATCGCTCGTTGTGGGCACCACATGGTGCCCACTCAACCGGGTAACGCCCGGCCGGGTATGCCTCAACCGCCATGTGTCGGCCTGCTGACACGATCGATGCCTTGTCCTGCCCGGACGAGCCCGGTCGAGCACTCCTCCAGCGGCACAACGTCCCGCGCCCACCCGATGGGCATCGCGTCGCTACGGTGCGGCGGGTCAGGTGCACCCGTCGGGCCGGGCGTCCTCGGCAGAGGCCGGGGCGTTCTCGATGATCCGACAGACCACGGCGTCGTGCCCGTCGCGGCGGGCGGTGTCGGCGGCGCGGCGGGCGGTCCGCAACGAGCGGCGCAGCCGGCGCAGGTCGGCGAGCTTCCGGTCGATCCCGTCTAGATGCTCGTCGAGCAGTGTCGTGACGCGTTCACAGGTCTGCTCCCCGCCGCGCTGCATCTCCAGCACATCCTTGATCTTGTCGAGGGTCAGGTCGAGGGCCTTGGCCTGCCGGATGAAATGCAGCACGTCGAGGTCGTCAGCGCTGAACAGGCGGTAGCCGGCCGCGGTGCGCTCCGCCTCGGGGAGGAGCCCCCTGCGCTCGTAGTGCCGCACGGCCTTCGGGCTCAGCCCGGTCAGCGTGGCGGCCCTGCCGACGGTCACCCGCTCCATGGTCGGTCTCCCGTCCGAGCTCGCAGACTTCGCCTTGACCTTACCCGTGGGGCAAGGTTCTACCGTCGCGGTCACCGCGCCGCACGGTGTGGTGGCTCCATAAAGGCAAGGATCGTGATGCGGACGACGACGAGCACGCTGCAGGTCGCGGGGATGACGTGCACCGGCTGCGAGCAGCGGATCGACACCGCGCTGCGCAGGATCAACGGGGTCCGCGAGGTCACCGCGGACCACACCACCGCCGAGGTGGCGGTGCGGTCCGACCCGCGGACCACCGGCCTGGACGCGGTGCGGGAGCGGATCACCCTGGCCGGCTACACCGTCCGTGGCGACGGCCCCGCCGGAACCGGTGGCCCGCGATGACCGCGACCGCCGAGACCGGCACCGAGACCCTGTGGGCGGAAGAGCCGAGCAGCACCGAGGGGCATGCGCGGATCCGGGCCCGGATCGCCGGGCTGCACTGCTCGCTGTGCACCGGCACCATCGAGAAGGCGTTGGGCCGGATGCCCGGGGTAGGCCAGGTCGCGGTCTCGCTGACCCACGAACAGGCTCTGATCGACTACGAGCCGGACGTGATCGCCTCCGAGGAGATCCTGGGGACGCTGCGCGACATCGGCTACGACCTCTACGACCCGCGCAAGCTGCGCCCGTTCGAGGACGAGGAGGCCGACCTCGTCCGCGAGGGCACACGGCTGCTCGCCGCGATCGCGGCCGGCATCACCGCGATCGCGCTGATCCTGGAGGTCTCGGGGATCTGGTCGCTGCTGGTGCCGGCGTCGGTGGTGGCGCTGCTGGTGCCGGTGTCCTACGCGGTCCTGCGCCCGGCCGGGCGGGCCCGCGCGGCGCTGGGGGCGGTGGGCATCCTGCTCCCCGCCGGCCTGGCCCACGCCGGCGGTCAGCTCGCTCTGTTCGGGGAGACGGCAGCGGGCTGGGTGACCGGGGTGCTGGCGCTGTCGCTGGTGTTCGGGGTGGCCCCGCACATCCTGCGGATGGCCTGTCAGGCCGCGCGGCGGCGGATCCTCAACCAGCACGTGCTGCTGGAAGCTGGACCTGCAGCCCGACACCGCCCGCGTCGTGCGCGACGGCGTCGAGCGCGACACCCCGATCGCCCAGGTCGGCGCCGGGGACGTGGTGCGGGTGCGGCCCGGGGAACGGGTCCCGGTCGACGGGCAGGTCTCCGAGGGCCATTCCACGATGGACCTGTCGCTGGTCACCGGGGAACCGGTGCCGGTCGAACGGCGCCCGGGCGCCGAGGTGGTCGGCGGGTCGATCAACGGCGCCGGCAGCCTGCTGGTGCATGCGACCCGGGTCGGTGCGGAGAGCTTCCTGGCCCAGGTGGTGCGCCACGTCGAGGATGCCCGCCGCTGGCCATCGTCCGCGCCGCAGGCGAGGCCGCCGACCTGGGCATCATCATGCGCACCGGGGAGGCGTTCCAGACCTTCGGGCAGGTGGCCACGGTGCTGCTGGACAAGACCGGCACGCTGACCGAGGGCCGCCCCGCGGTCCGGGAGCTCCAGGCGATCGGCACCGAGGAGGAGCTGCTGGCCACCGCGGCCGCGGCGGATTCGCTGTCGGAGCACCCGCTGGCCCGGGCCGTCGTCGCCGCCGCGCAGCAGCGCGGGCTCACCGTGGCGACCGCGGAGGAGTTCGGTTCGGTCACCGGGTTCGGGGTGACCGCCCGGGTCGCCGGACGCGAGGTGCTGGTGGGGCGCCCGCGGTTCGTCGCCGACCGTGGCGTCGACCTGGGCCCGCTGAGCGATGCGGTGATCCGGCTGGAGGGCGCCGGGCGCACCGTCGTCGCGGTTGCCGTGGACGGGGCGGCGCTCGGGGTGATCGCGCTGGGTGACGAGATCCGCGCCGACGCCGCCCCGGCCGTCGCGCAGCTGCGCGACGGCGGGCTGACCCCGGTACTCGTGACGGAGGACAACCCGCAGGCAGCGCACATCGCCGCGCAGCTGGGCATCGACGACGTCCGGGCCGGGGTGCTGCCCGAGGGCAAGGCGCAGATCGTGCGCGAGTTCCAGACCGGCGACGCCCGGGTGGCGATGGTCGGGGACGGCATCAACGACGCCCCCGCGCTCATGCAGGCCGACGTCGGGATAGCCATGGGCGGCGGCACCGACATCGCGGTGGAGTCCGCCGACATCATCATCGTCCGCGACGACCTGCACGCCGTGCTCGCCGCGCAGGACCTGTCCCGTGTTCGACGCCGTCGGCAGCGTCGGGCGCGGGTCTGCCGGGACCGGCCGAACCCGTGGCCGGATGTGACATGGCGGGCGATCGGCACGACGATCCCGACCGCGGCGTGACCCCCGGGCCGGTATGCCGCGCGGTATGGGTGCGGCTGATCCTCTTCGCCGTGTTCGTCGTAGTGGCGGTCGTCGTCGCGGTCGTCGTGGGGTTGCCCGACGTGGAGGCGCTGCGCGTCGACATCGCGGCGGCCGGGGTGGCGGCGCCGGTGCTGTTCTACGCGGTGGCGACGCTGGCCCCGCTGCCGAAGAACGTGCTGTCCGCACTGGCCGGGGTCCTGTTCGGGTTGGTGCCGGGCGTGGCCCTGGTGATGCTCGCGGCGCTGCTCGGCGCGGCGGGCGCGTTCGGGCTGGGGCGATTGTTGGGGCGCGGTGCCGTCGAACGGTTCACCGGGGCAAGGGTCGCCCGGGTCGATGAGCTGCTGCGACGGCGGGGGCTGCTCGCCGTCATCGGGGTGCGTCTGGTGCCGGTGCTGCCCTTCACCGCGATCAACTACGCGGCCGGCCTGACCGCGGTCCGGATCCGCGACTACGCCCTGGGCACGGCGCTGGGCATCATCCCGGGCACGGTCGCCTTCGTGGCGCTGGGAGCCTACGGCTCGACCCCGGGCTCGTGGCCGTTCGTCGTCGCGGTCGTCGCCCTCGTCGCGCTCATCACCGGTGGCGCGGCCGTCGCCCGCCGGTCCCGCCGCCGCGGCGCAGGTCCCCCGCATGGTCGCGGTGAGGACTCGACGAGTGGTGCCGGATCCCGTTCATGACGGCGAACGAGCCAGCCTCGGTGACGTGTGGGCAAGCCGACCGTGATCACGGCAGGTCGACCACGGTCAGCGCCCGCACTGTGCTCGCCGATCTCACGCACAGCAGGAGGTGGGCATCTGGTTGCGGAACAGCCCGGCGACCAGGCGCAGGGACTCCGCCATCGTCAGGTAGGGCGCCCAGGTGTCGGCGACGTCGTCGACGGTCATTCCTGCGGTGATCGCGTAGGTGGCGGCCAGCATCATCTCGCCGGCCGCGTCGGCGGCGGCGTGCACGCCGAGCACGCGGCCGGTGTCGGCGTCGGCGACCAGCTTGACCGCGCCGCGGGTGTCGCGGTTGGCCAGTGCGCGCGGCACGTCGGCCAGGTGAAGGACTCGGGACTCGCAGCGGTGCCCGGCTGAGCCCGGCCGAGGCGAGCTGCGGGCGGGTGAAGACCACCGAGGGCATGCCCGTGTAGTCCACCGTCGCCGCACGCCCACCCGCCGCGCCGGTGGCGTTGAGGGCGGCCACCCGACCGGTGGCGGCGGCGACGTAGACGTACTGCGGTGCCCCGGACACGTCACCCGCGGCGAAGATCCGCGGGTGCGAGGTGCGCTGGTGCTCGTCGACGACGACGAAGCCGCGCCCGTCGGTCGCCACCCCGGCAGCCTCCAGGCCCAGGTCGACGGTGCGCGGTACCCGGCCGGTCGCGACCAGCAGCCGGGCCCCGCTCGCGCGTTGCCCGGACCGGGTGCTCACCACGACCTGCCCGCCGGTGTGCTCGACCGCGGTGGCGCGGTCGCGGACCAGGGTGATCCCGTCGTCGGCGAACACCGCACACAGCACCTCGGCGAGCTCGGGCTCGGCCGCCGGGGCCGGCCGGCCGATCAGGGTGACCCGCGACCCGAGGTGGGCGAACAGCTGTGCCTGCTCCATCCCGACGTAGCCGCCGCCGATCACGACCAGCGATTCGGGCACCTCGGTCTGTTCCATCGCCGTGGTCGAGGTCAGCCAGTCGCCGTCGTCCAGGCCGGGCAGGGCCGGGCGGGCCGGTTCCGCGCCGGTCGCGATCAGGTAGGCGCGAGCCGGCAGCGGCGTCCCGTCGACGGTGAGCGTGTCGGGCCCGGTGAACCGGGCGTGCCCGGGTCGGACGTCGAACCCGTGGGCATCGGCGACGGCGGCGTACTTGCCCTGGCGCAACCGGCCGACCAGCTCGTCCTTCTGTTCGACCAGCCCGGCCAGATCCACCTCCAACACCGAGGTCGGGGCGCCGGAGAACGGGTTGGCCAGTGCGCCGTGTCGCGCCCCGGCCGCGGCCAGCAGTGTCTTGGACGGCACACAGCCGACGTTCACGCAGGTGCCGCCGAGGGTCGCATGCTCGATGAGCGTGACGGTTCGCCCGGCTTGCCGGGCCGCGATGGCCGCTGCCATCGCCGCCCCGCCGGAACCGATGACGGCCAGATCGACGGGTTCTGAGTCGTTCATGAGCGCTTCCAGATCGCGGCCCGCCGGCCGGATCGCCACGGCGAGCAACATGGCTTTCGCGCGTGCTGTCGACGGTCGTCCCCGGGCGACTTCGGCGCGGCGCCGACCTCGTGCCGGGAGCGTGGCCGGGATGCTCTCATCAGGTCTCCAGTGGCGTTCCGGGACCGTCGTGCGGCTGTGGCCCGGCGGCTCGGCAACGTCATTCCGTTCCGCTGCTCGGCGTCGGCGTCAGCGGGTCCGGTC
>Ga0136619_10000293_pt1 | contig 18645 bp, 23 predicted proteins | sample AntDrymUQ3532106_2_FD_104807 | JGI IMG/M metagenome (GOLD analysis project Ga0136619, IMG submission 104807) | Polar desert sand microbial communities from Dry Valleys, Antarctica - metaG UQ353 (21.06) | ecosystem: Environmental > Terrestrial > Soil > Desert | place: Antarctica: Dry Valley...
CCGCCGGCGGGCGGTGATGTTCCTGGCGCCGGCGGCACGTCCGGGGGGACGGAATCGTCGGGAGCGCTCATTGGGTTCCGCGTGGTGACACCCGATTCCGACCGTGACAAGCTCGATGCGCCGCTCAACCAGTTCCTGGCGCCGGACCTGGTCCTGCTGGAGATGGCGGAGGTGGGCGCGCAGCGGGCGGTCCAGCGGACTGTGCCCGAGGTGATCGTGCTCAGCATGCTGGCCGGCGGGTTCATCACGATCGGGGCGCTGTTCGCCACGCTGATCGCCCCGGTACGAGCAACGAGGGTGTCCAGCGCCTGCTGGAGGGGCTCGGCTTCTCCGCCGGGTTCTTCATCGTGGTGCTGCCCGGTGCGTTGCTGTTCACCGAGGTGAACGTGGAGATGCCCGCCACGTTGCTGCGTTGCGATGCCCGGACCTTGGCGAGCCGCGTCGGGCGACTGTGGGTCCTCGCCGCGCTCGGCAACCTGGCCGGCGCGTTCGTCCTCGGCTACGCGGTCCACGTGTCGCAGTCGTACTCGCCGGCGTTCGACGAGCTGCTCGGCGAGATCGTCGATTCCAAGATGCGCTATCGGGAGATCCGGGGGCGCGAACGGCTGGTTCCGGGCGGTGGTGTCGGGCGTGCTCGGCAACTGGTTGGTCGGGATGGCCGCGTTCTTGGCGGTGATGGGCCGCACGATTATCGGCAAGTACATCCCGGTGTTGCTCACCGTGTCGGCGTTCGTGGCGGCCGGCTTCATGCACAGCCCGGCGAACATGGCGTTCGTCTCCCTTGCGACACCCGAGGGCATCGGACCCGGCTGGGGCGCGGCCCTCGCGTGGAGCATCGCGCCGGCTGCGATCGGCAACATCCTCGGTGCGTTCTTCCTCGTCGCACTGCCGTTCTGGCTGGCCAACACGCGGCGCGACCGATCACGACCGGTCGGAATGGTGGGCCGGGCACATCGGGTTCCCCATCCGCCCGGCTCGAACCGGGCGACCCCCATTGGAGGACCAGATGACCGACTACCGAAGCCCGCTCGAACCGCGGACCCTCGACACCGCCGAGGGCGACGCCGCCACGCGCCTCGCCGCGACGCACAAGGCGTTGGGCATGGTGCCCAACACGTACGGCGTGATGGCGAACTCGCCCGGTCTGCTCGCGACCTATCTCGACGGCTACCAGTGGTTCCGTTCCGCGTCGGGCTTCACGCCCGGCGAGCAGGAGGCGGTGTTCCTCACGATCAGCCGGTTCAACGAGTGCGACTACTGCATGGCGGCGCACAGCTTCATCGCCGACAACATGTCGAAGACACCGATCGAGGTGACCGATGCGATCCGCGACGACCGACCGATCGACGACGAACGCTTCGCGGCCCTCGTCGGGATGGTCCGCTCGCTGCTCGAGACTCGCGGCCACCCGGCCGAGGCCGACGTCGCCGCCTTCCGCGAGGCCGGCTTCACCGACCCGCAGGTGCTCGAGTTGGTGCTGGCGATCGCGGTGAAGACGATCAGCAACTGGTCGAACCATCTGTTCGGCACCCCGGTCGACGACACGTTCACCTCGCGGACCTGGTCGGTGCCCGAGCCGGTCTGATCGTCTGATCGAGTCGCTGCCCGTCATGCGAGCGCCACGTCAGCGTGGACGTGGACAAGGGACGGGCCGTGGTGCAACAGCGCGGTGGTCAGCGCCGGGTCGAGCTCGGAACCGCACCCGGTGCCACGACCCGTACCCCTCGCGCCCGACGCGTCGACGCCTTGACCGTGACAGAGTCTGACAGTGCACCCGGACTCGAGCTTCGCCGTACTCGAGGCGATCGACGTCGTGATCGATCGCCAGTGGTCGACGCTCGGCGCGCCCGGCTTGTGGATGACCGGTGAAGAACGGACCGAGATCGTGCGCATCGCCCGCAGCCGGCAGGCTCCGGTGGACGCCGACGATCCGGCAGCTGCCGCGGCGTCGCTCGCGGCGCACCGCGCCGCGACGATCACCGCCGACACCGTGGACGAACTGGAGTCGCGCGGGGTGCGCCGCGAGCACTACGTCGAGATCGTTGGTGTGGTCAGCCGGGTCGCGGCGATCGAAACGTTCGATCGCGGCATCGGCCGACCGGCACGGCCGGCACCGCCGCCGTTGCCGGGCGTGCCGAGCCGTCACGTCGTCGCCGCGGCGAAGCGTCGAGCCGGGTGGGTGCCGACGGTCGACGCGATCAGCCCGCCGACCGCGCTCCAAGCGGTGCCCCCGGAGGCAGCGGCGCAAGAGGCGCTCCATGGAGCCCTCTACCTGTCGTACCCGGGTATGGCCGATCTCGCCGCCGTGCGTGGACTGTCGCGTGCGCAGATGGAGCTCGTCGCCGCCCGCGTGTCGTACCTCAATGACTGCTTCTTTTGACTGTTCGCCCACGCCGGGATGCTCCGTGCGAGCGCCCACGCGACCGGCCAGGCGATCGACCTCCGCGCGATCACCGATCGAGCGACCGACCCGCTGATCGACGCCGGCATCGGGCTTCTCGCGTTCGTGACCGCCCTGATCGGCGGTGACCCGTCGGACCTCGACAACGCTCGGACCGCGCTGCGCGATGCCGCCGGGCCCGACGCCGTCGTGCGGGCCGCTGCGGTCGCGGGCAACTTCCAGATGATGAACCGCATCGTCGACGCCACCGGCGTACCGATCGGTCCCTCGATGCGCGCCATCGCCGCCGATCTCGGACTCGAGGCGGCCGATCTCGCCTGACCACGCGGCTCTGGAACGGTCAGGACGTCGGGGCCATCAACCCTTCGACGACCTCGACAAGGTCAGCGCCCTGCACGTCGGGCGGATCGAACACCGTGGCGTAGACGCCCTCCTGGCGAGATGCCCAGCCGGTCACCAGACCGGCGGCGTGCGCCCCGTGAATGTCCCAGGCGTGCACGGCGACCATCGCGACACGACCACCGGCCAGGTTCAGCTGGCTGAGCGCGTGCCGATACGGCGCCGGGTGGGGCTTCCACACCTGTATCTCGTCGACGCTCATCACCAGCTCCACGAACTCGGCCAATCCGCTGCGTTGCAGCAGGTGCGCGGTGTTCGTCGCCGACCCGTTGGTGAGTGTTGCGATGCGGACTCCTTCCGATCTCAGCCGCTCGAACGCCGGCCGGACGTCGGTGTGGGCGGTCAACTCCCCGAACTCGGACAGCACGGTGCGGCGCTGTGCTTCGTCGAGCGTCGGCGCGACAACCGTCAGCGACGCATCGGCGAGGTCGGCGAACGGTCGATACGCGCCTGTGCACCCGAGCGCGAACCCGTCGCGCAGCATCCGGGTGAAGAACACCTCGAGCGTCGACCTGGCGAGCCCGACTCCGGTCAGGGCGTCGTCGACCACGTCGAGCCCGAACAGCGTCTCGACTACGTCGAACACGACGGCGTCCAGACGGCGTGCGTCACTCATCGCCCCAGTCTGCACCAGCCAGCGTGGCGCTTCCGACGGCTCGCCCGCGTGGAGTGCGGAGCTCGTGGTCGTCTGTGTTCATTTTCGACGCACCCGCCGGCGCGGACTCCTCGACCGGGTTCTGCCTCGCCGGGACCGCCGCCGTCGCTACGGCTGCGCCGACATGCCGGGATATGGTGCGGCGATGTTCGACGTGAGAGACATTCGCCGGGTCGACGGGGCGCTGGTGCTGGTGACCTATCGCGGCGACTGGTGACCGTACTGCTGCGGCCAGCTGGTTCGGCTGGCGAACGTACTGGGTGAGATCCACTCCCTCGGCGCTGACCTCGCCGCGGTAACGGTCGACTCGCCCGAGCGCAACGCCGCCTTCGCGGCGCGCTGGCTCCTGCCGTTCCCGATCCACAGCGATCCGGGCGGCGGCGGCATCCTCCAACCGCTCGATCTCTGGAACCCGAACGAGCGCGGCGGGATCGGGTGGCCAGCCGTCATCGTCTTCGACGCCGACGGTCGGGAGACCCACCGATTCCGTTCCCGAGACTTTGCCGACCGGCCACCACACGATGACGACCTGATCGCCGCGCTACGCGAACTCGGGCTCGGCGCGCTCGAACCGCCAGAACCATGGGTGCCCGAACACGAGCCGGTCGACGACCCGGGCGCGCTGCGAGTCGAGGCCTTCGGCCCGTACTTCCGCGGCATCCGGTTCGGCGTCCGTGGCCTGGCCGGCCGGCTCGTCGACGAGCACGACCGCGCCGAAGCGATCCGGATGAGCGACATGGCCGTCAGCTTCCTGGACGCGTGGAAGGCGCGTCGCGAAGCGGGCTGACCACGGCGTCGCGGCCCGCGCCGCCTGTTCGGGAATGGTCGGGCGACGACATCGGGTTCCCGATCCGAGATGGGAGCACTACTCGCACCCCAGACAACCGCGCCACAAAGGAGGCGAACGTGCCATTTCTCGATTCGATCGCTCACGATGACAAGGTCCCGCACGTACTCGGGAAGTTCTTGGCGCAGGGTTCGACAGCGGGTCGGCCGCAATCGACTTCCACCAGCAGCTGCTGCGGGGGGATTCGCCGTTCACAGTGCAGCGCGAGTTGATGGCGGCGTACGTCTCGGGCGTCAACGCCTGCCGGTGCTGTCACGGTGCTCACAGTGCCGTGGCGCAGCTGTTCGGAGTGCCGGAGACCGTGATCACCGGACTCGTCGACGACGTCGACACCGCCGAGGTCGAGGATTCGATGAAGCCCGTGTTCCGCTATCTGCGCAAGCTCACCGAGACGCCAACGCGGGCGGTGACGTGACGGTCCACGAACGCAGGGGCGATCGTTGATGCATGACCTTCGTCGTCGGACGCTCGTTGCGGCGGCCGTCGTGGCCTTCGCCGATCAGGTGTCCAAGAGCGCCGTCGTGGCGGTCCTCGGGGACGGCGACTGGTCGAGCGGCCTGCTGCGTCTGACGGTCGTTCGCAACCCGGGTGGGCCCTTCGGGCTCGGTGCCGGCGCCTCGATGTTCTGGACGGTCGTCACCGCCACCGTCGTGATCGGAGCGGTGGCAGTGATCGCTTCGGGCCGCACGGTGCTCCAGCCTGCGATCGCGGTGGGTGCGATGGTCGGCGGCGGTATCGGCAACCTCGTCGACCGCCTCGCTCGCTTCCCCGGCGCCGGGGGCGGCGCGGCGATCGACTGGATCAGGCTCGAGCCGTATCCGAGAGTGTTCAACGTCGCCGACGTCGCGTTGCGTGGAGGGGCCGTCGTCGTGGCGATCGCCGTCGTCGCCAGGCGACACGAGGGCCCAGGGTCCGCCGAGGTGTCGCCGAGCCCGCCCACGCTCGGTTGAGCAAACGTAACGGCGACCGGTCACCACTCCACCATGTCACCGATGCGAGCGACGAGGCGCGGCCAGCAACGGCCTGCGTGGCCGGGGAACGCGATGCCGGTCATGGCACCTCCGTGCGGAGCCGAGCGCGGTGGCGGACCAGGTCGTGGTCGGCGAGCGGGTTGCCGACTCGGTGCTCGGCATCGTGCCGCAGCCATGCCACCGTCGACGCGTACGACCTTTCCATCAGCTCACCGGCGCGGCTGAAGTCGCCGGGACCGACGTCGATCGGACAGGGCGGTGGGATGACCCGAAGATCTGCCCGTCCGAGGTAGTGGTCGACGTCGGCCGACAGCCGGCTGTTGATCATCAATGACACGGCGTGCAGGGTCATCCCGAGCGCCGATGTCGGTGGTTCGTCGAGTGAGCAGGCGTAGCCGGTGGCGAGCACGTAGATCGTGTTAGCGCCGAGTGCAATGGCGTGCGAGACGGGTGCGTTGTTCACGACCCCGCCGTCCATGTAGGTGTGGCCGTCTACGACGACGGGTGGGAAGACACCGGGGATGGCGGCGCTGGCGGTGAACACGTCGAGCGCGGACCCGGCCGACAGGGCCACGTCGCGGCCGTCGAGGACGTCGGTGACCACGACGTGGAGTGGGATGGGTGCGTCTTCCAGCCGTTCGAATCGGATGTGAGCGCCGATCAACTTTCGGAGCCCACCGGCGTCGAACAGGCTCGCCCGCCTGCCGAGGAACCCGGCGAGCCCCAGTGTGAACCGCACCGGGAAGACGTCACCACGTCGGAGCGACGTCCAGATGCTGGCGAGCCCGTCGACTCCGGCGTCGGGGTCCGCCCCGGCGAGCCACGCCGCGTTGACCGCACCCACACTCGTCCCCACCAGGACGTCGGGACGGACGTCGGCCTCGTGCAAGGCTCGGAGCATGCCGACCTGCACGGCGCCGAAGTTGGCGCCTCCGGACAGGACGAACGCCGTGGTCATGTTGTTCAGCTCCTTCGGGGGTTGGGGCGATCTGATCGCTGTGCACGGGGAACCCGTTCCGTGTCGGAACACTTCCTGTGACGACGGACGCCGTGGCGGCAGCGGGGCTGACATCTCGCCCGGGCTCGGACGGCGGGAAGGCGTGCGGCTGTCGGCGGGTTCCCCCGTCACACGACTTTCGAGAAGGGCATTTGTGACATGGTCCGAGCACATTGGAACGGCGCGGTGATCGCCGAGTCCGACGACACTGTCGTCATCGACGGCAACCACTATTTCCCGGCCGGTTCGGTCAACGAGGAGTACCTGGTGGCGAGCGACAGGACGACGGTCTGCCCGTGGAAGGGCCGGGCGTCGTACTACTCGGTCGAGGTCGAGGGCAAGCTGAACCGCGACGCCGCCTGGTACTACGCCTCGCCGTCGAGCGCGACGAGCAGCATCGCCGGGCGGGTCGCGTTCTGGCGCGGCGTCAAGATCGAAGACGAGGGGACGGCCGGACGGCGCCGCTCGTTGTTCGGCCGGTTCCAGCGGGAGACGTCCGTCGTCGCCCCGGCGGGCATCACCGAGCACCCCGACGACGCCAACGACGTGCGCGACGTCCCGGTGGCCGATGTCGACGACCACTCGTTCTTCGCGGCCCTCGACGGTCACGTCACCATCGCCGACTTCTGGGCGCCGTGGTGCAGACCGTGCAAGCAGCTCCACCCGATGTTCGACGCGCAAGCGGCCGAGTACGCCACGGACGTGACACGGTTCGTCCGGGTCAACGTCGACGAGAGCCCGGGCGTCGCGTCGGCGTTCAACATCATGAGCATCCCGACGATCATCGTGTTCGACGCCCACGGCCGCGAGATCGACCGCGAGATCGGCGTGCCCGGCAGGCGCCGGCTCGAGCAGTTGGTGCGCAACGCTGGCGTGCTGGCACAGGCGACGACCGGGCGAGGCGCGGCATGAGCGGGCTCGGTGAAGTGACAACCGTGGACGTCGTCGTGCTCGGGATGGGCCCGGGCGGCGAGGACGTCGCCGGCAGCCTCGCGTCGGCCGGGTTGTCGGTGGTGGGCATCGATGCCGGCCTGGTCGGTGGTGAGTGCCCGTACTGGGGGTGCATCCCGTCGAAGATGATGATCCGCGCTGCTCACCTGCTCGCCGAGGCCCGCCGCATCCCCGGCATGGCCGGCACCTCGACCGTGACCCCCGATTGGGCGCCGGTCGCGGCGCGCATCCGCGCCGAGGCGACCGACAACTGGGACGACACCGTCGCGGTCGACCGCTTCGTCGGTAAGGGCGGCACGTTCGTGCGCGGCCGCGGTCGCCTCGTCGCCCACGACGTGGTCGAAGTCGACGGTCGGCGTTACCAGGCGACGCGGGCCGTTGTCGTGGCCACCGGGACCACTGCAGCCGTGCCACCGATCCCCGGCCTGGCGGACACCCCGTACTGGACCAACCGTCAGGCGATCGAGGCCACCGTCCTGCCCGGGTCGATCATCGTGCTCGGCGGCGGCGCGATCGGGGCCGAGCTCACCCAGGCGTACGCCCGGTTCGGTGTCGACGTCACCGTCGTCGAAGCAGCCGAGCGGTTGCTGCCGATGGAGGAACCCGAGGCCGGCGATCTGCTCGCGGACGTGTTCCGCAACGAGGGCATCGACGTCATCACGGGCGCCGAGGCGACCGGGGTGTCGTACGACGGGAAGTTCCGGGTCGTGCTGGCCGGCGGTCGGGAGCTCGTGGCCGAACAGCTGCTGGTGGCCACCGGCCGTCGGGTCGACCTGGCCGGGATCGGCGCCGAGGTGCTCGGCATCGACGTCACCACCGCTCGGGCGCTCCCCGTCGACGAGCACCTCCGGGTGACGGACGGGGTCTGGGCCGTCGGTGACGTCACCGGTCGCGGCGCGTTCACCCACGTCGCGATGTACCAGTCGAAGATCGCCACCGCCGACATCCTCGGCGAGCCACACACCCCCGCCGACTACACCGCGCTCCCGCGTGTCGCCTTCACCGACCCCGAGGTCGGCGCGGTCGGGCTCACCGCCGGAGCGGCGCGTGACGCCGGGATCGATGTCGCCATCGGCCGCGCCGACGTGCCGTCGACCGCTCGCGGGTGGTTGCACAAGACCGGCAACGAGGGCTTCATCCAGCTCGTCGCCGACCGTGATCGTGGTGTGCTCGTCGGCGCCACGTCGATGGGTCCGAATGGCGGCGAGGTCCTCGGTCTGCTGACCTTGGCGGTGCACGCCCGCACCCCGATCGAGGAGCTCCGATCCATGATCTACGCCTACCCCACGTTCCACCGCGGCATCGAGGACGCCCTACGGGGCCTCGCATGACCGACGATCGCGTGATCGGCGAGGGTGATGTGCTCCCCGACGTCGCCCTCGTCGATCACGAAGGCCGTCCCTGGCGGTTCAGCGGCCACCGCGGCCGGCCGCTCGTGCTCGTGCTGCACCGCCACCTCGCTTGACTGCCGTGCCAGGAACATGTGATCGCCGTGCGCGACCACCTCGACCAACTCGGTGACACCCTCCCCGTCGTCATCATGTTCGCCGACGACCCGTCACGCCTCGCGGCGTACCGCACCTACCTGGACCTCGAGTTCCCCGTCGTCGCCGACGTCGACCGGACGCTCTACCGACTGCTCGGCGCCGGACGCGGCTCGTTTTTTTCGGGTGTGGTCACCGGGGACGATCGCGATGTACGCCCGGCTCGTGCGCCGGGGCCGCCGACTCCATGCACCGACGGAGGACACCCGCCAACTCGGCGCCGACGCCGTCATCGACCGCGACGGCCGGCTCCACCGCCTCTGGCTCCCACCCACCCCCGACGCACGGCCTGCCGTCGACGAGATCGTCGACGCAGTGCGGGAACTCGACCGACGATGAGACCGAGGGGCGTCCGGGACCTGTCCACCGGGCCGTCCGACAGTGTCGTCACACCAGACTCGCGTCGAGGCTGCGGGCGGCGTTGACCAGACCGATGTGAGAGAAGGCCTGCGGGAAGTTGCCGAGCATCCGCTGTGCGACGACGTCGTACTCCTCGCTGAGCAGCCCGACGTCGTTGCGCAGCGTGAGCACCCGCTCGAACAGGGCCGTGGCACGCTCGCGTTCGCCGCGCATCGCCAGCGCCTGGACGAGCCAGAACGTGCAGAGCAAGAACGTGCCTTCGCCGCCATCCAACCCATCGGTGTCGACACCATCGGTGCGGTAGCGCTTGACCAGACCGTCCTGGGTGAGATCGCGGGCGATCGCGTCGACGGTGGCCACGATCCGCGGGTCGTCGGGGGACAAGAAGCCGACGATCGGCAACAGGAGCAGACTGGCGTCGAGCTCGGTCGACCCGTAGTGCTGCACGAATGTGCCGAGCCGGTCGTCGAAACCAGCGGAGCAGACATCGCGATGTACATCGTGGGCGAGTGCGCGGAACCTGGCCGCGTCGCCGGACAGGCCGTGCAGTTCGACACCGCTCGCGGCCCGGTCGAACGCGACCCAGGCCATCACCTTGGAATGGGTGAAGTGCCGCCTTGGGCCGCGGATCTCCCAGATGCCCTCATCGGGTTCGCGCCAATGCTGTTCGACGAACTCGACCAGTTTGCGTTGGAGCGCCCACGCATCGTCGTCGGGTGCCATGCCCATCGTGCGGGCTTGATGCAATGCATCCATGACCTCGCCATAGACGTCCAGTTGGAACTGCTCGGCGGCGCCGTTGCCGATGCGCACCGGCCGGCTGCCGTGGTATCCGGGCAGCCAGTCCAGCTCCAGTTCGGGCAACCGTCGCTCTCCATCTACGCCGTACATGATCTGCAGCTGTGCGGGATCACCAGCGATCGCTCGTAACAGCCAGTCCCGCCAGGCCATGGCCTCGGAAAGGCATCCGTTCGCCGTGAACGCCTGCAGGGTGAGGCTGGCATCACGCAGCCAGCTGTAGCGATAATCCCAGTTTCGTGATCCCCCCAACTGCTCCGGCAACGAGGTCGTGGGGGCGGCGATGATGCCCCCCGACGGCTCGTAGATCAGCGCCTTCAGCGTCACCAATGATTGCAGCACGCTCTCGCCCCAGCGGCCGACAGTGACCGTGCGATCGCTCCACTCCCGCCACTCGGTCTCGGCCCTCGCCAGCTGATCGACGGCATCACAGGCGGCCGGCTCCTCATCGCCGGCGTGGTACCAGGTGAGGGTGAACGGGATCATGTCGCCCGCAGCGACGCCGAACGTCCCCACGGTGTGCATGTTCTCACCGTGCAGCGGCACGGGGGTGTGGACGACGATGGCGTCGGGGCCGGCGACCGCCCGAATCCCGTCTGGGGTGCGCCGCACCCACGGAACGGCCCGGCCGTAGTCGAGTCGGAGCCGCAGCACCGTGTGCATTGGCACCTCGCCGGTGAGGCCCTCGACGATGCGGATCACCGTCGGGTTGGCGTGGCGGTGCGGCATGACATCGATGATCCGCACGCTGCCGGAGTCGGTGACCATGTCGGTCTCGAGCACGAGCGTGCCGGGTCGGTACCGGCGCTCGACTCGCAGGACCTGCTCCTGCGGGGCGATCGTCCAATGGCCGTTCTCGTCGCTGCCGAGCATCGAGGCGAAGCAGGCACCGGAGTCGAAGCGGGGCAGGCACAGCCACTCGATGGCACCGTCGGTGGCGACGAGGGCGGCGGTGTGACCGTCGCCGATCATCGCATAGTCCTCGATGCGCCGGCCCTCGATGGGCCCCTCGATGCGCCGGCTCTCCACGGAAGGCTCCGCCATCACGGTCAGCCGACGATGCCGACGTAGACCGCTCCGGCGACGAGACCGAACACGCCGTGGGCCATCGTGACGCCCACCGGGGTCATGGCGCCGAAACCGGTGAGGGCGATGCGGGGCTGGGCGATGTCGCCGCGGTGAACGAGCGGATGTGCCATCGTGAGCATCATCGGCAGGGCCATCGTCACGATGAGGCCGTGGACCAGCCCGATCACGAGCCCGAGGATCGTGGCGTCGCCGCTCGAGGTCGGATCGAACGCGGTCAGGACGCCGGCGTGCACCAGCCCGAACAGTGCGCCCATCATGAGGTGCATCATCAACCCGATGCCGTAGGCGGTCTGCTTCGAGGAGTCGGGGGCGACCATCGTGCCGAGCGTGCGCAGCAGGTCCATCGTCGTCATGCCCATCGCCCGGCCGCCATAGATCACGGCCAGCATCGCGACGGCACCGACGAGGCCGCCGAGGACGGCGGCGCCGGGGTCGTAGTTGCCCGAGAGGGAGAGGGCGAGGATGGATCCGGTCATGATGTGCTCCTTGGCGTCATCTAGGAGATTCGCAGCGTTGCTGCATCCCTTGTGACCCGGGAACCCATCGCGGTCGCCAGCTCATTCCATGATGGATCGGTCACCAGATCCGGAGGATCTCGGCGGTGGCGAAGATCGCACCGACGTCGACACCGACCGTCGGTGCCGTGAAGACCTCGGGGGGAACGCCGATGTCACCGACGTACAGCTCACCGACGAGCGGCCGTGCACCGACGTGACGCAGGCCGACCTTGGGCAGCGCGAGCGTGAGGGTGGCGGCGGCGCGCACGACCGGGTCGTGGGCGTCACCGGTGGTCGCGTCCAGTCCTGACGGGAGGTCGAGCGAGAGCACCGGTCGAGCCGTCCCGTTCGCCCACCCGATCAGTGTGGCGGCCAGGCCTCTTGGGCACCGGCGAGCGAGTAGCCGATGATGCCGTCGATCACGACGTCGAACGATCCGAGCCGATCGACGCGATCGGTGTCGTGGATCTCGATGCCGAGCCGGTCAACCCGTGCGAGTTGCGCTGCGGGCACCTCGGCGAACCGGTCGCTGGGGCTGCTCGTCACGACCGTGACGTGCGCGCCCCATCCGTGCAGTCGACGGGCCGCCACCAGCGCCCCGCCGCCGTTCCCGCCGGGTCCGGCGAGCACCGCGATACGTCGACCGCGCGGGTCGCCGCCGAAGAACCGCACCCGAGCCAGCTGTGCGAGGTCACGACCAGCAGACTCCATCATCTGCACGAGGCCGATCCCGAGGTCCTCCACCATGATCCGATCGACCTCGATCATCTGCTCGGGAGCGGCTGACCAGGTCCAACTCGACGTGTTCGGCGAGGTCATGGATGCCATGCACCAGGCCCGGGTTCATGGCATGGCGCCAGACGAAAACGCGTGGCAAGTGCAAGCCGCGATGATGGAGTGGCTCGAAGGCAACTGGCGGGAACCCGACGAGGGCATCTGGGAGGTCCGGGGCGGCCGGGACCAGTTCACCCACTCCAAGGTGATGGCCTGGGTGGCGTTCGACCGGGCCGTCAAGGCCGTCGAGCAACACGGGCTCGGAGGCGACGCAGCGAGATGGCGTGGGCTCCGAGCGCAGGTGCACGCCGAGGTGTGCACCAATGCCGTCGACGACCGTGGTGTGTTCACTCAGTCCTATGGTGGACAGTTACTCGATGCGTCGACACTGCTGATTCCCCTCGTCGGCTTTCTTCCGGCCGACGACCCGAGGGTGGTGGCCACCGTGGAAGCCATCCAACGCGAACTCACCATCGATGGACTCGTGCGGCGATATCAGATAGTTGACGGTGGCGACGGCGACGGCGTCGGTGGCGAAGAGGGAGCGTTTCTGCTGTGTTCGTTCTGGCTCGTCGACTGCCTCGCCCTGATGGATCGTCGTGACCAGGCCACCGCCCTCTACGAGCGGCTGCTGGGCCTGCGTAACGATGTCGGTCTCCTGGCCGAGGAGTACGACCCCGTCGCCGGCCAACAACTCGGCAACTTCCCCCAAGCCTTCTCCCACGTTGCCATCGCGAGTAGTGCCATGACCCTCTGCCCGGACCATGTCGGTCCGACCGAGGAACGAGCACACCCATGACCATCCTGTTGATGCTCATGGACAATCCATGACAACTCCGGTTCAGTTGGCGGCTACTCGCCTGCGACGGGGGCGTCGGGGAAGAATGCGGCCCATGCGAACCAGAATTCGTTGCGATGGGTCACCGTCGAGAGTCGTTCGCCCTCGAGCGGGCCGTCGATCGCGACTCCGAGCAGTGTCCACGTCGAGCCGGTCTGGTCATCGGTGAACAAGTCGTCCCCGCCCGGCGAGAACGTCAAGACCTGGTCGCCGACTCGACGGTCGTAGGCGATGCCGCTGCCGATTGCTTCGCCATCCGCGATGACGGTGGCATCGAGGGCATCGGCGGTGTCGCCGCCCCACACCACGACGAAGGGCGTCCCGGCGAGTTCGTCGTTGATCGCCCGCTGCTCGCGGAGGACGCTGAACGGATAGGCCTTCTCGTTTCCGTCGAGTGTGACCCCGACGACCCTCGACAGCGCCGGATGGCGCGGATCAGGGTCGCCGTCGAAGAGGAACGGCGACGTGCTCGAGCTGTAGGCACTGTATGGGTTGGCGCCGTACTCGATGCCGAACCCGGTGTTCCGTGAGAGCGAGATCGCATCCGGGAAGTTCTCGAGCACGTCGGCGTAAGCGACGATGGAGGTCGGGATGAGCTCGAGCTGGGTTCCTGCGAAGTCGCCGACGACCGCCTCGCCGGTGATTTGTTGCCAGAGTGAGGTCGTCGCGTCGTCCCACATCACGAGGTCGCTGTTGCGCAGCAGCCCTGACACGCCGAAGCGCAGGGTCTGGCCGTCGACTCGTGCGTCGAAGCTGATCGCCGTGTTGCAGAGCGGGCAGAACGTGACCACGACCGGAACCTCGCCGAACCGGTCGTTGACGATCTCGTGGCGGGTGAGAATCGAGAGCGGATAGAACCTGACCTCGTCGCCGAATTGGACGAGCGCGCCCGGCTCGCGGGGGTCGAGCCAGTCGGCGGAAGCGATCGGCTCGAAGACCGGTTCGTCGATCGGCGGAATGCGATCGCGGGGGTCGACCGCCCCGATGCCGAGGCGGAACTCGTCGAGACCGACGGTCCGATTGGTCCAGTCGGTCGGCCACGGCTCGGTCGCCCGGCTGATCTCCGCACTGAGTTCGGTCCCGTCCTCGACCGGATCGACGATGGTGCTCGACGCGTCCGCAGCCGGCTCCTCGTCGGCGGTCGAGCTCCCCCCACACGCAACCGCCGCCAGCGCGATGCCCATCGTGAGCGCCGCAAGTCGTTTGTGATTCATGGTCGATCTCCCGACGTCAAGAGGGTGCGGTCAGCGTCGTCGTTGTCGTCGGGTTCGAACCGCTTCAACACCGATGACAGCACTGCGATGGCGACGATGCCGCCGAGTATCAGACCGACGAGCTCAGAGTTGTCGCCGATCCAGTTCGTCAGCGTCGCCGACCAGCGGTCCACGACCCCCGCGGCCTGGCTCTGCTCGCCGGCGTCTGACGACAAATCGTCGAACCAGAACCACGTGATGTAGGCGCCGGCGACGATCAAGAACCCAGCCGAGACCCGATGAACGTACGGAAGCGCCGAACGCAGGCGACGGACGAGCCCGTGCTTCGCCATCGCCACTGCGACTGTGAGTGCAATCAGCACTGCCGACATCCCCGCCGCGTACGCAACATAGGTGGCCAGACCGGAGGTAAAGCTTGCGCTGGCCAGCGAGCCGACCACCACGGAGAGGAACACGGGCAGCGTGCACGACAGCGACGCCAGTGCGTACGACACACCGAACGTGAACACCGACTTGTTGTCGCGAGTGCTTGCCCCCTGTCCGGCCTTCAGGAACCCGATGTTGATCTCCAAGCCGCGGAACATCGCGACGCCGAGGATCACCATCAACACCCCCACGCCGAGCGCGACGTATGGAATCCAGTCGATGATGGAACGCACGCCGGCATTGATCAGGAGGCCGGTCGTGCCGAACACGACCAGGAAGCCGGCGGACACGATCGCGCCGACCTTGAGTGCCTGGCCGAGACCCGGCGTGCCGGATTCGTCGTCGTCACCGTCCAGCCCCATGAAGTACGAGAGGTAGGCCGGCAGCATGGCAAAGCCGCACGGGTTCACGGTGGCGACGAGCCCGGCAGCAAACGCGAGGCCGAGCGGGGCGTCGATCATGATGCGGCGACCAGCTCGTCGATCCGGTCGTTCAACGCCGACTCATCGAGTTGGCCGGCGAACACCTCGAGGATCTGACCGTCGGGGGTGACGAACAGTGTGCTCGGCATGGCGATCAGGCCGAAATTGCGGAAGAGCTCGCCGGTCGGGTCGTCGGCGAGCGTGTAGGTCAGACCGACGTCACCGGCCAGGTCGACTGCTGCGGGGCGAATGTCGGCGTTGGCGATACCGAGGAACGTGACCTCGTCGCCGCGCTGCTCGTGAACGGTCTGGAACTCGGGCAGCTCGCCGACGCAGGCGGGGCACCACGACGCCCAGAAGTTGATCACCAGCGGGGCGCCCTCGAACTCCTCGAACGTCGTACTTGCGCCGTCGAAGAGCTCGAAGCGCTGAGTCGGCAGCTCGCTCTCGACGGCGATCCCGCTCTCCGCCGTACGGGCGTCTTGGACGCCGTCGTCGTCGCCAGACACGCTGACGACGACGACGGCGAAGATGAGGAGCGCCAACGCGGCTCCGATGACGCTGCGTCGCTGGTTCTTGGTGATCACGACTGCCATGCAAAGGGGAACCCGGGCAGCGACATCATCGATTCCCAGTTTCGCAACTGGTATGAATTGCTCTCGCGTCGTCGCTGAGCCGATGTCATGCGAGCCCCATCGCCGGACCAGGCGCTGGTCTGCGGGCCGTCATCGGCGTCTCAGTCCCGGTGGAGCAGGAGTTCCTTGAGTGTGGATGTGGCAAACCCCCACGCCTGCTTGATGCTCGGCGACGGGGGGATCGACACTGCGTTTGATGAGGTGTGAACGTCGACGATGGTCGGGCCCGGCGTGGCGAGGGCTTCGGCGAGAACGGGTTCGAGTTGTTCCACGGTGTCGATGGTGTAGCCGGTGAAGCCCATTGCTCGTCCGATGTCGGCGAAGCTCGGGTTGTCGAGTGTCGTGCCGGTCGGGGGGATACCCATCTCGGCTTCCTCCAGTTCGACGAGGCCGAGCGATTGGTTGTTGAAGACGATGACGGTGATCGGGAGTTGGAGTGTGACCGCGGTTCGGAGATCGCCGAGGGTCATCATCAAGCCGCCGTCGCCTGCGAGGGCGACGACCTGGCGCTCCCGGTCGACTGACTGTGCCCCGAGGGCTTGGGGCAGTGCGTTCGCCATCGAGGCGTGGTTGAACGAACCCAGCAACCGCTGACGCGGCTGGCTTTGGAGGCTCTCCGGAAATGAGCGGGGTGTAGCTGGGTGGACGGGGTCCCTGGCGCGGCACAGGGGCTCTGCGAATCTGACGGTTCTTGACGCCTTCAGATGGAGAGCCCCTGTGATCACGGACCCTACTCGCATGTGTGAGCTGCTCGTTGGACTGCCGGCGGTGCGCATCTTGGGCGTTGTCGACGAACCTGATGGTGCGTTGTGGGTGCACGTCGAGACGATCGGTGCCCGTCCGCTGTGTTCGCGCTGCGGTGCTGCGGCGACGGTGAAGGACCGGGATCGGGTCGAGCTGGTCGATCTGCCGGCGTTCGGTCGGCGGACCCGGCTGGTGTGGCTCAAGCGTCGCTGGGCGTGCCCGAACCGGGCGTGTCCACGGGGGTCGTGGACCGCTGAGGAGCCGACGATCGCCGCCCCGCGGCTGGTGTTGACGGATCGGGCCGGCAGGTGGGTGACCGAACAGGTCGGGCGTTGTGGTCGCACCGTCGACGAGATCGCCGTCGAGCTGGGCGTGTACAAGAGTTTGTGTGAGTGGAGGGTCCACCACGAGAGCGGCGTAGCGCGGTAGCGCTGGTCGCTGAGGAGGACCATTCTGATGACTATCACTGGACCGAAGCCCGACCAGCCCGTGGATCCGTCGTCGGCGGTGAGCGACGAGGTGATCGACGCGGTCATGGCCGGTGTCGATGCCGGCGGCCTCGAGCTGCTCGGCCCCGACGGGGTGCTCGCCGAGTTGACCAAGCGGCTGATCGAGCGGGGTCTGGGTGAGGAGCTGAGCGATCATCTCGGCTACGAGCCCGGCGATCCGGCTGGGCGGGGGTCGGGCAACAACCGCAACGGCACCTCGTCCAAGTCCGTGTTGACCGACATCGGCGCCGTCGATCTGGACGTCCCCAGGGACCGCAACGGCACCTTCGATCCGCTGCTGGTCCCCAAGCACGCCCGCCGGTTGAAGGGGTTCAACGCCAACATCGTGCACCTCTACGCCCGCGGTCTCTCGACGCGGGACATCCGCCGTGAGCTGGCCCGCATGTATCAGGTCGAGGTGTCGCCGGCGTTGATCTCCCGGGTCACCGACGGCATCGTCGACGAGCTCAACGAGTGGCAGGCCCGGCCTCTCGACGCCGTCTACCCGATCGTCTACATCGACGCCCTGGTGGTCAAGGTCCGCACCCAGGGCACCGTCATCAATCGGGCCGCCTACCTGGCAGTCGGTGTCGACGTGGAGGGCCGCAAGCATGTGTTGGGGGTGTGGCTCGGCGACGGCGGCGAGGGCGCCAAGTTCTGGCTGTCGGTGCTCACCGAGGTCCGCAACCGCGGCGTCGACGACGTGCTGTTGGTGTGCTGCGACGGCCTCAAAGGCCTCCCCGACGCGATCGAGGCGACCTGGCCCAACGCCTTGGTGCAGACCTGTGTGATCCACCTGATCCGGGCGTCGCTGCGCTTCGCCTCATGGAAAGACCGCAAAGCAGTCACCTCGGCGCTGCGGCCGATCTACACCGCAGCGACCGTCGACGCCGCCGTCGACGCGATGGACACCTTCGAGCTCGAGTGGGGAGACCGCTACCCCGGCATCGTCAAGGTGTGGCGCGCGGCGTGGGAGCAGTTCACCCCGTTCCTGCGGTTCCCGCCCGAGATCCGCAAAGTCGTCTACACCACCAACTTGGTCGAGAGCATCAACTTCCAGCTGCGCAAGATCACCAAGACCCGCGGTCACTTCCCCACCGACGACGCAGCGTTGAAGCTGCTGCGCCTCGGCGCCCGCAACATCAGCGACAAGCGAGGCGGCGACTTGGGCACCGGCACCTGGGGATGGAAACGGGCGCTCAACGCCTTCGAAATCCACTTCCCCGGCCGACTCGGCCTCACCTGACAATGACCACCGGACCCCCCGCTCACACAAACTTCTTGACAAGCCCTCGGACGGTCGGTGGGAAAGTCAATCGCCCTTCCGCCGCCGTGATTACTTCTGCCGGCGGCGACAATACACCATCCGCCCGGCAAAGCCACCGCGACATAGAGGGAATCGTTCAGAACCCGTGCGTCTCGCGCGGTGAGGGTGCGCCGCCACAGGTTAGATGCGGTCGTCCGGTCCTGTGCCGCTCTCATGCAGCGAGACTCGCTTGCAACGACCCCACAGCGATCCAGCTCGCCACGTTCCGTCTTCGTCAGATCCTGAACGCTGTCGAGCTGCTCGCGAGCGTCCTTGCCGAACCCGCAGA
>Ga0136619_10000297_pt1 | contig 18622 bp, 21 predicted proteins | sample AntDrymUQ3532106_2_FD_104807 | JGI IMG/M metagenome (GOLD analysis project Ga0136619, IMG submission 104807) | Polar desert sand microbial communities from Dry Valleys, Antarctica - metaG UQ353 (21.06) | ecosystem: Environmental > Terrestrial > Soil > Desert | place: Antarctica: Dry Valley...
CCGGTGCCGGTCTGCGCCTGGCCGATGAGATCCTCGCCGCGGCGCAGCGGGGGGATGGCGCGCGCCTGCACCTCGGTCGGGGTCACGAAGCCCATCTTCTCGATGGCCCGCGCGATCGTGGCGGGAACCTCGATCTCGCCGAAGCGATAGCCCGCGGCGGCGGCCAGGACGGCGGCCTCCAGCTCCGATGGGGCGGCATGCTCGTCGGTGGCGACCTCGATCGCCACCGCTTCGCTTGCGACGCGCGGTGCCTGGCGCGGTGGGCGGCGTCTGCGCGCGCGGGAGGTATCGGTCTCGGGCAAATGGACTCCGGAGTGGGATGGGGCGTCGCGGCGGCCGGTCCTGCCGCGGTGCCGAGGGGCACGTCGGGCGGACGCGCTAGCGTCCCGGTGGGTGACGCCGCCGCAGGGATGCTACCACGGGACCCCCCTCCGTACCGTGCGCGTGCCCGGGCGGCGGGTCGATGGCCGCGTGCCGCGCGGCGTGCTGCGGATGGCGTCGCAGGCGGTGTGCAAGGAGCCCGTGACTGGGGCTGAAGATGAAGGCAAGCAGGAAGGCGAGCGTGGCGACGAGCACGATGGCGCCTCCGGGACTCCAGCCGAGGTGATAGCTGACGTACCAGCCGATGACGCCGTAGAGGGCGCCGAGCGCGGCGCCGGCGACCATCATCGGCGTGAAGCGGTCGACCAGCAGCCGTGCCGTGGCCGCCGGCGTGACGAGCATGGCCAGCACAAGGATGATGCCGACTGCGGACAGGCTGACCACGATCGTCGCCGTGAGGAGCAGCAGGAGCAACAGCTCGAGGGCGAAGACCGGGTAGCCGAGGGCCTGGGCGTAGACGCGGTCGAAGCTTGCAAGCAGCAGCTCCTTGCGCAGCGCGACCAGCACGCCGACGACCGCGAGCCCGGTCACGGCGCTGAGGGCGATCTCGTCCCAGCCGACGCCAAGCAGGTCACCCACGAGGAAGGCGGACAGGTCGCGCTGGTATCCCGACTGCGTGCTGATCAGCACGATTCCGAGCGCGAAGGCACCGGCGAAGAAGATGCCGATGGCGGTGTCCTCGCGGATCCGCTGCCCGCGGCTCACGATCGCGATGGCGACCGATGTCAGCGCCCCGGCGATCATCGCGCCGGCGAAGACGGAGACGCCGGCAACGTAGGCAAGCACGACGCCGGGGAAGACGGCGTGGCTCAGCGCGTCGCCGATGAACGCGAGGCGCCGCAGGACGACGTAGGCACCGATCGCGCCGCAGGTGGCTCCCATCAGGACCGCGGCCACGAGGGCGCGCTGGAACAGCTCCAATGCGAGCGGATCGGTCAGCCAGCCCATCGGCTCGACCCTCTCCTAGCCCGCATCGGGGTGTGCGTGGCCGCCGTGGTGATGGCCCCCGCCGTGGACGTGGGCGTGATCGCCCGAATCGACGATCATCACCTCGCCGCCGAACGTCGCGTGCAGCGTCTGGGGCGTGAACGTCTCGTCGGGCGGTCCGTGGGCCACGACCCGGCCATTCACGAAGCAGAGAAGGTCGCTCACGTCCGCGGCCCCTTCGAGGTCGTGGGTCGCGTGGAGGATCGTGGCTCCGCCGTCGCGCAGCTCGCGCATGAGGGCGGTGATCGCCTCCTCCGTGCCGCGGTCGACGCCGGTCATCGGCTCATCCAGCAGCAGGACGGAGGCCTCCTGCACAAGTGCGCGCGCCAGGAAGACGCGCTGCTGCTGGCCTCCCGAGAGTGCACCGATCTGCCGCCCGCCGAGGTCCGCCATGCCGACGCGCTCGAGCGCGCGGTCCACGGCGTCGCGGTCGGCCACGGTCGCGCCGCGCACCGGACCGATGCGCGGATATCGGCCCATCATCACGACCTGGGACGCGCCGATCGGGAAGCTCCAATCGACGAGCTCGCGCTGTGGCACGTAGGCGACATCGCTCCGTCGCTCGTCGATCGGCAGGCCTCCCAGGCTGACCGCTCCGCGCCGGCGCGGCACGAGGCCCAGGATCGCGCGCAGCAGCGTGCTCTTGCCGCTCCCGTTGGGACCGATGACACTCACCAGCCGGCCGGGCGGGATGGCCAGAGTCACGTCTTCGAGCGCCCAGCCCTCGCCATAGCCGGCCCACAGGCCCTGGATTGCGAGAAGGCCGCCGTTCGTGGTCATGATGAGACACAGTATCGCCACACCGGACACCGCCGGTCAATGGCGTGCTAGCCTCTGCTCATGGCCGCTCCCGCGCTCGATCCGGTCTCCACGGCCGACCGCCTGGCAGCGGCCGGCGAGCGCGTCACGCGCCAGCGCCTGCTGGTGGCCGACGCCCTGGCTGCCGTGGGCCGCCGAGTCACCGCCCAGGACCTGTACGACCGCCTTCGGCGCCGGGACCCGCGCATCGGGCGCGCCACCGTGTTCCGTACGCTCGAGGCGCTCGTCGTGGCCGGTGTGGCGCGCCGCCTGGAGCAGGACGGGCACGTCTATGGCTACGTCGCCTGCCGCCCGGAGCATCACCATCACCTCGCCTGCGACCGGTGCGGACGCGTCGAGGAGATCGAGGAGGCCTACATCACGCCTGTCGCGGAACGCCTCGCCGCCGATCGCGGCTTCAAGGTCGACGACGCTCGGCTCGACTTCTACGGACTGTGCGCGCGCTGCGCCGTCGAGGTCGGCTCCGTCAGCTCATCGGGCTGAAGCGGCGACCTTGGGGGGATCAATCGCTTCCGAGCCCGCTCGGGCGGGGTCGGCATAGCCATTCGGATGCGCCGTGCGCCAGGCCCACGCATCGGCCAGCATCCGCTCCAGGGTCGAGTGGTGCGGCTGCCAGCCCAGCTCCCGGCGCGCGCGGCGCGACGAGGCGACGAGGACGGGCGGGTCGCCCGAACGGCGTTTCACGGGGCGGGCCGGGATGGGGCGGCCGGTGACGCGTCGCGCGGATTCGACCACCTCGCGCACGCTGAATCCGGCGGCCGACCCAAGGTTGTAGACCTCGAACGACGGATCGCCCTCGCCGGTCGCCTCGAGCGCCAGGAGGTGCGCGTTCGCCAGGTCGCGCACGTGGATGAAGTCCCGGATGCAGGTGCCATCCGGGGTCGGATAGTCCTGTCCGTGGATCTGCACGTGGGTCGTCTCCCCGGCGGCGACGCGCAGGACGAGGGGCACCAGGTGGGTCTCCGGGTCGTGGTCCTCACCGTTGTGCTCGGTGGCGCCTGCCACGTTGAAGTAGCGCAGGCTGATGCCGCGAAAGTCGTGCGCGGCGCAGAACCAGCGCATGGCGCCCTCGAAGGCGAGCTTCGTGGCGCCGTACGGGTTGATCGGCTCGGTGCGATCCGCCTCGGCGATCGGGACCCGGCGCGGCTCACCGTACACCGCTGATGTGGAGCTGAAGACGAGCCGCGGCACGCCGGCGCGCTTCATCGCCTCGAGCAGGACCACGCCGCCGCCGACGTTGGTCCGGTAGTAGAGGCCCGGATCGTCCATCGACTCGCTCACCAGCGAGCGGGCCGCGCAGTGCAGGACGGCATCGACGCCGTCGCGCAGCAGGCGCTCGAGCCGCGCGCCATCGGCGATGTCGCCGACCTCGAGCCGCACGCCGTCGGGCACCGCCGCGGCGTGGCCGCTCGTCAGGTTGTCGTACACGACGACCTCGTGCCCGGCCTCGAGGAAGCGCTCCACGCTCGTCGACCCGACGTAGCCCGCGCCGCCGATCACGAGCAGCTTCAATCCAGGCTCCCCTGTTCGCTCAACGTGCCGAACTGGCCGGCTGGGCGGCTTCGCTCGCCTGGCGCGCGAGGGTCGGGGTGAGCTGCAGCGAGACGCGCGTCGCGCCGGCCGCGACGGCCTCGGTCAGCTGCTCCACGCTGCGGAAGCGCCCGCACGCCTTGACGCCGATGCGCGGGCCGACGCTGTCACGCAGCACCTTCGTGCGCGCGACGGTGCCGCGCGCGGTCGCGGCGCCGGGGCTGGTGACCACGTGATCGGCACCCGCACGCTCCGCCAGCCGGCAGGCGCGCCGGACGAGCTCCTCGCTCATCGGCTCGGCCTCGATGATCACGCCGGCCGCCGCAAGCGCGGAGTGCGCCATGTCGACGACGGCGAGCATGTCATTGAACACGGTCTCGTCGTCGCCCGAGCTGAGCGCGCCCCCATTGAGGACGAAGTCGATCTGCGTCGCGCCCTGCTCGAGGGCCTTCGACGCCTCGAAGGCCTTGACACTCAGCAGGTGCCCGCCATGCGGGTAGCCGATGACCGTTCCCAGGGTGACGCGCGAGCGGCCCAGTTGCCGCTTGGCGACCTTCACCAGCCATGGGCTCACGGTCAGCGCGGCGAGGTCGTGCTCGACGGCCATGGCCACCGCGGCGTCGAGCTCGGCCAGCGAGGCATTCGGCTGCGTCAGCCGGTGCTCGAGCCGGACGGCCCGACGCACACTAGCGGTCATGGGTGGCACGGTCCTCCGCTCGGTTGGCAGCCTTCGTCCAGACCATCGTCTTCGGACGGCCGATTGTAGCAGCGTCCCCTCGCATGTCAGCCACCCAGCGTCCTGTCCGGAGGCTGCGCGGTGCTCGCCGTCACCGCTCCGCAGCGACTTCGACCGCAAGGCGGAGCAGTACCGACCGCTCGTTGAGCGACGGATCATCGACGACGCGCTCCATGAGCCGGTCGAGGACATGGCCGATGCGGGGGCCAGGGTCGATGCCGAGCTCGCGCTGGAGGTCGTGCCCGTCGATTGCCAGCCGGCTGCGGAGCAGCAGGTCGGGCTGACGCTCGAGCTCGAGGTGGAGCCGGCGCTCCAGGTCCGCCTGGTTCGCCTTGCCGCTGGTGCCGACGCCGGACGCGGCGTTGTCCGCCCGGCGCAGCGCGAAGAGGACCGTCGTGCCGATCGGCTCGAGGCGGCGGATGAAGCGCCGCACGGCCGCATCGGTCCAGGTCTCGTCGTACGCGTACATGTGATGGCGGACGGCGTGGATGATCCGGGCGGCCTCCCAGCCGGGCACCCGAAGACGACCGAGGACCTCCGCCGCCAGCTCGGCGCCGACGCGCTCGTGGCCGATGAAGTGGCCATCCGCCAGTGTCGCGGCCTTGCCGATGTCATGGAGCAGCGCGCCGATGCGGACGCTGGCATGCTCGTCACGGGGAACGGCGTCGACGGCAGCCAGCGTGTGGTCGAGTGCGTCGCCGGGAGCGAGCTTCGCCTGCGGCACCCCGCGCAGCGCGGCAACCTCGGGGAGGATGGGTGTCAGCAGGCCGACGTGTTCCAGGACGCGGATCGCCCGCGAGGGCACCTCGGCCGCGAGGATACGCACGAGCTCATCCCGGATTCGTTCGGGCGAGACGGCCGCGACGGTCGGCGCCAGCTCGCGCAGGGCGGCCTCGGTCGCCGGCTCGATGGCCAGCCCGAAGCGCCCGGCGAAGCGAGCGGCGCGCACGAGGCGCAGCGCGTCCTCGCCGAAGCGCTCGCGGGGCTCGCCCACGGTGCGGAGGAGCCGGGCTTCCATGTCCGCCCAGCCGCCGAACGGATCGACCACGCGTCCCCGGCCGGCGTCGAGATCGGTCGGCACCCACGCGACCGCGTTGATCGTGAAGTCCCGCCGTCCCAGGTCCTCCTCCAGCGAGGCGCCGAAGCGCACCTCGTTGGGGCGTCGGCGGTCGGAGTACCCACCCTCGGTCCGATACGAGGTCACCTCCACCGGGGACGGGCCGACGATCGTCACTGTGCCGAAGCGGTTCTGCCAGACCGCCTCGGCAAAGAGCGGCGCGACCTGCTCCGGGCGCGCCGAGGTCGCCACGTCCCAGTTATCGATCGAGCCGGCGTCCCCGCCGCCGAGGTCGCGCACGCTGCCGCCGACGAGGGCAACCTCGTGGCCCGCGCCGGCCAGCACCGCCAGCACGCGGCGAACAGTGTCGGGCAGGCCGGGATGAGTCACCTCGTCGGCAGGTGGCACGGGGGCCGGCACTCAGCCGGCGGCGGGAATGGGCCGGTTCGGGCGGATCGGCTCGAGGAAGAGATAGCTGCGCCAGGCGTCGTTCCGCTCGTCGATGAGGTACGTGCCGAACAGGTAGCGCAGGTCCGCGCGCGGCGCGCGTGGCTCGCGCAGGAGCCTCATACGGGCTTCGGCGACCGTCTTGCCGCCCTTGCGGTGGTTGCACGCGCGACACGCGGCGACGAGGTTGTCCCACTCGTGCCGGCCGCCGCGGTGCTTGGGCATGACATGGTCGATCGTCAGGTGGCGGCTCGTCGTGCCGCAGTACTGGCACGTGTGGCGGTCGCGGGTGAAGACCTCGCGCCGGCTCAGCTTGACCCGAGGCTGGGGTCGCTTGACGTGATACTGGAGCCGAATGACCGACGGCGCCGGAATCTCGATCGTCGGGGTGTGGATGACCTGGTGGTTCCGCGCCAGCAGCTCCGCCTTCGACGCTCCGAGCAGCCTGAAGGCGCGCCTGATGTCACAGACGTTGAGCGGTTCGTAATTCTGGTTCAGGACCAGGACGGGGGCATTGATCATCATCGAGCGCCTTTCCTGCGCGCGATCATACCAACGAAACCCGATCGTGCCTGCGGTCCCGACCTGCCCGAGGCAGCTCGCTCGGGTTGGCACACGGCCGCCTTGCACCGCGGTGGGCCATCGAGCACGCCACGAGTAGAATAGAGCGTCGAATCCGCCGCGCCGCGAGGCGTTGCATCGGTCCGAGCACAGGAACACGCATGACCACGATTGAACGATCAACCTGGGCCACCAAGGTCGGCCTCGCCCGCATGCTTGCCGGCGGGGTGATCATGGACGTCGTCACCGCCGACCAGGCGCGCGTCGCCGAGGAGGCCGGCGCGGTCGCGGTCATGGCGCTCGAGCGCGTGCCGTCGGACATCCGAAAGTTCGGCGGGGTGGCGCGCATGAGCGACCCGCAGCTGATCAACGAGATCAAGGCGGCGGTCAGCATCCCGGTCATGGCGAAATGCCGGATCGGCCACTTCGCGGAGGCCCAGATCCTCGAGTCGCTCGAGGTCGACTACATCGACGAGTCCGAGGTGCTCACGCCGGCCGACGAGGAGCATCACATCGACAAGCACAACTTCAAGGTGCCGTTCGTCTGCGGCTGTCGCGACCTGGGCGAGGCGCTGCGACGCATCGGCGAGGGAGCAGCCATGATCCGCACGAAGGGCGAGGCGGGCACCGGCGACATCGTCGAGGCGGTGCGGCACATGCGCGCCGTGCAGAAGGGGATCCGCCAGCTGCAGACGATGCGCAGCGACGAGCTGTTCGCGGCGGCCAAGGAGCTCCGCGCACCCTACGACGTCGTCAAGGCGACGGCCGAGGCGGGGGCGCTGCCCGTCCCGAACTTCAGCGCCGGCGGCGTCGCCACACCGGCCGACGCCAGCCTGATGCGGCAGCTCGGCGCGGAGTCCGTCTTCGTGGGCAGCGGCATCTTCAAGAGCGAGCATCCCGAGCGCTATGCCGCCGCCATCGTCAAGGCGGCCACGCACTACGACAATCCCGAGATCCTGGCCGAGGTGAGCGCCGGCCTGGGTGAGCCGATGCGGGGCATCTCGCTCGGCGAGATCCCGCCCGAGGAGCGGCTCGCCGCCCGCGGCTGGTAGCGCCGGAACACCAGTGACCAGCGAGGGTCGTGCGCCGCGTGTTGGCGTGCTCGCCGTCCAGGGCGCGGTTCGCGAGCACGTCAACGCCATTCGCGAGATCGATGCCGAGCCGGTCGAGGTGCGGCTGCCGCGCGACCTCGTCGACCTCGACGCCCTGATCCTGCCCGGCGGCGAATCGACCACGATGCGCAAGCTCATCGACGCCTACGGCCTGCGCGAGCCGATCCTGTCGCTGGCTCGTGGCGGCGCCCCGCTGCTCGGAACCTGCGCCGGCATGATCCTGCTGGCCGATCGCTTGGCCGATGGCGAGGCGCCGTACTTCGGCCTGCTCGACCTCGAGGTTCGGCGCAACGGCTATGGGCGTCAGCTCGACAGCTTCGAGACCGACCTCGACGCGCCCGGGCTCGGGGGCCTGCTCCACGGCGTCTTCATCCGCGCGCCGGTCGTGTCGGACCTGGGGCCGGACGTCGAGGTCCTCGCCCGCGATCCGGACGGCATGCCGGTCGCGGTGCGCCAGGGCCGCGTGATGGCGACCGCCTTCCATCCGGAGCTGACCGGCGACCGGCGCATGCACCGGCTGCTCGTGTCGCTGATCGGTCGGGGCGCGGGGCGTTCCGCGTGATCGAGGTCGAGCGCACGATTCGCGCGGCGCGCCTCACCGACCGCCAGGCGCTTACCGACCTGTCCCGCCGGGTCCACGCCGCGTCGGACGCGCACCGCCGCAGCCTGGGCGTCCCGGCTCCAACCGCCGAGTCGCCGCGCATCAGCCTGTCGACCCTGATTCCTTCCTGGCTGCCGCTCCGGGCGCCATCGGTCCACCTGGTGGCGGAGGTGCACGGCGAGATCGTCGGGTCGTGCCGCGCCATCGAGGAGCCGCACCGCGACGACTGGGTGATCACCGAGCTGGATGCGGCCGACGGGCCGATGGCGGCCGAGATCCGCTACGACCTGCTCGGCGCGCTCGTCGAGGAGGGCGCCCGCCACGAGGTGGCGCGCTTCCACGCCGCCTGTGCCGACGTCCGGGAGAATCTCGAGCTGTTCGGGCAGTCCAGCTTCATGGCCTACGCGCAGGAGGAGATCTGGTGGCGGCCGCCGGAGCCGGCACACGGGCCCAGGTCGTGGGTGCGATCGATCGTCAGCCGCGACGGCCGCAAGCGGCGAGCGGATGAGGAGGGGGAGCTCCGTCCGGCGGGTGCGCCCGACGCGTGGCATCTGTTCGACCTGTGGTCCCACGCGACGCCGCCGGCCATCGCGCGGCTCGAGGGCTACGGCGCGGCCGACTGGGAGTCGGTCGGGCACGAGGGGATCGTGCCACGCTCGGCGCTCAACCCGATCCTGCATTTCAGCGAGATCGAGGCCTGGCTCATGCCGGCCGAGCAGCGGGCGGGCGGCTTCGCACAGCACGGCGCCTGCCGTTCGGGCCCGCACTACCTTCGCTTCCTGGTGCGCGACGGGACCGACGGCGCGCGATTCCTGCGCCTGGTGCTCGGGCGCATCGGCGGCGACGCCACCGCTGCAGGCATCCTGGCTCCGGTGCGAACATACGAGTCGGCGGGCACGCGCGCCGCAGAGGCAGTCGGCTTCGAGCCGATCGGACGCGTGACGCTTCTCGTGCGCGAGGTGCGCGCACAGGTCCGGCAGCCGGCGATGGTTCCGGCGACCCGCTGACGACGCAGGAGGGCGAATCGACCGTGGCGCGACGCGAGACGACCGACGACCTCGATGCCCTGATGGAGGCGCTGCCGCCGGAGATCTGTGATCGCCTGCGCGGGCTGGCGAATCGTACGGACCTGCTGGAGGTGGTCATGGACCTCGGCCGCCGGCCGCAGGCGCGCTTCACCACTGGCGAGGAGGACCTGCTCGATCGGGAGATCACCGACGCCGACATCGCCCACGTCATCGATCACATCGGCGTCTTCGGCGACGACAACCGGGCCGGGATCGAGCGCACGCTCCACCGGATCAGCGCCATCCGCAACCGCTCAGGCAAGGTCGTCGGGCTGACCTGTCGCATCGGGCGCGCGGTCTTCGGCACCATCGACATCATCCGTGACATCACCGAGTCCGGACACTCGATCCTCATCCTCGGCCGGCCCGGCGTCGGCAAGACGACGATGCTGCGCGAGGTGGCACGGGTCCTGGCCGACGACCTCGGCAAGCGCGTGGTGGTGGTCGATACGTCGAACGAGATCGCCGGCGACGGGGACATCCCGCATCCGGGCATCGGCGACGCGCGCCGCATGCAGGTCCGCACGCCGACCGAGCAGCACGCCGTCATGATCGAGGCGGTCGAGAATCATATGCCCGAAGTCATCGTCATCGACGAGATCGGGACCGAGCTCGAGGCCGGCGCCGCGCGGACGATCGCGGAGCGCGGCGTTCAGCTCGTCGGCACCGCGCATGGCAACACCCTCGACAACCTGATGCTCAATCCGACGCTGTCGGACCTCGTCGGCGGCATTCAGCCGGTGACGCTCGGTGACGAGGAGGCGCGGCGGCGCGGGACGCAGAAGACGGTCCTGGAACGCAAGGCGCCGCCCACCTTCGACGTCCTGGTCGAGATCGTCGAGCGTGACAACGTCATCGTCCATCGCAACGTGGCGGAGACGGTCGACGCCATCCTGCGCGGCCACATGGTCCCGCCCGAGGCGCGCTACCGCGACGCTGCGGGCGAGCTGAAGGCCATGACGAAGTACGACTACCGGCTCAGCGAGACGCCGTCGGGCACTCCCGCCTTTGCCCCGCTCGAGCCGACCGGCGGGTTCGGCGCGTTCAGCCGCGGAGGGCGCTCGGGAGGCGGATCCGGTGGTGGCCGATACGAGCGCGGCGGCCTTCGGCCACTGCCGGGAGGCAATGGCGGCGAGAGCCGCAGCCGCGGACGGATGCTCCCGGGTGAGCGGCTCTCGAGCGCCATCGGCTCGATCGAGCATGATGCGCGCCAGGAGCTGGAGCGTGCCCTTTCGGAGATGGACGACGAGGTCTCGGTCGACCGTCCCATCGGTGCCCAGCCTGCGCCGCCCGAGCGCGCGCGCTCGCATCGGCCGATGAGCGTCTTCGCATTCGGCGTCAGCCGCAAGCGCCTCGAGCAGGCGGTGCGCGAGCTGGGCGTGCCGGTGACCGTTGCCCGCGAGCTGGACGAGGCCGACGCCGTCGTCACCCTTCGCAACTACTACCGTCGCAAGCCGGCCGCGCTGCGGGATGCCGAGTCCCATGGCGTACCGATCTACGTGCTCAAGACGAACACGATCCTCCAGATGGAGAACATGCTCGCCTCCCTGTTCGACCTCGAGGCCAACCCACAGGAGGCGGCGCTGCGCGAGACGGCCGAGGCGATCGGGCTGGTGCAGGCGTCCGGCCGGCCGGTCGAGCTGGCGCCGCAGAATGCCTACGTGCGACGGCTCCAGCATCAGATGGCCGAGAAGAATGCTCTGATGTCGCGCTCGCGCGGGTCGGAGCCGAATCGCCGAGTTGAGCTGGTGCCCGACGAAGAAACCTCCTGGCGGTGAGGGGCCGCGCCGGGCGCATCATGCTGGTCGTCATCCTGGCGGTGATCGTCCTCGCGCTCGTCGCCACCAGCGTCCTGCCGCCGGCGTGACTGACGCGTCGCCGGGGCGCGGCCGGTTCATCACCCTCGAGGGCCCGGAGGGGAGCGGCAAGACGACCGCCGCGCGCCACCTTGCGCGGTGGCTTCGCGACCGGGGCATCGCCACGGTCCTGACGCAGGAGCCCGGGGGCACGCCGCTGGGCGAAGAGATTCGGCGCATCGTGCTGCACATGCGCGGCATGAGCGACGACCTCGACCCGCGCGCCGACGCGCTGCTGTATGCAGCCGCCCGCGCCCAGCATGTCGCCCGTGTCATTCGGCCCGCGCTCGAGCGCGGCGAGTGGGTCGTCTGCGCCCGCTACCTGGACTCCTCGCTCGCCTACCAGGGTGCCGGCTACGGCAACGACCCCGACGAGATGCGCCGGCTGCAGGCGTTCGCGACCTACGGGCTCCGGCCCGACCTGACGCTGCTACTGGACCTGCCGGTCGCGGTCGGGCTCGAACGCACCCGCCGCCGCGCCGAATGGAACCGCTTCGAGGACACCGAGACCGCCGCCTTCTTCGAGCGCGTGCGCAGCGCATACCTGGCGCTGGCCGCCGCCGAGCCCGACCGATTCGAGATCGTCCACGCGTCCGGGTCAGTGGAGGACGCCGACTTGGCGATCCGCGCCATCATCGAGCCGACGCTGGCCAGCTGTTCCTGACAGGCTCTTCGCATCGGGCGTTGACGGCGGGCGCGACGCTGTCGGATGGCACCCGTGGTGCCGTTAGCCGGGAAGGTGGATGCGTCGGCGGGCGTCGCGGTCGATGCCGCGCTCAACCGAGCCGACGGAGGCGCTGGTCCCTGCCGCCTCGGTGTCTAACGGCACTGGTGGGCCAAGTGACGCTTGGCCGCCTGACTTGGCCGTCGTGAGATTGAGGCTCCGACCGTGCTGGAACGACGTCTCTTCGGTTGATCTGGCTTTCCTGTCGTCAGGGAACCGCGAACCGGCCGACGTCCTCCCACCAATCGAGCAACGCGGGCATGTCTCGGTCTTCGCGCAATGCCTTGCCGAACAGGTAGCCGTCGTCGAACGCCCACAGCAGCACCGCATCGCCGGTGTCGGTCTCATAGCACACCAGCTTTCCGCTGGTACCTCCGAAGGACCACGTCTCGAGCGCGGGGCGTTGCTGCCGGCACGTACCGGGCGTCGCGTCAACGAGCCCGCTGTGCGCGGCCAGTGCCTGCTCGGCAGGATCGCCCCACCACTCCTACCCGCCCAGCTCCAGAACCGGGGAGCAGTTCCCAGAACCAGATCCTATCCGGCGCCGCGATTCCGCCGAGGTCGCACTCGATGGCGGCCGCCGAGGGTGCGCGGTACACATCCGCGGGCTGGCCGGGGTTGCGAACCACCGCCACGATCGGTGCGTCCTCGGGATTGGCCTGCTGGCAGGACTCACGGTCGCCCTCGGGGATCAGGCCCAGCAGACGTGTCTCGTCCGCGGTCGGAAACGCCGTCGCTGTCGTCGCTGAGGGAGACGCTGAGGGAGACGGCCGCGCGGTCTGGCTGACAGCTGCCGATGCGCTGGGCCCCGGTTCGCCGGCAGTCTCGCGCACGATCGCGCCCCCGACGAGTGCGGACACTACGACGGCGACCACCACGACCGCAGCCGCAGCCGCGATCCGCCACCATCCAGGCAACGCCTTCCACCACGGCGCCCGAATGGGAGAGCGCACGGGCATGACCCGGTAGAGGCCGATCGGCTCCGAGATGCCCTTGAGCCGCCTACGGCCGCGCGACACGAAAGTGACGTCCGAGGTAGGTGCGGGTCAGCGCGCGGACGGGCATCGGTGACGAGCAGCTCGCCGGCTCTGGCCTGGGCGCAGACGCGCGCCGCCACGTTGACCGCCGACCCGACGTAGCCCTCGTCGGTGGCGACGGTCTCGCCGGCATGGACCCCGATGCCGACCGGGATCGGCCCACCGGCAGCTGCCTGGCTCTCGGCGGCACCCACCAGGATCCGGAGCCCGCAGTTGACCGCCGCGCTCGGCGAGCCGAAGACGACGTAGAAGCTGTCGCCCTCGGTCTTGATCTCGGCACCGGCGAACTCTGCGACCGCCTGGCGCACGAGGCCGCGATACTCGCGCAGCAGGCCCACGGCGGCATGGTCACCGTGCGACTCGACCCACGCGGAGTAGTTGCGCAGGTCGGCGAACAGGAAGCCGCGAGCGACACTTGCTGGCTGGTCGTCCATCACGGCGAGGCCCTCCGTGGATGTCGCTGGAGTTTAGGAGTCGGCAGGCGGAGCGTCCATCGGCATCGGCGCGTGGTCGACCACCGAGCGCGCTCGACAGCACGCCCCCTTGATGAGCGCCGAGGGCTGCGTGGCGGGTGGCCCTCGGACGCTCCCCTGCGCCATACTGGCGGCTGGCCGTCGCCCGCCGTGCCTGGGCTGAATGAAGGAGCCGTCCCGCCGTGAAGCTCGTCACCGCCATCGTGCACAACGAGGATGCCGCGACCCTCGTCGACGCCCTGCTCGAGAAGGAATTCCGCGCGACCCGTTTCAACTCGTCCGGCGGCTTCCTGAAGCAGGGCAACGCCACCATCATCCTTGGCGTGGAGGACGGCCAGGTGGACGACGTGCTCGCCATCATCAGCGCCAACTGCCACTCCAGGAAGCAGTTCGTGAACCCGATGCCGCCGATCATGGAGCCCGGCGAGTTCTACATGCCCTACCCGGTCGAGGTGGAGGTGGGAGGGGCCACGGTCTTCGTCCAGCCTGTCGAGCGCTTCGAGCGCCTGTAGCCCAATCGTGCCGAAGGCGTGAGCGCGACACCCGCCGCCTGGGTCGCCGCCCTCGAGGCCGATGCGCCCGACGTCGTCGCCTGCTGGCGCGCCTTCGACTGGTCGTTGTCCGGCCTGAAGTCGCTGCGGCGCGAGGTCCACGCCCGGGTCCACGACGGCGACGCGCCGAGGATCCTCGCCCAGCAGGAGGCCGTCGGCGACGCGCTGGAGGCGATCCTGCGGGACTTGCCGCAGCGGTCGCTGCGAGCGCCGGGTGGGGAGGAGGACTGGAACGTCGCCCAGGCCTTCGCGCATACGACCGCAGCGCGCCGTTTCCTCTCGACCTGGGCAGCGCTCGACGCCGATGGAGGCTGGCCGGAGCACCGGCCGCCGGTCGTCACCCCGTCGGTCCCCGGCCGGCCCGATGCGACACGCGACGAGCTCCTGGTGCTTCTCGACAAGTCCAGGCGGTCGATCCGCGAGGCCGCGGACCGGATCCGCGGCCACGAGACCCAGCGCTGCCGGATGAAGCATCCGCTCGTCGGCCACCTGCGCTGCGGGGACTGGCTGCTGTTCGTCGGCATCCACGACCTGATGCACCTGGAGCAGCTCAACCGGCTGCGTGACACGGCTGCCACCTCCGACGCCGATGCCTGAACGCCCGGCGCCGCTCGTCCTCGTGACGACGCCGGCGCAGGGTCAGCCGTTCGGCACGCACGTGGCGATCGCCGCCGATGGGCGGCGCCTGCTGGCCACCGACCTCTCGCAGCGCCTCGGCCGGCTCGGCGCGGCCGTCGCGCCACTGGCGCACGCGGCGCCCGGCGACGGGCCTTTCCATTGGGGGCGCTGGTTCGCCTCCGCTGCTCGGAGTGCGCTGCACGTCGCCGACGGCGGGGTCGACGCCATCGGCTACGCGGGCGGCAGCGCGCTCGCCCTGCTCGGGGACGACGGACTCGATGACCTCCTCTCGCCGGTTGCCGGCGAGGTCGTCGCCAATAACCGCTTCAGCGCCGATGCGTTCGTGGTCGCCGGCGACCTCGATGCCGCGCTGAGCGCACTCTCGGGCTGCGCGACCGACAATGCCGCCGCGCGGTGCCTGAACGACGCGGGCTTTGCGTGGCGCGATCTCGGCGCGACCCCCTGGTCCCGCTTCGACGTCGATACGACGCTCGACCTCGCCCTGCTCCGGCTGGCCACGCGCCTGCCGGGACCGCGCCCGCTGGACGGATCGGTCCGCGGGTTCCTGGAGATGGCACGCCTGCCCGGCGGTGGCGCCCTCGAGGTGCCGCACCTGGCGCGCATCGGCGAGGTGATCCGCGACCGCTCCGCTGAGCTCGTCGTCGCGGGTCGCGTTCCCGCCGGCACGTGGCAGGAGCTGGAGACCGAGACCGCCTGCCGGGTTCGCTGCCTGGTCGAGGAGCGCGGGATGCGCTCGGCTCCGGGAGGCGCCCAGCCGCCCCGCTCCATCCTGGCTGCGCTCATGGCCCGGTCATCACCCTCCGAGCTCGTGGACGAGCTGGGCCGGTTGGGCGATGCGGTGATCCTCGACACGCGCGTCCTGATCGCTTCCGTGACAGGGTCGGCGGACGCGTCGGCCTGGCCCCCGGAGGAGGAGCGCTTCGCGTCGGACTTCGGCGACCACGCACGGGTCGCCACGCCCTGGCTGCGAGAGCTCACCCGGGCGGCCGCAGGCGCGCCCGTCCCGATCCTGTTCGGCGGCCACGCGCTCGTCAGCGACGGCCTGCGGCTTGTCGTGGCGGCGGCATGGCAGGGAAGGTGAGGATGGGACCGGCCGGCCATGGCGGCATGGCAACTCGCCGGGGTGCCCCTGCTAGACTGTGAACGAGCGGGCCTGCCTCGTGGCATCCGCTCCACTGAACGACGAACACACGTGTTGGGCGACGCGCCCGATATCCAGCACATCAGCGTGCAACCGGAGTGGAGATGGATCACACCGGACTGCTCTACGTCATCGGCTTCGGGTTCGCCGCGACGACCTTCGTCTTCGGGACGATCCTGTTCAGCTGGCTGATCACGCACCGGCGCCGCCGTCCGCAGAAGGGGCTGCCCTACGAGTGCGGGATCGACACCATCGGTGACACCTGGAGCCGGTTCGGCCTGGCCTTCTACCTCTACGCCCTGCTCTTCGTGGCCTTCGACGTCGAGATCATCTTCGTCTACCTGTGGGCCATCACGGTGCGGGCCATCGAATACCAGGGGATCGTCCTGATCGGCATCTTCCTTGCGATCCTGATGTTCGGCGAGCTGTACGCGTGGAAGAAGGGTGACCTCCGATGGCAGTAGATCGACCGAACTCGACGCCGAGCACGACCGCCGACCCGATGCTGCCGGTCGCCACGGGCGACGGCGGGCCTCCGATCATCATCCCGGACCAGGGGGCTGGCGACGCGCTGCTCCAGCCGTTCGACATGGAGGAGCATCCGCAGGGCGGATTCCACGGCCTGCTCGAAGTGATCCCCACCAAGGCCGACTACGTGCTCGACCTGATCCGTGCCAACTCGCTGTGGCCGCTCCTTTCCGGCCTCTCCTGCTGTGCCATCGAGATGATGAGCACCGCGACGAGCGTGAACGACATCGACCGCTTCGGGATGTTTCCCTTCCGCGCCAGCCCGCGCCAGGCGGACGTGCTCATCGTGGCGGGGACGCTGACGACGAAGATGGCCGGCCCGCTGGTACGGCTCTGGGAGCAGATGCCGGAGCCGAAGTGGGTCGTGGCGATGGGCACCTGCACGACCTCCGGCGGCCGATTCAAGCGGTCCTACTCAGTCGTCCAGGGTGTCGACCGTGTGATGCCCGTCGACGTGTACGTGCCGGGCTGCCCGCCGCGCCCCGAGGGCCTGATCTACGGGATGATGAAGCTCCACGAGCTCGTCAAGCAGCGCCGCGGCCAGTGGAGCACGTACGTCGATCGCGGACCGCAGCGCACGCGCTGGGAAGGAGACGTGCGCTGACCACGCCCGTCGCCGCGGGGGCGCTCGTCCGGCTGCTGACCGAGCACCTCTCCGCCGACCTCCGCGACCTGTGGACCGACGCCGACACCGTCGAGTTCACGATCGATGGCGCGCGCGCGCTCGACGTGCTGACCACCCTGCGCGACGACGACGACTTTGCCTTCTTCATGCTCGCCGATGCCGCTGCGGTCGACTACGGTCCGAACGAGCATTTCGAGGTGGTCTACCACCTGTTCAGCTGGAAGCATCCCGCCTGGCTCCGGGTCCGCGCGCGCGTCGATCGCGCCGAGCCCCGCCTTCCCACGATCACCGGCCTGTGGGAGGGGGCGATGTTCCACGAGCGCGAGATGTACGACATGATGGGCATCGTCTTCGACGGTAACCGCGACCTGCGGCGCATCTACATGAGCCCCGACTACCGGTCCTTCCCGCACCGCAAGGACTTCGTGCTGCCCGACGATGCGGCCGATTCCGCTGCGGCCGGGGTCAACCCGCTCGAGCGTCCCGAGACGTGGGACCTGACACGCTTCCGCGACGCTCCCGGGGTCACCTTCGCCGCCAGCGAGCTTCGTGAGGACGCGCCGGCGGAGGCCGTCGAGGATGGCGAGACGCTCGCCGACCAGAGCCGGCCCCGATGACGACGATCGACCGCGACACGCGCATCCCCGACCCGATCGAGCTCGACCGCGCCGAGGAGGAGCGGCTGCGCGCGGCGGCCGGGCTTGGGCCGGTCAGGACGGAGCGCGGCGAGTATGCGGGCTTCGACCAGGTCGGGATTCCGGATCGCCCCCCGCAGACCGAGCGAGAGCGCGAGGTCTACTCCCTCGACGAGGGCGAGATGCTCGTGAACATGGGCCCGCAGCACCCCTCCACGCACGGCGTCATGCGGCTGGTGGTCAAGGTGCGCGGCGAGATCATCGTGGACATCGATCCGGTCCTCGGCTACCTGCACCGTGGCATCGAGAAGCTGTGCGAGAACGCCACGTACACGACGGTGCTGACCTACGTCGACCCGATGGACTATCTGTCGACGATGCACAACGAGCACGCGCCGGCGATCGCGTTCGAGAAGCTGTACGGGATCGAGCCTCCGAGGCGTGCCGAGTACATCCGTGCCCTCGTGGTCGAGCTGAACCGCATCTTCAGCCACGGCCTGATGATGGGCTTCCTCGCGCTCGACATGGGTGGCCTGACCCCGATCCTGTACGCCTTCATCAACCGCGACGAGATCGTCGACATGCTGTCGGCCATCAGCGGCCAGCGGATGCTCTTCAACTTCTTCCGCGTCGGCGGCGTGAACTTCGACACCAACGACGAGTTCCTCTCTCGCCTCGGGACGTGGCGGAGCCGGGTGATGAAGAACATCGAGATGAACGAGCACATGATCACCGACAACGAGATCTTCCGGGCTCGGACGATCGGCATGGGCACTCTCACCGGGCAGGAGGCCATCTCGCTCGGCGTCACCGGGCCGAACCTGCGGGCCTCGGGCGTTCCGTTCGACGTCCGCAGGGCGCACCCGTACTCGATCTACCGCGAGCTCGAGTTCGACGTGATCACCCAGGAGTCCGGCGACTCCTACGCCCGATACCTGCAGCGCATCGCGGAGATCAAGCAGAGCATCCACCTGATCGACCAGATCATCGACAGGATGCCGCACGGTCCGGTGCAGGCCCAGGTTCCGGGGATCATCCGCCCGAAGCCCGGACGCGCCTATGCCGCGGTCGAGTCGCCGCGCGGCCTGTACAGCGTCTACTCCATCAGCGACGGC
>Ga0136619_10000302_pt1 | contig 18535 bp, 16 predicted proteins | sample AntDrymUQ3532106_2_FD_104807 | JGI IMG/M metagenome (GOLD analysis project Ga0136619, IMG submission 104807) | Polar desert sand microbial communities from Dry Valleys, Antarctica - metaG UQ353 (21.06) | ecosystem: Environmental > Terrestrial > Soil > Desert | place: Antarctica: Dry Valley...
CTCGTCGAACTCCATCCCGTTGAAGTCGCCAAAGAGGTCGAGTTGCTGCTCCCTCCCGGCGGCTGACGTGGCGCGCAGATCTTCGATCAGCGCCTTCGGGCTGATGTGCTCCTGGATGTAGATCGGAATCGATGGCACTTCGAGCGGATGCTGGTCCTGCTCGTCCTTGCCCTTCCAGACGAGCTGCGGATCGAGGTCCGGGTTGCGTGGGTAGAGCACCTTCTTCGGCTGCTTCTCGTCTTCGCCAGCGAAGGCCTCGAGCTCAGCAGTCGGAATGTTCACGCGCTCACTCTCGGCATGGCGGGTCTGCTCCACACGTGTGGGGCCTGCAGCCTTGCCAGTCTTGCGCGCCACTCCTTACCCCTCCGTTACTGGCTGATTGGTGCGGCTGATGTCGCGTACCGTCATCGCGATCAGATCGGCAGCGTCCCACGGGTCGGTCACCTCGGTGAAACCCCACCGACCGTATTCGCCGAGGTTGTTCACGGCCGGGACCCAGTACGTGCTGGCCGCATCGACCTTGGCGACCTTGTCTTTCTTCCGTTCCCCGGTCACCTCGATGATGAGATTGAGCGGGTCGGGTCGGCCGTCCTCGATGCGGACGACGAAGTCGGGCACGTAATGCCCCTGTGCGCCTTCGTGCGTGTACGGGATCCGCAAGACGCCAGGATTCTTGAACCAGGCGAGCACCTCGTCCAGGTGGTCGAGCGTGTACCCGACCTTCGATTCCCAGCCAGAATCCTCGACGCAGTAGTTGAGATGGCTCTTCACTGTCTCGTACACCGTCTTGGTCGTGTCGAAGCTCACGTCCGACGTCGAACCCATCGCGTCGTAGGGTCGAAGGATCGGGAGCAGCCGCTTGGTGCCGGCCGTTCCGCGCACGATTGCGCTCTGGATCTTCTCCGCCGCCGCATGGCTGTACTGCGTGATGAGCAGCATCTGTTCGAACGCATTCCCCTGCGTTACCACGCCCTCCCGCATCCAGCGGTTCACGATCGGCAACACCTGAGGAAAGAGCCACGGCTTCGGGCGCTGTTCGGCGTCCAGCAGGTAGTTCTCGACGACGCGCTTCGCCAGCGCGAATGTGACCTGTTGCCTGCGGTACTCCTTCAGCTCGTCAAGGGTCGTCTCAACCGACTCCCCAACGATGGGATCGAGCTGGGCGCGCGTCGGCACTTCATCGGTCCGCAGTGTCAGCGTCGAGTCCGGTGTGAACTCGGCTTCCAGGTGCTCTGTGGGCATATCCCATCGGTAGCCGATCACGCGCGGGAAGCTGATCTCGAGATCCTTGCGCTGGGACAGCGCGAACACGCGATGAATCGGTTTTTGGACGACTGGCCCCGGCTTGGCAACCGTCGGGATGAAGCTGAATGGCACACCGAACACTTCGGCGTACTCAGGCTCGAACATGCCCTGTTCGTTGGCCTCGTAGCTGATTCGCCGCAGGCCGCGCCCAACGACCTGCTCGCATAGCAACTGGGTGCCAAATGCTCGTACGCCCAAGATGTGGGTGACGGTGTTGGCGTCCCAGCCTTCGGTGAGCATGGACACGCTCACCACGCAGCGGATCTGCTCGCCGAGCTTTCCCTTCTTGCCGATGGTATTCATCACCTCGCGGAGAAGATCCTCATCGGTGATGTCCTCAGGCCGCTCGCCACGCTTGAGCGCCTCATCCTTGAATTCTTCTATCTCGCGAGCGGCAATTGTCTTGAAATTGGCGTCCATGGCGTCGCCGGACTCGAGCTGGGCGGAGTCGATCAGCAGGGTGTTGGGACGCTCGAGCCAATCGCCACCCGCGGCATTCGTAAACAGCTTGAGGTTGCCCGAGCGGATAGCCGTATTGCCGGCGGCATCGGTCTGTTCGTAGCCGGCGATCCAGTCGAAGACCATCTTGCTCACCGTCGTGTTGGAGCACACCACGATGAAGACGGGCGGCATCCCGCGCGCGAGGCCGGCGGCTTCGGCCCACAACTCGTACGACTTCTCGTAGCTCCCATACAGGTGAATGAGCGCGGCTTCCAATTCCTTGGGGAGGCGGGGGTCGCCCGCATCCGCCGTCAGGTCTCGCCCGCGCTTGGGCAGGTCATCGCGGATGCGCACCCATAGGTCGCGGAACGTCGGCAGATCACCCTCCATGACGTCATCCGAGGTCGGGACACGTGGGATCTTCACGATCCCGGACTCGATGGCGTCGATGAGGCTGAAGTCGGACACGACCCACGGGAACAGGGTGCCTTCCTGGTAGCCAGAGCCGCTCAGGAAGAACGGGGTGGCTGACAGGTCGAAGACCGATCGGACACCGATCTTTCGCTGGACGGCCCGAAGGCCGCTCAGCCAGACATGTGCCGCCTTGTTGGCCTCCTCTACCTCCTTCTTCTCCTCGCCCGTAAGTTTGCGAGTCGGCGCCGCGGCGGCACTGTCGGCAGCTTGATAGCAATGATGCGCCTCGTCGTTGAGGACGACGATGTTCTTCTTGTTGCGGATGCTCCGCAGCACCCGCCGGACCATTTCGCCTTCGGCTTCCCTGAACTTATCCAGATTGCCGCCAGGCCCGGCGAGAACCTTCTTGGTGGTCGTGGATGCAGCGAACTTGTCCCGGCTCACAAATGCGTGGTAGTTCGTGAGCACGATGGTCGCTGCCTGGAGGCGCTGGAAGAGGTCGGGCGTCAGGAGATCCCGCTGCTGATAGTAGTTGTCGGCGGCGTTCGGCTTCAGAACACGCAGCCGGTCCCGGATCGTGATTCCGGGTGTGACGATCAGGAACGTATCGCTGAAGCGCTTGTCCTGCGGATCGTTCATCTTGTTGAGCGCCTGCCAGGCGATGAGCATCGCCATGACGACGGTCTTGCCCGCCCCGGTTGCCATCTTGAATGCGACCCGATACAGGCCTCCGCTCTTCTTCGCCGCCTCCTCACGGAGCAGGTTGTCGATCCACTGCTGCTCCCGGCCCGCCACCTCCGCCAGATAGATGGCCGTCTCGAGCGCCTCGATCTGACAGAAAAAGAGCGGCCTCTCGCGCTCTTCATCGGTCCAGTAGAGGAGCAGCTCGCGGGTGGTGGCGGTGATGCCGGGCCAGCCCGCCTGACGCCAAGCGTCGACGTGGACGCGGATGCGGTTGATGTTCTCGTTTTCCTGCATCCGCTCCGCGGTCCAACTGCCCGGGAGGTTCAGCTGCTCCTGCGGGACGCCCTTCGCTACCTTGCGCTTGGGCTGCGCGATGGGGATGAAGTACGTGCTGCGCCGGCGCCCGTCGACGATCTCGCTGGTGATGCCGTCCTCGTCGAATCGGAAGTGGCGCGTCGGCTCACGAAATGGCGAATTGAGGATCGGGTTCTCAATGACCGTCGGCGGCAAGCGGAGTCCCCTGTGCGGCGGCTATCGCCAAATGGTGGCCGGATCAGCGGGAAAGAAAGATTTGATTGTGATGGTAGTCGAGTGCCTCTCGCGACGGCCGAGACACGTCAGGCGCCGGGACAGCGGCCATCAGTCCATCGGCCAGGCGGAGCTCGAACCCCTCGCGGCCCTGGATCATGTTGTTGCCCAGTTGTGGGGAGGTGCGCACCTCCAAGGACCCGCCGCGATACGCCAGCGTGAACAGCCCCTTGTCGAACATCCGATGGAGGGTTGGCGTGAGAGCCAGTCCGTTGGAAATCGTGTCGGCTCCGCTGCTCCCCACGGGACGGATGTGAGCGGCATCGAGCAGGCCGTAGGCGCGTGTAGGCGAGGCGCCGACCGCTAGGCCGCTGAGCGCGCAGCGGTGCTGGTACGCCGCGAGCACATCGTCGCGGAAACGCGCCTCTCGTTGGATCGCGGTGATTAGCCGCCGAGAACGCTCCTGCGTCGTCACCGCCTCCGCGAACTGATGCCCAGAAGGCAGTTCGAGGTAGGAGCGCTCGACTCCGTTCGGGAAGCCGAGACTCATGATCAGTTGAAGATCCTCGTCGATCAAGGCCCGCACCGCGCGGCCGAATGTGGCGACATTCCGTGCGCGGCCACGCTCCAGGGATCGAAGCCATGTCTCAATGGGCTGACCCGTTGCCTCGCGAGGGACTACCCGGTCGAACTCACGATAGCGGTCTGCATACTGAACCCGGTATAGCGCCTGTCCTCGCGAATTGGCCCGGCCGCTCACGACAGGTGGTCCTTGAATTAGGGTCCAGCCGACGTACGCCATGCGGCCGAGATTCTTGTCCCCGCGCGGTTCGTAGATCACCGCGACGATCGATTCTCCGCGTGAGAGTGGCTCGAAGAACCGGAGGTACTGCGGAGGAAACTCGTATGAGTCTGGGCTATCGGCGTAGTCGCTTCCGACGAACGACTCTAGGACCAGTGCTCTCACGCACTTATCGTAGCTTTCCGGATGCACTCTGAAGTCTTACAAATTAGTGGGGGGGAGTGTCGTGACTTCGGCGGGATTGCTTCACTCAGTTGTGTGCACGGCCCGCGAGGCGGATCATGCCGTGAAGACACGGGGATGTCGCGCAATCGGCCGCTACAGCGTGTCCGTCCAATATCGCAAGGCCATCGCAAACGACTCCTCGAGCCAATTTTCCAGTTGGGGCCAGACCTCCACGGGTTCGTCCTGCCACGTAGCACTGAATACCGTCGGCGTGCAATTCCGGGTTACGCGCTCGCCTTGATCATCGTCCCCTGGGCTTTCGGGAGAATCAGGGCGGTCGGATCTGAGCTCCACAAAGGCAACGGTGCGCATTACGCCAGATAGCTCACGCCCGACGTGGTGCAGGGAGACGACGTACTGAAAGCGGATTGGAGCGCCCGCTATCGTGATTCGCAGCCAATAGTGATCCTCCTCGAAGTTGACCCAATGCTGCAACTCATTCGCAATTCGGATGAGCTGGAAACGCCAGTAGTGGCCCGTGACGAGATCGGTTCCACCGGACTGTTGGTAGACTCGCAGACGCATATCGACCGCGGCCAACTCTTGAATCACCGTTTGCGCCCGCGCCTGCAGATATGTCAACGCCCGATCCCGCAGATCACGGGCTAGCGGGTTGACCTGCCGCAACGCAGAAGCGCGATCCCGCAACTTCGCCCCGAGTTTTCCCTTGAGTCGGCCCACAACATCGTCCACCACCGTGTTTTCGCGCTCCTCGCTCGAGAAGCTCAGAGCCCTCAAGACCGTGTCCGACTGAATCTCAGCGAAGAGATCGATGAGCGGACCCAGATCGCCTGCGTCTGCACGCTCGAGGGCGGAGATGTAATCAACACGATGCGACCGATGGACGACCAGCGGAAACAGGCCGCCTCTAATGAAGACGAGGTTGGTTAGCGCTCGAGCGACGCGTCCATTACCGTCTTGGAACGGATGGATCTGGGTAAATCGATGGTGAAGCCACGCTCCCGCCACCACCTGCGGGACATCGGTCAACTCATTGAACGCGCCCACCAACCGGTCGATCTCTGAGGCGACCTGCTCCGGGGGCGCATACTGATGCCCCTCACCATTTGGGCGTAATGGATTGTTCGGCAGCCGCTTCCACTCGCCGTGCAGCATTGGCGCCTCGACGCTCTGCCCAGCCACGGTTTGTGATGTCACGGTGTGTTGGTGGCGGGTAGTGAGGGCGTGCAACTCACGAATAAAGAACGCGCTCAACGGTCGTTGCTCGCGAATCAGGCTCTGCACCATGGCGGCGGCGTCGACCTGATCGGTGAGGATAGCGACGAGATCCTCCGGCGGAAGCGAGCTTCCGGCGCGGTCCACCATCTCAGCCCGGAAGCCGTGCTCGATTAGCGTTTGAGTCGCGCCTTCATCGAGATCGTAGAGACGTTCGAGAATCCCGGTCTCGATTGCCCAGGAACGAACCAGCCGATTGACGAATTCTCGGAGGCTGCCTTGTCGCACCTCGTCAATCTGGACCTGCGCTTGCCGCCAGGCAGCGTCCAACGCATCGAGCTGCTTTGTCCGGGGCGATTGATAGGTCGCCTCATCGATCGACAGTGGCGCTAGGCGCCGCCAAGAGTGACTAGGTCCCATGACAACAACGGCCTTCGCTACAAGGTCCCGGCTCAGTATGACCGCGTGGAACTGGCCAACGCCGCCATCAGGCACCGGCCCGAACTCTCAGCAAACTGCCTTCCGGCAGTCGCCTTCAGCACTCCATTCAAGCTACTATTAACTCCGGCACCGAGGGTTACCCCATGTCGAACTACCCCGAGGTTGCGACCTCGTGTTCGAGCCGCTGGAGCCTACCGTGCGTACCGCACTCCGCCGCCGCGGCGCTCCTTGTTGAGGCGGCGGTTCAGGTGAAGGCCCTCGAGGACGAACTCGGCGGCTGAAGCGATGCCGGCTGGGGACTCGCCGGTGTCGAGCCGGGCGATGGCTGAGGCGAGCTCGGGCACACGGCCAACGAGCACGCCGTGGGACGAGGAAGGCACGAACTCCCCCACCTCGGCCTCCAGGCCCTCGGCCTCGAAGCGCTCGACCAGCGGCAGCAGCTCGGACAGCGCGAAGTGGCGATTGAAGACGTTGACCACCGCGCGCGCGACGAGCTTCTCGATGACGCGGTCCTCGCGCGTCTCATCGCCCAGGGTCTCGAGCTCGATCTTGCCCGCGGTCGAGGCGACCACGGACGGCAGGTCGGAGATGCGCGGCGCAGCGGCCGGCTCGCCCAGCCGAACGGCGCGCTTCAGGGCCGCGGCGCCCAGGGTCTCGTGGTTCGCGATCGTCACCCGCACGGAAACGCCGGACCGCTGCGAGACCTCCGACGAGCGACGCGCCAGCTGCGACAGCTCGGCCACGATCTCCTTCATGAACGCGGGCGTCTGGACGGGCACGGAACCGGATCCGGAGGCGTCCGCATCGGCTTCGAAAACGGCGCCCTCCGCCTCCATGATCGCGATCTCGATCGAGGCCTCCTCCGGGTAGTGGGTGCGGATCTGCGCGCCGAATCGGTCCTTGAGCGGGGTGATGATCCGACCGCGGCTGGTGTAGTCCTCCGGGTTGGCCGATGCGATCACGAACAGGTCAAGCTCCAGCCGCACCCGGTAGCCGCGCACCTGGACGTCGCGCTCCTCCATCACGTTGAGCAGGCCGACCTGGATGCGCTCGGCGAGGTCCGGCAGCTCGTTGAGCGCGAAGATGCCCCGATGCGTCCGCGGCAGCAGCCCGTAGTGGATCGTCAGCTCGTCGGACAGGTACCGGCCTTCGGCCACCTTGACCGGGTCCACCTCGCCGATGAGGTCCGCGATGCTGATATCGGGCGTCGCCAGCTTCTCTGAGTACCGATCTGCCGCCGCCCACCAGCTGATCGGCGCGTTGTCGCCCTCTTCGCCGATGATCTGGCGCGCCAGCGGTGAGACGGGCTTCATCGGATCGTCGTGGAGCTCGGTGCCGGCGACGTATGGCAGCCACGGGTCGAGCAGGCCTGTGAGCCTTCGCGCGATCCGGCTCTTCGCCTGTCCCCGCTCGCCCAGGAGGATGACGTCCTGCCCGGCCAGCAGCGCGTTCTCGAGCTGCGGCAGGACCGTCTCGCCGTAGCCCAGGATCCCGGGCATGAACGGTTGGTTGTCACGGATCCGCGCCAGGAGGTTGGCGCGCAGCTCCTCCTTGACGGTGCGGCTCCGGTAGCCGGCCGCGCGCAGCTCACCGAGGGTCGTATCGGCGGGTCGGTCAACGTTCCCCATCAGGAGCAGAGGCTAGCACTCGGCGCGTGCGTCGTTCGAAGCGGCCTCATCGGCTCACTCCTGTCAGATTCATGCCACAGCCGCACTATCTGGTGAATCTCCGGTTGAACTTGTCACCGGGCGCAAATCCACGCTCGCGCCGTATGAATTTGGCAGAAGGAACGGCCGCGAGAGCGGTTAGTGCGGCCCTCGCATGAATCTGGCAAACGCCCCGCGCACGATAGCGACGCTGCGACGTGCACCGCGATCGTCCTGAAGCCGGAGCCGTCGCGGACCGGGCACTGGGCGAGCTACTCCGCAGGCCGATGCCAGATCACAGCCTGAACGTGATCGGCCGCGACGCTCGCCGACCCGACGATCACGACCGTTTGGCTGTAAGGTCTCGGCCGACCGGCCATGCGCGCTAGAGGTAGCCCTCGGGCGCCGGCCCCAGCACGGTCATCGAGTAGCGCTCGGCGATCTCGGACAGACCCTCCTCGTCGACGCCGTGCTTGATCGCTTCGGCAAGCTCCTCGAAGTAGCCCGCCATCGCGGCGGGCGTGTACAGATTGAGCTTGCGACTGCCACGTGCGCCTTTGAACGTGTGCGGCATCCCGCGGGGCACATGAACGAACGAGCCGGCCGGGCACCGGAAGTCGCGCCCATCGATGTGCATCAGGTACTCGCCCTCGATGACGTAGAAGGACTCCGCGGCGTCCCGATGAACGTGCAGCGGCGGTCCGAATCCCTCCGTCGGGTTGACCGCTGACGGAAGATGGGGTCCGATGGACGAACGAACCCTCCAGGGTCTCCCGCCCGAGCAGCCTCGCACTGCGGTCGACGGCGACGCAGCCGAAGAGCGTTCGGGGGCGCGACCGATCGACGATCCGAGGGCGCTGACGATCCTGACCACCGAGCATTGGAGCCTGCTCTCTGCTCGGTCGCTGGTCTACAACGAGGCCTTCGCGCGCGGCGGGATGTTCCTGACGTTCCTATCGGCCACGCTCGTGGCGCTCGGCCTCGTGTCCACGGCGACTGGGTTCAGCCGCCCGTTCCTGTCCATCGCCGCGGCGGTGCTCGCGGTCGACCTGTTCATGGGACTTGCCACGCTCGGACGCGTAGCCAGCGCGACTGCCGAGGATCTCCGTTACCTCGCGGGCATGAATCGGTTGCGACACGCGTACCACGAGATTGTCCCCGGCCTGGAGAAGTACTTCATCAGCGGCCGGCACGACGACATCCGCGGCATCTTCGAGATCTACAGCGCGAGCGAGGAGGTCATGTCCAGGTCCGGGATCCTCCACGGCCTGACGACAACGCCGGGGATGCTCGCCGCGATCTGCGCCGTCATCGCCGGTGCGCTCGCGGGCATCATCACGCTGCTCTTCAGTGAGTCAACGATGATCGCCGGGATCGTCGCGTTCGCTGTGCTCGTGCTCGGAAACGTGCTCGCCACCGTGCTGATGGGCCGGAAGATCGCCCGCTTCGGCGATTCGCTGCGCCCCGTGTTCCCGCACCCGCATCGATAACGAGGGCCGCCTGGACCGCGCCTCCTCCCGGCCGGGTTGACGCGTCGCGCCGTCAGGGAGCCGCCGGCTCCATGGCCGTGATCACGAACTGCTTTCGACACTCGTAGATGGCGAACATCGGGTCCATGGGCCGCGCATCCGGGTCCACGACGCGTGAATGGCATTGATCGGCCTCGGGGTGGTCGAACATCCCCCTGACCTCGACCCACTGCCCGATGAGCGGCGCGACCGGGCAGTCGTCGCTGCCCCACAGCTGGCATGTCTCAAGGCTGCCGTGGAGGCTCCCCCAGAATTCGGGCGGCTGCGCTCCGAATTCGGCCTCCGCGGCGTGGAACGCCATGGCCGCACACGGGTCAAACCACGTGGGAGTGGCGTCGTTCTCAACGGGACAACCGCGACCCCTCATCTCGGGGGATAGGAACGCCCGAATCGTCAGGGTCTTCCCGCCGAAGCACGCCACGCTCTCTCCGATCGGCACCACCATGAGCTCGCTGACGGTCTTCGGGGCGGCGGGACAGTCGAGCTCGGCCCGGACGACGAATGGTTGTCCGACCGGACCGACGGGGAGCCACCCTGACCACACTGGGCAGCTCAGGTCATCGGACCCTGCGGCGCACCCTCCCGCGTTCGGCAGCTCCGGCGCAGCCACCGGGACCCACGCCGACCCGTTCAGGTGGTCTGGCTCGCCGATCACGAAACCCTCGGCCCCGCTCGACACGCGCCACAGAACCTCCCCGCGCGCACCCGGTGTCGCGCGCACCTCGAGCCCGTCGACAACGACCTCGATCCAGTCGCCGGCCTTCGGGGAGTCAGCTCCGAGCTCGCTGGCCGACAGTGACGGTTGCTCCGATACGCTCGGTGCGGCGGACGGGTGCAATCCGGTGGCCGATGGCGGGATGCTGCGGTCTGCGCCGGCACAGCCGGTGATGAGGAGGACCGCTATGGCCGGACCGGCGCCGCGCATCACCGCCGCTCAGGTCTCCGGCGGTCCCAGTCGATCGAGGAGCTGCCGAAGGAGCGCGTTCGTCTCGCGCTGCTCGCGCAGCAGATCGTCGAGGACAGTCGGCGCGTCCGAGACCGATGGTGGGTCGCCGGGCGCGCTGCCGGACCCTCGGGCCTCGCGATACGAACGGTCCCAGGCGTCGCGCAGGGCCGCGGCGCGGGCTGCCGCCTCGCGGACGAGGCGCGATCCGAACTCCTCGCCGCCACCGCCGCTCGATGCGGCGCCGGAAGGACGAATCGGCGGCGGTTCATCGGTCTGGGTGAACAGGGCCGTGTGCCTCGCCGTCGCCAGGTAGGTGCGGCCGCCCTCCATCGCGTGCCGGCTCCTCCACCACACGAACGCCACCGCGGCGACGATCACGAGTGCGACCGCGCCCGAGACGAGTACGGCGGTCATGAAGTGGCTCTCGAGCCCGTTGACGATCTGTTCCATGCCGCAGTGCCTGCAGCCGCCGTGCCGTCGCGTCGCCCCGACCAGCAGCGGTCGAGCGGACGGCCATCTACGGCTGGTGGCCCGCCCCTGGTGACCGGCCCCAGACGGCTTCCCAGCCGCGGGCGCAGGCCGGTACGTCGGTGCGCCTCAATGCGAATGCGACGGCGGTCTGGACGCCGTCCGCGGCGACAACCGACGCCGCCGGCAACACGACGACCGTGACCACGGTGAACGAGGGCGGCGCGGCCGACCTGAACTTCTAGCGGTACGCCGCCACGGCGGCGGCCACGGCGGGCGGATCGCAGATCCCCCGCTCGGCCAGCGCCTCGAGGAAGGCGGCGCGCGACGCGATCTCCGTCTCGAGCGCATCGGGCTCCAGCCCGAGCGAGCCCGCCAGCACGGCGTACGCGGCGGGATCGTGCTCGAAAGGCTGCGCCGAGCGGCCGTGATCCGACGGGAGCATCGGCGGTGACGGCAGGCGCTGCGCACCGGTCATGCGGGGGGATCGGCCTCCGGCAATCGCGCCGAGGCGTATCGGCTCAAGGGTCCCGGCCTCGTCAAGCCGCAGGTGCCAGGCCTCCTCCACGCGCCGATACATCCCGGCAGGCGTCTGATACGCCGAGTACTGGAGGTAGATCGTCATGCCGGCGAGGTCCGCATCGGTCGCTCCGAGCTCCGTCCGGAAGGTGGCGAGGGCCTCCGGCAGCGAGTCGGCGTGCATGGTGGCGCCCATCCCCCAGCCCTTGCCGGCCAGCATGAGCGTGCCCCTCGCGGCCCTGCCCCAGACGTAGATCGGCAGGTGGTCGCTCATCTCGTTGATGAGCAGGTAGCCGGTGCCGGGTGGGATCTCGTCCACCCACTCGAACTGCTCCCACCAGCCGCGCACGAAGATGCCGGTGGTGTCCTCCGGCAGGAAGTCGACGAGCGCGCTGAGCGTCGTGGTCTTGCCGGCCTGCGGCGCCTCGCTGCTGAGCATCACGCTCCTGCGTCTGCTCACGACGGCCCACAGCGTGGCCATCAACTTGGCGTCGATGATGTTGGAGCCGATGATCTCCACGGCACTCATCGGCTGCGGAGCGGCCCAGTGGTAGCCCCACCATCCCTCGGGGAAGCGGTTGAACCATTGCTCGAGGGACTGAGTCATGCGCGGCCACGGTAGGCGTGCGCCGAGGCCCGTGCAACACGGGGTCCTGCGGCGGCTATTCGCAACTTTGAAAGTTACGAATCGGTGCAAAAAGAGGCCGACCCCGCACGTTGCGAGGCCGGCCCCAGTCGAGAGAAGCGCCTATGAGACGACCGCGTGATCGTGGTCGTCTGTGGCTGCGCTCATCAGTCCGCCCAGCGTCGCGGCCGTTGCCGCCAGCGCCAGCGAGATGAACGCGATCCAGGCGGCGCTCTGTGCGTCCTCCGCCACGGCCCCCGGGTCGACCGCGACCGGTCCGAAGTTCTGGGCGAGCGTCCCGAAGGCCGCACCCGCACCGAACGCGGCGAGGATGAGGATGAGGACGAGCGCGAGAGCCCAGACCAGGAAGCCATTCAGGGCTCCTGCTCCGCCGTCGCCGCCGCTCATGTTGCCGGCCACGTACCCGCCCACGAAGAAGGCGAGCAATGCAAGCACCGCAGACACGACGCCGCCGATGCGGCTCGCGTCCCCGGCGTCCACCGTGGTCTCCTGGGTGGCCGTGATGCCGATGGCCGTCGCGAGCACCGACATGAGGATGAAGAGCCCGATCGCGGTCAGAAGGCCGCCCCAGACGGCTCCCCAGTTGATGCCTTCCTTCGAGAACCCGAAGAATCGGGTCGAGCGCACAGTGCGCACCGCGGGCGCGGCGGCATACGTCGGCCGTCCCGCCGCCGAGCCGGCCGTGTTGTCAACGTCCGTTCTGTCGTGAGTCATATAGCCCTCCCGTTAGTTGGCCTCGTCGGCCACCGTCGGCCAATCGGCCGCTGCAAAGCTGGGCGCCGAGCTCAGATAACGTTGAGCAGCCAGAGAATGAGAAGGATCAGCAGGATCGTCCCGATGATTCCAAGTCCAAACATGTGCGTCCCTTTCAGCACTTTTGTAGGGACCCACTCCGCAGGATTCGTTCCCGCACGGATCCTCACACGAAGACAAGGCCATCCTCCCCGGGGTCGCGAGCCTGGCGGAGCGCGGTAAGAACCTGGCGCGTCGTCAGCGGGAACGCACGGCGAAGGGCGTCACCTGCGTCCAGAACCGCCGAGCGGTTCGCCGCGGTTTCCCCGAACACCAGGATCAGGCGATCCAGCCGGGCGTCGACCTTCTTGCGCAGGCTGCTCCGGGCCTGCGCCTGCACGTCACGCACGCGCGACCAGACCTCGAACCCGATGCGGCAGCCCGGCATTACCGCGCCGGCATCGAACGCCCGCAGGTCGTTGGGTCCGACCGGCATCTCGAGAAGCCACACGAAAGGCGGGCGAACGTGCGGCTGGAGCCGATTCAGGACCTTCAGCTGGCCAGCGTCGCGGATCGGCGCTCCTGCCGGGAAGAGATCGAGCCGAAGCACGAGGCCCACGACAGACGCATGCCGGACGAGATGACCGACACCGATGTCCGGACCCAGGCCTCGCTCCAGCCGGCTGATCGTGGCCTTGTCACAACCGAGCGCTTGGGCCACCGCCTCCTGGCTCAGGCCGCACTGGATTCGTGAACGCCGCAGCTCTTCCGCCAGATCGCGGCGGACGCGCTCGGCGCGCCGATTCGCCTCGTCCATGCGTCGGAGCGTGGCAGGCATCCACGCATCCTTGCAGGCACCCGGTTACTGGCCGCTTAGTGGCCCCGACCCCCGCCCTTGTTGCACGAGTGTCATCAATCAGCGGAGCAGGGCGCCGTTCTCCGCGATGTGTTGCACGGAATGCAACGAATGGCGGAGAACCGGCCGCTTTGAGCCCATGCCCCAGCGCTGGGAGCGCGATCTCCGCTGTTTGATGCACCGGGTGCAACGTGCCCGGTGCCCTAGACCCCGAAGGGGTTGATCGGCTTGGGGGAGGTGCCCTGGAGGATCGCCTTGGACTCGGTATACAGGTCGAGGGTCTCGAGGGACTGCTCGCGACCGTAGCCGGACTCCTTGAAGCCGCCGAACGGGACGCCGGGGAAGGCCACGAACGGCGTGTTGATGCCGATCATCCCGGCCCTGATGCGCTGAGCAAGCCGATGCCCCCGCCCGGCATCCCCGGTCCACACGGTGGCCGCCAGCCCGTAACGCACGTCGTTCGCAAACCCCACGGCCTCCGCCTCGTCGCCGAACCGCGTGAGCGTCACGACCGGGCCGAAAACCTCCTCCTGCGCGATCCGTGAATCGTTGGCAACGCCGCCGATGACCGTCGGCAGGACGAAGGCCTTTGCGTCAAGACCGTCGCCGAGCCCATCGGCGGCACCTCCGGTGAGCAGCTCGCCGCCATCGGCCACGCCGGCGTCCACGTAGCGGAGCACCCGCTCCGCCTGCGCGCGGCTGATCAGCGAGCCGACCTTCGTTTCCTCGGCAAGTGGGTCGCCCACGGTGAGTGCCTCTGCCTTCTCCACGAAGGCCGATGCGAAGGCGTCGTACACGCCGTCCTGCACCAGGATCCGGGAGCGTGCCTCGCACGACTGCCCGGCCGAGTAGAAGATCGCCCACAGCGAGCCGATGATGGCGGCCTCGAGGTCCGCATCGGCAAAGACGACGCTCGGGGATTTGCCGCCGAGCTCCAGGGTCACTCGCTTGAGACTCTGCGCCGCCACCTCGGCGATCCGGCGCCCCGTCGCGGTCTCGCCGGTGAAGGCCACCTTGTCGACACCCGGGTGAGCGGCAATCGCCTCGCCGACCTCGGCGCCCGGACCGGTCACGACGTTGAGCACCCCCGGTGGAATGCCCGCCTCCAGCGCGAGCTCACCGAGCCGCAGGGCCGTCAGCGGCGTGGCGCTGGCCGGCTTGAGGACGAGCGTGCAGCCGGCGGCCAGTGCCGGCGCCACCTTCCAGGCGGCCATCATCAGCGGGTAGTTCCACGGGATGATGGCGCCGACAACTCCCACGGGCTCGCGGAGCGTGTAGCTGACCACCGCCGGGTTGACGACCTGAGCGTTGCCACGGATGTGCTGCGCCGCGCCGGCGAAGTACTCGAGCGTGCTGACCGCGACCTTGATCTCCGCCGCGCACTGCCACTTCGCCTTCCCGTTGTTGCGGGATTCGAGCGTGGCGAGCTCATCGGTCTGCTCGTCGAGCAGCTGGGCGAGCCTGTTGAGCATCCGGCTGCGCTTGGCGGGCGCCGTCTTGGCCCACGCTCCCTCGAATGCGCCGCGGGCCGCCTTCACCGCCGCGTCCACGTCCTCGGTCGTCGCCTGGGCCACCTCCGCCAGGTCGGCTCCGTGCGCGGGGTCGAAGGTGGTGAAGGTCTTGCCGCCGGTCGCGTCGCGGAGCTCGCCGTTGATGAGGAGCTGGGTCGCCGTCATGCGCGGCATGGTACCGCCGCGCGCGAGCACCCCGGGTCACGTCATTCAGAGAACTCGAGCAGCACGGCCATCCGCGCCACCACCGCCTGGTGCTCCGACGCTCCGCCCAGTTGGGCGAATGGGCCATACGCGTTCTCGGTGAGCGGCACGAGGAATATGGAGCCCGGAGAGCTCATGTGCTCGTCGGTGAACGTGAGGCGCCACGACTCGCGGCCTGCGATTGGGACGCGCTCGATCAGCGGGTCCTCGCCGGCGAGCCACTCGAGACGCTCCAGGATGCCGACCCGCGGTGTCTGCACCAAGCCGTTGTAGAGGAGCTCCGCGTCAAGGGGCTCCGCGCCGAAGAAGCTGCACTCCGGCAGGTCCTCGTAGCTCTCGTTGGTGTGCCACGAGGCTGGGAAAGTCACGATCAGGCTCATCGCCGTGTTCGTGCACGTCTGCGTCTCGGCGAACAGCTCGTCTGCATCGGCATCCGGCGCTGGCTCGAACGTCGCGACGGGCGACGGAATGGGCGTCGGCAGCACGTGGAAGCTCGACATCGGAGCCGGCGCACCCGACTCCGACGGCAGGTCGGCCGGATCGAAGGTGGTGACGCCGACCGGGTCGCCGGGGCCCCGGAGAAGCGCGATGGCTTCGGCCTCGAACTCCGGGCCATCCGGGTCCGTGTCGGCAATCAGGACGAGGTAGATGTCGTACTCGGTCGCGAACGCGGGCAGCTCGGCGACCAGGCCGCCGCTGATCGAATCCGACCCGGAGTTGAACCACGGCAGGAGAGGATCCGGACCGGTCTCGAGGACCTCGCCGTCCACGCCGTACCCCAGGATCTGGTTCACGGCGTCATCGGCGTCGAAGCCGTCGCCGTCGGCGTCCACGGCAAACCCCCACTCGACGTTCCCATAGGGCTCGCTGGTGGCGCGGTCCATCTCGTAGCTGACGTCAAGCTCGATGAAGAACACCTCGCCGTCCATGAGCGCCTGGAGGGGGACGTATCCCTCATAACCGGCAATCTCATCGCCGCGGCGCAGGGTGATCGTGCCGAACTGCCCCTCGGAGTCGAGCGCCGGGATGCGGATCACGTCGCCGGGCTCTGTGAGGATCCGGGCGTCCTCGGGCGTGAGCGTCGGCGCCGGAGTTGCGGTGGGGTCGGTGCTGGGCTCCGTGGGCGGTCCCACGTTGCGCGGCGCGCTGATCACCGCCCCGATCGCGAGGATCAACGCCGCAGCGGCCAGCGCGGCCATCGCGGGCGTGTACGGCCCGAAGGCGCTCAGCCAACCCCGGCGCTCCTGCGGGAGGACCGCCACGGCCCGCATCACCTCCGCGGTCAGCGTGGCCGGCGGCTCGACGCGCATCGTGGCGCGCACGTAGCCCGCGACGAGCTCGTCGCTCGCGGCCATCTGAAGATCGGTCATTGCGACACCGCCTGCTCATCGGCGAGGCCTGTGCCATTCGGCCGCAGCGCGATCACCACGCGCATCGCTCGCAGCGCGGCGTTGAGCCGTGACTTCGCCGTCCCGACGCGGACGTCCATGGCGTCGGCCGACTCGCTGATGGAGAGGCCCAGGCCGTAGTGAAGCGCCAGGACCGATCGCTGGTCGGCGGAGAGACGTCTGAACGCGGGACCGATCACGGCACGGGCATCCACCGCATCGCGGAAGTCGCCGCGCCCCGGCAGCTGATCGGCGCCACCTGCCTCCAGGGAGATCGGCGCCACCTGGACGGTGCGCAGGTGCGTTCGGCATCGGTTCACGCAGATGCGCCGAAGCCACTGGGTGAAGCGCTCGGGATCGCGCAGCTTCGGGAGCTGCCGCCAGGCCGCCGTGAACGCGTCCTGCACGATGTCCTGCGCGTCGGTGGCGCCGACGATTCCGGTCGCCAGCCGGTAGAGCGGGGCGGCATGTTGCTCTACGAGCATCTCAAATGCCTCGAGATCGCCGGCCTGGGCACGCCGAACGGGGTCCATTCACTGATCCTGACTGGCCCGCGGCCCAAAGTGTTCGTTTTGCCTTCCCGGGAGGCGCACCGAGGCCCTATCGGCTCCCATCGAGCAGGTCCCGGCTCCCGGCGGGCTGCTGGAGGTCAAGCTCGGTGCGGGCCTGCACGGGTTCATCGGCGCAGGCGCCGGCGGTCGGGTTGTCGTCGAGCGACACGAAGAGCGTGACCGACACGGCATCGGCCGTCTCGTCCACGTCTATCCGGCTGAGCCCATAGCAGTCCGGCCCGGCGGGCAGGGTGAAGCCGATATGGAGGCGCCGCCGGTCCATCGCCCGCAGGCAGTCGATCGCGACGGCGCGCTCATCGGTGCCGCCAGCCTCGACGATCCGGATCTCGCGGCGGTTCCAGCTCGGTTCGCAGGTGTCCGCCTGCTCGCCGGGTGCCGTGGCACAGGCGGCCAGCGCGAGGGCGAGGAGCGCCGGCACAGCGCTACGCATCGGCGAATCGGTACATGTCGATGTCGATGACCGGCTCATAGCCGATGGCCTGGTAGATCTTGTTCGAGGTGGGGTTCGCCAGGTCGGTGAACAGGAAGACGAACCGGCGCCCGCGGTCCAGCTGATCCTGGCTGGCCGCCGCGGTCAGGCTGGAGGCGTAGCCGTTCCCACGCCGTTCCGGCGGCGTATAGACCGGGCCGATACGGATGCCGTTCGGCGTCTCCCCTCCGGCTCCGACCATCGAGACGACCTCATCGTCGTCATCCCACAGGTAGACGATGCGGCCCACCTGCGCGATCCAGCGTCCGGCGGTGTCGTCGGGATCGTCCATCGGTGGTGATTCGGGATCAGCCTCTTCGCGGAACGCCACGAGCCAGCGCGCGATGGTCGTGCGATCGCGCTCCTCTGCGATTCGCCACCGGCCACGGGCCGGGCGCATCGGCGGGATGAGGCGGTCAAGCCGGAAGATGCGCTCGGCAACGTCGAGCGCCGCGGTGCGGCCAGCGCCTGCCCATCGGGCGGCGAATCGGGCCGCGACGTCCTTCGGGCCCAGCACGCCGGGGAGGGGATCGCCGCGGAGCGCATCGGCCAGTGCATCGGTCGCCGCTTCGTCCTCGCTCATGGAGAGCACCACGTTGAACGGCGGCGTCTGGAGGGTTGCCGCCTTCACCGTGCCTTGTTCGTCGCTGACCACGGCGAACCGCGGCGGCTCGCCGTAGATCTCAGGCGACTGTCGGATCGAGCTGGCGATGCCGAACAGGAGGTTGTGCTCCGCCTCGTGACGGGCCAGGAAGTCGCCAGCCTGCGCCAGGAACTCCTCGACCGTCCGCGGCCGGCTCACCATCAGCGCCATGCCGCGCATGATCGCCGATTCCCCTTCCCGGCGGCTGCTTCCCACCCCACGGGCATACCGGCCGATGAGGCGCCGATACGCCCGTGGGGCGGGCACATCAGCCGGCGAGGCGCCGCGATGGGGCATCTCACCGTCCGAACATCCCGTGGGGCGGGCATAACGGCCGATGAGGCGCCGATACGCCCGCCGGGCGGGCAGAGTCAGGGAACGGGCAGGGTC
>Ga0136619_10000303_pt1 | contig 18514 bp, 16 predicted proteins | sample AntDrymUQ3532106_2_FD_104807 | JGI IMG/M metagenome (GOLD analysis project Ga0136619, IMG submission 104807) | Polar desert sand microbial communities from Dry Valleys, Antarctica - metaG UQ353 (21.06) | ecosystem: Environmental > Terrestrial > Soil > Desert | place: Antarctica: Dry Valley...
CGGAAGCCGGTCCGGTGGGCGAGCGCGAACCATTGACCGACGGTGGGGACGAATTCGATGCCGCCGGGCTCGTCCACCGCGTCACGCCAGTCGTAGCGGTAGCTGCCGAACCAGGGGCGCAGCAGCTGCGTTCCCGACGGGATGCTGCCATCCAGCGGCGCGGTCAGCACCGCCAGCGGGTGCGAGGTCAGAAACGACAGTCTCCCGCCGTCGCGCAGCAGTCTGCGCGCCTCAGAAAGGAAGGCGATGGGCTCGGCCCACAGCACGGCGCCGTACTCGCTGACCGCGACGTCGAAGGCGTCGTCGGGTTCGGGCACGTCCTCGGCGATCCCGTGATGCAGCGTCAACTCGATTCCGTGCTCGCCGGCGAGACGCCGGGCGGTCTGCAGCTGGCGCGCGGAGTTGTCGATCCCAACCACGCGTCGCGCGCCTCGCCGTGCCGCCCAGGCGGACACGTAGCCGGTTCCGCAGCCAAGCTCGATGACGTCCTTGCCGGCCAGGTCGTCGGGCAGCAGCGGGATCTGGTCGTCGGGCACACCCCAGGCGCCCCAGGTCGGCTCGTGGGCAGCCCAGCGCTGCTCATCGGCGTCGACCCACTGGTCCGCCATGGCGTCCCAGTGCCGCCGGTTCTCCACCGCGTAGTCGGGTAGCTCGCCCACCACGCCCTCCGATCGTGCGCATCAGGCACAGCGGTTCGACCGCCCGTGCCAAGGCTGACTCCCGCCAGGTCACGCGGCCGATCCAACCGCGATATCGACCGGGCGCGGATGCTACTCAGACCAGCGCGCCCTTCGCCCACATGCGAACGCTTGCCACTCGGCGCATCGTCAAGAACGAACCTGCGTAGCCCGGCTACCGCATGGGTGCCGCTAACGCCCAGACACCTCAGCGCTCGTCGGGGTGGCTCCCCGCCGGGTTATCAGCACGTTGGGGTTCAAGGTGTCAGCCGCAACCGAACGATTCGCTGGCTGCTGTGCTCGCTCCCTTGTGTCTTCCGTGGATTGTCGCGAGTCTCCTTGTTGACACGAGGCCCGGGTCGGCAGCGGTAGCTAGCCGGCCCGCGCCTCGACTAGTCCGCTTTTCGTAGGCGAGGACGACGCCGTGCGCCCGGTCACGGAGGCCGAGCTTGGCCAGCACCTGGCGGGCAGCTCGGCCTCGCCGTGGTCGTCGCGGCCCTCGCGGGCGTGCTGGCCGCGGTCATCCCCGCCGGCCGCGCCAGTCGCACCGACGTCTACCACGCGATCACGGTGGAGTAGCGGGCCGATATAGATGGTGTCGTCCCGCCGGCGAGCGCTTCCTCGATCGCGAGCCTGGTCCGTCCTGACGGACTCGGCGGGGACCCTTGGGCGGCGGACGTTGGCGCGGTTCACGAGTCTCGGGTCGACGCAGCTCACGCTCGTGCCGAACTCGATCCCAAAGCGCAGGTCGTCGCCGTAGTCTCGGCGGGTAGCCGGGCTGGCGTAGCCGTTCGTCACCAAGACCCAGGCAACCGTCCGAGGCGTGGATCTGGGGGCGACCGGCCCGCTTGCGGAGCAGGTGCATCTGGGTGGTTCTGGATCCCGCAGCGCAGACTGTACGCGTTCGGCCGCGCTTACTTCACCGAGTTACCGGCCGATGCTAGGCTCACCCTTAGGCCTAACCTCGCCCGGCCCAAGCGACCACACGACCCACGAGCGGTGTGCGACTCGCGCATCGTTCACCATCGACTCGCAGAGAACGGAGCACGCGATGACGGCAACCAAGGCCGTGGTGAGCTTGACCACAGGGCTCGAGGACCCGGAGAAGGTGACCGTCGCGTTCCTCGTCGCCGTCGGCGCGGCGGAAACCGGGCGTGAGACCCGCATGTTCCTCACGAAGGAAGCGGTTCGGCTGGTGCTGGAAGGGGTCGCCGTGGGGGTCGCCTGCGACGGCTGCCCGCCACTGTCGGATTTGTTCAACCGCTACGCACAAGCCGGCGGTCGATACCTGGTCTGCCCCATCTGCTTCGACGCCAAGCAACTCGACAAATCCAGTCTCGTGAGCAACGCAGAGATCGCCGGCACGATCCCGCTATGGCAGTGGATCGGCGACGAGGGAGCCACAACCTTCAGCTTCTGATCCGAATGGAAGTGAAGCGAACCAGGGGGAGACCAACCACAGGCGGACTCACGTGCTACCCGGTGTAAGAAGCCCGTATCGCGTGCATCCGCCTTGCATCGGCCGGCTAGACGCATCTTCGGTAGCAGCCACTACTGCGAGGATCGTGAATAGCCGGGGAGCGCCTGTCCGCGGGCTGCCGTATCCGAGGCCGCGGCGGAACGTCGTGCGATAGCGTCCGCATCTGGGGGTCTATGACGCCTATGCACGCGCGTCGGTCGATGAGCTCGCCGCCGGCCGTGACCGCGCACTGGACGCAGAGCGCATCCTGCCCGAGATCAGCGAGCCGCTCGGTGCCTACGCGCTGCGCAAGCTGAGGACGCGCGGGATCGGGTTTCGTCTGGGCGAGACGGGCGCGCGCGACGCCCGACACCGTCGAGCCGGCCGGAGGGGCGTCATCTCTACCCGCACCGTGGTCTGGACCGCTGGCACCCGGCCGAACCGGAGGGCCACCCGCGCGCCGCGCGACAGCGAGAAGGTGAGCGTCGAGTCGCGCGCCCGCCTCGTCGTGGGCGAACATGCTCTCGCCGCAGACCGCTGAGCTCGCCCGTGCCGCAGGGGTTGCCGCTCGCTTAACGCGGTGGGCGGCGTCGACCTACCGGGTGGGGTCGACGCGGCGCCACCCGCCGTCATGAGGGCCATCTGCCCGCCCGCCGCAGCCGCCCGTCGAGGCCCCACGCCAGGCCGGCGGGAACGACCGCCAGGATGAACAGCGGCACGTACTCGTGGGGCTGCTCGAACATCCAGCGGTTGGACGAAAAGTAGACCAGCGCCAGCGACAGCTGGAAGGCCAGCCCGACGAGGGCGGCCCCGCGTGTGAACAGCCCGACGATCAACAGCAGCCCGACGCCGAGCTCCACCGCGGTGACCAGCCACTGCAGCACCGGCCACAACGAGATGAGGAACGCGCTGACCTCCGGGACCAGCGGCAGCTGGCTGGACGCGCCGTTGCTTTGGAGGATGACGCGGGCGGCTCCGCGGTCCACGAGGTTGGCCACGTACGGGCCCAGACTGATCGTCACGCCGCCGCCGGCCGAGAAGACCTTCGCGACACCGTTGGCGAACAGTACCAGGCCCATGAAGATCCGTAGCGCGGCCAGGCCTCTGGCCAGCGAGGCGGGCGCGACCTCGGTCGTCGCTTCACCAGCCTGCGAACTTGTGGTGGTGTCCATAATCGTTCCTCCCCGAAGATCGCGGTTCGCGGCGCCCGACCGGGCGCGCTGGTCACGCTCAGCGGATGCCGAGCGTCGAGTCCGTCCCCGCCGGGCGCCCGGAGATCAGCCGCAGCATGGCCGCGGCCGGCGTCCGCAACGGCGTCGTCGTGCGCGTCAGCAGCAGGTCCGTGTCGAGCCGGCCGTCGACCACCGTCGGGGCGAACGGGTTCCAAAAGGCGCCGTCGTTGGTGATCGTCAGCTCCGGCTCCAGGTCGTCCCTGGTCGCTGTGACCCCCATGCCTTGCGAGAGCGCCCGCCCGCGGGCGACGATCGGGCGGATCACGTGGTCGTCGTCGGACACGCCCAGCTGGCGGTGCAGCGCGCAGAGGCGCTCGTGGTCGTCGGTGGGGCCTCGGCGGATCTCGTCATGCTCCAGGGTGGTGGCGATGCGGACGCCGATGCCCAGCTCGACCAGCCGCGGAATGGCCTCCACGACGTTGCGGAAGTTCTCTGGTCCTCGCATCTCGTCGTTGGCCACCGGATCGGGGCGGTCCAGCGAGATCTGGACCCGCACCGGCAGCTCCGCCAACGGCGCCATGCGTCGCAAGAGCCCGGGGCTGAACAGCGTCGCGTTGGTGAGCACCACGACGGGCAGGATCTGGCCGAACTCGGCGAGCAGGCCCGGAAGCTCGCGAAGAAGGAACGGCTCCCCGCCGGTTATGCCGATGCCGGTAAACCCCAGCTCGGCGGCCTCGTGCACCACCCGGCGCATGCGCTGCGCGTCGAGGAGGCGGGCGGGCACCTTCGGCGCCGACTCGGTCAAGCAATAGCTGCAGGCGAGGTTGCAGTGGTAGTTGGAGTACATCCACACCCGGCCGGACATCTGCCCCGTCGCGACCGCCTCGGCGACGCCGATGCTCATGTCAACCCCTCCGTTGCGAGCCGCTGTAACGTGGCCGCGCTGGTCGGCAAGCCCAGCGACGTCGCGAAGCGGTTGAGCATGAGGGTCGCGCCAACCAGCAGGGTGAGCTCCACGATGTCGGCGTCGCAGAACTGCTCGGCGAGCGTGGCCGCAGCCGTCTCTGCCGGTGTTCCCGGACCCAACGCGACCGCGTCAACCCAGGCGAGCAGGGCCTGATCCCGCAGGTCGTCGAACGCCTCCTTCAAGCTGATCTCGCAGCGCAACGCGCGCACCTGGTGCAGCGACACCGCAGCGTCACGGGCCACGACCGTGTGGGTCTGCACGCAGTAGCGGCACTCCAGCAGCGCCGAGGTTCGCAGGATCACCAGCTCCTTGGTCCGCAGGTCGATCGCGGACTCACCCAGCAGCGTCCCGATGAACGGCAAGGCCACGTCGAGCACCTCTGGGACGTGCGCCAGCGCCGCCACGATCGGGCCGGGATCACCCTGCTCGTAGTACGGCTGCGCGGTGAGGGGCGCTCGTGCCGAGTCCAGCAGCGCCACAGTGGTCATGCACGACCTCTCCGGCCTATCGGTTAACTGTTTCGTTGGCGGCGGATCGTACTGGACTGCACCCCGAAGGCCGGACACATTGCTTATGCGGCCTGCGGTGATTCTACAGATCGCACTGGTGTTCGATTCGGTGACGATGTTCCCACTCTACCGGCGGCGGGTGGCCCGTGGAGCGCCTCCAGACGATTGGGTTCTCACGGCGCTGCGACAGCAAGAAACAACGACAGGAGCGCACGGTGGCTGAGGGGATCGCACTCGATCAGCTGCGAGGGCTGCTGGCGGACGCGCACAACTGGTCGAGGTGCTGCCGCAGGCGGAGTACACCGAGCAGCACCTGCCAGGAGCGGTCACGACCGACGAGGACCAGCAGCGCACCGCGCAGATCCTGTCGCGTGCCTTCGGCGACGGACTGCTGTTCTCCCACGAGATCGAGGAGCGGCTGGCAGGCGCCTATCAGGCCGCCACGGTCGCTGACCTGGCGGCGGTAACCGCCGATCTGCCGGCCGAGCGGCTTGCGGCGTACGAGTGTGAGGAACGCGAGCAGCGGCTCCGGCTCGCTTGCCAGGAGGAGCGGCACGCCGAAGTCGGCAGCTACCTGCGGGTGATGACGCTCCTGGTCCTGGTGTGGCTCGGGATGGCAGTGTTCGGCGGCGCCTGGAACCCCTGACCGCTGTGGCCGGCGCTGGGCTGGGGCATCCCGCTGTTCCTCGGCAGGCGGCGTGATACGGCGAGCGCGAGTCTGAGCATCCCGTGACGGCCTCGCCGCTTCCTGCCCCACCAAGCAACGCCAGTCGCATTCCAGTCTTCGGAGAGCCAATGTCACAGGAGCGCGGCGCCTCTAGCGGTCATACCGCTCCCGGCACACAAAGAACCTCCGTCGAGCGCGTGAACGTGACGCTGTGGTCGCTGATCGCGGCCTGTACCGTCCTTGGCCTGGGCCACCACGTGGACCATGCGTTGCGCGACGCAACTGGATGGCCATTCCCGGGTCACGCCATCAGCCCCTTCACCCCCAGTCTGCTCGTCTACCCCGCGATCGGGATCCTGACCGTCTTGACCCTGCGAGGGGTTGCTGGGCCTGGCAGCTGGTCGCTGTTCACGGGTCTGGGGGCGGTTTTCATCGCTGCGGTGCATTTCGGGCCGGTCGCCGACGACACCATCAGCATGGTGCGCAACGGCTACAGCACCGCCGTCGCTGGAACAGCCGCCGTCGTGTGGCTCACCGCCCAGTTGACGGCCCTTGCTGCTACCTGCGTCCTGCGCAGCGTTTGTGTGGGCGCGTCACCGGTCACGGCTGCACGAACACCCGCACTACCTCAGTCATGAAGGGCTATCCTGACTCGCTTTGTTGCATGGACAGTCGCGATCGCGCTTGCTGTGGGGGCTGCAGTCCTCGGTCAGGCGCTCGCGGGGGACGACCCATTCGCGGCTCTCGCTGCGTATCGCCAGCCGTGGTTCGCGCTGCCCGCTTGGGGGTGGTGGGTGGTGGTCGGCGTTGCGTACTGCGCCGCGTTGACGTCCGCCGTCTACAGGTTGCTGCGCCGTCCACCGGAAACCCGCATGGCTTTCGGCCTCGTCCTGCCACGCTTTGATTACGGGCACCACCCACCTGCCTCCTGAACGTCCGGAGTGGGTCGCGGCTGACTACGCGACCTTCGCCGCCGACCCCGTCCGGCGATGACGTAACAGCGCCGGTGATCTCGGGGCATTCAGGCGCGGGGCTCCTCATCGACCCCGTGGGGCGTGTGGGCGCCAGTTACTCGGTGTGGCTGGCAGGCGACCGGTGGGCCCGCCTCGTCGACCCAGCCGTCCGGTGTTCCTCACTTCGCAGAGAACGCGGACCCAGTGACCCCGAGGGCGATGTCGTCCGGGCGGACCGGGACGCGACGCAGGTCGATGCCCGTGGCGGCGCGGATGGCGGAGACGACGGCGGGGGTGGAGGAGATGGTCGGTGGCTCGCCGACGCCCTTGGCGCCGAAGGGTGCGCCCGGCTCGGGCTGCTCGATGAGGGTGGCTTGCACGTCGGGCATGTCCAGGGCGGTGGGGATGAGGTAGTCGGTGAACGACGGGTTCCGGATCCGGCCGCCGTCGACGACGATCTCTTCCATCACCGCCAGGCCGAGGCCCTGGGCGATCCCGCCTTCGATCTGGCCGGTGACTTGCAGCGGGTTGAGCGCCTTGCCGACGTCCTGGCCGGTGGTGATCTGGAGGACCCGCACCAGGCCGAGATCAGGGTCGACGTCGACGACCGCGCGGTGGGCGGCGAAGGCGTAGGACACATGGGCGTCGCCCTGCCCGTCGGCGTCCAGCGGCATGGTCGGAGCGTGGCGGTACTCACGCACCTCCTCGACCGGCCGGCCGTCCAGCGCCTCGGTCAGCGTCAGGCGGAACCTGCCCTCCACGTGGACGACCTCGCCGTCGCGCAGGGTCAGCAGCTTTCGGCGGGCGCCCTGCACCTCCACGCCCCTGGCCTCGGCGACCTGCTCCAACAGGGCATCGCGTACCGCCAGGGCGGCCGCTTGAACGGCGCCGCCGCTCATCCAGGTCTGCCGCGAGGCGCTGGTCGACCCAGCGGAGCCGACCCGCGTGTCGGCCGCCCGCAGCACCACCCGGTCGACGCCGAGGACACTGCGGACGATCTGCTGTGCCAGCGTAACGAACCCCTGCCCGACCTCGGCGGCGGCGCAGTGCACAGTGGCCACCGGCTCCCCGTCGCCGCCCTCCTCCAGGCGCACGGCCGCGGTCGAGAAGTCGTCGAAGCCCTCCGAGTACATCAGGTTCTTGAAGCCGACGGCGAAGCCCACTCCCCGGCGCACATCGGCGTGGTCGGCGGTGCGCCCGGCGCCACCAGGCAGCAGCAACGGATCGTCGGGTCCGCGGCCTTCACTCCCAGCATCCGGCGGCAACGGATGCGCCACCGCCGCCTCGATGCACTCGCGGACCGGTGCCGTGCCGGTGATGCGCTGCCCGGTGATCAGCTCATCGCCGCTGCGCAGGGCGTTGCGCAGCCGCAGCTGCACCGGGTCCATCTGTAGAGCGGCCGCCAGCTTGTCCATCTGCGACTCGTGGCCGAAGCACGCCTGCACTGCCCCGAAGCCGCGCATGGCGCCACAAGGCGGGTTGTTGGTGCGGACCACCCACGCGTCGATGTGCGCGTTGGGGACCCGGTACGGGCCGCAGGAGAAGCAGGCAGCGTTGGCGATGACCGCCGTGGAGGAGGAGGCGTAGGCACCGCCGTCCAGCAGCAGCCGCGCCTCGACCTTGACCAGCTCGCCGGCCTTGGTGGCGGCATGGCGGTACCACATGCGCGCGGGGTGGCGATGGACGTGACCGAAGAAGGACTCCTCGCGCGAGTACAGCATCTTGACCGCCCGCCCGGTGCGCAGCGCCAGCAGGCAGACGTGGACCTGCAGGCTGACGTCCTCGCGGGCGCCAAAGGCACCACCGATCCCCGACAGCGTCAGCCGCACCTGCCCGGGAGGCAGGCCGAGGCAGGCGGCGACCTGGTCGCGGTCGACATGCAACCACTGCGTCGAGATATACAGGTCAACGCCACCGTCGTCGCCGGGGATCGCCATGCCCGACTCGGGACCGAGGAAGGCCTGATCCTGCATGCCGACCGCGTAGCTGCCCTCGACGGTGACCTCGCCGGCCGCTTCGAGGTCGCCGTGGCGGATCGTCAGGTGCCGGAAGACGTTGCCGTCGGGGTGCAGCGGCGGCGCGTCGATCGCCACCTCAGGATCCACGACGGCCGGTGTCGGCTCGTAGTCGACCTCGATGGCCTGCACTGCGCGCCAGGCGATCTCGGGGTGATCGGCGGCGACGGCGGCGACCGCCTCGCCGTGGTAGCGGATCACGTTGGAGGCGAACACGGGCTGGTCGGGGTGCTCGAGACCGTAGTTGGGCTCACCCGGCACGTCGTCGGCGGTGAGGACGGCATGCACGCCCGGGATACGGCGAGCGGCCTCGGTATCGACGCGGCGGATCCGCGCGGCGGGGTGCGGGCTGCGCAAGGTGCGCCCCCACAACATCCCGTCCGCCCACAAGTCCGACGAGAAGGCGAACTGTCCCTTGACCTTGGGGATGCCGTCGGGGCGCAACGAACTTGTCCCGACGCCACGGCCAGGAGAACGCTTGCGGTCTCTGCGTGGCGGGGCTTGCGGTGCCGCCGGCGCAAAGGGGGCAGCCGCAGAGACGTGCTGCGGCGTCACGGCCCGGTTCCCGCCCGCTCCTGCTGCACGTCGGCAACCGCCTGCAGGATCCGTCCGTAGCCGGTGCAGCGGCACAGATTGCCCGAGATCGCCTCGCGCACGGTCAGCTCGTTGGCATCAGGCACCCGGTCGAGCAGGTCGTGCACCGCCACGATCAGGCCAGGCGTGCAGAAGCCACACTGGACGGCGCCGGCGTCCAGGAAGTGCCGCTGCACGTCGGACAGTCCCTCACCCGGCTCCAGCCCCTCGACCGTGACGACCTCGGCGTCGACCGCGTCGGCGGCGAGCACGCAGCACGACACCACCAGGGTCCCGTCGAGGAACACCGAGCACGATCCGCACTCGCCCTGGTCGCAGGCGTTCTTGGAGCCGGGAAGGCCCAGGCGCTCGCGCAGCACGTATAGCAGGCTCTCGCCGAGCCACGCCGCCTTGACCGACTCCTGGCGGCCGTTGACGCGTAGAGCGTAGGACTCCGACTCGTCGGCCAGCCGGAAGCCGGCCGGCTCAGCCTCGGCTGCGGCATCAACCTGGCTGCGGCCGGCCTCGGCGTAGCCCGGGTTGTGGTCGGCGGTCATGCGCGCAAACTCCTGGTCAGGGCACGCCGGGCCATCACCTTGACGGTGTGGCGCCGGTACTCGGCGGTGCCCCGGTGGTCGGTGATCGGTTCGGCGGCGCCGGCCGCGAGCTCGGCGAAACGATCGACGGCGTCGGCCTCGGCGTCCAACGCGCTCCAGTCCAGCGCCTCGCTGATGAAGTCCTCGGCCTCGGTCGGGCGCAACGGCCGCGCAGCTACCGAGCCGAAGGCGCAGCGCACCCGCCGGCGGTCGATGTCCACGACCATGGCGCAGCAGGCGATCGAGATCACCATGGCGTTGCGGGTGCCGACTTTGAGGAACTGCTGCGGACCGCGGACGTCGGCGAAGCGCACCTCGCTGATCAGCTCGCCTGGCAGGATCGCGGTCTGTTTCGCCCCGGTGATGAAGTCGGCCAGCGGCAGGCAGCGGGTGCCGCCGGCCGAGGCCAGCACGACATCCGCCTCGACCGCCGCGAGGAACGGCAGGGTGTCACCGGCAGGGCTGGCGGTCCCGACGTTGCCGCCGATGGTCCCGGCGTTGCGGATCTGGGGGGACCCGACCGTTCGCGCGGCGGCCGCCAGGCCAGGTAGGGCCTCGGCCAGCTCGGTCTGCAGCTGCGAGTAAGTGACGTTGGCGCCGAGGACGATCTCATCGCCGTCGGTGCTGTGGGAGCGCAGCTCGGCGACGCGGCGCAGCGCCACGACCTCCGTCGGCCGGCGATGGCCAAAGTTCACCTCAACCATGAAGTCCGTCCCACCCGCCAGCAGCTGCGCGTCGGGCATGGCCGCGAGCGCGTCGACGGCCTCGTCGAGCGTCGTCGGCCGGGCGACCGTCATGCCTCTCCTCGCCGTCTGGTGGTTCCGCGATCCTAGGTCTGCGACCCGAGGTGCTGTGACTTCTGCACCGCAGCAGGGGTAGCAAAGTCACAGCACCCCGGGTTGACACGCCGGTGACCGGCATGGATGTTGCTTGCCATGCCCGACTTCGTCCTGCGGAGCAGGCGGGTCGTCACGCCCGAGGGTGAGCGGCCCGCCGCCGTGCACGTCCGCGCCGGCGTGATCGCCGCCGTCAGTGACTTTGACGACGTGCCGGCGGGAGCGCCGATCGTCGAGGGGTGCGATGCGGCGCTGTTGCCCGGCCTGGTCGACACCCACGTCCACGTCAACGAGCCGGGCCGCACCGACTGGGAGGGGTTCGCGACCGCGACGCGAGCCGCGGCCGCTGGTGGGGTCACCACCCTGCTCGACATGCCGCTCAACAGCATCCCGCCCACGACTACGGCCGCCCATCTGGATGTCAAGCGGGCCGCCGCCGAAGGCCAGTGCTGGGTCGACGTGGGCTTCTGGGGCGGGGCCGTGCCGGACAACGCTTCCGACCTCAAGGCGCTGCACGACGCCGGCGTCTTCGGGTTCAAAGCGTTTCTCGTCGACTCGGGCGTCGACGAGTTCGAGTGCCTGGACACGGCCGCCCTGGCAGCGGTCGCCGGTAAGATGGCGGTGCTGGGCGCCACGCTGATCGTGCACGCCGAGCTTCCCGAGCCGATCGCCGCGGCCAGCGCCGCCCTGGGTCAGGCCGACCCGCGCCGCTATGCCACCTATCTGGCGTCGCGGCCGCCGGCCGCGGAGGAGGAGGCGGTGGCAAAGTTGATCGAGTTGGTGCGGGCGCACGGTATCCGCGTGCACGTGCTGCACCTGTCGGCCGCTGGCGCGCTGGAGCGGCTGCGTGCGGCTCGCGCCGAGGGCCTGAGCATCACCGCCGAGACGTGCCCGCACTACCTGACTCTGGCTGCCGAGGACGTGGCCGACGGGGCGACGGCGCACAAATGCGCTCCGCCGGTGCGCGAGGCCGCCAACCGCGAGCGGCTGTGGGACGGTCTGCGCAGCGGCGCGATCGATTTCGTGGTGAGTGATCACTCGCCCTGCCCGAGCGATCTCAAGCGTCCCGACGACGGCGACTTTTTGCTGGCCTGGGGCGGGATCTCCTCGCTGCAGCTGGGGTTGCGCGTGGTGTGGACCGAGGCCCGTCGGCGTGGCGACACCCTCAGTGACATCGCGCGGTGGATGGCCGAGGGACCGGCACGGTTCGCGGGGCTGGAATGCAAGGGCTCCATCGAGGCCGGCAAGGATGCCGATCTGGTGCTGTTCGACCCGGACGTCGAGTTGACGGTCCGAACGGAGGAGTTGGAGCACCGCCACAAGGTCTCCCCCTATCTCGGGAAGTCCTTGGTGGGGCGCGTGGCCGCCACCTGGGTGGGTGGGGCGCGCGTCCAGCGCAACGGACACGTCGCCGGCGATCCCGTCGGGCGACTGCTGGAACGCACGTGACCAGGCATGGAGCCGAAGGTGGTAGTCGCCTGTGACCGCTCACGCGGGCATGAGCGGTAATGGCGTGACCACCGCGTCCGCCGCGTCCGACACGCAAGACTTCACCGGGATGGTCGACCTGGCCGCCGTGCGGCTCGGCGGGATGGCGCTGGCCGCCAACGACGAGTACTTCGCCGCCAAGGAGAACCTCCTGCTGGCACGACCGCCGACCTTCGACCCGCACCGCTACAGCGACCGTGGCAAGCAGATGGACGGCTGGGAGACCCGGCGCCGCCGCGAGCCCGGCCACGACTGGTGCGTGCTGCGCCTCGGCGTGCCGGGCGTCGTCCGCGGCGTGGTAGTCGACACCAGCTTCTTCCGCGGCAACTACCCCGACCGCTGCTCGTTGGACGGCTGCGCCGCCGATGACGCGCTGGCCGCCGACGACCTGGCCGACGCTGAATGGTTCCCGCTGCTGGGCGAGACACCCCTGACGGGTGACACGCGCAACGCCTTCTCGATTGAGGCGTCGCAGCGGGTCACCCACTTGCGGCTCAACATCTTCCCCGACGGTGGGGTGGCGCGGCTGCGGGTCCACGGCGAGCCGCTGCCCGACCTGCGCCGGCGGGTCGACGCCGGTGGCCGGCTGGATTTGGCGGCGGTGGTCAACGGCGGGACGGTGCCGACCTGCAGCGACATGTTCTTCTCGCCAGGCCACAACCTGGTCACCGTTGGCGACGGCCGCGACATGGGCGACGGCTGGGAGACCCGCCGGCGGCGCGGACCGGGTCACGACTGGGCGATCGTGCGGCTGGCCACCCAGGGCGTCATCGAGCGCGTCGAGGTCGACACCACCAACTTCAAGGGCAACTACCCGGACCGCTGCTCACTGGAGACGTGCGACGCCGGGAACGTGGCCGTCCCGCCGGACGACGCCGAGTGGCACGCCCTCCTGGCGCCGAGCAGGCTCGGCCCGCACGCCCGGCATGTCTTCGACGTGGGCGGCGCTCGGCCCGCGACCCACGTCCGGCTCAACATCTTCCCCGACGGCGGCGTGGCCCGGCTGCGCCTGCACGGTGCGATCACCGAGGCCGGTTGGCGTTCGACGGGGGTGCGCTGGCTCAACGCGCTGCCCGCGCCGGCGTTCGCCGACGAGGTCAGCACCTGCTGCGCGTCAACCGCATGGGCGGCGGGGCTGGCCGAAACTCGGCCGTTCGCCGACTTCGACGCCCTACTGGCGGCCGCCGACCAGGCCTGGGAGGCCACGGGCCCCGAAGACTGGCAGCAAGCGTTCGCGGCCCACCCGCGCATCGGCGCATCGATCAGCGCAACGCCGGGGCGGGGAACAGCCGACCGTGAGCAGGGACGGGGGTGGTCCCAGCATGAGCAGTCGGGGACGCAGGCGGCCTCGCCGGAAACCCTCGAGGCGCTGGCTGAGGGCAACCGCGCATACGAGCAGCGCTTCGGGCATGTCTTCCTGATCTGCGCCACGGGCCGTTCCGCCGACGAGATGCTCGCCGCCCTGCGGACCCGGATGGGCAACGAACCCGACACCGAGCTGCGGGTGGCCGCCGAGGAGCAGCGCAAGATCACGCGCCTGCGGCTGGCCAAGCTGGTCCTGTCGAGGGCGGCGACATGAGCCTCAGCACGCACGTGCTCGACACCGCAACCGGCCTGCCCGCCGCCGGCGTGGCGGTGACGCTCGAGCGGCGGACCGACCAGGGCACCTGGCAGCAGGTCGGTGGCGGCGAAACCGGCGAGGACGGCCGCATTGCTGACCTGCTGGGTGCCGCGCCGACGGCGTCTGGCCACCACCGGCTCACCTTCGACACCGGGACCTACCTCGGCGACGACGCGTTCTATCACGAGGTGACGGTGACCTTCGTGGTCGCCGACCCCGCGCAGCATCATCACGTGCCGCTGCTGCTGAGCCCGTACGGCTACACCACCTACCGAGGGAGCTGACCGATGGCCATCGCGCTGGGTGCCAACCGCTACGGCAAGTCGGGCATCCGCCTGGTCACCGTCGACCGCGACGGCGAGCGGCACGCCTTCACCGATCTCACCATCGACGTGCGCCTGGAGGGCGTCTTCACGCCGGCGCACGCCGAGGGCGACAACTCGGCGATCCTGCCCACCGACACCATGCGCGGCGCCTGCTACGCGCTGGCGCGTGAAGAGCCGGTGGGCTCGCCCGAGTCCTTCGGCCTGCGCCTGACCGCCTACCTGCTGGAGGCCGCCCCCGCCGCCAAGCGCGCCACCGTCTCGCTACTGCAGCAGCCATGGGAGCGAATCGCCGGCGACCATCCGTTCGGCTTCACGCGGGCGGGCGGCGGGTTGCGCACGGCCATCGTCAGCCGCGGCCGGGACGGCGACGACGACGACGACGTCGAGGTGGCCGCCGGGGTCGCGGACCTGTACGTGCTCAAGACCACCGGCTCGGCGTTCACCGGTTACCTCGTCGACCGCTACACCACGCTGTCGCCGGCTGCGGACCGGATCCTGGCCACGTCGGTGACCGCGACCTGGCGCTACACCCGTCTCGGCCTTGATTACTCCCAGTGCGCCGACGAGGTCCGCCGGGCGGTGCTCGACGCCTTCGCCGGGCACGACGACAGCCAGTCGCTGCAGCACACCCTGTGGGTGATGGGCGAGGCAGTGCTGGCCGCGTGCCCTGACGTCGGCGATATCCACTTTTCTCTGCCGAACCAGCACCACGTGCCCGCCGATCTGTCGCCCTACGGCATGGACAACCCGCACCAGGTCTTCGTCGCCACCGATCGTCCATTCGGCGTCATCGAGGGCACGGTCACCCGCGCACAGCGATGACGCGCTCGCTGGATCCGGCGACGCTGCAGGACCTGTTCGACCGGGTCGCAAGTGCAGCCGCCGAGGACGTGGACGCCCATCCCGGCGATCCCGCCGGGCGCCAGCCGGTCCACACCCTGTACGTGCCGGCTGACCGCTTCTCGGCGGGCACCGTCGCTGAGATGGGCGCCGAGGCGCTACGGCTGCTGGAGGCCCACGCCGCCACTCCGACGTCCTTCGCCGCCGCCTTTGGGATCGCGCAAGGATTGGCCGAGGCCGTTCGCCAGCGAGTCACCGCCAAACTGCGCGACGAGCCGGTTGAGGACCTGCGCATCGACTTCGAGGACGGCTACGGCGTCCGCGACGACGTCACCGAGGACGAGCACGCCGCCGCCGCGGCGATCGTCGTCGCCGAGGCCATGGGCGCCGGCACCCTGACGCCGTTCGTTGGACTGCGGGTCAAGTCCTTCTGCGACGGCCTGGTGCAGCGCAGCGTGCGCACCCTCGACGTGTTCCTGACCGCCCTGCTGGAGCGGACCGGTGGGCGACTTCCAAGCGGATTCGCCGTCACCTTCCCCAAGATCATCGCCCCCGAGCATGTCGAGGGCTTCGCCGAGGTCTGCGCCCGGCTGGAGACCGCCCTTGGTTTGGCCGCCGGCCTGCTGCGCTTCGAACTGCAGATCGAGACCACCCAGTCGATCGTCGACCGTGACGGGCGGCTGGCATTACCGGCACTGGTCGCCGCTGGGGGCGGCCGCGTCTCGGCGGCGCACTTCGGGGTCTTCGATTACACCGCCGCCTGCGGGCTGCTGCCCGCCGAGCAGCGCAGCACCCATCCGGCCTGCGACTTCGCCCGCCACGTGCTGCAGACCACCCTGGCCGGAACGGGGGTGCGGCTGTCGGACGGCTCCACCAACGTGGTCCCCGCTGGCGATACGCGCGCCGACGTCCTCGCGGCCTGGAAGGTCCACGCCGCCGGCGTCCGCCACTCATGGGCGCACGGGTACTACCAAGGCTGGGACCTGCACCCGGCACACCTGCCAAGCCGCTTCGCGACGGTCTACGCGATCCTGCTCGGCGGCCTCGACGACGTGTTAGCCCGTATCAAGGCTTGGACGGCGCAGTCGGCCGCGGCGGGCGTGCTCGACGAGCCCGCCACCGCCCGTGCGCTGCTCACCCACCTGCGCCGCGCCATCGACTGCGGCGCGATTCCCGAAGCCGAGGCGCTTGACCGCGCCGGCATCGACCCCGCCATCCTTCGCCCTGAACCCGGGGTGCTGTGACTTTGCTACCGCAGCGGTGCAAAAGTCACAGCACCCCGGTTGGGGTGTTGGCTAGGGTGTGGCGATGCAGGAGCGGGAGGTCCTTGACTGGGCCGGGTTCGGCGTCGCCGGGCAGGAGCTGGCGCAGCAGGTCGCCGACGATGGGTACCGGCCTGAGATCATCCTTGGCATCGCGCGCGGCGGCTTGCCGGTGGCGGGGTCGATCGCCTACGCCCTGGCGGTCAAAAGCTGCTTCATCCTCAACGTCGAGTACTACACCGGCGTCGACCAGCGGCTCGACGCGCCGGTGGTCCTGCCGCCGATCCTCAACCTCGACGAGGCCAGTGGCGCCCGTGTCCTGATCACCGACGATGTCGCGGACACCGGCCATACGCTGGCGCTCGTGCGTGACCTGTGCGCTGGCAAAGTCGCCGAAACGCGAGTCGCAGTGTTGTACGAGAAGCCGCGCTCGGTGGTCCGCAGCGACTACGTGTGGCGCCGCACCGAACGCTGGATCGAGTTCCCCTGGTCCAGCCAACCGGCGCTGGTCGACGCCCCGACCCGCTATCAGGCGACGGCCACCTCGCAGACCTGATCAGCGCTGGCGCCGGGCCTCATCGGCGCAGCTGCCCGCCGTCTCGCTTGTCGTCAAGCGCCGGCGCGGAGGCCGGCTAGGACCACACCCGGCGCCGTGGCCGGCTAAGACCACAGCCGACGCGCCCGGCGAGCCAGCTGGGTGCGGTGCTGCTCGATCGACCCGTGGACCAGGGCCCCGTCGCGCACGATTGCCTGGCCGTCCACCAGCACGTGACGTGCCCGCCGGTCGGGTCCGAGGACCAGTCCGGCAAGGGGGTCGGAGACGTCCGCCAGATCCTCGGCCGGCCATATGGCCACATCCGCGCGACACCCGGGCGAAAGCGATCCGATGTCGTCGCGACCGAGGCAACGCGCCCCGCCCTCGGTGGCCAGCCGCAGCGCGTCGGCGGGGCCGAAGGTGGCCGGCCGCCCGTTGCGCTGCCGGGCGGTGTACAGCGACTGGCGCAACTCGGCGAACAGCCCACCCGCCTCATTGGACGCTGCCCCGTCGACGCCGAGGCCGACCGGCACGCCTGCGTCCTCCAGGTCGGTGACGCGGCACAGGCCGGCGCCCAGCCGCGCGTTGCTCGACGGGCAGTGCGCCACGCCGGTGCTCGCCTCCCCGAGCCTGCGGATCTCGGCGTCGTCGAAGTGGACCCCGTGCGCCACCCACACGTCGCCGGCGATCCAGCCGAGGTCATCGAGAACGGCCAGCGGTCGCCGCCCGAACCGCCGCACGCAGTCGGTCTGCTCGTCGACGGTTTCAGCGAGGTGGGTGTGCAGCCGCAGGTCGCGGCGGCGGGCAAGGGCGGCGGACTCGCGCAGCAGCTCCGGCGACACGCTGAACGGGCTGCAGGGCGCGACCGTGACGCTGATCCGCTCGCCGTCGTGCCAGCGGTCGGCGACCCGCTCGGTGGAGGTCAGGATGGCGTCGAGGTCCTCAACCACGGCGTCGGGCGGCAGGCCACCGTCGGACTCGCCGAGATCCATGGAGCCGCGAGCCAGGTGTAGGCGGATGCCGACGGCCGTGGCCGCCTCGGCGATGGCGTCGAAGACGCTGTCGTCGCCGTGGGGGACCAGGTAGTGGTGGTCGGCGGCGGTGGTGCAGCCGGTCAGGGCCAGCTCGCTCAAGCCCAGCAGTGCGGCGGCATGCACGTCGGCCACGTCCAGCCGCGCCCACACCGGGTACAGCTCGGTCAGCCAGCCGAACAGGTCACAGTCGACCGCCCGGCCGCGGGTCATCCACTGGTACAGGTGATGGTGGGTGTTGACCAGACCCGCGGTGACGATGTCGCCGTCGCAGCGCAGCACCCGGTCATCTGGCTCGGCGGCGACCTCGCCGATCGCCTCGATGAGCCCGTCACGGATGGCCATGTCACCTGGCCAGCGCGCCCCCCGAAGGACCAGCCTCGCCGCGGTGCTCCGGGGAGTGCCGACACTGGCGACCATGTCCGCTGAGTATCCGGCAGGCCGCATCGATGTCAACGCATGCCCGCCCGCTCGGAACCCCCGTGGACTCGGCAACGAGGTGGCGGAAAGGTTACGGCTAGATGGCCGTTAGATGGCGGCCAGGTTGCGCTCCGTCGGATTCTCCGCACAATGCGGTTCGTGGGACGGCTGTGCGGCACCGCCGCTTAGCACGCCCATGCCCATGGGCCGTACAGGAGCCGACTCGCCGATGCGCTTTCGCCTGGTGCCGACGAACGACCACTTCTTCGTCCTCTTCCGATCGGCGGCCGCAAACGCCGCTGAGTGCAGCGGCCACCTCGTGCGACTGGTGTCGGGAGGCCCAGACGCCGCCGGTGCCGCGCAGGCGGTGATCGCAGCGGAGCACACCGGTGACGCCGTGATCCGTGCCATCCTCGAGCGGCTGGCCTCGGCGTTCGTCACCCCGTTCGACCGGGAGGACATCCACGCCCTCGCCGAGGAGATCGACGACATCGTGGACGAGTTACGTGCGGTCGTCGCCCTGCTCGAGCTGCCGCCCCTGGACGGGATGCTCCCGGAGGTCGTGGA
>Ga0136619_10000305_pt1 | contig 18491 bp, 21 predicted proteins | sample AntDrymUQ3532106_2_FD_104807 | JGI IMG/M metagenome (GOLD analysis project Ga0136619, IMG submission 104807) | Polar desert sand microbial communities from Dry Valleys, Antarctica - metaG UQ353 (21.06) | ecosystem: Environmental > Terrestrial > Soil > Desert | place: Antarctica: Dry Valley...
CGCACTCGGCGACGACCGGGATGATGAACTCCTCGGCGACCCGAGGCTCGCGCTCGAGCATCAGCTCGCAGGCCGCGTCGTACACCCGGCCCAGCTGCAGGGTTGAGGTCAGGAAGATCGGCGTCTCGAGCGCGCCCCACTCAGCGGCGGTGAGGAAGCCGGTGCACTCGCCGGCGCCGTTGAGGACCGCGCCGCCGGCGGGGCACGGCCGCACGTAGGCGTCGTCCGCGACCACCATGACGGTGACGCCAGTACGCGCAACGCCGCGCCCCTCGGACGGGTCCGGCTCGTCCCGCCACACGGTCGCGTGGCCCAGCCCCACGCCGTCGACGTCGAGCACCGAGTTGGACCGGCCGGCGGGCAGCGAGCCGATCCTGACCCCCAGGTCAGCGGCGCGCGGCATGCCCGCATCCAACCATCCGCGGCAAATGGTTCGGCGATCCGCGGCAAATGGTCACGCGATCCGCGGCGAATGGTCACCAAGCCCTTCGAGGCACGCCGCGACGAGGCCACCGAGTGACGGCAGGTGGTAGCCGCCCTCCTGGACCGCGACCGTCGGGACACCCAACCCCGCAAGCAACCGCCCAGCTTTGCGATAGCCGTCGGCGGTCACGAGCAGCGGGCTCTCCGGGTCGTCGGCAGCCGCGTCGACGCCGAGCGACACGACGAGAGCGTTGACGTTCGCCGCACGGGCCCAGTCCCGGAGCTCGGTCACCGCCGCGAGCCACCCGGGGTCACCGCTACCCGGTGGCAACGGCAGGTTTCGGGTGGTGCCGACACCCTCGCCCTTGCCGGTCTCGTCGGCAAACCCCACGACGTGCGGGAACCACCCGGCCCCGGGGTCGACGTGCACCGAGCCGTACAACACATCCGCGCGGTCGTAGAAGATCGCCGCCGTCCCGTTGCCGTGGTGTGCGTCGATGTCGACGACGACCACCCGCTCCCGGCCCGCCGTACGCAGCGCCTGCGCGGCGACCGCCGCGTTGTTGAAGTAGCACGACCCGCCGTACGCCTGACGGGTGACGTGGTGTCCGGGTGGACGGCAGAGCGCGTACGCGAGCGGCGACTCGTCCAGCACCAGGTCGACGGCGGTGAGTGCGCAGTCGACGGCGGCGCGCGCAGCCGACCAGGTCCCGGGACCGACGAGCGTCATCGTGTCATAGCAGAACTGCCCGGCCCGGCCGTGCACGGCCGCGGCCGAGCGCATCGGGAGCCCGTCGAGCATCGCCTCGGTCGGGAAGAAATACGGCATGACTCGGTCCTGCCCGACAAGCTCGACGTAGTTGCCCGCCAGCCACTCGTCGTGCACCGTGCGCAAGTGCTCGACGAGTTGGGGCGAGTGCACCGTGAGCAGCGCGTCGTCGGCGTGCGCCGTCGCCCGGACCAGCCGATGTGTCGAGGTGCCGGTGGCGGCCAGGATCGCATCGACCCGCTCCGCGTCCTCGCCGCCCGGGGTGGGCACGCCGATCCAGATCTCGCCGCTCGGATCGTGATCGCGGGTGGACGGCGACCACACGACTGGTACGGGTGCGGTCGCCACGACTGACAGTTTGCCGCGGATCGCTGGTCCATTTGCCGCGGATCGGCGGTCCATTTGCCGCGGATCGCGGGTTAGAGGCGCACCCTGCGGGCCCGTAGGCGCTCGTAGGCGGGGCGGCAGACCTCGGCCACGCCGGAGTCGTGCTCCGACAGCGACACCTCGCGCGGCCGCCACGACGCGAATCCGGTCGACGCCTGGACCGCGGCATACCAGTGCGGCGCCCAGACGCCGTCGGTGTCGCGCGGGCCGGCCGGCCAGTTGAGCATGCCGTCGTTGAACGGCAGCCCCAGCCAGTCGCACCACCAGATGAGGTACGCCCGCGGGTCCCGCAGGAAGTCGTCGGCATCGATCACCGGCGGGTCCTGCCCGTCCGCGAGCAGCAGGTCCAGCAGGGCGGCCTGCTGGCGGAGCCCGATGTCGTCGGGTTCGACGCTGGCTCGGGTGCGCACGTACGACGCCACCACCAGGGTCGGGTCGCGGATGAGCAGCACGGTCGTGAATGCGAGCACCCAGTCGGTGTCCATCTCTGGCAGCAGGTGGTGGCTCATGTGCTTGGCGTAGTGCACCCGGACCCCGGCGGGCAGTGGTTCGCCCAGCCGGCCGACGGCCTCCCGCCAGTCCGTCGGGCAGACGGCCAGGACGTCCTCGCGACCGGGGTGGTCGATGCCAGTGCCCGCTAGGTAGGCGGCGTACAGCGGCTCGTCGACGACCACGCAGTCGGGGCGGTTCTCCCACGACCGCATGAGCGCGGTGGAGATGTTGCGCGGCCCGGACCAGACCGCCAGCCGGACCGGCTTCACGGGGCGGTACGGCCGGCGACGTCGTCGGCCACCAGCTCGGCGTACAGCTGCTGCAGCCGGAGCGTCACCGGGCCGCGTTCGCCGGTGCCGATCCGGCGCCCGTCCACCTTGCGAACCGGGATCACCCCGCCGAACGTCCCGGTGACAAACGCCTCGTCGGCGCCGTAGACGTCGGTGAGGCTGAAGGTGCGCTCGTGTGCGGCGATGTCGTTGTCACGGCACAGCCGCAGGACGTTGGCACGGGTGATCCCGGCAAGGCAGAACCGGCCGTCCGAGGTCCACACCTCGGGCTCGCCGTCGAACCCGCGGCGCACGCAGAAGAAGTGCGTCGAGTTGCAGGTCGCGACGAACCCCTGCGGGTCGAGCATCAGCGCCTCGTCGGCGCCTGCCGTATAGGCTTGGATGCACGCCTGGATGTCGTTGAGCTTGCTGTGCGCGTTGAGCTTGGGGTCGAGCGTGTCCGGAGTGGCGCGGCGGACATGGGTGGTGAACAGCGTGATGCCCCGCTCCACTTTCTCGGGCTTCGGCTCCTTGTGCTCCGCGACGACGACGATCGTCGCCGGCCCGACGGTGACGCGGGGGTCCTGGTACGGCGTGCTCTTGACCCCGCGGGTGACCATCAGCCGCACGTGCACGCCGTCGGTCATGTCGTTCGCGACGAGCACCCGGTAGAGGTCCGAGGTGAGCTCGTCTCGGCTACGGCCAATGTCCATCGCGATCGCGGCGGCGCCCTCGAACAACCGGTCCAGGTGCTGGTCGAGAAAGGCGGGCTGGCCACCGGCGACCCGCATGCCCTCCCACACCCCGTCGCCCAGCACGAAGCCGGAGTCGAACACCGAGACGACGGCGCGGTCCCGCGGCACCAGCTCGCCGTTGACCAGGACCATGTCGGCCACCGCGTCGTCCCTCCGGTCGGGTCAGGCGTCGGCGGTCTCCGGTACGCCGGGGATGCCGTCGGTGGACAGGTCCTCGTGCTTGATGGACAGCCCGACGATCGTGATCACCGTTGCAACGACCATCATCCACACCGCGACGTCGAACGTCTGAGTGGTACCGAAGGCCTGCGCGACCTTCTGCGCCAGGTCCATGTCCAGCGCCTCCGGGCCTCCGGGTGGTCCGGCAAAGGCCTGCATCTCGGTCATCCGTTCGGTGATGCCGTTGGCGAACACCGTGCCGAGCACAGCGATGCCGATGGCCCCGCCCACCTGCTGGACGGTGTTCAGCACGGCCGAGCCCACCCCGGAGTCCTCCTTGTCCACCCGGCTCACCGCGGTGAGCGTCAGCGGCACGAAGATCAGCCCCATCCCGATCGCCTGCACGACGATCCATGGGAACAGGTCGACCCAGTAGCCGGAGTCGGCCTCGAGCCGCCCGTATCCCCACATCGCCAGCACTGAGAGCGCGCCGCCGGTGCCGGCGATCCAGCGAGGATCGACTCGGGACGCCAGCGTGGAGGCCAGCTGGGCGGCGAAGACGATGCCGAAGGTGAACGGCAGGAACGCGACGCCGGCCTTGAGCGGGCTGTAGCCGAGCACGTCCTGGATGAACAGCGACAGGAACAGGAACATCGCAAAGATCGCGGCGCCGACGATGAGCATGACCACGAAGCTGACCGCCCTGGTGCGGTCGGTCACGATCCGCAGCGGGAGCAGCGGGTGCGGGGTACGCGCCTCGATCACGAAGAAGGCGACCACGAGCAGCGCTCCGGCGACGATCGGTCCGAGGGTCAGGAACTCGGTCCAGCTCGCCGGGGTGCCGGTCTCGGGGTCGACCTGGGCCTTGTGGTTGAAGCCGTAGACGATCCCGACCAGACCGAGCGTGGCGGTCACCGCACCGGGCAGGTCCCAGCGCCCCGGCTGCGGCTTGGACTCGCCGAGGAACCGGGGCGCGAGGACCGCCGCGAACAGGCCGATCGGCACGTTGATCAGCATGGTCCACCGCCACGATGCCTCGGTGAGCGCGCCACCGATGATCAGGCCGACGGCCGCACCGGCACCCGACATCGCCGCGTACACGGCGAAGGCCCGGTTGCGCGGCGGGCCGGCGGGGAACGTCGTGGTGATCAGCGCAAGGGCGGTCGGCGAGGCGGCGGCGGCGCCAGCCCCTTGGAGCGCCCGCGCGGTCAGCAGCTGCCACTCGGTTTGTGCGATGCCGCCGAGCAGGGACGCGAGCGCAAACACCACCAAGCCGCCGATGAAGACCTTTCGCCGGCCGATCACGTCGCCCATCCGTCCGCCCAGCAGCAGCAGGCCGCCGAAGGCAATCGCGTACGACGTGACCACCCAGGTGAGGTTGGCGTCGGTGATGCCCAGGTCGGACTGGATCCCCGGCAGAGCGATGTTCACGACAGTGGCGTCGAGAACCACCATCAGCTGGGCAGCGCTGATCAGCACCAGGGCAAGCCCCAGGTGGCGGTGCCCGTGGTCGTCCGCCTCGTCAGCGGGAGTGGACGTGGTGCCGGGTTCAGTGCTCATGTCGGTCGGCAGCGTCGGCGCCCAGCGGTTTCATTCCCGATGGCGTCAGTGCGTGTGCGGGGGCACCGTGGGACCCTCGGAGGGTTGGACGACGACGAAGCCGGGACCGTGGAAGGAGTACTGCATCGCCTCCCCGCTGCCACCGCGGAGCAGCGAGCCGACGTTCATGCTGCTCACGGCGTTCGGCGTGAGGTTCGCGGACCAGCACACTGCCGCCTGCGGGTCGACAAAGGTGGGCTGCTCAGAGCAGTCCAGCAGCATCGGCTCGCCCTCGGTGGCGAGCGCGACCGTGCCGGTGCCCTGCACCAGCACGTTGAACATGCCGCCGCCCATGAACATCCCCGCCCCCTGGGTGCGGTGCAGGTCGGCGTCGAGCGTCGCGTCGTACGCGAGCAGGCTTGGCCCGTTGATCGAGATCCCGTCCCCCTCGAGGACGATGAGGAACACCTCGCTCGCCGCGTGGGCAATGAACACCTCGCCCTGGCCGCTCACCCGCATCGTCGGGTTGTCCTCGCTGCTCAGGGCCTTGCGGACGAACTTGCCGAGGCCACCTGCGCCTTGGTGGTGGAACTCGATCTGTCCCTGGTAGGCGACCATGGCGCCCTTGGTCGCGAGGACGTCCGGGCCGAGCGAGACCCGGAGCATCCGCTTGCTCTGCAGCACCCAGCGGTCGGTGGTCTGTCGTTCCCGGCGGTCGGTCTCGAAGAGTTCACTGCGCATGGCTCGGATCCTTGCGGATCCCCGGCTCCGGCGGCGACCGGGTATGGTGCCCGAGTCCGTTACCCGTTCGTGACCATTCGGTGACGAGTCCGCCCGGCCTCGAGGAGACCGCACGTTGAAGGTATTCGTCACGGGGGCGACCGGGGTCATGGGCCGCTCTGCCGTGACCGCACTCATTTCCGCCGGCCACGACGTCGCCTGCCTCGCCCGCTCGCAGAGCGCCGCCGACCGGGTCGAGACGATGGGGGCAAGCGCCGTTCGCGGCGGGATCTTCGACCCCGACGTGCTGGTGACCGCTTTCGCGGGCTGCGAGGCGGTCTGCAACATGGCCACGCACATCCCCGTCGGGTACGCGGCGATACGGCCCGGTGCCTGGCGAGTCAACGACCGGATCCGTGCGGAGGGCTCGCGGCTCGTCGCCGAGGCGGCCCGGGTCGCCGGCGTACGCCGGCTCGTGCAGGAGTCGGTCAGCCTCGTTTACGCCGACGGTGGTGACGAGTGGGTCGACGAGTCCAGCCCAGTGCCGGTCAACCGGGCCACCGAGCCGATGGCGTTGGCCGAGGCGCACGCGCAGTCGTTCGCCGGGTGCAGTCGCGACAGCGTGGTGCTTCGTCTCGGCGGCATCGTCGGCGACGACGAGTACACCCGCTGGCGGCTGGCTCGGGCTCGCTCTGGCCAGCCGATCGGCGTCGGCCCACCCGAGGCGTGGGCGCACGTGGTCCACGCCGACGACGTGGGTAGCGCGGTCCTCGCCGCTCTGGACGCGCCGTCTGGCATCTACAACGTCGGCGCGGAGCCGGTGCGCAGGCGCGAGCTCGCGCAGACCCTCGCCGGCGCCGTCGGCCGGAACCGGTCCTCGTTCATGTCCCGGACCCTGGTCCGGCTCGGCGGAGAGCGCCTCGAGCTCCTCACCCGCTCGCAGCGGGTCAGCTCTGCCGCCTTTGTCGGTGCCACCGGCTGGAAGCCGCAGTACTGCGAGCTGTCCACAGGCTGGGTCGAGGGCGTGCTGGCCGAGGTTGCCTAGCTCAACTGCGTGGTTGGCGGGTCCGACCGGCCACCAGCCTGCTGCTCCCGGAGCAGGTCGCGGATCTCGGTGAGGAGTGCGACGTCCGGCGCGACCGCGGCGGGGGCGGGCTCGTGCATCAGACGCTCCCGCACCTGCTTCATCGGCGCCACCACCAGGAAGTAGATGACTGCCGCGGTGATCACGAACGTGATGATCGCGGTGATCAGCGAGCCGATGTCGACGAACGTGTTCGGGTTGAGGTCGCGGATCTGGAAGCCCAGGCCCTGGGAGTCTCCCGGCCCGAACGCCGCGACGATCGGCTCGATGATGTTGCTGTTGAAGGCGCCGATCAGGGTGACGAAGGCCAAACCGATGGCGACCGCGACCGCGAGGTCGACGACGTTGCCGCGGAGGACGAAGTCCTTGAATCCTTTCAGCATCCCCGCACGCTAGTCGGACCCCGGCGCCGGGACCAACAGGTCGAGCACCTGGGCGGTGGAGGCGGCGGTGAGGACGAGCGCCTCGTCCTCGGGCACGCCGAGCACGACCGTCGTGACCCCGACCTCCGCACGCATCGACGGGTCCGTTTCGGGGACCACCACCACGGTGGCTGCGTGCGACACGACCTCGGACGTCGCCTCGCGGGGATCGGTCGCGACCACCCGGACCACGTCGCCCGACCGGACCAGGGTGTCTGCCGCCGTCCGTACGGAGACGGTGGTCAGCACGTGGCTTGCTGGCAGGCCGGCGGCGAGGCCGGGCCCGACCACGGTGACGTCGGTGATCGGCTCGCCACGACGCACCGGCCCCGCGACCACGCGCCCCAATGGCGCGTCAGCTGGGGAGTACGCGCCGGCCGGGATCAGCTCGGGGTCCATCTCGACGGCGGTGACGTCGTCAGCGGTCAGGACCTGCCCGGACGCGAGGTCGCGCTCCGCGACCGCCACCGGCTCCGCCGGCCCGGCGGGAGGTCGGGCGGCGGCTACTGCCGCGACCAGCGCGGCAGCCAGCAGTGCCGCCACCAGCAGCGGCCGGTGCCGCATGACGGCGCGGCGCACCCGCCGTCGCAGCGCGGCGCTCTTGGACTGCACACCTCGACGCTAGGAGGGTGGCGCGGTTCGTGGCCGGCGTCGTACACAACCAGCTCAGGTCGAGGAACCGGCCTTGGAGTCCGGCTTCGGCTCGGCCTTCTTCTCGGACTTCGCACCGTCCTTCGACTCGCCCTTGCCGTCGTACTTGCTGTCCTTCGTTTGGTCGGGCTTGGTGTCCCCCTTGTCGCCCGCCGGGGCCAACCCGCGGCTGTCCGTCCGGTAGAAGCCCGATCCCTTGAAGACCACTCCCACCGGGGAGAACACCTTGCGCAGCCGGCCCGCACAGGTCGGGCACTCGGTCAGCGAGGCGTCAATGAACGCCTGCTGCGCCTCGAGCGCCCTGCCGCACTCGGTGCAGACGTACTGATAGGTGGGCACGGCCACCCAGTGTGCCTCACCGCAACGTGCGGGTCGGGGTGACGACGACGTCGACCGCCCGGTCATGCGGATCTGTCGGCAGGTCGTCGAGCACCTCGTCGTCGTGCAGCAGCGCCACGGTCAGCGCCGAGCGATCCACCCGGGCGAGCACCCGGTCGTACGAGCCACCGCCTCGGCCGAGCCGCCGTCCGTCCAGCGTGACCGCGACCGCCGGGCAGACGAGCACGTGGGCAGTGCGGACCGCATCGACCCCGAGCGCCTCGCCGCCTGCGACCCAGTCGAGGTCGTTGTCGTCGCGCAGCACCGGCAGCAGCACCCGGACACCCCGCGCGCGCAGTGCCGCCAGCAGGGGTCCGGTGCCCGGCTCGGCGGGGAGGGACTCGTACGCGGTGATAGTGCTGGCCGCCGTCAGCTCGGGGAGCGCGAGCACCCGCTCGACGAGGGCGGCAGCGGCCGCGTCCCGCCCCGGCTGCGGTCGCGCCCTCCTGCGAGCGGCCACCTCCGCCCGCAGCGCCTGCTTGGTCAGGTCGCCGGACATGCCTGTGAAACTACGACCATGAGCGAGGACGGCCTCCAGCAGGCGCGGCAGAAGATGAGCGAGGCCGGTGTCCATCCGCGGGCCATCGACGTGTTCGCCCGCCACTACCGCGACCTCGAGTCCGGCGCGACCGGGATGATCGCCGAGGACGACATCGAGCCGGTCACCGACCTGCCCCTGCTGGGCGAGGTCGACGTCGACGAGACTGCGGCAACGCAGGCGCTGGCCGCGACGGCGGTCGTCAAGCTCAACGGCGGCCTCGGCACCTCGATGGGCATGGACCGGGCCAAGTCGCTGCTCCCGGTCCGCGGCGATGCCACCTTCCTCGACGTCGTCGTCCGTCAGGTGCTCGCCACCCGGCGGGCTTATGGCGCGCGGCTGCCGCTGCTGCTGATGAACAGCTTCCGCACCCGCGACGACACCCTCGCCGCTCTGGGTCGGCACCCTGAGCTTGCGGTCGAGGGGCTGCCCGCCGACTTCCTGCAGAACCGCGAGCCCAAGCTGCGCGCGGACGACCTGACCCCGGTCGAGTGGGCGGCGGACCCCGACCTCGAGTGGTGCCCGCCCGGCCACGGCGACCTCTACACCGCGCTCGAGGCGTCGAGCGTGCTGCGGCAGCTGCTCGACGCGGGCTACCGCTACGCCAGCGTGGCCAACTCCGACAACCTCGGCGCCTCGCCCAGCCCCGCTGTCGCCGGCTGGTTCGCCGCCAGCGGCGCACCGTACGCGGCCGAGGTCTGTCGCCGCACCCCCGCGGACCGCAAGGGCGGACACCTGGTGCGCCGACGCGCCGACGGTCGGCTGGTGCTCCGCGAGACCGCGCAGACCCAGCCCGCCGACGCGGAGGTCGCCGCCGACATCGACCGGCACCCGTACTTCCACACCAACAACCTGTGGTTCGACCTGCGGGCGCTGGCGGACACCCTCGCCGACCGAGACGGCGTGCTGGGGCTGCCGCTCATCCGCAACGAGAAGACCGTCGACCCGTCGGACCCGTCCTCCACCCCGGTGGTCCAGATCGAGTCCGCCATGGGCGCCGCTGTGGAGGTGTTCGACGGAGCGATCGCGATAGAGGTCGACCGCAGCCGGTTCCTGCCGGTGAAGACGACCAACGACCTGCTGGTGATGCGGTCCGATGCGTACGACCTCGACGACGACGGTCAGCTGCGGCGGCGCGGAGACCGGGTTGCGGTGGTCGACCTCGACAAGGCGCACTACGCGCTGCTGCGGGACTGCGATGCGCGGTTCCCCGCTGGGCCGCCGTCGCTGGTCGGCGCACACAGCCTCACCGTGCACGGCGACTGGACCTTCGGCCGCGACGTCGTGGTCACCGGTGACGCCGTCGTCGGCGACGACGCGGACAGCCACGGAGCGGTTCCCAACCGAACTCGCCTCGGCACCGGAATAGGGTGATGACGTGGTGTCCGACCCGTCCCCGTTCAACCCGGACCCGCACGAGCCGCCGCGCTCGGTGGAGGACCACCTGACCGATGTGCTCGAGGTCGTCGGGCCACTGACGCCGTACGAGCAGGCGCTGCTGGAAGCCGTCGGGTTGCCGCTGGTCGACCCGGTGACGTCGCCGATCGACCTGCCGCGGTTCACCAACGCCTCCATGGACGGGTACGCGGTCCGGCACGAGGACGTCGCCGGCGCCAGCGACGCCCGCCCCATCCACCTGCCGGTGGTCGGTGAGTCCGCAGCCGGACAGTCCCGCCCGTACGGGATGCCGCCGGGCACCTCGCTGCGGATCATGACTGGTGCGCCGATGCCCACTGGTGCCGACTCGGTGGTGCCGGTGGAGTGGACCGACAGCGGGACCGCGGCGGTGCAGGTCTACCGCGCCCCGGACGACGGGCAGCACGTCCGGCACGTCGGGGAGGACGTGCGGGCGGGGTACGACCTGCTGCCCGCCGGGACCGTGCTCGGACCGCGCGAGGTCGGGCTGCTCGCCGGCGTCGGGTTGTCCCGGGTGCGCTCCCGGCCGCGGCCCCGGGTGGTGGTGCTCTCGACCGGCACCGAGCTGCGCCAGCCCGGCGAACCCTTGGGTTTCGACTCCGTCTACGACTCCAACAGCTACCTGCTCGCCGCCGCCGTGCGTGCCGCCGGGGCGATTCCTTACCGCGTCGGTGTCGCCGGCGACGACCCGAGCACGTTCAGCGACGCGCTGTCCGACCAGCTCGTGCGCGCCGACCTGGTGGTCACGACCGGCGGGGTTTCCCGTGGCGCGTACGACGTGGTCAAGGACGTGTTGTCCAAGCTCGGGACGGTCCGGTTCTGCGACGTCGCGATGCAGCCGGGCAAGCCGCAGGGCGTGGGGCGGGTCGGTGAGGAGGAGACGCCGATCATCACGCTGCCCGGCAACCCGGTGTCGGCGTACGTGTCGTTCGAGGTGTTCGTCGTGCCTGCACTGCGCCGGATGATGGGCAAGCTTCCCTACCGGCGTCCGGTCGTGCAGGCGGGCTTGCGCGGCCCGCTGCAGTCCATCCCTGGTCGACGGCAGTTCATGCGGGCGCGCTTCGAGGTGGGCTGGAACGGGGCGAGCGTCGAGCCGGTCGGCGGAGCCGGCTCGCACCTGCTCGGCGGGCTGGCCCAGGCGAATGCGCTGGTCGTCGTCCCCGAGGACGTCACCGAGGTCGCCGACGGCGAGACGGTCTCGGTCCTGGTGCTCGACCGGGACTTCTAGATGACCGATCCGGAGCGAGAGGCGCGGCTCACCCACCTGGACCAGACCGGCGCGGCGCGCATGGTCGACGTCTCCGGCAAGGACGTGACCGCGCGCACAGCCACCGCGAGCGGGCGGGTGCGCTTGTCGCCAGAGGTGGTGTCCCTGTTGCGCGGCGACGGGGTGCCCAAGGGTGACGCGCTCGGGGTGGCGCGAGTTGCCGGCATCCAGGCGGCCAAGCGCACCGCCGATCTGGTGCCGCTGTGCCACCCAATCGCTGTCAGCCGGGTGGAGGTCGATCTGCGGGTCGACGACGACGCTGTGGCGATCACGGCTCTGGTCGGCACGGCCGACCGCACCGGTGTGGAGATGGAGGCGCTCACCGCGGTGTCGGTCGCCGCGCTCACGCTCATCGATATGGTCAAGGCGGTCGACCGAGGGGCCGTCATCGAGCACGTCCGGCTCGAGTCGAAGGACGGCGGCCGGCGCGGCCCGTGGCGACGCGAGGCGGAGCCGTGACTGAGCCGAGCCTGCGGGCGGTGGTGGTGACGGCATCCAACCGGGCTGCGGCCGGGGTCTACCCGGACGACGGGGGACCATTGATCGTGGCGCGGCTGCGGGAGTGGGGCTTCGAGGTCGCTGACCCGGTCGTCGTCCCCGACGGCGAGCAGGTCGGAGAGGCGTTGCGCGCGGCGGTTGCCGATGGCGTCGACGCGGTCGTGACGACCGGCGGCACCGGGATCAGCCCGACCGACCAGACGCCGGAGCAGACCGCGCCGCTGCTCGACCGGGAACTACCCGGACTGGCCGAGGCGATCCGTGCGTACGGGACCGACAACGGTGTCCCGACCGCGGCGCTCTCCCGAGCAGTGGCAGGGGTTGCCGGCCGTACGGTGCTGGTCAACCTGCCGGGCTCGACCGGCGGCGTACGCGATGGGCTGTCTGTGCTGGAGCACGTACTCCGGCACGCCGTCGACCAGGTACGCGGAGGCGACCATGCGGGCGGTGGCGCGTGAGCCCGCCGGGCTGGCCGGCCTCGCTGCGGTCGGGTCGGGTGGGGATCCGGCCGTTCGCGTGGCGGGACGCCGGGACGTGGCGCGAGGTCCGCAGCCGCAACCGTGGCTGGCTCGGTCCGTGGGAGGCGACGCTGCCGCCCGGCGCGGAGCGCATCCCGCAGTCCTTCCGGCAGATGACTCGCGAGCTGAACCGGCAGGCCAAGGCGGGGCGGACGCTGCCGTTCGCGATCACCTGGGACGACCGGCTGGTTGGCCAGGTGACCGTGTCGTCGATCAGCTGGGGCTCGTCGCGATCGGCGAGCATCGGCTACTGGGTCGACGAGCAGATGGCGGGGCGCGGGATCACGCCGCTGGCGGTGGCGATGGCGATCGACCACTGCTTCACCACGGTGGGGCTGCACCGGGTCGAGGTCGCGGTGCGGCCGGAGAACGTTGCCAGCCTGCGGGTGGTGGACAAGCTGGGGCTGCGGCGCGAGGGCGAGGCGCCGCGATACCTGCACATCGACGGCGCCTGGCGGGACCACCTGCTGTTCGCGATCACTCGCGAGGAGGTCCCTGACGGGATGGTCGCGCGGCTCGCTGTTTTGTCCCACCAGTCACACAAGTGATCTGACGACACACCGGCCACGCTGCCTAAGCAGCGGTCGCCGCGGTCGTACGGTCGGGTCCGTGAGTCTCACCGGGGTGATCTACGGCGGCATCGTGGTGCTGTGGCTCTGTTACTTGGTGCCGCTCGCGCTGCGACGCTACGACGACGCCTCTAGGGCCCGGTCGGTGGAGCGGTTCTCGGACGCGATGCGTGGCCTCGGCCGGGCTGACGCGGTCGACCCGCCGTTGCATGCGCCGGTTGTGTGGGTGGCCCCGCAAGCTCAGCATCGGGCCGCGCGGCTGGCCGCACGTCGGCGCCGCCGGGTGCTCGTCCTTCTTCTGCTCGGCGCCGCGGCCACCGCGGCGGTCTGCTTCCTCGGGCTGGCGCCATGGTGGGCGATGTCGATCCCGGCTGGGCTGGTCGTCGCCTTTCTCGTCGTCGCCCGGGTCCAAGTCGCGCGCACCCGCACCCGTACGTGGGAGAGCGCGCTGGTTGCTGGCGGGGTGGCGCCGATGGGTGATCCGCCGGATGAGCACCCGACGGTCGTACTCGATGCGGTCGCCGAGCAGGTGCGGCCCCCGCAGCAGCAGGTGGTGGCGGCGACGGTGCCCACCGAGGGCGGCGAGGCACTCTGGGACCCGGTGCCGGTCACGTTGCCGACGTACGTCTCCAAGCCCGCCGCGCCCCGCGACGTCGCCGCGATCGACCTCGACAGCCCCGGGGTGTGGACGTCGGGACGGCTGCCGGTTGACGAGGCAATCGAGCCTGCGGCTGAGCGACCCGAACCGGCGTCGGCGCGGGCGGTCGGCGACTGACCTGCTGCTATCGTCGCTCGGTCCTGGGGCTGTGGCGCAGTCCGGTAGCGCACCTCGTTCGCATCGAGGGGGTCAGGGGTTCGAATCCCCTCAGCTCCACCCTTCAGTCCGTCGTGACCGCCGAAGAACGGCGTAGGCGAAGCCCCACAGCGCGAACAGCAGGATTGCCACGTTAGCCTGGAACGGAGCTGTGCAGGTGGCAGTCTCGAGTGGGGACGCCATAGAACTCCAGACCGGGTACTGCTCCGGGGAGTAGGAAGACTGGTCCTGGACCACCCAGTTCAGAGGAAGTCCGAGGTCCACGCTCTCGAGCTCGGCCACGTAACGCAGTGCGGATCGGCGCCGTGGTGTCACCACGCTGGTCGATGTCATCTGCGCGGATGCCGGCAGGGATCAGACCAGGTGCTCCAAGCGGCCGGTGTCGACGTCGTAGCGGAAGCCTCCGACCGCCACCGAGTCCGGCACCAACGGGTGCGCTCGTACGCGGGCGACGTCGGCGCGAAGCGCTGCCTCCTGATCCGCGACCGCTCCGAACGTCTCGCCAGAGGCATCCAGCCCGCTCGCCGCGCCGACCTGGTCCCGCAGCTCGGATTCGGAGGCGGTGGCCATCGCGCACCGGGTGTGCGGGATCACCAGCACCCTGTCGACGCCGAGCAGGTGGACCGCAAGGACGAGCGCGCTGAGAGCCTGGCCGGTGACCCGGCCGCCGGCGTTGCGCAGGATCTTGGCGCCACCCGGCTGCAGGCCGAGCAGCCCGAGCGGGTCGATCCGCGAGTCCATGCAGGTCACGATTGCGACGCCCGCGTGGGCGACGCCGTCGAAGCCGGCCAGCGAGAAGTCGTCGGCATAGCGGGCGTTGGCCGCGAGCAGGTCGTCGAACGGGCCGGTCACGGCGCGACCCTATTGGCGGGGCTACGGTCGGAACACCAGCGGCCGCAGCGTGGAGGGATCGATGAGCACGCAGATCTTCGTCAACCTGCCGGTCAAGGCCCTGCAGCAGGCCACCGACTTCTACGTCGGCCTGGGCTATTCGAAGAATCCCGAGTTCTCCGACGACAACGCGGCCTGCATCGTGGTCAACGAGCACATCTGCGTGATGCTGCTGGTCGAGCGGTTCTTCCGGACGTTCACCAAGAAGGAGATCTGCGACTCCAGCACGCACACCGAGGCCATCCTGGCGCTGTCGGCCGACAGCAGGCAGGACGTCGACGCGCTGGTCAACATGGCCGCCGCGGCCGGTGGGCGCCCGTCCGAGGAGTCGATGGACCAGGGCGGCATGTACAGCCGGAGCTTCCAGGACCTGGACGGTCACCACTGGGAGGTCTTCTGGATGGACCAGGCCGCCGCGGAGCAGTGAGCAACGACCTCGACCAGACGGTCGACGAGCTGTATGCGCTCCCGCTGGAGGAGTTCGTCGCCGAGCGCGTCGCGCGCGCCAAGCGCATCCGCGCGGGCGGTGATCGTGTGCTTGCCGGCCGGGTGGCGGCGCTGCCCAAGCCGACGGTTGCCGCCTGGCTGCTCAACCAGCTCGCCCGCCAGCGTCCGGAGGCGGTGGAGCAGCTGGTGAGTCTCGGTGCGGACCTGCGCGCGGTGCAGCAGAACCTCGACGGCGACCAGCTGCGCGCGCTGAGCCGGCGACGGCAGCAGCTCGTACGTGCGTTCGTGCGGGAGGCGGCTCAGCTGGCGGCCGAGCTGGGCCGGCCGCTGAGCGGCGCGACGGCAACCCAGGTCGAGGACAGCCTGCGCGCCGCGGTCGCGGACGAGAGCGCCGGCGTGGCGCTGCTCGCCGGCCGGCTGGCTGCGCCGCTCTCGTACGTCGGTATGGGCGAGGTCGCGGCGTCGACTCCAGCGGCTGACAAGCAAGCTGAGACCGACGAGGTGGGCGCCGTACGGGAACGACACCGGTCGGCGGCCAGGCAGACGCTCGTCGAGGTGCAGCGCGAGCACCGCGACGCCACAACGGGCGTGACGAAGGCCGAGCAGGAGCTGAGCGACCTCGAGCAGCAGCACACCGCGCTGCAGGACCGTGCGGCGGGTCTGCGCGACCAGCTGGAGCAGGTGGAGGCAGAGATCGAGGAGCTGGCGGAACGGTACGAGACGGCGGAGGAGGACCGCGCCGCGGCCGTCGCGACCGCCGAGGAGGTCGCGGCCCGGCTCGAGCGGGCCAACCGGGACCTCGACTAGATCCAGCGGTCCAGCCACATGCGCTGCTCCCACTCACTGTGCGGGATCAGCTGGTCGGTCCAGATCGGCCAGAAGAACAGCGCGCTGAGCGCGACCGCGACGACGACGACCCCGACGACCGCGGCACCGCCCGCGCGGCGCCGCCGGTTCGCGTCGGCGCGGCCGAGCAGCAGGCCAAGCACGAGCGCCAGCGCGGCGCAGGTGAACGGGATGGTGGCAACGGCGTAGAACGAGAAGATCGACCGGTCGTTGTAGCGGAACCACGGCAGCCAGGTCGCGGCGACGCCGACGAGCGGCACGCCGAACCGCCAGTCCCGCCGGGCGACCCACCGCCACAGCGCGACGAGCAGCGCGGCCGCGCCGACCCACCACAGCACCGGGTTGCCGAGTGCCAGCACCTGCCGCAGGCACGTCGACCCCTCCGGCGCGGTGCACCCCAGCTGCCCGGGCGGCACGTCGCCTTGCAGGTCCATGCCCACTGGGCGGTTGACCAGCAGCCAACCTCGCGGGTCCGACTCGTACGGGTGCGGGTCGTCGCTGGTGGTGCGTACGACATCCACGGTGTGGAACGTCCAGACCTGGTGGTGGTAGTTCCACAGGTCGCGCAACGCCTGGCCGATCTCGCCGATCGCGGAGCCCGGCTCCTCCTCGACGTAGCCGCCCCACGAGTAGGACTCGGCGTACGTGTCCTGCATCAGGTCGTGGTGCACCAACCAGCCGGTCCAGGTGGCCACGTACACCACGAACGCAACGCCGACGAGGGAGAACAGCGCCGGCACAGCGTCGGCGACCGCGGCGCGCAGCCACGCCGCCGAGACGCCGAGTGCACGCCGCGCGCCAGCGTCCCAGGCCAAGGTGAGCAGGCCGAACGCGGCCAGCACCACGACGCCGTTCCACTTGCTGCCGCAGGCCAGGCCGAAGCACACGCCGGCGGCCAACCTCCAGGGGCGGAGCAGCATCCCCCGGACCGGACCGAAGCCCACCACCGGTGCGCCAACGGTCGCGCCGGCGCGCTCGTGCAGCGTGAGCAGCCGCTGTCGACCCCAGTCCCGGTCGGCGACCAGGCAGGCGGCCGCGCAGACCAGCCAGAAGGCGAGGAACCCGTCGAGCAGCGCGAGCCGCGACATCACCAGGTGCAGTCCGTCGAGCGCGAGCAGCAGGCCGGCGAGGCAGCCCACCAGCGTCGACCCCGACAGCCGGCGCACCATCCGGCACAGCACGAGCACGGTCAGGGCGCCTGTCACCGCCGCCCCCACCCGCCAGCCCACCGGGTCCATGCCGAACGCGCGGATGCCCAGCGCGAGCATCCACTTGCCCACCTCGGGATGGACGATCTGCGCCGGCCCCTCGGCGTACAGGCCGCTCAGGTCGCCAGCGTTGATCTTCTCGTCGGCCGACTCCTTGAACTGGCGTACGTAGCCGAACTCCTGCAGCGAGTAGGCGTCCTTGGCGTAGTAGGTCTCGTCGAAGGTGATCTCGTCCGGCTGGTGGATGTCCCACAGCCGCAGCAGCAGCGCGAACGCGCTAACGGCCAGCGGGCCGAGCCAGCCGACCAGCCGGGGCGAGCCCGCGACCGCGGCGGCGAACCGCTGCCGCACCGTCGGGAACGGCGCGCCGGATGCGGTGCGACCCAGCGTCGCCCGCATCGCCGTCACGAGGGAATCGTAGGTGGGCCACGATGGGGTGGTGACCGAGTCGGGTGGCGTGCTCGTGCTGGCGGCGACACCGATCGGGAATGCCGCCGACGCTCCGGCGCGGCTAGCGACCGAGCTGGCGGCGGCGGACGTGGTGGCCGCGGAGGACACCCGCCGGCTGCACCGGCTGGTGGCCGACCTCGGCGTCGAGCCAACCGGCCGGGTGGTGTCGTACTACGACGGCAACGAGACCAGGCGCACCACCGAGCTGCTCGACGAGCTGCTCGCCGGTCGGCGGGTGCTGGTGGTGACCGACGCTGGAATGCCGACCGTGTCGGACCCCGGGTACCGGCTGGTGGCGGCCGCGGTAGCCGCTGGGGTGCGGGTCACCGCGGTGCCGGGACCGTCGGCGGTGGTCACCGCGTTGGCGGTGTCCGGGCTCCCGGTTGACCGGTTCTGCTTCGAGGGGTTCCTGCCGCGCCGTACGGGGGAGCGGGCCAGGCGGCTGGCCGAGCTCGCGCCAGAGCGGCGCACGCTGGTGTACTTCGAGGCGGCGCGCCGCACCGCGGCCACACTCACGGCGATGGCCGAGGCGTTCGGACCCGATCGGCGGGGAGCGGTCTGTCGCGAGCTGACCAAGACGCACGAGGAGGTCCGCCGCGGGTCGCTGGCAGACCTCGTGGAGTGGGCGGCGGACGGCGTACGCGGCGAGGTGACGCTGGTGGTCGGCGGGGCGTCGGCGCCCGCACCGCCAGCGGACAGCGAGCTGGTCGAAGCCGTCGCCGGGCTGGAGGCGGAGGGGACCTCGCGGCGGGATGCGATTGCCGAGGTGGCCCGTCGGACCGGGACGCCCCGACGCGCGGTGTATGACCTCGTACACAGGGCCAGGCCTGCGGGTTGAATGACGCTGGCCAGTGGCGCCATAATGGCGCCATGCCCAGCATCCAGATCAAGAACGTCCCGGACGAAACCCACGCCGTGCTGCGGGCAAGGGCTGCGAAGTCGCACCAGTCGCTGCAGGAGTACCTGCTGGCCAACCTGATC
>Ga0136619_10000306_pt1 | contig 18485 bp, 18 predicted proteins | sample AntDrymUQ3532106_2_FD_104807 | JGI IMG/M metagenome (GOLD analysis project Ga0136619, IMG submission 104807) | Polar desert sand microbial communities from Dry Valleys, Antarctica - metaG UQ353 (21.06) | ecosystem: Environmental > Terrestrial > Soil > Desert | place: Antarctica: Dry Valley...
ACGCGGCGTGAGCCGCGCGTTAGCATGGACCATGAGGGCCCCTCCTCCGACTGTGGCTTCACACCAGCAGCCGAAGGATACGGGCCCTCACCCGTCAACAACCTGATTGGGAACTAGAGCTAGCGCGCGTACCGGACCCGACCGCCGCGTCGCTCCTTGTTGAGCCGCCGGTTCAGGTGCAGGCCCTCGAGCACGAACTCGGCGGCCGAGGCGACCCCGGCCGGAGACTCCCCGGCGTCCAGCCGGGCGATCGCCGCTCGCAGCTCCGGCACCGATGCCGCCAGCTCCCCGTGCGCACGGGACGGGACGAGCTCCCCGACCTCCGCCTCCAGCCCTGACTCCTCGAAGCGCTCGATGAGCGGCAGCAGCTCTGACAGGGCGAAGTGGCGGTTGAAGACGTTCACCACGGCGCGCGCCACCAGCTTCTCCACGACCCGATCCTCGCGCGTCTCGTCGCCGAGCGTCTCGAGCTCGATCTTGCCCGCCGTCGAGGCCACCACGGCCGGCAGGTCACTGATGCGCGGCGCCGCCGCGGGCTCGCCCAGCCGGACCGCTCGCTTGAGCGCGGCCGCCGCCAGCGTCTCGTGATTGGCGATCGTCACCCGCACCGACACGCCCGAGCGCTGGCTGACCTCCGACGAGCGCCGCGCCAGCTGCGACAGCTCGGCCACGACCTCCTTCATGAATCCCGGCACCTGCACCGGGACCGATGCGCCCTCGTCGCCATCGTCGAACCCGGTCGACTCCGCCTCCATGATCGCGATCTCGGTGGAGGCCTCCTCCGGGTAGTGCGTGCGGATCTGCGCGCCGAACCGGTCCTTGAGCGGGGTGATGATGCGGCCGCGGCTCGTGTAGTCCTCCGGGTTGGCGCTGGCGATCACGAACAGGTCGAGCTCGAGGCGCACGCGGTAGCCCCGCACCTGGACGTCGCGCTCCTCCATCACGTTGAGCAGGCCGACCTGGATCCGCTCGGCGAGGTCCGGCAGCTCGTTGAGGCTGAAGATGCCGCGATGCGTGCGCGGCAGCAGCCCGTAGTGGATCGTCAGCTCGTCCGACAGGTAGCGGCCCTCGGCCACCTTCACCGGGTCCACCTCGCCGATGAGGTCGGCAATGCTGATGTCGGGCGTGGCCAGCTTCTCGCTGAACCGATCGGCAGCCGCCCACCAGGCGATCGGCGTCGCGTCGCCCTCGGCCTCCACGATGCTGCGTGCCAGGGGTGAGACCGGATGGAACGGGTCGTCGTGCAGCTCGGTGCCGGCGACGTACGGCAGCCAGGGATCGAGCAGCCCGACCAGTCCCCGAGCGATCCGGCTCTTGGCCTGGCCGCGCTCGCCGAGCAGGATGACGTCCTGACCGGCCAGGATGGCGTTCTCCAGCTGCGGGAGGACGGTGTCGTCGTAGCCAAGGATGCCGGGCATGAACGGCTGCCCGCTACGCACGCGTTCCAGCAGGGTCGCGCGCAGCTCCTCCTTCACCGTCCGCGAGCGCCAGCCGGCCGCCCGCAGCTCACCGAGGGTCGTATCGGTCGGGACAGGTGGGCGGCGCGGGTTCATCGGCCGAGCCTACCACCCCGCCGCCGTTCAGGTCGGAGGCGCTTCCGCGGTCCGGTGCGCCGGGCGGGGCCGTGCCGCGAGGCGCCACAGTGCCTCGGCGCGGGAGTGAACGCCGAGCTTCGCGTACGCGTGCTCGAGGTGCTTCCCCACAGTCGCCGTCGACGTGCCGAGACGTTCGGCGATCTCCTCGTCGGAGACGCCACGGCAGGCGAGCATGAGCACCTCGCCCTCGCGGGTCGTGAGCGATGCATCGCTCGTCCACGCTCCGGACACCGATCCGAGGGCTTCCTCGCGCAGGACGATGAGATCGTGGTGTAAGACGGCGAGAAGGGCCTGCTCTCTCGCGTTGAACTCGCCGTCGCACCGCCACATCTGGATGCAGGCAGCGGATGTGGGCGAGCTCCACAGCCACACCTTGAGGGTATCGCGCAGCCGATTCGGTCGCATGAACTCTTGGTAGAAGCCCATGCGCTCGAGGTCCCGGCGACCGATGCGCTCGGACAGCCGGAGGACGCCGTCGGCCGGATTCCAGCGTCGCCAGGTCAGCGGATTCTGCCAGCCGTGGACAAGGAGCGCGTCCTCGCTGCCGGGCGCAGACGCTAAGTCGTGGCTCTGCGCGGCGGCGAGGACAGCGCGGTCGGCGCGCCGCAGCTCGAAGTACTCCGCGTCCTCCGCGCCGACGAGGTCGCGGAGGGCAGCGAGCGTGGGACGTGGGAGCGGGTCGTCGGGCGTCCCGAACGGCGCGGATGCCACGAACGCCATGATCCGCCGGAGGTCGCCCTCCCTCACGCGAGCCATCGGCTGAAAACTACGCCCTGCGCCGTATTGCCCGCAAGGCTCCCGGACGGCAAGGCTGTGACCATGAGGTTGCCAGACCATTCCTCTTCACGGCGGCGGCCGATCTCGGTCATTGCGGCGCTCGCCATTGTCCTGGCCGGCTGCATGGCCGGTCCGGCCGTCTCCGCCGTGCCAACGCCGTCGCAAACCGTGTCGCCGACCCCGACCCCGACGGCGACGCCGAGCCCCTCGCCCACGCTGATCGAAAGCACCGTCCCTCCCGAGCTCGCCGGCACGTGGCGACGATCGGTCGGCGGTGAGCGGGTCGACCTGTCGCTGCAGGTGGGCTATTCGATCCAGCGTGGGTTTGCACGCGGGTCCGGGCGCGTGACCGTCGACGGGGATCGAATCGAGTTCCATAGAGGCTCTCTCTGCGACGGCGAGGGCGTCTACACATGGGCCATCGAGGAGGACACCCTGACGTTCACGATGGTCGGAGTCGATCCCTGCTCGGGGAGGTCGGAGGTGCTCGTCCCAGGGTCGTTCCGGCGCTACGAGCCCTAGCCCCGCTCAGAACTCTCTGAGCGCCTCGTTCACAGAAGGCGGATCGCAGATGCCCCGCTCGGCGAGCGATTCGAGGAAGGCGGTGCGCTGCGCGACCTCGCGTTCGAGGTCATCGGGGCCGACGCCGAGGCTCGCCGCCAGGACGGCGTAGGCGGCGGGATCGTGGACGAAGGGGCGCGACAAGCGTCCACCGTCGGTCGCCAACATCGGCGGGGAGGGCAGGCGCTGGGCGCCGGTCAGCGACGGCGATCGGTCACCGGCGATGGCGCCGAGGCGGACGGGTGACAGCGTGCCCTGCTCATCGAGCCGCAGGTGCCAGGCCTCCTCGACCCGGCGGTACATGCCGGCGGGCGTCTCGTAGGCCGAGTACTGGAGGTAGACGGTGAGGCCGGCGAGGTCCACGTCGGTCGCGCCGAGGTCGCTGCGCAGGACGGCCAGCGCCTCCGGCAGGGAATCGGCGTGCATCGTGGCTCCCAGGCCCCAGCCCTTGCCGGCCAGCTTGAGGGCGCCGCGCGCGGCGCGGCCCCAGACGTACACGGGCAGGTGATCGCTCATCTCGCTGATGAGGAGGTAGCCGGTCCCGGCGGGGATCTCCTCCAGCCACTCGTACTCCTCCCACCAGCCGCGGACGAAGATGCCGGTCGTGTCGTCGGGCAGGAAGTCGACCAGCGCGGAGAGCGCGGTCGTCTTGCCGGCCTGCGGCGCCTCCGAGCTGAGCATGACGCTGCGCCGGCGGGCGACGACGGCCCAGAGGGTCGCCATCAGGCGCGCGTCGATGGTCGGAGTTCCGATCAGCTCGACGGCGCTCATCGGCCTCGGCGGCGCCCAGTGGTATCCCCACCAGCCGTCGGGGAACCGGGAGAACCATGCTGCGAGGGCGCCCGTCATGCTGCGACGCACGGTACGCGGGGGGCGGGTGCGGCGCAACCGGCCGCCGTGCGTGCAGGCGGCTCTGGCTGTCTCAGCCCTCTGTCGCCCTCAGAGGATTGGCGTGAGAACGTGCCACACGGTCGCACATGCCATCGTGGTCCGCGTTGTCACGCGAAGTCGCTGATGCGCGCAGACCGTCCTCGGCAAGACCCTCCCGCCCTGTCGGACGCGCCCGAGGTACGGGCCGGTCAAAGCACCTCGTGACCCCTGAGGAGCTCCCGCTGGCGTGCCTGTCGCCACACGAACGTGAGGCGGATCGCGATTCCGGCGATGAAGTCCACCACGGCGCCGATGACCCCGTCCGGCCCGACGTGATATTCGACTCGGTCCTCGATCCAGGTTCCCCCGCCGCGCGCCGGCGTGAAGGTGTGCGAGTGGTGGAAGCGCACCATCGGTCCCGCGAGCGTCTCGTCCACGATCCGCTCGCCCGGGACGTGCTCCGCGAACCGGACCAGCCAGGAGCGCTGCCACGGACCGATTCCGTAGCGGAACTCGACCACCGTCCCGGCGCGCGGCGGCGCCGGGTCCACCCGGACGGGGCGGATGCGGACCGGCGGCGGCATCAGGCGCTCGAGGTTGGCGGGGTCGTCGTAGAACGCGAATGCCACCTCCACCGGTGCGGACACCCACGAGCGGGATCGAATGATCGGCATCGCCGCGACGATCAGACCCCGAACGGGTTGATCGGCTTGGCAGATGTGCCCTGGAGCACGGCCTTCGTCTCGGTGTACAGGTCGAGCGCCTCGAGCGACTGCTCGCGGCCGTAGCCGGACTCCTTGAAGCCGCCGAACGGGACGCCGGGAAAGGCGATGAATGGGGTGTTGATCCCCACCGCGCCGGACCGGATGCGTTGCGCGACCCGGTGGCCACGCGCGCCATCGGCCGTCCAGACGGTGGCGGCCAGGCCATAGCGAACGTCGTTGGCGAAGCCAACGGCCTCGGCTTCATCGGTGAAGCGGGTCAGGGTCACGACCGGGCCGAAGACCTCCTCCTGCGCGATCCGAGACTCGTTGGACACGCCGCCGATGACCGTGGGGGCCACGAATGCGTCCGCGTCAAGATCGCCGCCGAGGTCGAGCTCCCCGCCGGCAAGCAGCACGCCGCCGTCGTCGACGCCGGCCTGCACCAGGCCGCGCACCTTGTCGGCGTGCTTCCTGCTGATGAGCGAGCCCACCTTCGTGTCGTCGGCGAGCGGATCGCCCACCTTGAGCGCCTTTGCCTTCTCCGCGAAGGCCGATGCGAACGCGTCGTAGACCTCGTCCTGGACCAGCAGCCGAGAGCGCGCCTCGCACGACTGTCCGGCCGAGTAGTAGATCGCCCACAGCGAGCCGATGACCGCCGCGTCGAGGTCGGCATCGGCGAAGACGATGTTCGGGTTCTTGCCGCCGAGCTCGAGCGACACGCGCTTGAGCGATTTCGCCGCGGCCTCCGCGATGCGACGGCCAGTGGCCGTCTCGCCGGTGAACGCGATCTTGTCGATCCCCGGGTGGCTCGCCATGGCCTCGCCGACCTCGGTACCGGGGCCCGGCACGATGTTGAGGACGCCAGGCGGAATGCCGGCCTCGAGGGCGAGCTCGCCGAGCCGGATGGCGGTCAGGGGCGTGGCGCTGGCCGGCTTGAGGATGAGCGTGTTGCCGGTGGCCAGTGCCGGCGCCACCTTCCAGGCGGCCATCATGAGGGGGTAGTTCCACGGGATGATCGCGCCGACGACCCCGATCGGCTCGCGCAACGTGTAGGCCACGACCGATGGGTTCACCACGTGTGAGCGCCCATACAGGTGCTGCGCCGTCCCTGCGAACAGCTCCAGGGTGGCGACGGCCACCTTGATTTCGGCCACGCACTGCCACCTGGGCTTGCCGTTGTTGCGGGACTCGAGCTCGGCGAGCGCGTCGGTCTGCTCGTCGAGAAGCTGGGCGAGCCTGTTGAGTGCCCGCGCGCGCTTGGCCGGCGAGGTCTTTGCCCAGGCGCCGTCGAACGCGGACCGAGCCGCCGTCACCGCCGCGTCGACGTCATCGGCCCCGGCCTGCGCGACCCTCGCCAGCTCGGCGCCCCTCGCCGGGTCGAAGGTCGCGAAGGTGGCGCCGGCGGCCGCGTCGCGCAGCTCGCCGTTGATGAGGAGCTGTGTCGGGGCATCGGACATGCCCGAATGGTAGCCGGAACCGTCTGGCCGGCGTCCCGTCCACCAAAGTGCCGCTACTCGGCGAACTCGAGGCGGAGCAGCATGCGCTCCAGCACAGCGCGACCGTCCGGCTGACCGGCAATGGCCCTGAGCAGCGGACCATACGGGTCGTCCGTGAGGGGAATGAGGTACTGAGTGCCGGTGCTCTGCTGGTCCTCGGTGAAGGTGATCCGCCACGCGACGCGGTCGCCGACGGGGAGGCGCTCAAATTGCGGCTGCTCGATTCCGCCGGTCCACGAGGGAATCTCGAAGAAGCTGACCGGCGGGAAGTCGCCGAGTCCGTTGTAGATGAGCTCCGCGTCGATCTGATCGGGCCCGAAGAAGCTGCATGCCGGAATGTCCTCGTAGGCCTCGTTGGTGGACCACGAGCCGGGGAAGGTGATCCTCACTCCCAGGCCGGCGTTGAGACAACTCTGCGTCTCTTGGAACAGTGCGTCGGCTTCGATGTCCGTCGAGGGCTCGAACGTCGCCGCAGCCGAGGGCACCGGCGACGGGAGGACATGGAAGCTTGGCATCGGGATCGGGGTGCCCTCGGGAGACGGGAAGCTATCGGGATCGAACGGCGTGATGCCGACTGGATCAGCGCGAAGTCGAAGCAGCGCGGAGGCGTCCGGCACCATGTTCTCGATCCCATCGGTCCATTCGCCGTGACCGTAGACCAGGTAGAGGTCAAAGTCGGCGGCGGCGGCGGGCAGCTCCAGCACCAACCAACCTTCGAGGGCCTCGTCACCGAAGCGCTTGCCCTGGAGGAGCGGTTGGGGGGCCGAGTCGTAGCCGGGCTGTTCCTCCAGGCCCAGGAAGCCGACGCCCCGGCGCAGCGCCTCATCAACGAATCCGTCCCCCTCGAGGTCGACTGCGTAGGCGAACTCCCATTCGCCGTATTCCTCACTGGTGGACCGATTGGGCTCGTACGTGACATACAGCTCGACGAAGAAGACGTCCTCGAGAGCAAACGGCACGAAATCCTCGTAGCCACCCTTCTCCTCCCCGCGCCGGATGGTGACCGTGCCGAATTGGCCGGCGCCGTCGAGGGCAGCCATGCGAATGACATCGCCGGGCTCGGTCAGGACGCGGCCGATCTCAGGAGTGAGCGTCGGCGCCGGCGTGGGGGTCGGCTCGGGCGGCGGGCCGACATTGCGTGGCGCCAGCAGGACAAAGCCGACCGCGATGATCAGAGCGGTCGCGGCAACAGCGGCGATGGCGGGTGCGAACGGCCCGAACGCGCTGAACCAGGTCCGGCGCTCCTGGGGCGTGGCCGCCACGGAGCGCATCACGTCGTCGACGAAGGCCGGTGGCAGCGCGACACGCATGGTGGATCTGACGTAGTCCGCGACGAGCTCGTCGGTCGAGGAGGTGGGCCGTCCGGTCATTGCGACACCGCCTGCTCGTCCGCGACCGTCGTCCCGGGGGTGAGGGGCTCGAGCGCGTCGCGCATGATCCGCAGCGCGGCGTTGAGGCGCGACTTGGCGGTTCCGACGCGGACGTTCATGGCTTCGGCCGTCTCGCTGATCGACAGGCCGAGGCCGTAGTGCAGCGCCAGGACGGATCGATGGTCCGCGGAGAGGCCTCGGAGCGCCGGGCCGATCACCGCCCGCGCGTCGATCGCGTCTCGGAAGTCGCCGCGGGAGGGCATCTCCTCCGCGCCACCGGCCTCCAGCGAGATCGGCGCCGATCGATTCGCGTGCAGGTGCGTACGACACCTGTTGACGCAGATGCGGGTGATCCACTGCGGAAAGCGCTCGGGGTCGCGCAGTGTGGGCAGCTTGCGCCACGCGGCGGTGAAGGTCTCCTGCGTGATGTCCTGGGCATCGCTCACGCCCACGATTCCACACGCCAGGCGGTAGAGCTTGTTGGCGTGTTGCTGCACCAGCATGTCGAATGCCTCGAGATCGCCGGCTTGGGCTTGCCGAATCGGGTTCAGGGCTCGCTCGGTATCGGTTCTCATTCATCCTGACTGGAACGGAGCCCAAAGTGTTCGTTGGCTATTCCCCGGTGCCGCTCCCGTCGAGCAGGACTCGGTCGTCCACCGGCGCCGCGAGGTCGATCTCGGTGACGGCGTCGCGTGGCTCCTCGGGGCAGGCGCCGGCGGCGGGATCGTCGTCAACCGCGCCGAAGAGGCTGATCGAGACTGCTTCGGCCGACTCCACGAGCTCGACGCGCCGAAGGACGTGGCAGCTCGGACCGGCCGGCAACGTGAAACCGACGCGCACGCGACGGTTGGCGATCTGGTGGATGCACGCGACCGGCAGCGGCTGCTCATCGACGCCGCGCGCGGTGGCCGCGACCGCCTCGACCTGTCGCCACTCCGCCCCGCACCCGGTTCGTTCCTCCCCCGCGGGCGTCGAGCAGGCGGACAGGATGACGATCAGGGCGAGCACGACCCTAGGCATCGGCACCGAAGCGGTACATGTCGACGTCGCAGACCGGCTCGTAGCCGATGGCGCGGTAGACCTTGTTTGAGGTCGGGTTTGCCAGGTCGGTGAACAGGAAGACGAACTGGCGGCCGCGATCGAGCTGGTCCTGGCTGGCCGCCGCCGTCAGCGAGCTCGCATATCCACGGCCACGAAGCTCAGGCGGCGTGTAGACCGGACCGATGCGGATGCCGTGCGGCGTCTCTCCGCCCGCGCCGACCAGCGAGACGACCTCTCCCCCGTCCTCCCACAGGTAGCCGATGCGGCCGACCTGCGCGATCCAGCGGTCGGCGGCCGCCCCCGGATCCGGCATCGGTGGCGCCTCGGGCATGGCCTCGCCGGAGAAGGCGACCAGCCACCGCGCGATCAGGTCGCGGTCACCCGACTCGAGGAAGCGCCACGAGCCCGTCGCGGGCCGCTCGGGTGGGAGGACCCGTTCCAGGCGGAAGATGCGCTCGGCCACCTCGATCCGCGCGGGCTGGCCGGTGGCATCGCTCCAACGTCGGGCGAATCGCGCGGCCGGCTCGGTCGGGCCGAGCATGCCGGGCAGCCGCTCGTAGCGCAGGGCTTCCACCAACACGTCGACCGCGCCGAGCTCCTCGATCCATGACAGGACCTGGTTGTGCGGCGGTGTCCGGAGCGTGGCCGCCACGACTCGCCCGGAGCCATCGCTCACCGTGGCGAAGGTCGCCGGACCATCGGTCAGCAACTCCGGGCTCGTACGCACGAAGCTCGAGATGCCGAACAGGAGGTTGTGCTCCGCCTCGCGTGCCTCGAGGAACTCGCCGGCAGCGGCGAGGAAATCGTCGACGGTTCCGTGATCTCGAACGCTGAACGCCATGACGCCATCATGGCCGATGGCGCACCACCGCGCGCCGCGGGCCTCAATCCGCGGCTGGCAGCGTGACCCGGAAGGTCGTGCCAGCGGGTCCAGTCGACTCGACCTCGACCGTTCCGCCGTTGGCGACGATCAGCTCGCGCGCGACGGTCAGGCCGATTCCGCTGCCCGGCATCCGGCCTCGGGACCTGTCGGCACGATAGAAGCGCTCGAAGATGTAGGGCACGTCCTCGTCGGCGATACCGGGGCCGACATCTGCGACACGGACCTCGACGCCCGAGGCGCGGCTGACGCCGATCCGGACAGAGCCGCCCGGCGCCGAATGCTGGATTGCGTTCGTCACGAGGTTGCGCAGCGCGCGGGAGACCTGTCCGCGGTCGGCGTGGGCGTCGGCGCCATCCGGCCCGGGCTCCACCGTCGCGGTGACGCCGCGATCACGCAGGAGGCCGTCGAGCGAAGCCACGATCTCGCGCGCCAGGTCGGGCATCGCGACGCGCTGCAGCGAGCGCTGGAGAGGCGCGGCCTCGGCCTGCGTCAGCTCGCCGAGCTGGGCGACGATGCCCGACAGCCCAGCGGCTGCCGCTCGGGCCTTCTCGAGCTCGGCGGCATCGGCCGGGACGACGCCGTCGACCATCGCCTGGAGCTGTGACTCGAGCACGGTCGCCGGCGTGGCGAGGTCGTGGGCAAGGTCGCTCGCCGCGCGACGGCGAAGCGCCTCGGACCGCTCGAGCCGATCGGCCATGCCGTTGAATGCGAACGCCAGCTCTGCCGACTCCGCGTCCGGGCCGCCGCGCGCCCTCGCGCCCAGGTCGCCGCCGCCAAGCCGGCGGGCCGCCTCGGTCACCTCCCGCAGCGGCCGCGTGAGCCGGCTCGCCACGACGGCCGCGGCGATGAGCAGCGCCGCGACCGCGACGAAGCCGGTCAGGAGCAGCGCGGCGTTGAACGTGCGCACGAACGGTGCCTCCACGCTCGGCACCACCAGCTCGAACGTCCCGCCACCCGCGGCCTGCGACAGGTCGCGTGCCAGCGTCGCCGTCTCACCCGCCTGCGGTGGCAAGCGGCCGGCCTCGGCCACGAGCGCCCCGGACGCATCGGTGATCCGCACGGACCCGTGGCTTTCCCCGGCGATCTGCTGAAGCAGGAAGCGCAGCGGCCTGCCGCCGACGTCGCGCTCGAGCGCCTCTTCGACCACCGCCACGGCGAGATCGAGGCGCTGCTCGTCGCGCGGGCCGAGGGTCTCCTCCAACGACTGAGACGCGGCGCGGTTCACGACCCAGCCGGCCGCCAGGAGCACCACGATCACGACCGCAGCCATCAGGACCGCAAGGCGGATCGCGAGCGGCCGGCCGCGCATCACGGCCGTGGATCCGGGACGGCGAGGAGCCGGTACCCGCTGGCCGGGACGGTCTCGATCAGCCAGGGGTCACCCGGATCGTCACCGAGCTTGCGGCGCAGGTTGGCGACGTGGACGTCGACGACCCGCTCGTACACCTCGTCCGGCCGGCGAGCGACGACGTCGAGGAGCTTCAGGCGCGTCAGGACCGCGCCGGGTCGTGCGGCCAGCGCCTCAAGCAGCGACGACTCGCCGGGCGTCAGTCGCCCGCTGGCGCCGGCCGAGAGCGTGTAGCGGCGCGAGCCGGGATCGAGCACGAGCCGTCCGCCGTTCACGCTCAGGATCGGCGGGCGCCCGTCCGACGCCGTGCCCTTCGTTCGGCGCAGGATCGCCGCGACCCGGGCGGTCAGCTCGTGGGGATTGAACGGCTTGGCGAGGTAGTCGTCGGCCCCGGCGCGCAGCCCAGCAATGCGCTCCGCGTCGCTGCGCTTGGCCGAGGTGATGAGCACCGGCACGTCACCCGCGTCGCGGAGGGCCTCCAGCACCGTTTCGCCCTGCATCCCGGGAAGCATGAGGTCCAGGATCACCAGGTCGGCGCCATCGGCGTCATACGCGGCCAGGGCGGCGGGACCGTCGCCGGCATCCGTCACGTGATGCCCGTCACGCTCGAGGTAGAGCCGCAGCAGGTTTCGCAGCTGTGGCTCGTCCTCGACGACCAGGATCCGTGCGCTCATCGGCGCATCCTACGCGTGGACCGATTCAGACGATGTGAAGAGCCGTGGCAGTCATCTTGGCGCGATCTTCACGGGTCGGCGCGATCCTAGCGACATCGACCCGACATCACGCGAGGAACCATCACCATGCGACTCACGAAGATTCTCGGCGCGGCGGGCGCGCTCATCCTGTCTGCCCTGGTGGGCGGCACCCTCATCGGCTCCGCGTTGGCGCTGGACGACGGCACCGAGACCGATACGGACGTCGGCACCTACTGCGACACGTTCATGGACGCCTTCGCCACCGAGCTGGGCTCGACTCGCGACGAGGTCGTCGCCGCCGGCAAGGCGGCCGCGAACGCCGCGCTCGACGCAGCAGTCGCTGCCGGCGATGTGACCGACGAACGGGCGGCCGACGTCCGCGAGCGGATCGAGGCCTACGACGGCTCCGGCTGCGCCTTCGGCGGCGCCTTCAAGCTCGGGTTCGGCCACGGGCTGGGCCACGGAGTGGGGCGTGGCTTCCTGGGCGGCGACGTCCTCGAGGCTGCCGCGACCGCGCTCGGCATCGACAGCGCGGGGCTCATCGAGCGGCTGGGCGATGCCGAGTCGCTCGAGGCGCTGGCCGTCGAGGAGGGCGTTGCCTACGACGACGTCAAGGCGGCCATCGTGGCCGCCGTCCAGGCGGACCTCGACGCTGCCGTGGCCGAGGGCATGGACCAGGAGCGCGCCGACGCGGTGATCGAGCGGCTGACGACGTGGCTCGACGAGGGCGGCCAGCTCGACGGTTTCCCCGCTGGCCGACACGGGCATCGCGGAGGCTTCGGCCCATGGGGCGACGCCGATGCGGAGGAGTCAGGGACCTAACCCGCTCCGCATCCCTGGCAGGCGCCGGACGCTCGGGCGGGCTCCGGCGCCTGTCCATGTCCGGGCTAATCCGCACTGGGGCGTATCGGCCACTGATTGGCCGAATTGGTCGTGTGCTTGGAGCGATAGCCAGGCAGGGTGCGTCATGTTGTCTGTTGATAGTCCGCACCGGGGCACAACAGCCAACGAGTGGCGGTTAGTCCCAGCAGCGGATCAACGGCCGACCTCGCAGCCGACCCGCTACGCTACAACCATGACGAAGATCGGCTACGCGTGCATGCTCGAGCAGTTCCACCCCACCGACCTGCTCGACTGGGCGGAGGCGGCTGAACGGGCCGGGTTCGATGCCGGCTTCCAGGTCAGCGAGCACTTCCATCCGTGGACGCCGCAGCAGGGCCAGGCAGCCTTCGCGTGGAGCTTCATGGGAGCGCTCGGCGAGCGCACGAGCCTTCCGTTCGGGACGGCGGTGACGTGTCCGGGCTTCCGGTATCACCCCGCCGTGATTGCCCACGCCGCGGCAACGCTCGGCGCCATGTACCCCGGCCGCTTCTGGCTGGGGCTCGGTGCCGGCGAGGCGCTCAACGAGCACGTCATCGGTGGCGAGTGGCCGGAGGTCGGCGAGCGCAGCCGGATGATGTTCGAGTCGATCGAGATCATCGCCAAGCTCTTCACCGGCAAGGTCGTCAAGCACGACGGCGACTACTTCACCCTCGAGTCGGCGCGGCTGTACACCCGCCCGGAGCAGCCCGTGCCGATCTACGTCGCGACCGCCGGCCCGGTGAACGCGAAGAAGGCCGGCAGGTTCGCCGACGGGATCATCACCGTGGGCGCCGCCGACGAGAAGATCGACATGCTGTGGGACAGGTTCCGCGAGGGCGCGAAGGATGCGGGCAAGGACTCGGCCACCATGAGGACGCAGCTCCAGATCCACGTCAGCTGGGCGCCCAACCAGGACGAGGCGGAACGGAACGCGCTCACCGAATGGCCGAACGGCGGGATGCCGTTCCCCAAGCAGGACATCAGGAATCCCGAGGACTTCGAGAACATTGCCAAGCTGGTCCGCATCGAGCACTTCAAGAATCGGATGCTGATCAGCCCGGACCTCGAGGAGCACACCGCCCAGATCCAACGATTCGTGGACATGGGCTTCGACGAGATCTACCTCCACAACGTGGGCCGCAACCAGGCCGCATTCATCACCACCTTCGGCGAGAACGTGCTGCCGAATCTCAAGCTCGGCCGGGATCCTCGTCCGTCAGCCGCACCCGCCGAAACGTGAGGTACAGGGCGAGGTCGTAGGCCGCCTTCAGGCCGCCGGCCACGAGGAATGGCAGTCCGGCCGCCATCCCCATCGAGGCCGCGGCCAGGGCCGGCCCGGCGGGCCTCACCAGGTGCCGCGCCGCATTCGTGTACCCGGCGGCGGCCGTCCGCTCGGCCGGATCGACGAGCGCGGCCACATATGCCTGGCGCGCCGGAACGTCCATCTGTGACAGTGCCGATCGCGCGAGCAGCAGGATCACGGCGACGAGCAGCGACGGGGCGAGCGGGATGATCGCGAGCAGCACGTTCGATGGCAGGTGCGTGAAGACCATCGTGTTCAGCAGCCCGATGCGCGCCCCGAGCCAGCCGGCCACAACCGACGATGCCGCCTGCAGCAGGCCGACCCCGAAGAAGACGAGGCCCATCAGGTCGGCGTCCGCGCCGAACTGTCGACCGAACCAGAAGACGATGAAGGTCTGGACGATGAAGCCGCCCGCGAACGCGTCGAGGCTGAAGAGCGCGGACAGCCGCCGGACGACGCCGCGCGAGCGGCGCAGGCCGCGGGCGCCAACGGGGAGGTCGGCCGCAACCTCCACGCCCCCGCTCAGGCGCGACGCCAGGACCGCGCAGGCGGCCGCTCCGATCGGCATGAGCAGGAGCCAGCGCTGGTCCGGCGGGAGGCCGGGGAGAAGATCCCGCATCGCGCTGGGGCCACCTGCGGCGAGCGCCCCGACCGCGCCGGCGAGGTAGGCGACCGCGTTGTAGCGGCCGTAGACGCGGCCCCGCTCCGCAGCGGGCTGCGAGGCGAGCATCGCCTGCTCCACGCTGGTGATCGGGCCCGACTCGTTGGGATCTGTCGAGAGCGTACCGGTCAACGCGGCCACGATCAACAGCGGGACGGACCCGGTGAGAGCGAAGATCGTGCCCGCGACACCCATGACCAGCAGGAGGCCGACGTACGCGCGCCGCCGCCCGAGCGACTCTCCCCAGCGCCCGACCGCCAGGGTCGAGATCGCCATGCCGGCCAGCATCGCGGTGAAGACGGCGCCGACCGCCGCCGCGTCGAGGCCGGTTGCGGCCAGGGACGCGCCGATGATGATGCTGCTGAAGCCGTAGAGGAACGCGCGAACGGCCTGGATCGAGAAGATCAGCCGGACATCCGACATGCCCGATACGCTCCTCAGCGCACGAACAGAGCGTCGACCAGCAGCTCGACAAGCTCGCGCGGTGCCGGGTAGCCGGGATCGTCCCCGCCGAGTCGCACGATCGCGTCGCCTCGCCCCGCCAGGTACGGCTCGAGGTCGATGGTCGCCATCGCCACGCTGCCGCCGTCCTCATCCGAGGAGCGCCACTCCCAGGGCGGGTCACGGTCCACCTGGACGGTAAACGGCACGATGAGCTCCGCGCCAGCCCCGGGAGGCTCTGCTGGGGGCAGTGCCGGCCCCAGGCGCTGGAGCGTCTCCTCGGCGATCTCGAGCGCGCGGTCGGTGCACGATGAATCCTCGCCCCGGCACCGTGGGGTGAGGCCGAACTCGCCGAGCTGAGGACCGGGCGGCACAGATATCCCCGACGACGTCAAGCCCGTGACCCCGCAGGCGGTCAGCGCGACGCCGAGCGTCAGCCCGATCACCGCCATCGCCGCGCCCCTTGATCTTCGGCGCAGCACCCCGCTGGAGCGGGCCGTCACTCGATCGACTCGAAGACGGCCGCGATCCCCTGGCCGACGCCGATGCACATCGTGGCCAGGCCGTATCGCGCGCCGCGCCGCCGCATCTCGTGCAGAAGCGTCGCCGTCAGGCGCGCGCCCGAGGCGCCCAGCGGATGACCGATGGCGATGGCTCCACCGTTGACGTTGACCAGCTCCGTGTCCAGGCCCAGCTCGCGCATCACGGGCACGGCCTGCGCGGCGAACGCCTCGTTCAGCTCGACCAGATCGAGGTCGTCGACCGACAGGCCGGCGCGCTCGAGGGCACGCCGGGAGGCCGGGATCGGTCCGAGGCCCATGGTGGCCGGGTTGACGCCCGCCACCGCGCTGGCGACCAGCCGCGCGATCGGGCGCATGCCCAGCTCACGAGCCCGAGCCTCGGACATGACGAGCACCGCCGCCGCGCCGTCGTTGATGCCGGAGCTGTTGCCGGCGGTGACCGACCCCGACGCGTCGCGCTTGAAGGCGGGCTTGAGCGCCGCCAGCGAGTCGCGGGTCGCATCGGGTCTCGGGTGCTCGTCGGTGTCGACGATTCGCATCCCGCGGCCGTCGGGCGCCTCGATCGGCACGATCTCATCGGCGAAGCGGCCGGCATCGTGCGCTGCCTTCCAGCGCTGCTGTGATGCGAGCGCGAAGGCGTCCTGCTCCTCGCGAGTGACGCCGCACCGCTCGACGACGTTCTCCGCGGTCTCGCCCATGGAGTACGGGTAATAGGCGTCCGCCAGCCGGGGATTGGTGAAGCGCCAGCCGAGCGTCGTGTCGTACATCGTCTGCTCGCCACGCGGGAACGCCGCGGACGCCTTGGCCGTCACGAACGGCGCGCGCGTCATCGACTCCACGCCGCCGGCGATGAAGACGGACCCGTCGCCGTATGCGATCGCGTGCGCCGCACTGACGACGGCCTGCAGCCCGGAGCCGCACAGCCGGTTCACCGTCTGTCCCGCCACCTCGACCGGCAGGCCCGCCAGCAGCGCCGCCATGCGGCCGACATTGCGGTTGTCCTCGCCGGCCTGGTTCGCCGCGCCGAGGATGACGTCGTCGATGGTGGCCGGGTCGATCCCGCTGCGCTCGACCAGCGACAGGATGGTGTGCGCGGCCAGATCGTCGGACCGGACGTCCTTCAGCGCGCCGCCATACCTGCCAAAGGGCGTGCGGAGGCCGTCGACGAGGACGGGCGTGCGAGTGTGATCGCGGGTCATGGGGGCGATGCTAGCACCGCGCCGCGTAGCATCCGCGCATGCGGTCCGATGCCACACTCCCCATCCCGGGCGAGCGCCGAAGCTGGTGGCTGCGCGAAGCCATGGCCGCCGAGGGGGAGACGCCCGGTGCGCCGGGACTGGCCGGGGATGAGCGTGCGGACGTGGTGGTCGTCGGCGGCGGATACACCGGCATGTGGGCGGCCTACTTCCTCACCGAGCGGCTGCCGGACGCGCGCGTCGTGCTGCTGGAGCAGGACATCTGCGGCGGTGGGCCGAGCGGGCGGAACGGCGGGTTCGTCCATGGCTGGTGGGAGAGCGTGCCGTACCTCGTCGACAGGTACGGTGCGGAAGCGGCGATCGCGATCGCCCGCGAGGCCGACGAGGTCGTGGACGGCATCGGTGCGTGGTGCGCCCGGCACGAGGTCGACGCCTGGTATGCGAAGGCCGGCTACGTGCGGGTGAACGCGTTCCCATCCGTGGCTCACGATTGGGACGGCACGGTGGCGCGGCTGCGGGCCCTGGGCCAGGGCGAGCAGCTTGCGCCCATCGAGCCTGATGCCGTCCAGCGCGTGTGCGCTTCGCCGGCATTCCGGGACGGGCTCCTCATGCCCAGCGCGGCCTCGATTCAGCCGGCCCGCCTCGCCCGTGGCCTGCGCCGCGTGCTCCTGGAGCGCGGCGTCGTGATCCACGAGACCACACGGGTCCGCTCGCTGCGCGGCGACGGCCCGGTACGGGTGACGACCGACCGAGGTCGGCTGACGGCCGAGCAGGCGGTCCTGGCCGTGAACGCCTGGGCCAGCGGATGGCCGGGGTTCCGCAGCCGGGTGCTGGCCTGGGGCAGCTACATGGTGATCACCGAGCCGATCCCCGACCGGCTGGCCGAGCTCGGGTGGACCGGCGGCGAGCTCCTGAGCGACTCTCGCTTCACGATCAGCTACTTCCGCACGACTCCGGACGGGCGGATCGCCTTCGGCGCGGGAGTCGGCGCGGCCGGCTACGCCGGCCGGATCGGTCGAACGTTCACGCACGACGGAACAGCCGTTGCCCGGGTCGTCGCCAACTTCCGCCACCTGCTGCCGATGCTGCACGACGCCCGCCTCGAGGACGCCTGGGGCGGACCGATCGACATCACCGGCCACCGCTTTCCGGAGATCGGATCGAGCCACGGTGGCCGGGTGCACTTCGCGCACGGATTCGCCGGGAACGGGGCGGGTCCATCGCGGCTGGCCGGACGCATCCTTGCCGCACTGGTCGATGGACGCCCGGACCCGGTCGCCCGGCTCGCGTTCGTCGGGCGCCGTCAGCCGCTCATGCCCCCCGAGCCACTGCGTTTCATCGGCGCGCGGCTCGTTCGCGAGGCCCTCATCCGCGAGGACGACGCGCTCGACGCGGGACGGCGGCCGTCGTTATTGCTGCGGGCGGTGGCCCGCCTGCCTCGGCTGCTGGGCTACAAGCTCGGTCACTGAGCGCGAAACGCGTTGACCCGCGAGCGCGGTCGGACGTAGCATCCGCGGATCGCAGCGCCCGGGCCATGACGCCCCGGGCCGAACGGAGGAGATCCACTGTGCGTGCCCGATTCCACCCTGCCCGTGTCGCGTCAGCCGGCGCCCTCAGCGGCGCCCTGATGCTCTCCGCCTGCGGAACGCAGCAGGGAGGGGGCAGCGGCGGCGCGGCGGCGCCCGAGCCCGCGGCCGAGGAGCCGAACGAGCTGCTCGTCCTCGAATGGAGCGGCTACGAGGCCGAGGACTTCTGGACCGATTTTCAGTCGGCCAACCCGGACACGGAGGTCACGTTCGAGTTCGGCGATACCGATGCGAACATCCTGGCCCTCATGCAGGGCGGCAGCCAGGCCGACATCTTCCACTTCTACACGGGCTGGCAGCAGTTCTACGTCGACCAGGGCCTGGTGCGCGAGATCGACACCAGCAAGCTGTCGAACTGGGACAAGGTGCCAGTCGAGTACCAGGAGCTCGGGCAGATCGACGGCAAGCAGTACTTCGTCCCGTGGGACTGGGGCTTCACCTCGATCCTCTACAACACCGACGAGGTCGAAGAGGTCACCAGCTGGGACGCGCTGTTCAACGAGGACTACGCCGGCCATGTCTCGATGTGGAACGACGGCCCGGGCGCCGTCGCGGTGTCCTCTTACATCCACGGCT
>Ga0136619_10000307_pt1 | contig 18353 bp, 22 predicted proteins | sample AntDrymUQ3532106_2_FD_104807 | JGI IMG/M metagenome (GOLD analysis project Ga0136619, IMG submission 104807) | Polar desert sand microbial communities from Dry Valleys, Antarctica - metaG UQ353 (21.06) | ecosystem: Environmental > Terrestrial > Soil > Desert | place: Antarctica: Dry Valley...
GCAGATGATCGAGACCGGCGGAGGGGCGATCGTGAACATCGGCTCCATCTCCGCCCAGATCGTCAACCGCCCGCAGTGGCAGCCGGCGTACAACGCCTCGAAAGCGGCGGTCCACCAGCTAACTAAGTCCCTGGCGGCGGAGTGGGCGCCCCACAACGTGCGGGTCAACGCGCTGGCGCCGGGCTACGTCAAAACGGCTATGTCCCCGGTGGACGAGCCCCAGTTCAGGCGGCATTGGATCGAAGACGCGCCCATGCAACGCTACGCCATGCCAGAGGAACTCGGCCCCAGCCTCGTCTATCTGGCGAGCGACGCCTCCGCCTTTATGACCGGCTCGGTGCTCATCGTGGACGGCGGATACACGCTCTGGTGAAAACGATGGAAACGGAGAGATGATGGATGCGAACGGCCATTCGTTGCGAGACCAAATCGCCGTGGTCACCGGCGGCGGACAGAGCCTTGGACTGGAGATTGGACGCGCCCTGAAAACTGCGGGCGCGAAGGTGGTGGTCGCCGAGATCAACGCCGAAACCGGCGAGCAGGCCGCCGAAGAACTGGAGGGCGATTTCGTCCAGGTAGACGTTACCGACCCGGAATCCGTCAGGGACATGGTCGGTGCAGTCCTCGACCGGCACGGGAAGATAGACGTGCTCGTCAACAACGCGGGCGTGGTGCACAACATCCCGTCCGAGGAGGTCCCGGACGAGGAGTGGCGCAAGGTGATGTCCGTGAACCTCGACGGTGTCTTCTGGTGCTGCCGCGAGGCGGGGAAGGCCATGCTGGAGCGGGGCTCCGGCGCCATCGTGAACGTCGCCTCGATGTCCGGCGTCATCTCCAACCATCCCCAGCCCCAGTCCGCCTACAACGCCTCCAAAGCCGGGGTCATCATGCTCACCAAGTCGCTCGCCGGCGAGTGGGCGTCTCGCGGAGTCCGGGTGAACGCCGTCTCTCCAGGGTACATACGGACTCCCCTGACCGAGCTAGGCATGTCCAAGGAAGAGTGGAGTCGAGTATGGCTCGAATCCACGCCCCTCGGACGCCTCGCGGAGCCGGATGAGATCGCACCGGCCGTCGTGTTCCTCGCCTCCGACGCCGCGAGCTACGCCACCGGCACCAACCTACTCGTGGATGGCGGCTACACCTCCTGGTGAGGATATTCTCTGGGTTTAGCCTCCGTTCGGGAGCACCATCGGCTTGACGTTGGCCGGATCTTCTTGGCTGGCCCTGAGCGCGCTGTCCGTCTCTTCGAGGCCGTAGGCGCTGGTGACGATGGCGTCGAGGTTCACCTTGCCGGTGGCCGCGAGGGAGATCGCGGCCGGGTAGGTGTTGGCGTAGCGGAAGGTGCCCGTCAGCCAGATTTCGCTGGTCTGCACGAACGCCAGCGGGACGCTCGTCATCTCCTCGGGTCCCATGCCGACGACCACGGCGGTCCCCGCCGGACGCAGGCAACGGATGCCGTCGCCTAAAGCGCGCTCGTTGCCGGAACATTCGATCAGGGTATCAGCCTCGATGTCGGTCTCCGACAATGGTTCCTCGGCGACGTTCACGGTCCTCGTCGCACCGGTCTTGCGGGCGAGATTCAACCGCTCCTCGGCCACATCCGTGACCGCCACCTCCGTCGCGCCCTCAGCAAGCGCCACCTGCATCGCCAGCAGCCCGATGGGGCCGGCACCGGTGATGAGAACCCGGTCTCCGGCCCTGGTGCCCGCCTTCCGGTTGGCCCAGATGCCGACCGAGAGCGGCTCCATCAACGCCCCGGCGTTATCCGATAGTTCATCCGGCAGCGAAAAAGCGAAGTCCTCGAAGACTGTCACATAGTTGGCGAACGCGCCGTCTATGGGTGGCGTGGCGAAGAAGCGGACGTTCGGGCACAGGTTGTAACGTCCGGCGCGGCACTCGCGGCACGTCCCGTCAGGGATGCCAGGCTCCAGCGTCACCCGGTCTCCGGCCTCGTGCTTCGTCGCGCCTTCTCCAAGGGCCACCACGGTCCCCATGGACTCGTGGCCCAGGATCAGGGGTTCCTCGACGACGAACGAGCCGATTCGTCCCTCTTCGTAGTAGTGAACGTCGGAGCCGCAGACGCCGACAGCCGAGACCTCTACCAGCACCTCCCGCGGACCCGGTTCCGGCACGGGCCTCTCCTCGACCCGGACGTCGTGCGTGCCGTACATGACCGCCGCCTGGTTTCTCATCGTGGGCTCCTCCTCGAACGTAGCTCTGGGCTGTCTATACCCGCTGACCGGATCCGTTTACCCGGTGCCGCCGTCCGGGTGGACGCTGATCTTCAACCTCTACTCCTTGACGGCGCCGAGGGTCAGGCCGGCGACCAGGTAGCGGCGCACGGCGAGGCCGACGACCATCATGGGCAGGACGACGATGGTCCCGATGGCGGAGAGTTGGCCCCAGTTGAGGCCGGTCTGGGTGTTGAGCTGGGCTGCGGCTATCGGGAGGGTCTGGCTGTCGGGGCCGGCGAAGGTCACCGCGAAGGCGTAGTCGTTCCACGAAAAGACCAGGCACAGGATGGCGGTGGTGACTATGCCTGGCGCCGTGACCGGCAGGGCGACCCGCCAGAAAGCCTGGAACTTGGTGGCGCCGTCTACCATCGCCGCCTGCTCCAGGGCCGGGGGGAGGTCTGCGAAAAAGGCGTTCATGATCCAGATCGCGAAGGGAAGGTTGAAGGTCAGGTAGGCGATCACGAGCCCCGCCGTCGTGTCCAGCAGGCCGGCGTAGCGGAAGAGGATAAAGAGCGGCAGGATCACGGCGGCTATGGGGGCCATGCGCGTGGAGATGATCCAGAACGCCACGTGGTGCTTGCCCCGGAAGTCCGATCGGGAGAGCCCGTACCCCGCGAGGCAGCCGAGCACCACCGCGATGACCGTGGATATACCCGCCGCCAGCAGGCTGTTCTGGATGTATCCCCAGAGGTTGCTGGTGGCGAAGAGCGCGATGTAGTGCTCCAGCGAGGGCGTGAAGATGACCTTCGGCGTCGTCGAGAGGAGGTCGGCGCTCGATTTGAAGGACGACAGCACCATCCAGAATATGGGGACCAGCGTCCAGAGCAGCACCAGCACCAGGATGCCGTAAAGCACCGCCTGTTTGCCCCGCGCTGCGTTCGATCCGTTCATCTTGCCAGCCCCCTCCTCTTGAGTATGGCGACAAAGGCGTTTGCAACCAGGATGGAGAACGCCAGCATCCCGAGCCCGATGGCCGCCGCGTAGCCAAGGTCGAAGAAGCGGAACGCCGTCTCGTAGAGCCTGATGGGGATGATCTTGGTGGCGTTGCCGGGTCCGCCGTTGGTCGTGATGAAGATGACGTCGAAGTAGCGGATGGCGTCCATCGAGCGTATCAGGAGGGCGACGACGACGATGCCTGACACCGCCGGCACGACCACGTGCCGGAGCCTCTGCCAGTAGCCTGCCCCGTCCACCTTCGCCGCCTCCAGCGTTGCCTGGTCCACGGAGGAGAGGCCAGCTAGCACGATCAGCATGATCAGGGGCGTCCACTCCCACACGTCCATCAGGATGACGGCCAACAGGGCCGAACTCGGCGTCCCCAGTATGTCCTGCTGGAAGACGCCCGTTGTGTTCAAAAACCACGCGTAGAGCCCGTAGGTGCCGTCCGTCAGAAACCGCCCCAGGAGACCCACGATCACGGGGGCCATGAACATCGGTAGCAGCAGCAGGGACAACGCCAGGTTCTTGCCCCAGACGAGCTCGTGTACGAGCAGCGCCATGCCGATGCCGAGCACCAGCTCCAGGCCGACGGTGGCGAGGAAGTACAGTATCCCGCGCAGCCACGCCGCGCCCACGACCTCGTCGGTGAACATGCGGGTCCAGTTATCCAGGCCCGCGAAATCGAAGGAGATGCCCCCGATCATGGAGACGGTGTTGAAGCTCATGAAGATGATGTACAGGAACGGGAACAGCGAGAGCAGCGCCAGCAAGAACAACACCGGCAGCAGCATCTTCATCTCCAGGGAGATTCGTGGGCCGCCGTTCTTGGGCTGTCGGCGGGACTGGTTCTCCGCGGCCGGCGTCGCGGCCACGGCTACGCCCTCCCCGAAGTCGCCGGGCCTGAAGCGAGGGTCTTGACCCTGGACTGGGCTTCGTCGAAATAGCGTTTGGCGGTCTGCATCGCCTGCTCCGGAGACTTATCGCCGACGAGCATGCGGGAGACCTCGGTGTAGATAGCGGTGTCGCACTCGTTCCAGGAGGGGATCTTGGGCCTGAGCCCGATGTTCTCCGGGTCCCAGGCTTTGGAGACGGCGTCGTAGGTCAGCATGTTCGGCAGGTCGGAGGGTGGTTCCATCGCCTTCTTCACCTCCGGTAGCTCGTAGAGAGATCCGCGGGTCGGGGTGCCGCCTCCCACTTCGCTCTTGAGGCCCATAAGCATGGTCTCCGGGGATGTGGCCCAGACCAGGAACAGCCACGCCGCCTTCTGCTCCCGTATCGGGGACTCACCGTTGATGGAGAGGCCCGTGCCGCCCCACATGCTGGTGCTCTTTACCGGTCCCCGTGGGAGCCGAGCGTACCCGACCTTGCCCCGGATGGCCGATTCCGGCGCTTCGTCCCCGGCGGCGAACTCGTGCCAGTTTGGAGCCATCGCGACCTGCTCCGCCCTGAATGCCTCGTCGAGCGCGTTCCAGTCCCAGGCGGTGCTGCCGGGGTGGGCGATGCCGAGGAGCTTCTTGTAGAAGGCGGCGGCCTCCAGGGCCTCTGGTGAGTCGAGGACGCACGGGCCTGGGTCCACGGTGCCGAGCGTCCCGACGGTCTCGTTGTCGAAGTAGTCGCCGCCGTAGGACCAGAGGATGTTCGAGAAGTCGCACATCAGGGAGTCGTACTGGCGGGCCTGGTGGCCTGTCCCGTAGGGGATCTCGTCCACGTTCTCGTTGAACCAGTCGGCGATCCGGTAGTACTGCTCCCAGGTCGAGTTATCCGTCGGGGTCGGGTCGAACCCGAGGTCCTGGGACATCCGGTCGCCGTACTTCTCGAAGAGGTCCTTGCGGTACATCCAGATCATGGTCGGGCAGTCGTAGGGCAGCCCGATCAGACGCTCCTCGTTCTCGAAGCGGCCCGCCGCCGCAAGCTGGGTCGGGATGAAGTCGCCTATGCCCCGGTCGATTGAGGGCAAATTCTCGTCGCCGTCGAAGGCGTTGAGGTCGGCCATCGCCTCGTGATAAGGGGCGAGGATCTGGTACGGGTCGGCGTAGAGAACCTGGTAGGAGCCCTCCCCGGAGCCGATGTCGAGCGCCGCCTTCTGTACCAGCGCGCCCAGCTCGAGCTGCAGGATGTTTACCTGGATGCCGGTGAGCTCCATAAACTTGTCCAGGTTCGCGGCTATGGCGACCGTTGGCGCGGTGTTCTCCGAGATAAAGTTGAGCGTCGTACCCTCGAACTGCCGCCACATACCCCCGCCGGAACCACTCGAGCCAACCCCGCCTCCGCAGCCGGACGCTCCTAACAGCGCCGCCCCGGCCAGCCCGGTCCCCGCAACCCGCAAGAAGTCTCGTCTGGAAATCTTTCCCCACGCTGGGGGCATGCCCGCGTCAGGCTTTCTCGCCCTCAATATCTTTTCTCCTTCCCCTGCCTGGCCGCGCACCCACAGCACCCACACGACGGCCCGAATAGGCCCGCAGCATAACAATCCACCCGTTACCTGCCAACCACCGCCGGGTGCGTCGCGGGCTGGTCCTGCATCCGTTATCCGGCACCCTGCACGCGGCAGGCTGTTGCGCAAGCGTTGGGGACGGATGTAACCTGAGCCTCGAACATGGGAAGCGAGGGGCTCGTCGAGCAGGGAAGGTGAACCTTGGATAGCACGCAAGCCACCATATCCATCATCAAGGAGATGGCCGCCGCGATGGAGGAGCATCGGCGGTTCCTGACCCGGCTCGACTCGGAGATCGGGGACGGGGACCACGGGACCAACATGCACCGCGGCTTCCAGGCCGCCCTCGAACGCCTGGAAAACACGGACCCCGCTTCGCCCTCCGATGCCCTCAAGGCGGTCTCGATGGCCCTGATCGGGAAGGTCGGCGGCGCCGCGGGACCGCTCTACGGAACGGCCTTCCTGCGCGCCTCCACCGCCCTCGCCGGCAAAGAAGAGGTCTCACCCGAAGACGCGGCCGACGCCTTGAACGAGGCTCTCGCCGGGGTGAAGCAGCGCGGAAAGGCTGAAGCGGGGGACAAGACCATGGTGGATGCCCTGGCGCCCGCCGCTGAGGCTGCAAAGGAGGCTGCGGACTCGGGCGGGAACGTCGCGGCGGTTTTCCGGGCGGCGGCCGAGGCGGCGGCCGGGGGCGCCGAGGCCACGGCGCCGCTCACGGCGAGGCGGGGGAGGGCGAGCTACATGGGCGAGCGCGCCGCCGGTCACAAGGACCCTGGCGCGGCCTCCACCCACCTGCTCCTCGACGCTGCTGCCCGGACGCTGGAAAACCCTGCCGAGGGATCATAGTGGTCGGGCTCGTGCTCGTCTCGCACAGCCCGGAGATAGCCGAAGGAACAGCGACGCTGGTGCGCCAGATGGCGGGGGAGGTCGAGGTCGCGCCGGTCGGGGGCGCCTCGGACGGCTCTCTCGGGACGGACCCTGAGGGCATACAGGCCGCGATCGAGGAGATGGACGCCGACGAAGTGCTCGTGTTCGTGGACATCGGGAGCGCCGTGCTCTCCGCCGAGGCGGTGCTGGAGATGCTATCCTCGGAGCGGCGTGGGAGAGTTCGGATTGTGGACTCCCCGTTCGTGGAGGGCGCGTTCGCCGCCGGGGTGTTGGCGCAGGCCGGCGCGGACGCTGCAGAGTGCGCGGAGGCGGCGATGGAGTCCCGCACCGAGTCCAAGCTGCACGGCGAAACCTGAAACGCGCCGACCGCGTAGAGAAGGAGACGATGGACGCCGGTTCCATGAGTTCCACCAGGAGCGCGGGCTCAGAAAGCTCCACCCACGTCGTGCCTGGCATGACAGAAGAGCAGGCGGCCCGGGCCCGCAGGCTCGACGCCCCCACGGTCGCCGTCGTGCTGCTGGTCATCCCCGCGCTCCTGCTGCATTTCTCGGACCCGGAAGGGGCGCTCGGCGTCGTTAGCGTCACGCTCAACTGGCTCATCTACGGGTGGTTCCTCTTCGAGTTCCTCTACATACTCTGGCTCGCGCCGGACAACCGGGAGTACTTCCGACACAACAAGCTGGACCTCACGGTGCTCGTGCTGACTATCCCGCTTCTGCCTGGCGTCTTGCAGGCCCTGTGGGTCCTGCGGCTGCTGAGGCTCATAGACATGCTGCCAGCCGTGCTCGGCCGCTTCATCAACATAACCCTGCTGCCCTACGCGGTCGTCCTGGCGTTCATCGGGGTCTTCGGCGGCGGGCTCGCCTTCGCCCGCTTCGAGGACGTGAGCATCCTCGATGGGATCTACTGGGCGAACACCACCATCAATACCGTCGGCTACGGCGACATCTCGGCGCAGACTCCCCAGGGCAAGGTGCTCTCCATGGTCATCCAGTGGACGGGGAACGTGATCCTCGCCATGCTTATCGGCGGCGTCGCCGCCTTCGCCCAGCAACTGCTGCTCGGCAAAGAGGTGGACGAGTTGGAGGAGGGTATCGAAGAGATCGGGGAGGACCTGGAAGAAGTCGAGGAGGACGTGGAAGATGTCGAGGAGGACGTTGAGAGCCTGCTCCGCAACGTCAGCGGTCTCTCGGCCACAGATAAAGTCATCCTCCAGGAGCTTGCCAGCATCAAGGCCCGCCTCGACGAGGTACACCCGCAAGACCCGCGGTCCCAGACAGAAAGGACGCCATGACCCGAGTGCCAGAGGATATCCGGGACTACCCGTTCGACGTGATCGTGATCGGGGCCGGCATCAACGGAACCGGCATCGCCCGGGACGCCGCCATGCGCGGCCTGAAGACCCTGCTTTTGGATAAGGGCGACATCTCCAGCGGCACCACGCAATGGGCGACGCGCCTGATCCACGGCGGCCTCCGCTACCTCCAGTATTACGAGTTCCCCCTCGTGCGCGAGTCCCTCCACGACCGCGAACGCCTCTTCCACATAGCCCCGCACCTGGTCCGGCCGCTTGGTTTCCTGGTCCCCGTCTACGACTACATGGAGCACGGGAAGCTCCTGATACAACTCGGCATGTTTTTTTATGATGCCCTCTCCTTCGACAAGAGCGTCGGCAATCACAAGATGTATTCAGCCAAGCAGACGCTGGAGCGTTATCCGAGCCTGAACCCAAAGGGCCTGAAGGGCGCGGCCTTCTACTACGACGGTCAGGCCGAGTACGCCGAGCGCATCGCCGTCGAGAGCGCCGTCTCAGCCCGCGAGCACGGCGCCGTCGTGCTCAACCACGCCCGCGCCGACCACCTCACTATGGAGAACGGCCGCGTCACCGGCGTGGAGTTCACCGACGTGCTCGACGGCGAGCGGTACTCTGCGCGGGCTCCGGTCACGGTCAACGTCGCCGGCCCGTGGGTGGACGAGGTACTCGCCGGCCTCGAAGGCCGTTCGGAGGAGCGCATGATCGGGGGCACCAAAGGCAGCCACCTCGTCGTGGATCCCTTCCCCGGCGCGCCGCAGTCAGCCCTCTACGTCGAGGCTCACGGAGACGGACGGCCGTACTTCATCGTCCCGTGGAACGGCCGCTACCTTATCGGCACCACCGACTTCCGCTACGACGGCGACCTCGACTACGTCTCCGCCGGTGAAGACGAGATAGATTATTTGATCGGGGAGACGAACCGCGTGATCCCGGAGGCGGACCTCACGCGGGAAAAGGTTCTCTTCACCTACTCGGGCGTTCGTCCGCTGCCCTATCAGACTGAGGGCGCGGAAGGCAGCGTGACCCGCAGCCACGTCATATACGACCACGCCGAGAAGGAGCCGGAGATAGGGGGTTTGATCTCCATTATCGGGGGCAAGCTGACCACCTACCCCACGCTCTCCCGCCAGACGGTGGACAAGGTCTATGGCAAGCTCCACCTCCACGCCCCGAAGAGCCGCGCCGATCGCGTTCCGCTCCCCGGTGGCGCGACGCCTGACTTCGAGACATTCGCCGCCAACTTCAAGGCCACGAGCGACCTTGCCGAAGACACCGCCGAAAGGCTCCTCAAGCTCTACGGTGTCCGCGCTCCTGACGTGCTGGCCGAAGCCGGCGACGACTCTTCGCTCAAGATGCCCCTGATCTCCCCGTCCTCCCTGGAGACCGGCGTGATCGGGGCCGAGATCCTCTTCGCCTTCCGCCGCGAGATGGCCCAAACTCTCGCCGACGCGCTCCTGCGGCGCACCATGGTCGGCATGGGACCGAACGTCGCCCTCGACGTGGACGAAGCCGCCGCCGAAGTCGCCGTGAAACACCTCGGCTGGGACGAACAGCGCGCCAGGCGCGAGGTGCAAAATTACCGTGAATACATCCAGCGTTACAAGCCGAGGGCATTCCGCGAGGGCGAGCCCGTAGGAGCATGACTTCACGGACGTGGGTTGGGTATTCTGAGCATAGGGAGGACAGATGGACGACCCCGGAATGGTGGCAACGCAGCGGGTGATCGACGCCTACAACGCCCACGACCCAGGGGCGCTGAGGGCGCTCTACGCCCCGGCCGCCAGCACCCGCCGCCCCGGCTGGCCCGCCGACGGCGAGGTCGACGAGATAGTTGCCTCCGCCGAGATGGACATGATCGCCTTCCCCGACCTGCGCATTGACCTCCTGCTCTGCGCGAGCGAGGGTGGCCGGGCCCTCACTGAGGTGCGCATCACGGGCACCAATACGGGGGAGATAGCGCTGGGCGACTTTGGGCGGGCGGCGGCCGAGACCACCGCCGGTACGTTTGCCGCCACGGGCAGGCCCATTGACATCATGGGCGTCTTCGTCCACGAGGTCGACGAGGAGGGCCTGGTAGTGGCGGAGCGCCAATATTGGGGCCTGCTCGAGCTGTTGACCCAGCTCGGCCTGTTCTCGACCGTGCCGGAGGGCTAGCCTGACCGGCTTTATTAACCGGAGTGTCTGGGGACTCGCGATCCAGGCCGGGATGAAGCGCCAGCAGGCTCAGGCCTCCAAGGGGAATCTCGTGGACATCTTCGAGCGAGTCGCTGCGTCTCCCAGATAAGGAACAACGGGCCGAGGCTTTGTTAGGCGCTACAAGCCGAAAAACCTCGAAGAAAAGCGGGCGGCGAAAGCCTGAAGCCTGAAGGAACAAGTTCCAAGAATCGTTCCTGTTTTCACGTTTGGCCGCCGCATTCCAGGGTATAAAGAAATCTGTAGAAGCACGAAATCAGGAGGTTGTTCACGGATGGATACCGGACGCGGTAGCGAGGGAGTACTCTCGCAAGCGAATGCGGAGAAGCGCGATCAGATAATAGATTTCCTCAAGCAGGCTTACTTCGCGGAGCTGGAGACGGTGATCAACTACGTCACCAACTCCGTCAACCCGGACGGCGTGCGGGCGCAGGAGATCAAGGAAGCCCTGGACGAGGACATCCAGGAGGAGCTTGGTCACGCCCAGCAGTTCGCCAGCAGGATCAAGGACCTGTATGGCACGGTGCCGGGCTCGCTGGACTTCCACGCGGTCCAGACCACCCTTCAGCCGCCGGAGGACCAGGTGGACGTGGTACACGTCATCAAGGGCGTCATAGACGCCGAGACCTCCGCGATAGAACTGTACACCCAGATCATCGAGGAGACCGAGGGCGTTGACCCGGTGACGCAGGACATGGTCATCACCGTACTGCACGACGAGCAGGGCCACCGGCGCCTCTTCGAAGGCTTTCTCCGGGAGTACCAGGCTGAGGGTCTCGCCTAGAGCAAAGCACAAACCAGATTTATGTACGGAGGCTCGGCCACAATGGCCGGGCCTCTCGTCTTTGCGCTGCCGGGGCGCCGTTCTGTATAATGGCGCTCGTAACATGATGGACGAACCTCTCTTAACCGGCCCCCGACCCGCTCCGCGTCACCGATGCGCCGGCGGGGGCTCGTAACTTTGGAAGAACCTCTTCTATCCTCGATCAACCTGTTCGTGGCGTTGGCGCTCGTGGCGTTGAACGGCTTTTTCGTGGCGGCGGAGTTCGCGCTGGTGCGGGTGCGGGAGTCGCGCATCGTGCAACTGGAGCAGGAGGGCAGCGCGCGGGCCGGGTCCGTGCGCGACGCGCTCCGTGACCTCGACGCCTACCTCTCCGTGTGCCAGGTCGGCATCACGATGGCCTCCCTGGCCCTCGGCTGGGTCGGTGAGCCGGCTGTGTCTCACCTTCTGGAGCCCGTCCTGGGAGCCCTCGGGATAGCCAGCGAGCGGGTCGTGACGGTGGTGTCCGTGGTGCTCGGGTTCACGGTCATAACTTACGCGCATCTCGTGTTCGGGGAGCAGGCGCCCAAGTACTACTCCATCCAGAGGGCCGAGAGGACCGCGCTCTGGATCAGCCGCCCCCTCAGAATATGCATGATATTCCTACGTCCCGTGGTGTGGATCGTGAACACCTCGACGAACTTTTTTCTCAGGCCGTGGGGCGTCAAGCTCGGGGAGGAGATGGAGGCCCACTCGGAGGAGGAGCTCCGGATCATGATCTCCTCCTCCACCGCCTCCGGCGTCCTCGACCCCGAGGAGCGCGAGTATCTGAACAATGTCTTCGACTTCGGGGACACGGTGGCCCGCGAGGTCATGGTCCCGAGGCCTGACATCGAGGCCCTCCAGCGTGACGCCCCGCTCTCGGAACTGGCGGAGGCTGCGGCCTTCGGCCGCTACACGCGCTATCCGGTCTACGAGGGCGACCTGGACAACATCCTGGGCGCGGTCCACGTCAAGGACCTCTTCCGGGCTGCGGGCGAAGACCCTGACGTCTTCGACATCCGCGAGATCATCCGTGAGTGCCTCGTCGTCCCGGAGAACAAGCCGATAGAGCAGATCCTACGCGAGTTTCAGAGCCGCAAGCTGCAGATGGCGATAGTCATAGACGAGTGGGGCTCGGTCGAGGGGCTCATCACCATCGAGGACGTGCTGGAGGAGCTGGTCGGGGAGATACAGGACGAGTTCGACGAGGACGAGGCCGCCATAGAGGAGATAGGGGAGGATATCTTCGCCGTTGACGGCCGCATCCCCATAACGGACGTCAACGACCGCTTCGACCTCGACCTGCCGCACGAGGACTTCGACACCATCGGTGGCTACGTCCTGGGCTTCTTGGGACGCCCTCCCGAGACCGGCGACACCGTCGAGGCCGAAGGCGTCACCCTCACCGTCAAGAGCGTGGACGGCCCCCGCGTCTCCGTGCTCACGCTGCGCCGGGACTGAAGTTTCTATGCGGTTCGCCGAATAAGCTGGTTACCTGCTTCCTTGCCGCCATTATCTCTGCGGCCTATCAACTTTCGTCTGGCTTCTTGATTAGATTCTGTGCTCCTTGTCTTGCGTCGCTACTTGCCTTGATGCCAAAGTAAGTGCCAACCAAACCAACTATCGTTCCAAACAGGGCGCTCAGGACAGCGAGCACTTGCGTTGGATCCTCAAATACCCCACTAATGATGAGCGGAAACGCAACTAAGAATCCCATGAGGGTTGTCGTGATGCCCAGAGCTACAACAAAGAAGCTGCCATACTCTAATGGATTCTCTGTCTTCCATGCAAAAACACCAAGAAGACCTAGTAGACCGAGCACGAAAAGAGCCGATACTGCAACAAGCGCTGTCACCGTCTGCTGGGTTATTTGGGGTACCGTTGCCTGAATAATCATCAGCGAATGATTCATTTCTCTCCTCTCCAGGTTCGCTTTATTGCGAATGTCGCACAGGCCGATGAATTTGCGATGAATCGTTGATAAGAAGCGCTATTCCCCAGATCGTCTGGAAGGGATGTTCCCTGGAAATCTGCATCCAGACTCGTGAATACGGTAACCTGACAGCCACTCAGCAGGAGATCGGTGGGCAAGGCTTCCCCAATGTCTGGTCGCATCTCGTACACATCCAAACGAACCGAGAGCCACGAATAAGCCGCCAACCGGGTTCAAGATTCTTCTCGAAATCTCCTCTCCGTCTCGTTTAGCACCGAAAGACGCCCCCTGCTACCATTGCACGGTTGTCTGTTTCGGATTAGATCGGCGGGTGTATTTGACTGCGGAGGCGGGACGAGCGCGGAGCATCGAGGCGCTGACGAGCGGAGCGATGGCTTCCGTGTGGGAGTGGACGAAGAGCAGAATCCCCTCGGGTGTGCAAATCTTCGACGCTCACGCCCACATTGGGGCTGACGTGGACGGCCGGACGATGACCGGTGAAGGGATGCGAGAGCGGATGCTCGCCGCCGGGATCGCGAAGAGCATCGTCTTCCCCCTGAACGACCCGAACGCCCGCGACGATTACTCCGGGCCTAACGACGTTGTCTGGAGCGCCTACGAGGAGTACCCAGACCTCTTCGTCCCTTTCTTCCGCCTGAACCCGCACCTCGACTATGAGCGGGAGTTCGCGCGGTGCGTCGAGCGAGGGTTCGGGGGGTTGAAGCTCCATCCCGTCTCACAGGCGTTCGAGCTGGACGACCTGCGGGTGGTGCGGCTGTTCGGGATGGCGGCGGAGGCGAACCTTCCGGTCTTGATCCACGCCGGCTTCGCCATGCAGCGTATCGTGGAGCCGCTGTTGCCGACGGTCGAGAAACACCCTGACCTGCGTCTGATCCTGGGCCACGCCGCGATGGTCGAGACGCTGGAGGCCGCGCGACGGTTCGAGGATCACCCGAACGTGCTCTTCGAGACCTCGGTGGTGCAGGCGAAGGACCTCTACGTCCTGTTCAGTACGCTCGATCCGGAGCGCGCCTGCTACGGCTCGGACATCCCATACGGCGACTACCCCTCGACCCTGCACGCCACCCTGGCCGCCGCCGAGGCGGCCGGCGTCCCGGAGAAATGTTTTCCTGGCATCCTCTCCGGCAACATCCGGCGGTGGTTCGGGTGATGGAGAAGGCGTCCACCGCGCTGCGGATGGGGCATCTGCTGCGGGTACACGGCTATTTGAACATGGCGATCCTGTCCATGTGGATGAGGAGCCCCCGTGCGGACGTGCTGATGGGGATGGCCGAGGCGAGCGCCAGGGGCGCGGGACCCGGCGGGTCCGACGAGGACCTCCTCGATAAGGTGCGGGCCCTGATCCGGGAGTCCCGCGAATGCTTTGCCGACGACGACTTCCCGCCCGCCATAGGCCGGATGCGCGTCGCCCAGGACCTGACCGCGCTGGGTATCATCCGGCTGTCCGGGGAGTAGCGGATTTTGCGCGACCCGTCCGCCGGCCTGCCCGAGGACGCTCCGCTCGCGGCGGCGTGGCGGGACGCTCTGGTAGAGAGCGTCCACCGGGGCCGGGTCGCCGTCTGCGATCCCGCCAGTGAGGTCGTGGATGCCGTGGGGGACCCGGATGGGTACGTTTACCTCAGGTCATCGGCCAAACCGTTCCAGGCGCTGCCGCTCGTACTTTCGGGCGCCGCCGACACCCTGCGGCTCTCGGACGAGGAACTGGCCGTCGCCTGCGCCTCGCACAACGCCGAGGCGAGGCACCTCTCCGCTGTCCGCTCCATCTTGAGGAAGGCCGGGCTCTCGGAGGACGCCTTGCAGAGCGGCGCGCACCCGCCGATGTACGGCCCGGCGGCGTCCCGGTTGGCACGGAGCGGGGACGAGCCCCGGTCCATCCACGGCAACTGCTCCGGCAAGCACGCCGGGATGCTGGCCCTGTGCGTCCACGAGGGCTGGGACACGACGGGCTACCGCAAGCCGGACCATCCGGCGCAGCGGAAGGTCCTGGGTTCCGTCATCGGTGTCTGCGGCGCGGAGCGCGACGAGGTCCTCGTGGCTGGAGACAACTGCGGCGTCCCGACCTTCGCGATGCCCCTGAGGAACCTCGCCCTCGGCTTCGCCCGCCTCGCCAGCGGGGAAGGGTTGTCCGGCGAGCTGGCGGAAGCCGCACGCCGCATCCGGGACGCCATGCGCTCGAACCCCTTCATGGTCGCCGGGACGGACCGCTTCGACACCGAATTGATGGAGGGCACGGATCTCGTCGCCAAGAGCGGGGCTGAGGCCGTCTTCGCGTGCGGGAGCCCGGAAGGATGGGGGATGGCGATCAAGATCTCCGACGGCTCAGGCCGCGCCGTCCGTCCCGCCGCCCTCGCCGCCCTCGCCCGGCAGGGAGTTCGGACGCCCGGACATGAGACTTCCGAACTGCGGGACTTGCACGGCGAGCCCGTCGGAGAGGTCGGCCCGTTGCCGTAGAGTCGCGCCCGAAGACACCGGAACGAGGTGCTCTCGGCCACCACGGTTGCTCCGGCGACGTGCCAGGGATCACGTCGGGCGTCTACCGTCCGGCCGTGAACCGTGTCCACCGGCCCACGGTCTCGAATCCCTCCCACCCGTACCAGTCCTTCGGCCAGTCTCCGGCGTCAGCGCGCAGGCATAGCGCGGCGCATCTTCTCCTCCGCGCTTCGCCTCGGATGGCCTTCAGCAGCTCCCGGCCGAACCCCCGGCCCCGGAAGCGGGGCAGGATGTCCACGTCTTGCAGCCGGCCGAGCCTGCCGGACGGGAGATCGAACACCACCAGCCCGATCCCGCCGACGACCGCTCCATCCATCTCGGCGAAGTACCATTCGCCGTCCAGGAAGCGTCTCCGGTGCCGGATGTGATCCACCATCCGCGCCGCGGCCGCCGGCCCGGCGCCGAAAGGGCGTTCGATCTCCGCCCGGACCTTCCGCATCATCTCCCATCCGCCCTCTCCCTCGACGCGCCTCAGCCGGAGCCGGGATGGATCAGGTCGCCGCCCGTCCAGCGAAGTCCACATCGCAAGCTCCTGTCGTGCATACTGAAGCGATAGCACGCTTCGCCCGGTTTCCCCGTCGGAGTCTTCGATCACCGCGCACTGGTAGGGGTGGACGCAGGGTAGCGGGAGATCCGGATCATGCATCCGCGGTTCCCGCACCCAGATCAGGTGCGAACCGGCCCGGTCGTACCAGCCGCAATCGTACGTCGCCGGGCCGCACGGCAGTTCGGCGAGCCTTCCACCGGCACGCGAGATCCGCCACTCCGTCGCCCAGATTTCGGCGTTACGGTGGTCGCGCAATGCTCTACCCGACGGGCAGCTCACGTTTCAGGGCTTCGATCAACTCCCGCAGGTTGCGCGGGTTCTGGCCGAGGTCGCCCTTGCCAACCCGCGATGCGCTCCGGAACTCGGCGCGCGTCCCTCCCTCGTGGTCCGTCACCCGCACACTCACGTCGTCCCGGAAACGCAGGAGCCGGGTCCGCAGGACGGCCTTGATCTCGTGATCTGCCGCGCTCCCCACGCTCCAGCGGGGGACCTTCTCGACGGTGCGGCGGACGGCGGCGAGCAGGTCCCCCGGCGCCACGGGGTAATCGCGGATGACGCGGGCGGCGTGGGGCGTTCATGGCGGGGCACATTGTAGGACGGTTTAATGCGCGTGGTATGCGAAGCATGGAGATTACCCCGGAGATCCTGGAGGTCTGCTACCGGGCCGGCGCCTTCCCGATGGCCGACGGGTACGGCGGGGTCGAGTTCTACCGCTCCGACCCGCGCTCCGTGCTCGAGCTCGACGCGCTGCGCGTCTCGAAGTCGCTCGGCCGGGCGATCCGCAAGGGCGTCTACGAGGTGCGAATGGACCACGACTTCGAGGGCGTCGTCCGGGCGTGCGCCGACCGGGAGGAGACCTGGATAGACGCCGGGATCATCCGTTCCTTCGTCAGCTTTCACGAGATGGGCATGGCCCACAGCGTAGAGGCATATCGGGACGGCGCGCTCGCCGGCGGCCTCTACGGCGTCTCTTTGGGCGGCGCGTTCATGGGCGAGTCCATGTTCAGCCGTATGACCGACGCCTCGAAGGTTTGCCTGGTCCGCCTCGTCGAGCATCTCAGGGAAAGGGAGTTCACGCTTCTCGACTGCCAAATACAGAACGATCACCTCGCCCGGATGGGGGCCGTCGAGATCCCTGAGCAGGAGTACCTCCGCCGCCTCGAACATGCCCTGCGCCTGCCCCGAACCTTCCTGTGAACCCCACAAATTTCTTGAGCGCCAGTGCCGATAATACGGAGAGTCCCGTAAACGGAACGCCGGGGGCGGCTGTGAGCGGACCGGGATCGGACAGAGGAGCGCCATCCGCATGGCTTTCGGCACCTACAGCGGAAACCAGGCACTCTACTACACCACCTACGCGGACGGCGGCGAGATCCGGCGCATCCCGCACTCCGAGATGTCGCCCGCTTCCTAAAGGCTATAGGCCTGGGGCTGCGTGTTAAGCTAGCCCCATGGACAATACATTTATCAACCTGGAGTGGCGACCGGAACTCGAGCGGCCCGTGCTCGTGGCCGGTTTTACCGGCTGGAACGACGCGGCGGAGGCGGCGAGCGTCGCGGTCGGGGCGCTGGCGGACTCGTGGGAGGCCAGGCGGTTCGGAAGGTTCGACGGCGAGGAGTTCTTCGACTTCCAGGCCACGCGCCCGCGGGTGCGGCTGGTGGACGGCGTCACGCGCAAGATAGAGTGGCCGGAGAACGCGCTCTCCGCCGCCACCTCTGGCGAGACGGGAGGACGGGGCATGGTCTTGCTCTCCGGCCCCGAGCCCAACTTTCGCTGGCGCTCGTTCTGCACGGCGGTCGTGGAGCTGGCGCACGAGCTGGAGGTGGAGCTCGTGGTGACGATGGGCGCATTGCTCGCGGACGTGCCCCACAGCCGTCCGGTCATGGTCTCGGCCAACGCCCAGGACCCTGCGCTGGTGGAGGGCCTGGACCTCTCCGCTTCTCGCTACGAGGGACCGACGGGCATCACAGGCGTCCTCCACGGGGTATGCGCAGAGCAGGGCCTGCCGTCGGTCAGCTTCTGGGCCTCGGTGCCGCACTACCTGCCCTCCGTACCCTCGGCCCCGGCGGCCCTGGCCCTCCTGGAGAGTTGCTCGAACCTCCTCCGGGTGGGGGTGGATACCTCGCAGCTCGAAACCTCCGCCGAGAGCTACCAGGAACAGGTCTCCGCCGCCGTCTCCCAGGACTCGGAACTCGCCGGCTATGTCAGAATGCTCGAAGAACGCTTCGACTCTCAGGCCGGCGACGCCAGGAACCTACCCACCGGCGACGACCTGGCCGAAGAGCTGGAGAGCTTTCTCCGGGACCAGCGGCGCGAGGAAGAGTAAGTTTCAGGCCAACTTCAGATTTCCCTGGCGGACGGTGTGCGCCAAGTCTACGGGTAGTGCATGCCGTCCAGGTCTTCGGACTCGTAGATACCGTAACGGTTGAAAAAGGGGTAGTGGTTCAAGGTAGAGAGGCAGTGTACACTCACGACCATGGTTACGATTCAGATTGTCTGTCGCCATTGCGGCAGCGAAAATATAATTCGCAACGGGATGACCTCCAACTCCAAACA
>Ga0136619_10000308_pt1 | contig 18346 bp, 20 predicted proteins | sample AntDrymUQ3532106_2_FD_104807 | JGI IMG/M metagenome (GOLD analysis project Ga0136619, IMG submission 104807) | Polar desert sand microbial communities from Dry Valleys, Antarctica - metaG UQ353 (21.06) | ecosystem: Environmental > Terrestrial > Soil > Desert | place: Antarctica: Dry Valley...
AGATAGACGGTCGACACGACCGTGATCGCGAGGAACGCCCACAGCGACCAGCGGACTACTGCGGGCATCCGGGCCAGGTGGGCCACCACGCAGGCCGACATCAAGATGGCGACGTGCAGTGACGCGAACGCTGCGATCGTCTGCACCGCGGTGGTGGCATACGGGTTGGCGATGACCTCGAAGCGGTCGGCCATCATCGAGTCCTGCATGCCGGTCACCCAGGTGTCCGGCAGGTCGGCGAACTGCCCCGGCGTCCAGTAGATCGGACCGAGGGTGGGCAACGCGTAGTAGGTGGCCACGCCGAGGACCCAGTCGATGCCGATCGTGGTCACGTACCAGGCGCCGAGCGCGGTGTTGCGGGACCAGACCATCGCGATCGCGAGCGTCATCGGCACAAACACGATCCACGCGACGTAGGCGAAGCTCAGCACGTGCGCGGCCACCGCGGTGCCGAGCAGGTCGTGCAGCACGTCGGCGGGATCACGACCGAAGGCGAGGACCCGGTCGACGCTTGCGACCGAGGCGTCATCGACGCCGTCGCGCACGAACGGTAGGAAGCTCTTCAGGTTGCGGAACGCGGCGTACGTGAGGTACCAGCTGGCGAGGCCGACCAGCACCAGCTGCAGCTGCTTGGCTGGCCACCGCTCCTTCCACACCGCGACCAGGCTCGCGCGCAGCCCGCCGGCCGACCAGGCGCCGCGGATCGCACGCGGCAGCACGTCGACCGCGATGGCGGCGAGGATCACCGTGGGCACCCAGATGTAGGCGGGCCCGATGGCTCCGTCCGGATCGCGGATCGGGAGGTGGTGGACGTCCGCGACGGCGTAAGCGGTCACGGCCAGCCCGATGGCGAGCACGACGGCAAACCCGTACGAGCGCTTGACCATGACGCGTCAGCGTAGTGGACGGCCTTCAGCCGCCCGCGGACTCACCGACCCGGAGCGGTGCGTAGCGAGGACCGTACGCCTCGGCCACTCGCTGCACGTGGCCCTCGACGACCGCGCGGCCGCGCTCGTTCAGCAGCCCGTCGTGGATCGCGTGCACGGTGCCGGCACGCACCGCCACCAGATGGTCGAGCACCTCGCTGACCCTCGACCACGGTGCGTGCAGGGGCAGTAGCAGGGTCTCCACCGGGTTAGTCGGGACCGTGAACGAGTCACCCGGGTGCAGCACCGAGCCGGCCACGAGGTACGCCACATTCGGCACGACGGCGACGTCCGGGTGGATGAGCGCGTGCTGACCACCGTGCGTTGTCACCGCCAGCCCGCCGGCTTCGAACTCCTGGCCTGCTGCCACCACAGTCACCCGTTCACGCAACGCGTCGCTCCGGTCTGCGACCGCGTCTGCAACCGGCTGCGGACCCCACACCCGCAGCCGTGACCGCTCGGCGAGCAGGTCAGCCACCGCTTCAACGTCGATGTGGTCAGGGTGCTCGTGGGTGACGAGGATGGCCTCGACCCCGTCGACCGCCCGGTGCAGCTCGTCAGCGTCGGAGAACGACCCGGGGTCGAGTATCAGCGCCCCGTCCGCGGACTCGAGTCGCACGCACGAGTGGGTGTACTTGGTGACCTTCATGACCGCACCCTGCCGTGCCAGGCTGGCGGCATGACGAGCGACCCGGTGAGTGACCCTGCGTGCGACCTGGCCCACGGACTGCCTGCTGACGCGACTGCCAGCCCCACCGGCACGGTGGTCGCGGTGTTCGCCTCCCAGGTGGCAGACCACCTGCTGCACTTCGCCGCCCACCTGGGCTGGCGCGGGGTGCTGTTCGATCCGGACACCTCCCGACTGGACACCGCCGGCCGTACGGAGAGCATCGACCGGCTCGACGGCGTCGACCTGGCCGGCGCGGACGTCGTCGTCACCGACCACGACCGCGCCGAGCTCGGTTCCGCGCTGCGGGCAGCCCTGGCCGGTGAGGCCAGGTGGGTCGGGGTGATGGGCAGCCGACGGCACCCCCCGCCGCACGTACCGGCGTTGCAGGACCTCGGCGTTGCCGACGAGGCAATCGCACGAGTGCATCGCCCCATCGGGCTCGACATCGGCTCCCGAGCGCCTGCGGAGATCGCGCTGGCCACGATGGCAGGACTGCTCGCCGACCGACGCGGGCGGACTGGTGGCTTCAGCTCGACATAGTACGTGATGCGTACTAGTCTTGCGCCAGCCAACGCCGCTGGGAGGTGCCGTGTCGTCCGGTCCCGGTCGCTTCAGGGAGCCGACCCTGCTGGTGCTGCTGAGCCTGCTCGACGGACCCCGCCACGGTTACGCGATCGCCGAAGACATCGACCGGCTGACCGGGACGCGGCCAGGTCCAGGCACCCTCTACGGCGCGATCGACCGACTGCTCACGGCCGGCTTCATCGTCCAGGCGCCGAGCTCCGGGCGACGGCAGCCGTACGAGCTCACAACAAGCGGACGCGAGGTCGTCGAGCACGAGCTTGCGGTGCTGTCCGCGGTCGTTCGTCAAGGCCGACGACGGCTTCGCGGGCCACGGACCGCACCGGGGCCAGCATGACCCGGCTCCTGTGGCTGTACCCGCGTCGTTGGCGGCGACGTTTCGGACTCGAGGTCGAGGAGTTGCTCGCCGCCTCCTCTCGCCCGGTCAGGGATCGGCTGGACCTGCTGGTGGCGGCGCCGGGTGTGGTGCTCGCACAGCTGAGATCGGGGGACACGATGACGCTCGCCACCCTGCGCATGGGGCTGGCCGTCGCACTTGGTGCTGGCCTTGCGCTGACCGTGGTCGCGTTGACCCAGCTCGAGAACGGATTAGTCGAGCTTGGCCAGCCCTGGTGGAGCGGCGCGCCGGCTTTGCTGGTCGTCGTGAGCGCGGGTGGACTCGCGGTGGCTCGTCGGGCCAGTTAGCGTGGCGGCATGGCGACGACCAAGGCCGAGCGGCGCGCGAAGCGGATCATCGACGTCCTCGAGGACGCCTTCGCCGACCTGATGGAGGCAGACCCGCACGCGTTCCGGGTGAAGTTCCGCAAGATGGCGGCCGACCCGTTTGCGTTCTACCGCGGCAGCGCCTGCCTGTTCTTCGCCGACCAGGCCGAGGCAGAGGACCCGTGGAACGACACCAAGACCTCCCGGGTCTGGATCCACGGCGATTTGCACGCGGAGAACTTCGGCACGTACATGAACTCCGACGGCGTGCTCGTCTTCGACGTGAACGACTTCGACGAGGCCTACCTCGGCCCGTTCACCTGGGACCTGACCCGGTTCGTCGCGAGCCTCGGGCTGATAGGCAGGGCGAAGGCCTTCCCCGACGAGAAGGTCCGGGACCTCGCCCGCGGCTATCTCGAGGCCTACGCCGACCAGGTCGGCCAGTACGTCTCCAGCGGCAACGACGACGAAGAGTTCGCGCTCCAGATGAACAACACCAAGGGTGCGGTGCACGAGTCGCTGCTCGCTGCCCGGTCGTCCAGCCGGACGGGGCTGCTCGGAAGCCTCTCCGAGCTCGTCGACCACGAGCGCCGGTTCCGCGACAAGCCTGCGACGAGACGCCTCGGCAACGAGGAGCACTACAAGGTGATGCAGGCCTTCGAGTCCTACCTCAGCACGATCCCCCGCAACCGGCGCCGGAAGCGGGAGATGTTCTACCGGGTGAAGGACGTCGTCGGCCGCTCGGGCGTCGGGATCGGCAGCGCGGGGCTCCCGGCCTACAACGTCCTCATCGAGGGCCACGACCAAGCGCTCGAGAACGACGTGGTGCTGTCGATGAAGCAGGGCAACGTGCCGGCACTGAAGGCGGTGCGCAACGACAAGAGGGCCGACGAGTACTTCAAACACGAGGGGCATCGCACGGTGCTGTCGCAGCGGGCGCTGCAGGTGCACACCGACCCGCTGCTCGGCTGGTGCGCGATCGACGACGTCGGTTTCGTCGTCGACGAGATGTCGCCGTACGAGGCGGACCTCGACTGGGACAAGCTGACCGAGCCGGACGATGTGGCGCCGGTGCTGGAGGATCTCGGTCGAGCGACCGCCAAGGTGCACTGCGCCTCCGACGAGGACAGCGACGAGAGCCTGATCCAGTTCCAGACCGAGGTCGCCATCGCGAAGGTCGTCAGCGGTCGGCGCGACGAGCTGATCGAGGACCTGCTCGACCGCGCGCTCGACTACACCGAGACCGCCCGCGCCGACCATGAGCTGTTCGTCGACGCGTTCCGGGAGAACCGCATCGGCGGGATCAGCGCGACGTAGCTGCGGGTTGTCCACAGCCGTGTCTCTGGAGGTCGTGGCTGTTCCTGACCGGTCCTAAGAAGGACCTCACGCTCCTCTCATCCTGCTCCCACCCGGTGCCGGCTGTCTCATCGACAGGGGTAGAGACGGCCACGAGGGCAGCCCGTGAGCCAAGGAGAAGACCATGCACAAGGCAATCGTCGGCGGCGGACTCGCCGCCCTGGTCACCGTCTCGGCCCTGGTGGGTGCGTCGCCCGCTATGGCCGAGTAGCGAACCTGCCGCGGCAGCATCGGCGCGGTCACGCTGGACAACGTCAGGGTCCCGCAGGGTGCCACCTGCCGGCTCGACGGGACCGTCGTACAGGGCACCATCAAGATCGAGAACAACGCCCGGCTGTATGCCACCGACGTGCGCATCGTGGGCAACATCCAGGGTGAGAACCACCGTCGGGTCGAGGTGCGCAGTAGCCGGGTCGGTGGAAGCATCCAGATCGTGCAGGGCGAGAACGCCCTGCTGCGCAACAACCGGGTCGGGCAGGACGTCCAGTCGTTCGAGAACAACGGGACGCAGCGGTTCACGCTGAACCACATCAACGGCAACCTCCAGTGCAAGGAGAACGTCCCGGCTCCTACGGGTGGCGGCAACACGGTCGGCGGGAACAAGGAGGACCAGTGCGCCAACCTGTGACCGGCTGACCGACCGGAGCTAACCCGCTCGGGCCGGTACGTTGGCGGCCGTGAGAGCCACCGTGATCCACGCGCCGCGAGACGTCCGGTCCGAGCAGGTCCCCGACTCCGCCCTCGTGCAGGACACCGACGCGGTCGTACGGGTCGTCGCCTCCTGTGTGTGCGGGTCCGACCTGTGGCCGTACCGGGGCGAGAACCCGGTCAAGGGACCGACCCGGATCGGGCACGAGTTCGTCGGGATCGTCGAGCAGGTGGGTGCTGAGGTCTCGACCCTCGCCGAGGGCGACTTCGTCGTGGCGCCGTTCGTCTACTCCGACGGGGTCTGCGCACACTGCCGGCGCGGCATGCATACCTCGTGCGTGCGCGGCGGCGGCTACGGCGGAGAGGACCGGGACGGCAACCTCGTCGACGGCGGCCAGGGCGAGCTCGTCCGGGTACCGCTCGCCGACGGCACGCTGGTGGCAACGCCCGACCAACCGGACCAGGCGATGGTCCCGACCCTGCTCGCCCTGTCCGATGTGATGGGGACCGGGCACCACGCTGCGGTGGCTGCCGGGGTCGGCCCGGGTTCCACGGTGGCCGTCGTCGGCGACGGCGCGGTCGGGCTGTGCGGGGTGCTTGCGGCCGACCGGCTCGGCGCCGAGCGGGTCATCGCGATGTCCCGGCACGAGCCGCGGCAAGCGCTGGCCCGCCGGTTCGGCGCCGAGGAGGTCGTCGCCACCCGCGGCGAGGAGGGCGTGGCGGCCGTACGCGAGCTCACCGACGGCATGGGGGCCGACGCGGTCCTCGAATGCGTCGGCACCGGCGCGGCGATGCAGCAGGCGATCGGGTGCGCCCGGCCGGGCGGCCGCGTCGGGTACGTCGGCGTACCGCACGGGGTGAAGCTGCCGATCGGGGACATGTTCGCGCGCAATGTCGGGATCGCTGGCGGTGTCGCCCCGGTGCGCGCCTACCTGTCCGAGCTGCTCGATGACGTGTGGTCCGGCCGGCTCGACCCGGGTCCGGTGTTCGACCTCGAGCTGCCGCTGGACCAGGTGGCGGAGGGGTACGCCGCCATGGACGAACGGCGCGCGATCAAGACGCTGCTGCGGACCTGACGTGCCGCCAGCCGCTGACGTCGAACGCTCCCGCAGCGAGCCGACCCGGTTCGCGCAGCAGCTGTTCGACGGGCTCCCCCGGCGGTACGACAGGCTCGGCGCGCTGCTGTCGTTCGGCCAGGACCGTCGCTGGCGCCGGGCAATGGTCGACCCCGTGACTACCATGCGGCCGGCCCCTGCGGTGGTCGCCGACGTGGCGTGCGGCACTGCCGGGGTATCCCTGCAGCTCGCCCAGCGCACCAGCGCCGACGTGGTCGGCGTCGACCTGACCGAGCAGATGCTGCGGGTGGGCCGAGCCCGGGTGGCGGCTGCCGGTGAGGCCGCGCGTGTGTCGCTCGTCGTCGGCAAGGGCGAGCAGCTCCCGCTGGCAGACGCCAGCGTCGACGCGCTGACCTTCACCTACCTGCTGCGCTACGTCCGCGACCCGGCGGCCACCGTCCGCGAGCTCGCGCGTGTGGTCAGGCCGGGCGGTGTCGTCGCGAGCCTCGAGTTCGCCGTGCCAGACGCCGCGGTCACGCGCACCGCGTGGCTGGCGTACACCCGGGCGCTGCTTCCGGTGGCCGGGCTGCTCGCCGGCGGCCGGGACTGGTTCGCAGTCGGCCGGTTCCTCGGCCCCTCGATCAGCGCGCACTACCAGCGCTACCCGGTCACCTGGCACGTCGCCGCCTGGACCAACGCCGGCATCGAGAACGTGCAGGTGCGCCGGATGAGCCTGGGCGGTGGCCTGGTGATGTGGGGGCGCAGGGCCGATGGCTGAGCAGGCCGCCGAGCCTGCACACCCCGCCTTCTACGCCCGGTCCGGCGGCGGGCTCGCGCAGTGGTGGACGCTGCTGCATCCGCCCTACACGGTCTGGCACCTCTCGTACGTCGTGCTCGGCGCCGCGGTGGTGCCCGAGCCGGACCTCGGCCTGCTCGCGCTGACCGTGCTGGCGTTCGCGCTGGCGATGGGCGTCGGCGCGCACGCGCTGGACGAGCTCAACGGACGCCCGCTCGGCACCGCGATCAGCGGCCGAGCCCTGTGGTCGGCGGCCGTAGTGTCGGTCGCAACCGCGGTGGCGCTGGGCGTGCTGCTGGCGGTACGCACCAGCCCGGTGCTGTGGCCCTTGGTGGTCGTCGGCCCGGTGCTCGTGGCCGGCTACAACCTCGAGTTGTTCGGCGGCCGGCTGCACACCCTGGCCGGCTTCGCGCTGTCCTGGGGAGCCTTCCCTGCACTGACCGGGTACGTCGCGCAGGACCCGTCCTGGGACGCTGTGGGTGCGCTCGCGGCGCTGGCCGTGGCAACTGCAGCGACGCTGCTCTCGGTGGCCCAGCGCCGGCTGAGCACGCCCGCGAGAGACCTACGCCGGCGCACGACTGGGGTCGAAGGCGTGTTGCACGGCACCGACGGCAGCCAGACCGCGCTGGACCGCGGCACCCTGCTTGCGCCGTTCGAGGGTGCCCTCCAGGCCCTGTGCTGGGCGGTTCCGCTGACCGCTGCGGGTGCGCTGGTGGCCAGACTCGCCGGTTGACTGCCCGCTCAGCCGAAGGTCTCGCCGTGCTCCAAGCACCGCGCCCGCCAGCCGCGGGGCAGCACCTGCACCACCATCCGTCGCCGGCACCACCGACACCAGCGGGGCGGCTCCAGCTCGGCTCGAGACGCGCAGCCGGTGTGGTCGCCCTCGGCCAGGGCATGCCCGCACTGGCCGCACCACGACCCATCCGACGCGGCGCTACCCAAGGACGTGCTCACAGGGTGCGGGCCAGTTCCTTGACCGGCATCCGCAGCTCAGCGAGCAGCGCAAGGTCCTCGTCCGGCGACCGTCCAAGCGTGGTGAGGTAATTGCCGACGATCACCGCGTTGATGCCGCCCAGCAGTCCGTCCCGCGTACCCAAGTCGCCGAGGGCGACCTCCCGACCGCCGGCGAACCGCAGCACCGTGCGCGGCATGGCGAGCCGGAACGCGGCGATCGCCCGCAGGGCGTCCAAACCGTCCAGCACCGGCAGGCCGCCGAACGGCGTACCCGGCCGCGGGTTGAGGAAGTTCAGCGGCACCTCGTCCGGCTCGAGCGCCGCCAGCTGCACGGCCAGCTCGGCCCGCTGCTCCAGCGACTCCCCCATCCCGACGATGCCCCCGCAGCACAGCTCCATCCCCGCCGCACGTACCAGCCGGCAGGTGTCGACCCGCTCCTGCCACGAGTGCGTCGTCACCACGCTGCCGAAGTACGATCGGGCGGCCTCGAGGTTGTGGTTGTAGCGGTGCACCCCCATCGCGGCCAGGTCGTCGACCTGGCCCTGGGTGAGCATGCCGAGCGAGCAGGCGACGTTGATCTCGACCGCTTCGTTGATCGCGACGATCGCCGTACGGACCTGGGCCAGCAGCCGCTCGTCCGGTCCACGCACCGCGGCGACGATGCAGAACTCGATCGCCCCGGTCGCCGCCGTCTCCTGCGCGGCCCTAACCAGCTCCGGGACGTCGAGCCACACCGACCGCACCGGTGATGTGAACTGACCGGACTGGCTGCAGAAGTGGCAGTCCTCGGGACAGCCGCCGGTCTTGAGCGAGACGATGCCCTCCACCTCGACCTCCGGGCCGCACCACTCCGTCCGGACCTGGTGCGCCACTTCCAGCAACTCAGCGACCCGCTCGTCCGGGAGCCGGAGGACGTCCACGAGCGCAGGCTCAGGCAGGCCCATCCCGTCATCGAGGACGCGTCGTCGGGCGAGCTCGAGTACGTCGGCCATAGCATCGCCAGTCTGCACTCCTAGCCTGTTCCCGCGATGACCGCCTCACCTTCGGCCGCCGAACTCCTGGCCTACGACCGGGAACACCTCTGGCACCCGTACGCGTCGATGACGTCGCCGGGCGACGCCCGGCTCGTGACCGGCGCCGACGGGGTGCGGCTGCGGCTCGCCGACGGCCGCGAGGTCGTGGACGCGATGTCATCGTGGTGGTGCGCGATCCACGGCTACCGGCACCCAGTGCTCGACCAGGCGGTCCGGGACCAGGTGGACCGGATGGCGCATGTGATGTTCGGCGGTCTGACCCACGCGCCGGCGGTGGCGCTCGCCCGCCGGCTCGTCGACCTGGCGCCCGACGGGCTGGAGCACGTGTTCCTCGCCGACTCGGGGTCGGTGGCGGTCGAGGTCGCCCTCAAGATCGCGCTGCAGGCACAACGCGGGCGCGGCCGCCCCGAGCGGACCCGGTTCCTCACGGTCAGTGGTGGCTACCACGGCGACACCTTCGGCGCGATGTCGGTGTGCGACCCGGTGAACGGGATGCACACGATGTTCACCGGTCTGCTGGCCGAGCAGGTGTTCGCCCCGCGGCCGCCCGCCCCGGGCGGCGACGTCGGCGGCTGGGCCGAATCGGTCGGCGAGCTGGCCGAGCGGCACGGCGGCTCGGTCGCAGCGGTGGTGGTCGAGCCGGTGCTGCAGGGCGCCGGCGGGATGCACGTCTACGACCCGGAGTGCCTGCGGGTGCTGCGCAGGATCTGCGACGACCACGGCCTGCTTCTGGTCCTCGACGAGGTCGCCACCGGCTTCGGGCGGACCGGCCGACTGTTCGGCTCCGAGCATGCAGGTGTCGTGCCCGACGTGATGTGCGTCGGGAAGGCGCTCACCGGCGGCTACCTCACGTTGTCGGCGGTGCTGGTGACGGGTGCAGTCGCGACCGCCGTGTCCGCGTCCGACGCCGGTGTGCTCATGCACGGCCCGACGTACATGGCCAACCCGCTGGCGTGCGCGGTCGCGGCCGCCTCGCTGGACCTGCTGCAGGCCGAGGACTGGGCCACTCGGGTGGCTGGCGTCCAGGCCGGGCTCGAGCGGGGCCTCACACCGCTCGCCGGAACCGCCGGTGTCCGCGACGTGCGGGTGCTGGGTGCGGTGGGGGTGGTACAGCTCGACCGACCGGTGGACGTCGAGCGCGCGACCGACACGGCGCTGGAGCATGGAGTATGGCTACGGCCGTTCCGCGACCTCGTCTACACGATGCCGCCGTACGTCACCGTCGCCGAGGACATCTCGCTGGTGACCGACGCGATCGCGGCAGCCGTACGCAGCGAGTTGGCGGCGTGAACGCGCTCGACGGCTGGCTCGCCGCACGGTCGGCCGCGCGGGCGGAGAGCGACACCCAGCGCGAGCTGGTCGCACGCGACCCGGACCCCGACCTGGTCGACCTCGCCGGCAACGACTACCTCGGCCTCAGCCGGCACCCGGACGTCACCGCCGCGGCGGCCGAGGCGGCGCTGCGCTGGGGAGCGGGCGCGGGCAGCTCCCGGCTGGTCTCCGGCACCCTGCGGCTGCACGAGTCGCTCGAGCAGCGGCTCGGCGAGCTTCTCGGGCAGGAGGCTGCCGTGGTCACCTCTACCGGCTATCACGCCAACCTTGCCACGGTTACCGCACTGGCCGACGAGGGGACGCTGGTCGTCTCCGACGCGCATGTGCACGCCTCGCTCATCGACGGCTGCCGGCTCTCCCGCGGTGCGGTCGTGGTCGTCCCACACAGGGACGTGGCCGCGGTCGACGACGCGCTGCGGACTCGGTCGCAGCCGCGAGCGCTGGTGCTCACCGAGTCGGTCTTCTCGGTGCTCGGCGACGCGGCACCGCTGGTCGACCTGGCCCAGACCTGCCGCCGTCACGACGCGACCCTGCTCGTCGACGAGGCGCATGCGCTCGGCGTCGCGGGCCGTGTCGGGCTCGGGCTGGTTGCGGACCTCGGCATCGCCGGTCCCGGCGTGGTGGTGACGGTGACCCTGTCGAAGGCGCTGGGCAGCCAGGGCGGCGCTGTGGTCGCCAGCCGCGCCGTGGTGGATCACCTGGTCAACACGGCACGACCTTTCATCTTTGACACCGGGCTGGCGCCGGCAGCGACCGCCGCGGCGCAGGCGGCCCTCGACGTACTGCTCGCCGAGCCCGAACGGGTCGGCCGGGTTCGGCGAGGCGCCGACCAGCTGGCGGGCGCCTGCGAGGTCGCAGCGACAGCAGGCGCGATCGTGCCGGTTCCGATGCTGTCGCCCGGAGCCGCCGTGGCGGCACAGCGACGGCTGCACGAACAGGGCGTGCTGGTCGGCTGCTTCCGGCCGCCCTCGGTCCCCGACCGGGTCTCCCGGCTGCGGCTGACGGCGAACGCAACGCTGACCAAACCCGCGCTCACCCACGCGACCCGAGCGTTGCAGCAGACTCTCGCCAGGCCCGATCTCGAAACATCGCGGTTGCGATAGCCAGCACAATGTCTCGACATCCGTCCTACCAGCTGGTTGTCGGCACCGACACCGGTGTCGGCAAGACGGTGGCGACCGCGGCGCTGGCGGTCCACCAGCGTGCGGCCGGGCGCTCGGTGGCAGTGGTCAAGCCGGTCCAGACCGGGGTGCTGTCCGGCGAGCCGGGTGACGTCGACGTCGTACGCGAGCTGGCCGGCGTGCAGGACGCGTACGAGCTGGTCCGGCTGGCCGAGCCGTTGGCGCCGGAGTCAGCGGCGCTGCGTTCGGGGGCCGAGCTCCCACCCGTCACCGAGCTGGCCAGGCGGATCGTCGCTGCCACGGCCGGTGCCGACCTCGTGCTCGTCGAGGGGGTCGGTGGCGTTGCGGTCCGGCTCGACCTGGACGGCGGCACCGTCCTCGACCTCGGCCGCGCCCTGCAGTGGCACGGGGACGTCGAGGCCGTCGTGGTTGTCCGAGCCGGCCTCGGGACCTTGAACCACACCGCGCTGACCGTCGACGCGCTGCGCCGCGCGGACCTGACCGTCACCGGGCTCGTCCTGGGGAGCTGGCCCCTGGAGCCCGACCTGGCGGCGACGGTCAACCGCACCGAACTGGCCCGGCTCACCGGGTGCCCGGTGCTGGCGGTGATCCCAGCCGGTGCCGGCCGACTCGGGGCAGCCGACTTCCAGCGGCAGGTCGCAACCTGGTTCGTCCGTCCCAGCGGCTAGTCCCCCGAACGGTCACTGTCGGTGAGAACACGGGTGGTCAAGCCGGGAACTCCTGGGCCAATGGGGAGGAGGTGGTGACACTCCGTAGTTGGACCATCACCCAAACTGTCCGAGACCGGGGGAATCATGACGCCCAGGCCGCGCACCGCCGCCGGCGCGACCGCCCTCGCCTGCCTCGCCACCCTCACCGTTGCCGGCGGTCTGTCCGAACCCGCCACCGCCGACGAGCCGCTGCCGGACAACCGACCGAACGTCGTGCCTATTTTGGTCGACGACATGCGCACCGACGACCTGGCCCGGATGCCGGTGACCAACCAGCTGTTGGTGGACAACGGGATGACGTTCACCAACGCGTACGCCACCTTCCCGCTCTGCTGCCCGAGCCGGGCGTCGATCCTCACCGGTCAGTACCCGCACAACACCGGGGTGCTGAACAACCGGGCTCCGCTGGGTGGCTTCAGCAAGTTCAACGACGCCAACACCGTCGGCACCTGGCTGGACAGCTCCGGCTACGCCACCGGATACCTCGGGAAGTACCTCAACCAGTACGGCGGCCTCGACTCGACGTACGTGCCACCGGGCTGGGACCAGTGGGAGGCCATCGTCGGCGGTCTGGCGAGGCCGAACGATCCCCAGAAGTTCAACGTCAACGGGACGGTGGAGACCCGCGTCGGCCACCAGACCGACATCCTCACCGAGCGGGCAGCGGACTTCCTGAGCACTCACGCCGAGCAGCCGATGTTCCTGCACCTCGCGTACACGGCGCCGCACCAGAGCAAGACCCGCACCGGTTGGGTCCCGCCGCTGGCCGCGCCCCGGCACGAGCACGCGTTCGACGGGCTCACGCCGCCGACCAGCCCGGCCTACAACGAGGAAGACATCTCGGACAAGCCGGAACCGCTGCAGATGCCGCTGCTGGACGAGGCCGGCCTTGCCTACACGCAGGCGCTGGCCGAGCAGCGCGCCGAGGCGCTCCTGGCCGTCGACGAGGGCGTCCAGCAGCTCGTCGACGCGCTGCAGGCTGCCGGCGAGCTCGACAACACCTTCTTCGTATTCACCTCGGACAATGGCTACTTCTTGGGCGAGCACCGCCGGCGTCTGGGCAAGCACGAGCACTACGAGGAGTCGTCCGGAGTGCCGCTGGTCATCCGTGGTCCGGGGATCCCGGTCGGCTCGACCGACGCCGTGGTCGGCGGGCACGACCTGGCGCCGACGTTCCTCGGCGTCGCCGAGTCGTGGGGAGCGGTGCAGGATTTCGTCCTCGACGGGCGTGACCTGCTGCCGCTGGCCCAGGACCCCTCCCAGCCAGCGAACCGCGACCTGCTCATTCAGGCGGTCCGGCCGGCCAGTGGTGGGCTGGGCTACTTCGCGGTTCGCAGCGAGGACGGCTGGAAGTACGTCCGGTACGCCAACGGCTCGGCGGAGATGTACGACCTCAACACCGACCCGCACGAGCTGGACAACCTCGCCGGCAAGGAGGAGTTCGCCGCGGTGGAGCAAGACCTGGCGCAGCGGCTCACGGCGATCGAAGCCTGCTCCGGCGACGCCTGCCGCTGAGCCGTCCCGCTGGGCCAGCCGTTAGCCTCGCCTGCCGTGACCGAGCTCCCGGACGGCGGCACGGTACGGCCGATCACCCGGTGGGGCGACCCGGTGCTGCACCGAGCCCTCCTTCCCGTGGACGCGTTCGACGACGAGCTCGCGACGCTGGTCGCCGACCTGGTTGCGACCATGCGCGCCGCCGACGGCGTCGGGCTGGCGGCCAACCAGGTGGGCGTCGACCAGGCGTTGTTCGTCTTCGAGTGTCCCGACGCCGACCAGGTGGTCCACACCGGAGTCGTCTGCAACCCACGGCTCATGGCGGCGGACGACGGCGAGCGGCGGCTGGACGAGGGCGCCGAGGGCTGCCTGTCGTTGCCGGGAGCGTTCGTGTCCTGCGCCCGGTCCGACCGGGCCCGGGTCGAGGGCGTGGACGCCACCGGGCAGCCAGTCTCGTACGAGGGTGCGGGGTTGGTCGCCCGCTGCCTGCAGCACGAGACCGACCACGTCTTCGGCACCGTCTTCGGCGACCGGCTCAACCGGCGCTCGCGAAAGGACCTGCAGCGGCAGGCCGATGAGAACGCCGAGCACTTCCCGCCGGACTGGCCGGTGACACGCGCCAAGGAAGAGCCACAGGGTCAGGAGCCGGATCAGGGCCGCAGCGCGTAGCACGCGAGCGCCGCACGACCTGTTCCCCCCGCGAGGAACAACCCGTGCTCCGGCTCGAGCGTGCGCCGCAGGTCCACGTCGCGCAGGTCGCGGGTAGTTCACCAGCCTCGAGTCGTCGGCCGCCGTGACCGTCTCGACCGTGGGCTCGCTCACCCGGCGAGCCAGGCAGACGGCGGGTAGCGTCGGTTGGCGTGAGCCTCGACCGCCCCGTGACCCCCGACCCGTACCCCCTGCTGCCTGCGGTGCCGTCATTCGACCTGCGCAGCGACGACCTCGAGGAGGGACGGCCGCTCGGCGACGCGCACGTAGCGAACGCGGGCAACGCCTCCCCGCATCTGGCCTGGTCCGGAGCCCCGGACGGCACGCAGAGCTTCGTGGTGACCTGCTTCGACCCGGACGCCCCGACGCCGTCGGGGTTCTGGCACTGGATCGTGGTGGACCTGCCGGCAGACACGACCGAGCTGATCGCAGGCGCCGGCGCCGGCGACGACTCGCTGCCAGGTGACGCCTTCCATGTCCGCAACGACGGCGGCGAACGCGGGTTCATGGGGGCCGCCCCACCGGAGGGCGACCAGGTGCACCGGTACTACTTCGTCATTCACGCCGTGAGCGAGCCCAGCCTCGGCGTCGACGCCGACGCATCGCCCGCCGTCGTGTCTTTCAACCTCGCGTTCAAGACGCTCGGTCGGGCGATCCTGCACGGCACGTACCAGCACTGACCTCCCAGATCTGGCCGCTCCACCGTCCGGCACACTTCGGCGCATGACCGACGTGTTGGGCGAGCCGTTCGTCGCCGAGACGATCGAGCTGCCTGACGATGCCGAGGGTCCGGTAACCGCGACTCTGGTGCACCACCCGTCGCCGGACGTTCGGCGCCAGGCGGTGCTCTACGTCCACGGCTTTTGCGACTACTTCTTCCAGCGCGGGCTGGCCGAGTTCTTCGTCGGGTTGGGCTACGACTTCTACGCCCTCGACCTGCGCAAGTACGGCCGGTCGCTGCTCCCCCACCAGACGCCCAACTTCTGCACGGACGTCGCCGAGTACGACGCCGAGCTGGCCGAGGCGTGGAGCCGCATCACCGAGCGCGACGGACACACCGACGTGGTGGTCGTGGCGCACTCAACCGGCGGGCTGATCACCTCGCTGTGGCTGGACGAGCGACGCCGCGCGGGCTACCCGCCGCCCAAGGCGATGGTGCTGAACAGCCCGTGGCTCGACCTGCAGGGTTCGGTGTTCGTCCGCACCGTAGGCACCCAGGCGATCGACCGCATCGGTGCCCGTCGGCCGTACCAGATGATCCCGCACAAGGTCGCGGGTGTATACGCCGAGAGCATCCACGCCGAGCATCGAGGAGAGTGGGAGTTCGACGTGGCCTGGAAGCCGATCGAGAGCTTCCCGGTGCGAGCCGGCTGGCTGCGGGCGATCCGCCGCGCGCACCGGCGGCTGCACCGCGGCGTCGACTCTGGAGCCCCGGTGCTGGTGCTGGCCTCGCGGCGGACCGCGTTCACGACGGTGTGGACCGAGGACGTGTCAGCGGCCGACATCGTGCTCGACGTGGAGCAGATCGCACGCTGGTCGCACCGGCTGGGGCCCTACGTCACTGTCGCCCGCGTCGATGGCGCGCTGCACGATGTGTTCCTGTCGGCCGAGCCGGTGCGTACGGAGGCATACGGACTCACCGAGCGCTGGCTCGCCGCTCACTCCTGACCGGTCAGGAACCGCGGCGCATCGGCCGGTGCGGGATGCCGTCCTCAACGAACTCGTCGCCGTCGACGTCGAACCCGAGCCGCTCGTACCAGCCGACCAGGTAGACCTGCGCATCCAGGACGACCGTCGCCTCGGGCGCATGGTCGCGGCACGCAGCGAGCCCCTCTGCCATCAGCTCGGCCGCCACGCCGCGTCCCCGGTGCGAGGTGGACACGCACACCCGGCCGATCCGCCGCCGCCCGTCCGGCTCGGCGACCACCCGCAGGTAGGCGACCAACGCACCTCCGTCCCGTGCCCAGACGTGCACGGTGTCCGGCTCGGTGTCCCGGCCGTCCAGCTCCTCGTACGGGCACTGCTGCTCGACGACGAAGACGTCGAGCCGCAGTCGGACCAGGTCGTGCAACGTCGGCGCGTCCAGCTCCGCGAACCGAGCGCGCTGTAGCCGGACCACCGCCCCAGCATGGCCCACCGTTGGCACCGCGAGAATGCAACCGTGCTGGACTCGCTGAACACGGTCCCCGCGCAGGACCGGCCGGACCTGCTGTCCGCGCCGGTCGCGGCGGCGGTCGGGTCGCTGCCCTCGGCTGAGGTGTTCGAGATCGACCCCGACTTGGCGGACGCGGCCGCACTGTGCGCGGCGTACGGCCTGCCGCTCGAGGTGTCGGCCAACTGCGTGGTCGTGACCGGCCGACGCGGCCAGGACAGGCGGCACGCAGCAGGCGTCGTGCTCGCCACCACCCGCGCCGACGTGAACGGGCTCGTACGCCGCCGTCTCGACGCCCGCAAGGCGTCGTTCGCGTCGGTCGAGCTCGCGGTGGCTGCCACCGGGATGGAGTACGGCGGCATCACCCCCGTCGGGCTGCCGGCCGACTGGCTTCTGCTCGTCGACGCGGCGGTAGTGGCCACCCCGGTCGTGATCGTCGGCAGCGGGGTACGTCGGTCCAAGCTGGTCCTGCCAGGCGCGTCTCTCGCCGAGCTGCCCAACGCGGAGGTGGTCGACGGCCTGGGCATCGCGGGGTCCCCGCCCGAACATCCGCGCGTGGCGCAATAGTGGTCCCCTTTTCGCCGTGTCGCGGGCGGTTCTGCGCCACTCGCGGCGGCTCGGTGCGGGCCGTCAGCCGTTAAGGGTGAACTGGACCACCGCCGCCACACCGACGACGACGACGAAGCCGCGCAGCGCCCAGTCCGGCAGCCGGCGGCCAACGGTCGCCCCGAGCTGGCCGCCAATCGTGGCGCCGGCCGCGAGCACACCGGCCGCGAGCCAGTCCACCTCGGCGAGAACGGCGAACAGCAACGCGGCCACCGCGTTGACCACACCGGCCAGGACGTTCTTAGTGGCGTTGGTCCGCTGCAGCGTGTCGTCGAGCCCGAGGCCGAGGACCGCCATGAACAGCACCCCCTGAGCGGCGCCGAAGTAGCCGCCGTACACCGCCGTCCCAAGCACCGCGAGCCAGACCAGCCACGAACCGCGCTGACGGGGCGCGCTGCCCTCCCGTCGCGCGTTCACCCAGGCGGACAGCCGGGGCTGCGCGACGACCAGCAGGCAGCCGAGCAGGATCAGCGCCGGGACGACCGCCTCGAAGACCGCTGGGTCGAGGACCAGCAGCAGCACCCCGCCGGCCGCCCCCCCGATCACCGCGGCCACTCCGAGCCGGAGCAGCCGGGCGCGCTGACCGACCAGCTCTCGCCGGTAGCCGACCGCGCCTGAGATCGAGCCGGGGACCAGTCCGACGGTGTTGCTGACGTTGGCCACGACCGGGCTGTAGCCCAGGGCAAGCAGGGTCGGGAATGTCACCAGCGAGCCGGAGCCGACGACGGTGTTGATCGTCCCGGCCGCGGTGCCGGCGAGGAACACCGCGAGGCCCTCCAGCCAGGTCACGCGGAGGGGGCGCTGCCCTCATCGGTCGGTTCCGTGCCGCGGCGGGACGTCGGGCTGGCGGCCTGCTCGGCAGACGCGATCGCCGCCGCCACCTCGTCGTGTGCGTCCTGCACCGACGAGCGGTCCGCACCGGTCCCCCCGGCTGGATCCGGCTCCGCGTCCAGGTCCACCCGCGTCCGCGGCCCGGCCGTCTCGACCGGGATGCCGGATACCCGGCTCATCGTCGACCCGAGCCCCTTCAGGGCGTCACCGATCTCGCTGGGGACGACCCAGATCTTGTTGGCGTCCCCCTCGGCGATCTTTGGCAGCATCTGCAGGTACTGGTAGGCCAGCAGCGACTGGTCCGGCGCGCCGTCGTGGATCGCCTGGAACACGGTCTGGATGGCCTGGCCCTCACCCTGGGCCCGCAGGATCGAGGACTGCCGGTCGGCCTGAGCACGCAGGATCGCCGCCTCCCGCTCGCCCTCCGCCGACAGGATCGCCGCCTGCTTCTGCCCCTCGGCGGTGAGGATCGCCGACTGGCGTGAACCCTCCGCAGTGAGGATCATCGCCCGCTTGTCGCGGTCGGCGCGCATCTGCTTCTCCATCGAGTCCTTGATCGACGGCGGCGGGTCGATGCCCTTGAGCTCGACCCGGTTGACCCGGATCCCCCACTTGCCGGTCGCCTCGTCCAGCACCCCGCGTAGCGCC
>Ga0136619_10000309_pt1 | contig 18291 bp, 17 predicted proteins | sample AntDrymUQ3532106_2_FD_104807 | JGI IMG/M metagenome (GOLD analysis project Ga0136619, IMG submission 104807) | Polar desert sand microbial communities from Dry Valleys, Antarctica - metaG UQ353 (21.06) | ecosystem: Environmental > Terrestrial > Soil > Desert | place: Antarctica: Dry Valley...
ACTTAGAACTCGGTTCAGAATGAGGGCCCCGCCGGTCTGGTGCGATCGGTGGTGCGAGGCAAGGACGCAGGGAGCGCCCATATTCAGTGAATATGGGCGCGACTGAGGACGCCGCCTCGTGCCGCCGAGCGTGCCGGAACGGCGATGGCTCCTCATTTTGAATCGAGTTCTTAGTTGCTGACAGCAACTAAGTCGGCTCGGGGCGCTTTCGCTACGAGGAGATCTGGGCGAAAACGCGGAAGCTCGGCCGGCCGCGGGGGAGCTCCGAGAACTCCGGATTGCGGCAGCCCAGCTCGTCCCCGCGCGATTCGTAGCACGGAGCGACCTCGACCTTGCACATCGGCAGCGGCGCGCGCACGGCCTTGACCGCGCCGAAGCCGCCGCTGCGGGCCTCGGCGGCTCGGAGCAGGTCGAGGTCGATCTCGACGGCGTACACCTTCTGCATGCAGCCGACGTAGGTGTGGCCCCAGGCCTCGTAGGCATAGACGAACGGGCACGCCCGCTCGAGACAGGCGCCCGGGTAGACGACCTTGTCGCAGTGGACCTCGCAACGGCTGCACTCGACTTCGTCCTGCGGCCGCAGCGGAAGCTCGGGCGGTGCCATCGAAGGCTCGGTCACACCCAGATTGTGGTTCTCGCCGTCGCGCGCCGCAAGACTTGACATTTGCCTCGTTTTCAGGCAGTGCGGCCCGAGCGACTTCTCCGCCGACGCTCTGCGTCAGAGATTCCTCCGCCAGAGCAGGAACGCGAGTGGGAGGAAGGCCGTCAGGGTCACATAGGGCATCAGCGCGAGGCGCTCTCCTCCGAGCTCGCGCGGCCGTGTCCGGCCGGAGCCCAGGAAGCTTTCCGCCGTGTTCCGCGCGTCGCCGAGCTCGTCCTCCTCGAAAACACGGCCGCCGACGAGCGAGCTGGCGTGCTCGAGTCGGGCGAAGAGGGCCGGGCTCGGCGAGTATCCCGGCTCGGCTACCCCTGTCGAGTAGATCCGCTCACTCGCATCCCAGAAGCGCACGAAGATCACTTGGATCCGCGGGCGCCGCTGGAACGCTCTGGCGAGTCCCATCGTCGCCTCGGTGGTCTCCCCATCCGTCAGCACGACCACCAGACGCTTCTCCGCCGCCGGCGAGAAGAAATTCGCTCGCGATATGGCTGCCAGCGCGTTGAGCGAGGTCGTGAGCTCCGGAACGACGAACTCGGAGAGCGGCGGCACCGCTGCGCCTTCGAGCGCGAGCGAGTCGGCAAGCGTGGCGGCGATGACCCGTGCGTCGGTCGTCGGAAGGACGTACGGAAGCACGGTCTCGTTGAACGACGCAAGACCGAATGGGATCTCGGGTAACTCTCGCTGGAGCACGCTGACGGCTTGGCGCGCTCGCTCCAGGCGCGTGGCGGCTCCTGGGCCGGACGACGCGAACATCGAGCGCGAGATGTCGAGCACGAAGAATGCCTCCGCATCCGTCCGCTCCTGCCTCGTGCGTGAGCCCTCCAGGACCGGCTGCGCGGCCGCCAGTCCGAGCAGTGCCGGCACAAGCGCAAGCGAGATGGCGACCGACGCGCGGGAGAGGCGTGATGGCGGAAAGAGGCTAAGGACGAGGCGAATCTGGCTCGCCCGGCGTTCGCGTCCGGCGAAAGCGGCGAGGGGAGCGAGTACCGCGAGCGCCAACAACCCCGCGAGCGGCGTCAGGAACGACGCGTCGGGCACTCAGTATCCCGAGCCCACAGCGCCGCCGGGGCTCGACCGCTGTCCCCCGGCGGCCTCCCCGCTCGGCGAGTTCGGCGGCAGACCCGCGTAGTTGAAGTCGCGAAGGACGGCCTCGAGATTCCACTTCGCATCGGCGTTCTCGGGATCGACGCGGACTGCGCTCTGAAAGGTCCCGATCGCGGCCCGCAGCACCTGCGAGCGCTCCTCGGGGTCGTCGAGCGAGCGGGCGAGAGGAATGAGGCCGAGGAAGTTCAGCAGCTGTGAGCGTCGACGGGAGTCGGGCTCGGCCCTGCTTCTTCGCGTGAGCTCGAGCGCCGCTTGGCCACGAGCGGCCTCGACCTGTGGTCCGGTGTCGCTCACCCTGCCGGGCTGCGCCAAGACGAAGAGCGCGACGGTCCGCCGATACGAGAGGTCGTCCTCGAGCCCGAGCGCCTGCACGGTGGAGGAACCGGGCAGCAACCCGAGGTCGTTCCAGAGGCTGCGTTGGCGGGTCGGCGCGCTCTGGAAGCGGAAGTCGTCGTCCGAGAGGTCTCTCGACACCGCCAGGATGTCCACCGCAAGCACGATGAGAACGACCGCAATCACCGCTCCAAGCGCGGCAAACGCGCGCTCGAGGTACCTCACGACCGCACCTCGAGTCGCGAGAGGTAGCGCTCGTTCGCCGTCAGGAAGGCGACGACGAGCGCGCTGGCAGCGAGGAAAGCCCACGGCAGCGGCCCGCCGAACCGGTTCTCGGTAGCCGTCGCAACCGGTGCGCTGGGATTCTCGTCCGCCAGAAATGCCGCACGCCCGACGACCTGCTCGAAGTAGGCCCGGTGCTGGGGGAGTGCGCCGATCGGGATGATCCGGAGCTGGATGCCCTCTCGCCGGATCGCCGCGATCGCCTCGGTCACGCTCTCCGAGTCGGCCTCGACGTCGAGGTCACTCGCAAGCACGATCGACCCACGCGACACCCCGTCGCGCAGAAGCGCCCTGCGAGCGACATCGAGCCCGGAGCCGATACTGGTCCCGCCGCGGAACTCGGCAGCGTCCCACGGGCTCCTCGGATAGACCTCCCCGCCCTCACGTAGCGGCGTGAAGAAGCGTGCGAACGGCTCCAGCTCACGTGCGGGCGATCCGGGCGGGAACAGCTCGTAGGCGCCTCCCGAGAAGATGACGAAACCGGCGTGCTCTTCTTCCCGCGCGATCCGGCGGAGGGCGGCGGCGACGCGAGGGTAGTCGCCGATGCTCGCCGATTGATCCAGCACCAACACCGCCGTCGTGTCGGACGGAACGAGCGGAGCCTGACGGACGTCGGCTCCGCGAGCGAGGGTGAAGGCGTGCGCCAGCAACGCGACCAGAGCAAGCCCGAGGAAGGCACGCAGGAGTACGGTGCGACGAAACGGCCCGCGAAGAGGGCGCCGCTCACCGGTCGGGATCCCGTCACGCGCGAGCCGAAGGTGGTCCATCGCTCTCTCTCACTCGCCCGACAAGTGCCGAAGCCGCCTCGGAGGAAGGCGTTGTTCGCGACCAGGCGAGGACGCCCGCCTCGGCGCCGAGCTTCGCCTCGCCCGCCTGCTCGAGCTCCGCCGCCAGCAACTCCAGAGCCTTGCGCCGATCGTCGCCGTCGGGACTCTCGCACGCCCACTCCACGAGCAGAAGCACCCGCTCGAGCGGCGTCCGCTCGGGCTCGGCCTCCTCGAGAGAGGGCGGGCGGCGCCGGCGCCACCAGCGACGGCCAAGCCTCATCGGTAGCACGAGGAACGCAAGGGCGGCGAGAACGAGCCCTCCCGCAAGCAACACAGGAGTCACTCTGTACGACGCCGCCGGCAGCGCCGTAGGCGTCGCCCGGAAAGGGAACTCGGACTCGACGTTGGCCACACTCAGACGCGAGACCGATGTCAGCGGCGGCCAGGAGACACTCCGCAGAACCGGCGGAAGGTCGCCGGAGGGATCGTCGTAGAGAATCCGCGCCGGCGCCAGACGGAACGTGCGCCGTTCTCCTCTCGCGCCCCCCGGCCCCACCGCGCTCTGCACTTCTTCGGGGACGCACGTGACCGCCATGCAGCGAATCGCGAACTCGTAGCGAAGCCGCGTGTAGTGACGGAAGTCCCTGCGCACGACCGCCGCCGCTGCCACCTGCTCGTAGGGACCGAAGCTCGCCTTCAGGTCGACGCGCTCGGGATCGAGCAACGTGCGGTCGACGACGATCTCGAGCCGAGCCGTCACCGGGTCGGCGAACAGGTGCGTGGTCGGAGTGATCGAGCGCCCCGTCGCGATCGCCCGGCCGTCGGGAAGAACGAGCTCGTCATCCGCGCCGACGCTGCAGCCGAGAGCGAGCGATGCGATCGCCACTACCGCCAGGACTCTCGAGACCATGCGTCGCAACCTCACCGGCGGCCCCGCGAGAGCAGCCGCTGGTCGGCCCAGGTAAGAAAGGCATGGACGACATCGCGCCAGGCGTGGGAAGAGACGAGCACCGGATCCACGTCGAGCGAGCGGAGCGTCCGCACGAGCTCCCGCAGGCGCTGCCCGTTCGCTTCCCGTCGGCTCGTGACCTCGCGGGTTGTGAGGCCGGCGAAGCCTAGGCGATCGGTGGCGGCGTCCACGAAGGGCACGACCGTTCCGCTCACGTCCGGGAAGCTCTGCTCCCAGAGCGGGTCCTGGATCACGACCGGGACGATCTCGAAGCGGCGCTCGAGCGCCCACAGCCAGTCGTCCCGGGCCGGTTGCTCGAGGAAGTCGGAGAGAACGAAGACGAACGTGCCGGAGGGCAGGTCGCGGCGCTGCTCGACGAGGTGGCGGAGGCCGCGAGTGAGCGTGTCCTCCGGTGCGCCGAAGGAGCGCTCCAGCTCGAGCCGCCCGAGCTCGCGCTCGCTTCTCGGAGGACGCCAGAAGATGCCCCCCTCCGCTTCGTCGAGGTACCCGAGCAGGCCGCGCGCGGCGACGGCGCTGTCGCCGATCAGCTGCACGGCGTGCCGGATCGCCTCCGGCTTTCGCAACCATGGCCAACGCTCGGGGAAGAGCGCCATCGACGGGCGCCGGTCGCAGAGAACGACGACGCGTGGCGCCTCCTCGGCGAAGTGCTCGCGAACGACGAACTCGTCGCTCCCGCGGGCGACCGAGAGCCGCGCCGACGCCTTCCAGTCGATCCGGTCGATGTCGTCACCGGGCTCGTACGGTCGCGAACCCGCGACGTCCGAGCCGACTCCCCGGCGGGCGCTGTGCAAGCCTCCGAAGGGAAGCCCGAGCACCCGCCGGCGCGGGATCAGGGGAAAGGTGACACCGCTCACCTAGGAGACGGCGACAGCCTCGACCTCGAACTCGACCCCGGGCCGCGGAGCGAGCTCGAGACACTGCTCACGGAACCGAACCGCGGCCTCCTCCCAGCCCACCTCGCGCGCGGTGGCGACGAAGCTCGGCGTGAACACGATCCGATGCATGACAACCGGCAAGAGGAGATGCTCGAGATCGCCCGGAAGCACGAAGTCGCGCCCCGACAGGAGTGCCCACGCCCGCGCGGCCCGCTCCAACGCGAGGCTTCCCCGGACGGAGGCGCCGATCGCGACCCCCTCGGCTTCCCGCGTCGCCCGCACGAGCTGGATCGCCCAGCGCCTGAGCAGAGGATCGACGTAGACCCTCTTGACCGCCGCGCGAACCTCGTCGACGTCCTTCAAGCTCACAACCGGTCCGAGCAGTCGCAGCGGATGGACATCGATCTGCTCCTCGACGATCCGCAACTCGCCGTCCTCGTCCGGATAGCCGAGCGCCGTCCGCAGGAAGAAGCGATCGAGCTGCGCCTCGGGGAGCGGGAAGGTTCCCTCCTGCTCGATCGGGTTCTCGGTCGCGAGCACGAGAAAAGGCTCGGGAAGCTGCCTCGTGACCCCGTCGATCGTGACCTGCTGCTCCGCCATCCCCTCGAGCAGCGCCGACTGCGTCTTCGGCATCGCCCGGTTGATCTCGTCGACGAGGACGACGTTCGCGAAGATCGGCCCCGGGCGAAACTCGAAGTCGCGCTCGCGCTGGTTGAAGATCGAGAGCCCGGTGACGTCCGTCGGCTGCAGGTCGGGTGTGCACTGGACGCGAGCGAAGGAGGCGTCCTCGACGCTTCCGGCGATCGCACGGGCGAGCACGGTCTTGGCGGTGCCGGGGACGTCCTCGAGCAGGACGTGGCCGCCGCAGACGAGTGCCGAGAGGACGAGCCTGATCTCGTCCGTCTTGCCGTGGACGACGGTCTCGACGTTGCCCGACAGCCGGGTCGCGAGCTCGATCGCGCGACTCGCTCCCTCTTCGCCGCTCATGTGGTGAGCGTGTTGCTCGTGCCGTCGAGGTAGCACGGGCCCGCTTGCGAGCGCGGTAAGAACGCCCGCACACGTGTCCCCTTCGGAAGCGAGACGGTGAAGGTCGCCAATGCGGTGCCGCCCTCGCTCTCCGTCAGTACGACCGTCTTGACAGCCCGCCACGTGCCGAGGCGAGGATCGAAGCGCTGGATGAAGACGCGCTTGCGCCAGGCCGATCGCGTCCACGCCCGGACCTGGATCCGCCCCGCCGATCGCTTCACGAGATAGACGCCAGCACGCTTTCGCACCAGGACCTCGGCGCTCGTCTCGTCGTTCCAGACGGCGCGAAGGGTGGTCGTAATCTGCTGCTGCCAGTACCACGTTGACCATCCACCGCCTTCCTCGGTTACTGCCCCACCGACCACGCGGAAGAAGTCGAGCCCGCAATCCTTGGCCTGGATCTTCACGTCCTCGCCCGCCCGGCCACTACTCACCGATCCGGACACCGTGGGGCCACGGCTCGAGACGATCGTTGGCTGAACCCGAATGGTCACGCGATCGGCGGCTACGGCCAGTCGACCCAGCTGGCTGTCTGCAGCAGCAAGCGCCTGTGAGGACGGCTCGCGCTCGCCGAAGTAGATACGAGCGTCGACGTTGTAGCCACGGATGCCAGCGAGCAGGCGGTATCGAGAGAGGCGACGCAGAGGTGAGGCTTCGTTCGTGGCCGCAAGGCGCTCCGCATGCTGGAGCCGAAGCGGCGATCGGCGAGCCGGATAGTCGTCGTCCTCGTTCGGATCCCCACGCGGACTGAACGTCGCGAAGATCAGCACCCCGCGAGCAGGGAGCGATCTGAGCGTCGCCAGCGGCGGCGTGCCCCCGAGCCCGTCCCTCAGGTCGATCGGAACGTTTGCGGCGATCGCTCTCGCCTTGCCCGCCTCGTCGAGCGTCCCCGACTGCATGACATTCCAGTTCTTTTCGGGAAGAAACCCGAACCCGACGAAGGTCACACCGGCGCTCCCGCTGGGGGTGAGCGAGCTGCCGAGGCCAAAGCCGAGCGCGCTGCCGACGAGGAGCATCAGCGAGCCGATCGCCAAGCTCCAGCGGAGCTTCGGCCACCGGGCAGTAACCGCGCGATCGCCCTGAGCCGTTGCTTCGGTCGCGTCACGACGAGCGAGGTCGATTCGCTGCCGAAGGAGCTCGCGGGACCGACGCACTCCCTCCTCGTCGGGATCCACCAGCTCACGACCGAGGTTCTTTAGAAGATCGAGCTCATCAGCCATTCTTCCCTCCTGCGTGTCGGAGCTGCACGACGTTCTCGTCGTCAGGATTGAGGGCCCGGCGCAGCTTTCGCCGGGCTCGGTTCAAGCGGGAGCGAACGGTCCCAACCGGGATCCCGAGGACGCCCGCGATCTCCGTGTACTTCAGCTCCCCCCAGACGTAGAGGAGGAGCGCCTCCCGGTCGTACTCGTCGAGCTGCTCGAGTGCCGCCACGAGCTGCTCGGACGAGGCGGCGTCGAGCTCCTCGGCCGTCTCTCCGCCACTCGACGCCGCCCGACTTCCAGCTGCTGCCAACGCCCTGAACTGGCGCCCTTCGCTTCGGTGGTGATGGGCGAGCAGATTGACGGCGATCCCGAGCAGCCACGGAAGCGCGCGCTCCGCTGTCGGGTCGTACGACGATCGGCGCTCGAAGGCGCGGATGAACGTCTCGGCTGCCAGGTCGTCGGCGATCACCCGCCCAACGCGGCGGCTCAGGTAGCCGTAGACGGAGCGGTAGTGGCGGTCGAAGATGATCGTGAAGACGTCGGGCTCCGCCACGGATCGTGCGAAGACCGTGCCATCGTCCGACTGCCGCTCCTCCATCACCTGGTATTTCCCGATCTTCGCGAGTTGGTTCACGCCAAGACCGGCGGTCGAGCTCCCGGTTCACGGTGCGGCTCGACCGGGGCGCGTGGATAGGGTACGCGGCCGTGGTTCGCCGGACCCTCTTCACCTCGGTGGCGCTCGCGCCGCTCGTCATCCTCCTGCACTACGCGCTCGACCTCGACGAGACGGTCGAGTTCGTCCTTTCCGCCGCGGCGTTGATCCCGCTCGCGTGGCTGATCGGCGAGGCGACCGAGCACGCGGCGGAGCACACCGGGCCCGGGATCGGCGGCTTCCTCAACGCGACCTTCGGGAACGCGCCGGAGCTGATCATCGCGCTCCTCGCCGTCAACGCGATGAACTTCGAGGTCGTCCGCGGCTCACTCACCGGCTCGGTGGTCGGAAACCTGCTGCTGGTGTTGGGTTTCTCGCTCCTCTTCGGCGGCCGCGGCGAAATCGACCGGCAGTCGAGCTTCCTGGCGTTGGGGATGGTTGGAGTGGCGACCCTGCTCCTGCTGATCCCGTCGATCCCCGGCTGGGACGGCGATCCGGAGCGCTCTTCTCTCGCCGACCTCTCCGTCCCGGTCTCGGTCGCGCTGCTCGTCGCGTACCTGGCCCTGACCTGGTACTCCCTGCGGCGGCACGCCGCCCTCCACATCGCCAGCGACGAGGAGATCGCGGGCTGGTCACTCCGTCTGGCGCTCGTTGTGCTCGCGGTTGCGACGGTGGTCACGGCGCTCGTCGCAGAGATCCTCGTTGCTTCGATCGACAAGTTCGCGACCGATTCGGGGCTCAGCGAGTTCTTTCTCGCCGCTGTCGTGATCGCGATCGTCGGCAACGCGGCCGAGCACGGCGGCGCCGTCGTCGTGGCAGCGCGCGGGAAGATCAAGCTGGCCGTGGAGATCGCTCTCGCGTCGAGTGCGCAAGTCGCGGTGTTCCTCATCCCAGCGGTCGCGCTTCTCGCTCTGCTGATCGAGCCGTTGTCGCTCGCACTCCGCGAGGTCGAGATCATCGCCCTGGCGGTCTCGGTCCTCGTCACCTCTGTGCTCCTCGCCGACGGCCGCACGAGCCGACTGAAAGGCGTGCTGCTGATCGCGGTCTACCTTGGGATCGCGACCGCCTTCTTCCTCTCTGGCGACCGCTCCTGACCGCCGATCCGCTCGAGGTACGGCGGACGGAAGTTGCCGGCATTCCGGTCTTCCTTGCCGAGGCTCCGCCGCCGTTCGTCGCCTCCATCTTGTTCCGAGTCGGTAGAGCGGACGAGCACGCGACGACGAGCGGCCTCACCCATCTCGTCGAGCATCTGGCCATGCCCGCGCGAAGCCGGCGGCGCATCGACTTCAACGGCTCAGTGGACAATATTCTCACCTCGTTCTGGGCTAGCGGTAGTCGGGACGAAGCCCAGGCGTTCCCTCGAAACGACCGTTCGCGCCTTGTCTGCGCTACCGCTCGGGCGGGTGGAGACCGAGCGCCGGAGCTCGCGAGCGAGGTCGAGGACCGGCTGCCACGCTAGAAGGTCGACGCCGCTCGCGTGAGCGGGTAGGTCGCGAAGTAGAGCTTCTCGATCGAGCCGCTCTCATCGCGGATAACGCGAAGAAGCTCGCCCCGCTCGCGGCCCTCGACGGCCCGCCAATAGTCGACGTCGAGCCGCTCGAAGTACGAGGTGTCGCGACCGGGGGCGCCGTCGACGAGCCGTGCCTGGAGCCGGCCTCCGCGCAACGAGAAGACGAGCTCGTGGCCCTCGGACCACCAGCGGCCGAGTAGCTCGGCCAGCTCCGGCGACGGCTCCTCGCCGGGCTGCCACGCGTCGGAACCCTGAGGGCGCGCGGCGATTGCCGCCTTCGCGAGCTCGAGCGCGAGTGCCTCCGGTTTGCCGCCTGCGCTCGTATTCGTGAGCACGGCTGCGCCAATGCCGGTCTTCCGGTTGACCACGAGCCCGGCGAGGTGACCGGGCATCGCGCCGCCGTGGCCGACGAAAACGTGCTCCCCGGAGCGGTACAGCTCGAGCCCCGTGCCCCACGCGAGCGACCAGCCGTCGTGGTCGACCATCGTGCGCACATGCGACATCTCCTCGAGCGTCGAGGCGGCGAGGACGCGGTCGTCTCCTTCGGCGAGGAACGAGCCCCAGCGCGCGAGATCGCGCACTGTCGACCAGAGCTTGCCGAGCGCTCCTGAGCCACCTAGATCCGGCTCGCGCTCGAGCCGGACGGCGTCGGAATACGGCTCGACGAAGTATCCGCGCGCGGCAGGCTCTTCGGCCTCGGGGGTCGTCCGGCCGAGCCCGAGCGGATCGAGTACCCGCTCGCGCAGCGCCTCCTCCCAGATCTTCCCGGTCTTGCGCGCGACGACCTCGCCCAGTAACGCGTAGGCGAGGTTCGAGTAGTGCCACCAGGACCCGGGCGAGACCACTTGCTCCGCCTCTGCGGTGCGGGCGACCAGCTCCTCCCGGGTGGGCGCCCGCAGGGTCTCCCAGATCTCGCCCGGCGGCTCACGCTGGAGGCCCGATCCGTGCGCGAGCATGCGGCCGAGCGTGGGCGCGTGGACGCTCTCGGGAACGACCTCCGTGAGCGGGTCGTCGAGGGAGAGCTCGCCTGCGTCCCGAAGCTGCATCACGCAGACGGCGGTGAACGTCTTCGTGATCGAGCCGATGCGGTATTGCGTGTCGGGTGAGGCGGCCTGGCCCCTCTCGACATCGGCGAGGCCTGTGGCCTCCTGCCACAGGATTTCGCCGCGTCGAAAGACCGACGCCGCGATGGAGGGCAGCCTCTGCTCCGACTGCGCCGCACGCAGCCTCCGGCCCAGATCCTCGTGCAGCGCCTCAGGCGTTGACACTCGACCCGAGCGCAAGGGGGATCAGCTCGATGGCGCGATCGATGTCATCGTCGTCGATGTCGAGATGCGTGACCGCGCGCAGCACACCGGGGTGGATCGTGGCCGAGAGGCCGACGCCGTGCTCGGCCAGCAGCGCACACGCCTCGCCGCTACCGAGCGGGCTCACGTCGACCTGAACGAAGTTGGTCTCGACCCAGTCGGCGTCGACCTGGAGTCCGGTCTCGGCGAGACCGAGCGCAAGGCGCTTCGCTCGGGCATGATCGTCCGCGAGCCGGTCGATGTTGTGGTCGAAGGCGTAGATGCCCGCCGCCGCCACGATGCCGGCCTGGCGGAACGCGCCCCCGAAGAGGTGCTTGAATCGCCGCGCGCGAGCCATCAACTCTCCAGAGCCGGCCAGGAGCGCGCCGAGTGGACACCCGAGGCCCTTCGAAAGACAGATCGTGACGGTGTCGAAGCGGCGCCCGATCGCAGCCGGCTCCGCTCCGCTCGCGATGGCCGCGTTCATGAGCCGCGCGCCGTCCAGGTGGAAGCGCAGCTCGAGCTCGTCACACACCTCACGCAGCAGGTCGACCTCCTCGAGCGGCCAGACGCGCCCGCCCGACGCGTTGTGCGAGTTCTCGACCCAGACGACTCTCGTGCGCGGCGAGTGGATCGCCGGCCTGCGGTAGGCGGCTCGTACCTGCTCCGGCGTAAAGCGACCCGCGACACCGGGAAGGCCGCGCGTGACGACGCCGGAGTGGACGGCCGGGCCACCGAGCTCGGAGACGAAGACGTGACAGTTCTCCTCGCCCAGCAGCTCGTCGCCAGGCTCGGTGTGGAGGCGGAGGGCGATCTGATTCGCCATCGTGGCGGTCGGCAGGAAGACGGCCTCCTCCTGGCCGAGCAACACGGCTGCCCGCGCCTCGAGCTCGTTGACAGTCGGATCCTCGCGCTTCTGCTCGTCGCCGACGACGGCAGCGGCGATCGCCGCGCGCATCCCGGCCGACGGCCGCGTCGCAGTGTCGGAGCGGAGGTCGATCACGGCACGGAGTGTAGGACGGCCTTCTGTAGCCGATGTGCTACACTGGAGTGAATGGCCGATGTCTCCGTGCGGGAGCTTCGAAATAGGACAGCCGAGGTCTTGCGTCGCGTCGAAGCGGGGGAGCGTGTTCGCGTGACTGTCGACCGGAGGCCGGTTGCTGAGTTGATCCCGCTCCCTCGGCGCGCCCCCTGGCTCCCTAGAGCGCGAGTCCTCGACACGCTCGTTCAGGCCGACGCGGGTCTGCGCCACGAGCTCGCACGAGCCCTTCCGGACACGATCGACGAGCTGTGAGAGCTGTTCTCGACACCTCCGTCTTCGTCGCGGACGAGCAAGGACGGCAGCTCGACACGAGCGGGATCCCTGAGGAGGCTGCCGTCTCGGTTGTGACACTCGCGGAGCTCGAGCTCGGCGTCCACCTCGCCGCGTCGGGGCCTATCCGCGCGGCACGACTTGCGACGCTGCGCGCCGTTCAGACGAGCTACGAGAGCCTTCGGATCGACGACGCGGTCGCATCGTCCTTCGCCCAGATCGTTGCCAACGCCCGCGCCGAAGGGCGCCGACCGAAGGTACAGGACGCCTGGATCGCCGCTACCGCTCACGCTCACGCCGCTGCCGTGGTCACACAGGATGACGACTTCGACACTTTCGTCGAGATCGACGTCATCCGCATGTAGCCCACGGCTACCGTGGATCTATGGATCTCGCGCTACTCCACGAGTCGCTGACGGACCGCAGCGAGCCGGCCTTCCGCTTTCGACAGATATGGGAGTGGACGGCACGAGGCGTCTCGGGCTACGACGAGATGACCAACGTGCCTCGGACGCTCCGCGAGGCGCTCGCCGCTGAAGTGCCTTTTTCGTCCCTAGCGCTCGAAGACGAGGCGCACTCGAGCGACGGGACCGTGAAGGCACTCTTCCGCACCGCCGACGGACACCCGGTGGAAGCTGTGCTGATGCGGTATCGGGACGGGCGCCGCTCCGTCTGCGTCTCGTCGCAGTCCGGCTGCCCGCTCACATGCAGCTTCTGCGCGACCGGAACGATGCGCTTCGGCCGCAATCTGACGGCATCGGAGATCCTCGATCAGGTGCTCCACTTCCGCCGGATCGAGCCGGTGAACCACCTCGTCTACATGGGGATGGGCGAGCCGTTCCTGAACTACGACGAGGTGCTGGCGTCCGCGCGGCGGCTTCCCGACGTGGGGATCACACACCGCCGCACCACGATCTCGACCGTCGGTTGGCTGCCCGGCCTCACGCGCTTCGTCGACGAGGTGGAAGCGCCGATCCGGCTCGCGCTTTCGATCCATGCGGCCGACCCACGCCTGCGCTCGCAGATCATGCCGGTGAACGACCGCTTCCCCCTCCCCGAGGTGTTGGCGGAGTGCCGGCGCTCCTTCGAGCTGCGCCACCGCAGGGTCTTCGTCGAGTACGTGCTGCTGGCGGGCGTGAACGACTCGCCGGCGCGCGCGAAGGAGCTGGCGGCGTTGCTCGACCCGCAGGTGTTCAAGGTAAACCTGATCCCGTACAACCCCACAGGCAGGTACGAAGGGTCGTCGCGCGACGCGATCGCGGCCTTCAAGGCGGTGCTCGAGCGGGCGCGGATCCCAGCGACGCTGAGGCTGACGCGCGGACGCGACATCGCCGCCGCCTGCGGCCAGCTCGCCGCGACGCGCTAGACGCCAAGCCGACGATCGATGCTGCTGTCGAGCTCGAGCTGAGCACTCGCCTTCTGCCGCGAGCGTCCGTACTCGAGCCGGACGGCGAGACGAACGAGCGCCGAGCGCGACAGTCCCGTCCTGACGTGCATGGGGGCGCTGAAGAAGCTCGGCCGTTAGACCCTGGCGGGGGCGACGCGCAGCACCCGGGCCGCCCACGAGGGCAGCCACCAGTTCCAGCGGCCCATCAGCCGCATGATCGACGGGACGAGCAACGCCCTGATCACCGTGGCGTCGAAGATGACCCCCGCCGCCAGTCCGATCCCGAAGTGCTTGATATCGGTCCCCGGGCTCGTCGAAAGCACGAAGAAGGCGAACATCAGTACGAGCGCTGCGCTCGTCACCAGCTTGCCGGTCCGCGCCAGCCCGAGCGTGATCGCCTGCTTCGTGTCGCCTGTCTCGTCGTAGGCCTCGCGCATGCGGGTGAGCATGAAGACCTCGTAGTCCATCGAGAGCCCGTACAGGAACGCGAAGATCATCAGCGGGATCCAGGAGATGATCGAGTCGGTGGCCGGCACGTTCCAGATCTCCTCCGCCCCGTGGCCCTTCTGGAAGATGAAGACGATGATCCCGTAGGCGGCGCCGAGCGAGACGAGGTTCAGGATCACGGCCTTGAGCGGCAGCAGCACCGACTTGAACGCACGCATCAGCAGCACGTACGTGAGCAGGACGACGAACAGGAGCACGTACAGGAAGTTGCCGTACACGGCGTCGATGAACTCCCGCTCCGACGTCGGGAGTCCGGCGAGCGTCAACTGCGTCCCGCCCAGGTCGCCCTCGAGTTTGGGCAAGACGTCGTCCTTCAAGCGAGTGACCGTCGGCCGTACGTCCCGATTCGAGCCGTCGGTGGTCGCGAACGCCTCGACGAGCGCGAGACCGTCCGCCCGGGCCGGCGGCGGCGCTGCAGCGCCGGCGATCCCCTCGGTCTCGTCGAGCCGGGACGCCACCTGCTCGAGCGTTCGGGCGCTCGCATTGCCCTCGACCACGATTTGGAAGGGCTTGTGCGCGCCTTCCGTGATCCCGCCATCGCGCAGCACCTGAGCCCCCTGGTGCGCGGGCCCACCGCCGGGCAAGTCCTTGGCCTGGGCGTCGGCCGGGTTCAGCTGGACGCCGTAGAAGAGGAGCGCCGCGACAATTGCGAGGCCGGCGGCCGCGACGGGAAGCGGCCGCCGCACGACGAGGTGCGCCCACCGGTTCCAGAAGCCCTTCTCGGGATCGTCGCTGCCCTCGACGAGGCGCTTGGGTAGCACGCGCACGCTGTTGATGCGCGGCCCCAGCGTGTAGAGCAACGCCGGCAGGAGCGTGATCGCCGCCAGCACGGAGACGGCCGGGATCAGCATCCCGCCGATCCCGATCGAGCGGATGAACGGCACCGGCAGGATGATCATGCTGAGCAGCCCGACTGCGACCGTCGAGCCTGAAACGATCACCGAGCGGCCGGCATGCCGCATCGTCTGGACGATCGCCCGGTCGCGGTCGGCGCCGTGCCGGAGCTCCTCACGGAAGCGGAAGATCATCAGCAACGCGTAGTCGATCGCCACTCCGAGCCCGACCAGCGCCACGAGAAACTGGACGACGATCGAGACGTCGGTGATGTACGTCAGCAGCCAGATCAGCGAGAAGGTGTTGAAGATTGATGCGATCGCGATCAGCAGCGGCATCGCGATCGCCGGCAGCGTGCCGAACGTGAAGAGGAGGATCACGAGCGCGCCGAGGCCGCCGATCGTGGCCTCGACGAGCACGCTCACGGGCTCGGTGCCCTCCGCCGTTTCGCTTGACTCGGCGTAGAGCGCGTCGATGCCGGTGACGTAGCCGTCGACTCCCTCCGGCAGGGCGGCGGCGAGCGCCTGCTTCGTCGGCTCGAGATCGGGAGGCTCGATCGAGATCTGCCCCGCGGCGTAGACGTTCGCGAACGTGACCTTGCGGTCGTCCGAGATGTAGACGTCGTCACCCGTGTTGAAGAACGAGCTGACCCGGGAGCCCGGATTCGCGGCAGCCGTCTTCTCGATCGCCTCCTCGACGCCCGGCACCTTCGTCACGTCCCCGTCGGCGCGGAGAGCGATCACGTACGGGAAGAGCTCCCCGTTGCCGAGCTTGGCTAGGGCACGCTGGTCGGCTTCGTAGCCGGAGGCACCCGGGATCGAGAAGTCTTCGAGCCAGCGGTCGGCGACCTGGCCGGCCGAGAAGGCCCCGAAGGCGGTCAGTGCAATCCAGACGCCGATAACGATCCGGCGGTGGTGAACGACGTAGTCGGCGAGGCGCTCCATGCGGCAACGTTACCGTTGGCGTCGGTTACTGGGTGGTGAACGATCTTCGCGGCCGGCCTCCTCGAGAAGGTTGAACGTGCGGCGCATCCACCCGCGCGCCCTGAAGCGCTCCTCGACCGCGTCCTCGAGCAGCCTCGCCCGCCCGAGCAGGACCTGCTTCAGCTCCTCACGCTCGTCCTCGCCGAGCGTCTCGGAGTAGCGGCGAACGGCCTCGGCGAAGGCCTCGCCGCCGTGAGCCTCCGCGAGCTCGTCGACCGTGCGCTCGAGCTCGCTTCGGCTCATGCGCCTTTCTGCACCTCGAGCTGCCGGGCTTCTCCCGCCTCGCCGGAGAGATCGGGATGCTCCTCGAAGCCGTACTTGACGATCGCCCGCTTGGCCGCCTTGACCTCATCGAGCCGACGGACCGGCCGCGAGACGGGGGCCTCGCGCAGCAGCTCCGGATTCTCGGCCGCCTCCCGCGCGATCGCGATCATCGCGTCGGCGAAGGCGTCGAGACGCTCCTTCGGCTCCGTCTCGGTCGGCTCGATCATCAGCGCCTCGGGCACGACGAGCGGGAAGTAGATCGTGGGCGGATGGAAGCCGTAGTCCATCAGCCGCTTCGCGACATCCAACGCCGTGACTCCGTGCTCGCGCTTTAGTTTCCGCGCGGAGAGGACGAACTCGTGCATGCAGAGCCGGTCGTAGGGCAGCTCGTAGGTGTCGCGCAGCCGCGCGAGCAGGTAGTTCGCGTTCAGTACCGCCACCTCCGACATCTCCCGCAGCGCCGGGCCATACATGCGGATGTAGGCGTACGAGCGGACGAAGACGCCGAACGGGCCGGTGAAACCGCGCACCTTCCCGATCGACTTTGGACGGTCATGGTCGAGGCGGAAGCGATCGCCGTCGCGTACGACGGCCGGCATCGGCAGGAACGGCTCCAGCCTGTCGCGCACGACGATCGGGCCGCCGCCCGGACCGCCGCCCCCGTGCGGCTGGGAGAAGGTCTTGTGCAGGTTGATGTGGACGATGTCGAAGCCCATGTCGCCGGGCCGGGAGATCCCGCAGACCGCGTTCAGGTTCGCACCGTCGTAGTAGAGGAGCGAGCCAGCGTCGTGGAAGATGCTCGCGACCTCGGAGATCGACTCGTCGAACAGCCCGAGCGTGGACGGGTTGGTCAGCATGAGGCCGGCCGTCCGACCGTCCACCTTCGCGCGCAGGTCGTCGAGATCGAGGTTCCCGCGCGCATCCGTCCCGACCTTCGCGAGCTTGTACCCGGCCATCGTCACGCTCGCCGGGTTGGTTCCGTGAGCTGTGTCGGCGGTGATGATCGTGTCGCGCCGCTCACCCTCCCCCCGGTCGGCGAAGTAGGCGCGCATCAGCATCAGGCCCGTCAGCTCCCCCTGCGAGCCGGCCGCAGGCTGCAGCGAACAGGCGTGCAGGCCCGAGACCTCCTGCAGGATCTCTTGCAGGCGCCACATCAGCTCGAGCGCACCCTGGGCGCCGTCCTCGTCCTGGCAGGGGTGGAGGTCCTTGAAGCCCGGCAGCATCGCCAGCCGCTCGTTCACGCGCGGGTTGTGCTTCATCGTGCAGGAACCCAACGGGTAGAAGCCGGTGTCGACGCCGAAGTTGCGCGTCGAGAGCTCGGTGAAGTGACGGACGAGCTCCGGCTCGGCAAGCTCGGGCAAGCGCGGCGGCTCCGCGCGACGCAGCTCTTCGGGCGCCTCGACGGATGGCAGCCCGTACTGTGGGAGGGTCGACGCCCGCCGTCCGGACTTGCTCTTCTCAAAGACGAGCCTCACGCGCCGACCTCATCGAGAACGTCCGCGAGCCGGTCGATGTCGGCCGGGCTTCGCTTCTCCGTCACGGCGACGAGCAGCACGTCGTCCATTCCCTCGTAATCCCGTCCGAGCGCGTATCCCGGGTGGACACCGTGCTCGCGCGCGGCCGCGATGAGGTCGCGGGCGTTGCCGCGAACGCGGATCGCAAGCTCCTTGAACGTCGCTCGCTGGGCGAACGCCGGCTCGCGGCCGAGCCGTTGCTTCGCATAGGCGCCGAGGGCCATGCACGTCTCCCCCAGCTCGCGGAGGCCGTGCGGCCCCAGCCAGGTCAGGTGCACGAGCCCGGCGAGCGCAAGCAAGGTCTGGTTCGTGGTGATGTTCGAGGTCGCCTTCTCACGTCGGATGTGCTGCTCGCGCGTCTGCAGCGTCAGCACGTAGCCGCGCTCTCCATCCACGTCCGTTGTCTCACCGATGATCCGGCCGGGGAGCCGGCGCGTGTACTCGCCCTTCGAGGCCAAAAAGCCGTAGTGAGGCCCGGCGTAGGACTGGTAGTTGCCCGCACTCTGCCCTTCTCCGATCGCCATCGCGCAGCCGTAGTTGCCGGGGGCCTCGAGGACGCCCAGCGAGACGGGATCCACGTGGGCGATCGCCAGCGCGCCCGCGTCGTTCGCCGCAGCCGCAAGCTCCGGCGCGGGTTCCAGGCACCCGAAGAAGTTCGGCTGTTGGAAAATCAGCGCCGCCGCGTCTGGCAACGCGGCGGTTAGGAGATCGAGATCCGTGACGCCCTCCCGATGCGGAACCTCCACCACTTCCAATCCGAACCCCACCGCATACGTCTTCACGACCTGGCGGACCTGCGGATGCAGCGTCTCCGCAAGCACGACC
>Ga0136619_10000311_pt1 | contig 18220 bp, 14 predicted proteins | sample AntDrymUQ3532106_2_FD_104807 | JGI IMG/M metagenome (GOLD analysis project Ga0136619, IMG submission 104807) | Polar desert sand microbial communities from Dry Valleys, Antarctica - metaG UQ353 (21.06) | ecosystem: Environmental > Terrestrial > Soil > Desert | place: Antarctica: Dry Valley...
GGCTGCGGCCTTCTTCGCAGGGGCCTTCTTGGCCGGGGCCTTCTTCGCGGTGGTCTTGGTCGCAGCCTTCTTGGACGCAGCCTTCTTCGCCGGAGCAGACGTGTCCGCTTTCGCCTGAGTCTTCTTCGGCGCACTCTTCGCGGTTGACTGGGCAGCGGTGCCCTCGTCGTCGGAGTTCTTGCCCCGGTTGGAGCCGGTCGACTTCGCCGGCTCGGCGCTGCCCTTGGCTCGGGCGACGCTGGCCCGCAGCGCGCTCATCAGGTCGACGACCTGGCCGCCGGTGTCCTCCTCGACCTCCGGCTCAGGCGGGTGTACCTCGCCACCGGCCTGCTTGTTCTCGATCAGCGCCGTCATCGCTTCGCGGTAGTCGTCGCTGAACTCATCGGCATCGAAGTCGGCCACCATCGACTCGATCAGGGAGTCGGCCATCTTCAGTTCCTGCGGCCGCACCGTGATGTCCTCGTCCAGAAAGCCGAACTCGGCAGCACGGATCTCGTCCGGCCAGCGCATCGTGTGCAGCACAAGCACGCCGTCGCGTACCCGGATGGCGGCCAGCGCCTCCCGCTGCCGGATGGCGATCTTGGTCAATGCCATCCGGCCGGACTTCTCCAGCGCCTCACGCAGCAGAACATACGGGCGTACGGCCGGTCCGGTGTCGGGCTCCAGGTAGTACGTCTTCTCGTAGAGGATCGGATCGATCTGCTCGCCGGGCACGAACTCGATCACGTCGATCGAGTGTTTGGTGCCCAGGGGCATGTCCTCGAGGTCCTCGTCGGTCAGGATGACCAATTGACCGTCCGGGAGTTCGAAGCCCTTGGCGATGTCGGCGTAGGCCACTTCCTCGCCATCCACCGAGCAGACCCGCTTGTACTTGATCCGGCCGCCGTCCTCCCGGTGGACCTGGTGGAACCGGACGTCCTTGTCCTCGGTCGCGGAATACATCTTCACGCCGATGCTGACCAGCCCGAAAGACACCGCGCCCCGCCAGATTGACCGCATGAACGCAGGCTACTGCTGACCCGGCTGGCCGGGGGGTGGCCAGGACTGCGGCGCGTCGGAGGGCGGCTGTCCCGATTGACCGGAAGGACCGGTCTGCCCATCCTGCTGAGCCGCCGGCGGCGGTGCACCTCCGCCTAGTGGTGGACTGGCTGGCGGCCGAATCGGTGGGACCGGGAGTCCGCTGTCGATGGACTCACTCAGCTCGAACTTGGCCTCCGGCTGCTCGGCGGCCGGAGGGAGGTTGGAGTCGAACCAACCCTGCGTGTCGATCTTCTGTCCGCCCCCGCCGTCGGAACCGTCTGCGGGGGCGCCGGGCTCGACGTCCATCCAAGACTTCTTGTCCTCGGCTCCGGTCATGTTCGTCAGCCCGTCGAGGGCCCGGCTGAACTCGCTGGGCACGATCCAGACCTTGTTCGCATCGCCCTGGGCGATCTGCGGCAGGGTCTGCAGGTACTGGTAGGCCAGCAGGCCGGAGTCCGGCTTGCCGCGGTGGATCGCCTCGAACACGGTCTCGATGGCCTTCGCCTGACCCTGCGCGGTGAGGAACTGCGCCGCGCGCTCGCCCTCGGCCTGCAGGATCTGGCTCTGCCGTCCGGCTTCGGCCCCGAGGATCGCGGCCTGCTTCTGACCTTCGGCGGACAGGATCTGGGCGACCTTCTGGCCCTCGGCTTTCTTGATCGAGGACTCGCGCTCGCCCTCGGCGGTCAGGATGACCGCCCGCTTCTCCCGGTCAGCCCGCATCTGCCGCTCCATCGAGTCCTGGATGGACAGCGGGGGCTCGATCGCCTTGATCTCGACTCGGGCAACCCGCAGACCCCACGGGCCGGTGGTGCCGTCAAGGACGGTACGGAGTTGGGTGTTGATCCCATCTCGTCCGGTGAGCGCGCCCTCGAGGCTCAGCCCGCCGACGACGTTGCGAAGCGTGGTGGTGGTCAGCTGCTCCATACCGTGGATGTAGTTCGCGATGCCGTACACGGCCAGCCTCGGATCGGTGACCTGGAAGTAGACGACCGTGTCGATCCCGACCTGCAGGTTGTCGGCAGTGATCACCGGCTGCGGTGGGAAGGAGATCACCTGTTCCCGGAGGTCGATCGTTGCCCTGACCCGGTCCACGAAGGGGATGAGCAGCGCGAGCCCGGGTGACAGCGTTCGGCTGTACCGACCAAGGCGCTCCACGACAGCGGCCTGCGCCTGCGGCACGATCTTGATGCTGCGAACCACGACGATGACGACGAACACGGCGATGACCGCCAGTGCGATGAGCAACTCCACGAACTGTTCCCTCCCAGGGACGTGCTACTCGTGCGATTCCGAGACGACCGCGGTGGCCCCCCGGATCTGCATGACTCTGACCGTGCTGCCCACCTCGAAGGACTCACCCCGAGACTGGGATACCGCGCTCCAGTCGTCGGCACCGAATCTGATCCGCCCATCCAGGTGGTCGACCCGCGCAGTCACGACGGCGACCTTGCCGACGTAGGTCTCCGCGCCGTCGATCTGCTCCGGCGTACGGGCGATGAGTTGTCGCTTGGCGATGGGTCGCACGAAGACGAGCAATCCGAGCGAAACAAGTACGAAGGCGGCCAGCTGGAGACCCACCGGTAGGCCGATCGCAGCCACCGCGACGCCGCCAAGGGCGCCACCAGCGAGCATCAGCAACACGAAGTCGAGTGTGAGCAACTCCGCGCCGGCCAGTACGCCGGCGGCGATCAGCCAGATGACCCAGGACGACATGGCCCCATCCAACCACCGCAAGGTCCTCGGGGCGTCGAAACGGCTGGCTCGGACATGTGATTACAGTCGACGGGTGCGAAAGCCACCCCAGCCAGACACGCTTTCGGCCTCGCCTGGCCGCTTGAGGTTTCGCAGTGGAGGCGCCCTGACGGCCTGGATCAACTCTTGGCTGCGCGGGGGCGTCTCCTACGACGCGGCGGTGGCCGCCATCAACGCGGCCGGGATCAGCGTCATCGGCGGACTTCCGGGCCACGACGAGCCGGTGCCGGTCGGCTGGGTATTCAGCGCGCTGAGATCGCCCGGCGGAACGCCGTTACGCCTGGTTCTCCCTGTTCCCGGCGACATCCGCGGGGTTCCCAGCATCCCGGGGTTGGCCGCGGCTGCGGCCCGGGTTGGGCAACTCGTCATCGGCTCGGGCCTTGGCATGCTGCCCGACGATCCCGAGATGGGGGGCACCAGCTGGCGGGTCTGGGAAGTTGCCGACCCGGGTATCTGCCCAGCCACTCCAGGAGAACAACAGACGGTTCCCCAGGCAGCCGGCGCCCTGCGCCTGGCCGTACTGCAAGCCACCGACGCGCTTGCCGCGCTGGACGTCGCCCGCTGGAACCGTGAAGTACCGGCGCTCCGGCGCCGCGAGCAGCCGATCTCCCTACCGCCCGACCATGACCCGGCCGCAGCCGCGCTGGCGCACCGAGGCGCTCAGCTCACGGCGGTCCTCGAACTGGCCGCTGCTGATGCACCTGGTGGCGCGATCACTGCCTTCGGTGCAGGCCACCGCCATGCTGCCCTGCAACCGTTGGCCGTTGCCGTCCGCGAGGCCCTGATGACCGCCTTCAGCGCGATCTCGGCCGGCCGTACCGTCGATCGCTGACCCAGCCCTTCATCCGGCCAGGCAACACCCTGCCGGGCAGGTGGTCCCCAGTGTGCGTGGTCCTCCGGCCAGGCGCTCCTCGACCAGGTCCGCGATCATCGCCACGAACGCGGGATGGGTGCCGGCGGTCGCCGCGCGTTCGAGGACCAGATCATGTGCCGCTGCTGTCTCGCGGGCCTCTTTGTCGAGATCCCAGAGGACCTCGATGTGGTCACTGACGAACCCGATCGGAGACAGCACGACCGCGGGGACACCCTCGGCGGCAAGTCGGATCAGATGCTCGTTGATGTCTGGTTCCAGCCAGGGCACCTGCGGCGGACCGCTGCGGCTCTGCCAGACGAGGTCGACCGTACGGCCGTGGTCGACTGCATCCACGACGGCTCGAGCGGTGCTGCGGAGCTGTTGCTCGTACAGACCGCCCTGCGGACCAGCTGCACGGGCCATGGACATCGGAATGCTGTGTGCGGTCGCCACGATCCGTGCTTGGTCGGCCATGCCGGCAGGTAATCGAGTCAATGCCGCGCTCAGCCCGTCGGCGTTGGCGGTGATGAATCCCGGGTGGTCGAAGAAGTGTGGCAACTTGTCGATCGCGGGGGCGGTGGGTCCCGTCGCCTGACGCGCCCTAGCAATGTCCTCGTGGTACTGCCGGCAGCCCGAGGCAGACGAGTACGCCGATGTGGCGATTGCGACGGCCCGGTTGATCCCGTCGGCGGCCATTCGCGCGACGACGTCCTCGACAAGGGGCGGCCAGTTGCGATTGCCCCAATAGACCGGTAGCGGGCGCCCCCGCAAGGACATCTCGTTCTCGATCGCCTTGCGCAACCCCCGGTTCTGCTCGTTGATCGGGCTGACCCCGCCGAAGTGTTGGTAGTGCTCGGCCACCGACAGCAGCCGTTCGCGCGGGATGTCGCGACCGCGGGTCACGTTCTCCAGGAAGGGCAGAACATCCTCAGGACCCTCTGGACCCCCGAATGACAGCAGGAGTACGGCGTTGCCCTCGTCGTCGTCAGACACCGCCGACTGGTCAGGCGCCGATCGCGTGATAGCCCCCGTCGACGTGCACGATCTCCCCGGTGGTGGCACTGAACCAATCGGAAAGCAGTGCAGCGCAAGCCTTACCGGCGGGACCGTTGTTGTTGACGTCCCATCCCAGCGGAGCGCGTTGCGCCCAGGCGTCCTCGAACTGCTCCGAGCCAGGGATGGACTTCATGGCCATCGTCCGAAGTGGACCGGCGGCGACGAGGTTGACCCGGATGCCTTCCGGCCCGAGTTCACGGGCGAGATACCGCGCGGTGGACTCCAGGCCGGCCTTGGCCACGCCCATCCAGCCGTACACCGGCCAGGCTCGCGACGCGTCGAAGGTGAGCCCGACCACCGACGCCTTCTCGCCGAAGAGCGGCCGGCAGGCGTGGGTCAGCGCGGCGAAGGACCAGGTCGAGATCTGTACGGCCGTGGAGACATCGCTCCACGGCGTCTCGGTGAAGGCGTCCCCGAGAGCGTTCTGCGGCGCGAACCCGATCGAATGCAGAACACCGTCGAGCCCGTCCAGGTGCTCCCCCACCCGGTCGGCGAGCGCGGCCAGGTGCGCGTCGTTGCTGACATCGAGTTCGATCACCGGTGCGGGCTCCGGCAGGCGCTTGGCGATCCGCTCGGTGAGTTTGAGTGCCCGCCCGAAGTTGGACAACACCAACTGTGCGCCCTCCTGCTGCGCGACCTTCGCCGCGGAGTAGGCGATCGAGGCCTCGGTGAGAACCCCGGCGATCAGTAGCCGCTTTCCTTCGAGAATCCCCATCAGTGCCCCATTCCCAATCCGCCGTCCACCGGAATCACTGCCCCGGTGATGTAGGCCGCCGCATCGCTGGCCAAGAAGGTCACGACACCGGCGATCTCGTCAGTACTGGCGTACCTGCCCAGCGGTACCTGACCGACTATCTCGGCCCGCCGGGCCTCCGGGAGGTCGCGGGTCATGTCAGTGTCGACGAAGCCGGGCGCGACCACGTTCGCGGTGATGTTGCGCGAGCCGAGTTCCCGGGCGATGGAGCGGGACATGCCCACGAGCCCCGCCTTGGCGGCCGCGTAGTTGACCTGCCCGGCCGAACCGCTGAGGCCGACGACGGAGGATATGAAGATCATCCGTCCCCATCTAGCGCGCAACATCTTCGCGGCTGCACGCTTGGCCACGCGGTAGCCGCCGGACAGGTTCGCGTCGATGACCGCGGTGAAAGACTCGTCCTTCATCCGCAACAGCAGTCCGTCGTCGGTGATACCCGCGTTGGAGACGAGGACCTCGACGGCACCTTGCTCCTCCTCGATGGCCTTGAACGCGGCATCGAGTGAGTCAGCATCGGTGACGTCGCACTGGACGCCGAACAGCCCACCGGGCGGCGCAGTGTTGCGATGGGTGACTGCGACCGAGTCGCCCTGCGCCGCGAAGGCCTCTGCGATGGACAGGCCGATGCCCCGGTTTCCACCCGTGACCAGAACGCTGCGTCCCACGTGACTCCTCTGCCGAACTAGCTGGGGTACGTACGTACTCCTGTCGATCCGAGGCTATCGGTTGGCCCGGGCTCGACTCAGCGCTGCGACGTCAGGACTTCGATCGAGCATCGGCTCCCGGACGCGATCGGCGCATTGTTGCTGCTGCCAGGGGTCGAACTGTGGGTCAGACCGAACCGGGTAGTCGCGGTTGGAACTGACCCACAATCAGATTCCGACCTAGAGCAGCCGGTTGGTCCAGAACAGGGACAGCACGGCACCAAGGAAGGCCAGGGCCAACCCGCCGCCCACGAACCAGGGCGTCACTTCGCGTGGCTCGGTGACGTATCCGATCTGCGAGCCGAGATCCTCATACACCGCCGTCAACTCCGCGGCACTGGCCGCTTCCTTGTATGTGCCGCCGGTTTCCTCGGCGATCTGTCGCAGCGAATCACTGTCGACCGGGACGGGCTGTTGTTCGCCCTCGATCTCGACGGTTCCGTAGTCGGTGCCGAAGGCAATCGTGGAGACCGGGACGCCGGCGTCGGTGGCCGCGTCGATCGCCTGGCTGTTCTCCCGGCCGACCGTGTTGTAACCGTCGGAGAGCAACACGATCCGCGCCGGCGGCGCCTCGTTGCCGGAGGACTCCAAGGTGGCCTGAAAGTTGTCCAGGACGGTCAGCGAGGCGAAGATCGCCTCTCCGATCGCGGTCGCCTCGTCGAGTTCGAGATTGTCGATGGCGGTCTTGACCGAGGCTCGATCGATGCTCGGCGTCACGACCGGAGTGGCCGTCCCGGCGAAGGACACCAGTCCGAGGTTGATCTGCTCCGGAAGTATGTCCACGAAGTCCTTGGCCGCCACCTTCATCGCCTCGAACCGATTGGGCGCGATGTCGTCGGCCTCCATGGACAGCGAGACGTCCACCGCCATGATCACCGTCGCGCGTTCTCGTGGCACTCGCACCTCGGCACTGGGCTTGGCGAGGGCCACGGTGAATGTGGCGAGCGCCAGGGCCAGCAATCCGAACGCGACATGTCGCCGCCAGCCCGGACGTTTGGGGATCAGCCGGCCCAGCAGGTCGACGTTGGTGAATCGGGCAGCGAACTTCTTGCGCCGCAACTGAATTGCGACGTAGAGCCCGATCAGAGCAAGGGTGGCGATCAGCAACCACAGCCACACCGGGGCCTGGAACGTCACGGGAACACCTGCTGTCGCGCACTCATCGGGATGCGCCTCCGGACGCGGTGTGTCGGCGGTTCGCGACGTACCGGACCATGTCGAGCAGCCACTCCCGGTCGGTACGCAGGGTCAGGTGCCCGGCTCCGGCCCGGCGTAACGCGGCGGTGATCTCGGCTCGTTGTTCGCCGGCCGCCTGGGCGAAGCGCTCGCGTACGTCCCTGCGTTGGGTGGGCACCTCGATGGTCTGGCCGCTCTCAGGGTCGACCATGGTCACCAGGCCGACGTCGGGCAATTCCAGTTCCCGTGGGTCCACAACCTCGATGGCCAGCACGTCATGGCGAGCACCCAGTCCGCGCAGCGGTCGTTGCCACGAGGTGTCTCCGAGAAAGTCGGAGATCACCACGACGAGGCCCCGGCGGCGCGGTGGTCGCCGCAGCATCTCCAGTGCAGCGCCGAGGTCGCCTCGGCGCCCGGACTCCGCTCGTGGCGTCGTAGCGGCGATCCGCAACAGGCGGTTCCCGGCCGCACGCCCCGGCCGTGCCGGGATCCGGATGACCTGGGTACCGGTCGTGATGATGGCGCCGAGCCGGTTGCCGCCGTGCATCGTGAGGTAGCTGATCGCCGCGAGTCCGGCGATTGCCAGATCGCGCTTCTCACACCGCGCGGTCCCGAAGTCCAGACTGGCTGACAAGTCGACAACGACCCAGGTTTCCAGCTCACGGTCGACGATCGTCTGCCGGATGTGCGGCACGCTGGTACGTGCTGTGACCGGCCAGTCCATCCGTCGTACGTCATCCCCGGGGTGGTAGATCCGCGACTCCCCCGCTTCACTTCCGGGGCCGGGGAGCAAGCCCAGATGGTTGCCCTGCAGCAGACCGTCGAGTTTGCGCCGGACGGTGAGTTCGAGCCGGCGTAGGACGAACTCAGCCGACTCGTCGGCCAACCGCGGCGACGCGGGCAGGGTCACGCCGGCCGGACGCCCTGGCCAGCGACCATTGGACCGCCCTGCTGGCCGTACTGACCGGCATGCTGGCCCGGGCCGCTCTGGACACCCTGGGGGCTGCCGAACTGATCAGGTACGCGCGGACCCCCGGGGGCTGCCGGACCGAATCCGCCGGCCCGCTGGCGCGGGGTCACCTGTGGAAGCGGCACACTCTGCAGGATCCGCTTGACGATGTGTTCGGTCGGCACGCCGTCGGCCAGAGCGTCATAGGACAGGACCAGCCGGTGTCGCAGCACGTCTGCGGCCACGTCCAGGACGTCCTGGGGCAGCACGTAGTCCCGGCCGCGGACGAGGGCGAGTGCCCGGGCGGCGGCGATCAGGCCCAGCGAGGCACGCGGGCTGGCCCCGTAGGAGACCCAGCCGGTGACGTCGGGCAGGCCGTGCTCCTTGGGGTGCCGAGTGGCAACCACCACGCGTACGACGTAGTCGACCAGGGCGTGGTGGACGAAGACCTTGCTTGCGGTGTCCTGGAGCCGGACAAGATCGGCCGCCTCGATCACCTTGTTGGCACTCGGCGGGGAGACACCCATCCGATAGACGATTTCGCGTTCCTCGGCCGGCGTCGGATAGTCGACCAGGATCTTCATCAGGAAGCGGTCGCGCTGAGCCTCGGGGAGTGGGTAGACGCCCTCGGACTCGATCGGGTTCTGGGTGGCCATCACCAGGAACGGTCTGGGCATCGGGTACGTCGTACCACCGATCGAGACCTGTTGTTCAGCCATCACCTCGAGCAGCGCGGACTGCACCTTGGCCGGTGCCCGGTTGATCTCGTCGGTCAGGACGAAGTTCGCGAAGATGGGGCCGAGCTCGGTGTCGAAGGAGTCCTTGCCCTGCCGGTAGACCCGAGTTCCGACAATGTCGGCTGGGACCAAGTCCGGAGTGAACTGCAACCTGGCGAAACTCGCCCCGACCGTCGAGGCCAGGGTCTCCACGGCCAACGTCTTGGCTACCCCTGGAACCCCCTCGATGAGCAGGTGTCCCTTGGCCAGCAGGCCGACCACCATCCGCTCGATCATCCGGTCCTGGCCGACGATGACCTGCTTGATCTCGAACAGAACGCGCTCGATCTCGCCAGCATCTTGGGCCGGTGGATTGGGAGCTGGGGTGCTCATCGAGCTTCTCCTGGCGATCGGCAACGGGAATGGCATGGGTCCAGAGTCGGGCGCGCACGGTCGTGGGATGCGCAGGATCACCACACACTGCTAGGCGTGAACTGACTGTGAAGCCTCGTTTCGTTCGCGAAACGCCGGTCCGACCCCTTCTGGCACCGGGCGAGGCGGCCCGGTGCTACAGTTCTCGATGCGTCGGGCAGCTCCCCCCGTGGCTGCCCGACGCTTCTACTTGCTGGCGCACATAGCTGCCGCTCCCTGTTCGGCTGCCGCTGCCTTTCGACCGCGGCCCGGCTGAGCGTTCAGTTGACCTGGCGTTGGCCCTCTGTCCAGAACTCCTGACGCAGCTTGAACTTCTGCACTTTGCCGGTGGAGGTGCGTGGAATTTCTTCGCGGAACTCCACGGATTTCGGGGTCTTGTAGCTGGCCAGCTTGGATTTCACGTGCGCGATGATCTCCTCCTCGGTCGCGGTCTGGCCCTCGGCGAGCACGACGAGGGCGGTTACCTTCTCCCCCCACCGGTCGTCCGGTACGCCGATGACGGCCACTTCGGCGACCGCTGGGTGACTGAAGACCGCATCTTCGACTTCGATCGACGAGACGTTCTCGCCGCCGGTGATGATGACGTCCTTCTTCCGATCGGAGATGGTGACGTAGCCACCATCGTCGACGCTCCCGCCGTCACCGGTGCGGAACCAGCCGTCCTGGATCGCCTCGGCGGTGGCCTCGGGGTTGTCCCAGTAGCCACCCATCACGACATTGCCGCGCACCAGGATCTCGCCGGATTCAGAGATCTTGGCCCGAGTCCCCAACCCAGGCACCCCGGCACGTGCCAGCCGAGCGGCCTTCTCCTCGGCGGGCAGTTCGTCGTACTCGGCGCGGGAGCGGTTCACCGTGAGCAAGGGGGTGGTCTCGGTCAGGCCATAGATCTGGTTGAACTCCCAGCCCAGCTCATGCTCGACTCGGGCGATGGTCCGCGAAGGGGGCGGTGCTCCGGCGACGACGATCCGGGTGGTGCCGTGACCGGGAACGCTGCCGTCGAGTTGGGAAGCCGCATCCAACGTCATGTTCCACACCGCCGGAGCTCCGGCGGCGAGGGTCACTCCGTGCTTGTCAACCCGGCGGAGGATCTCGGCTCCATCGATCTTCCGGATGATCACGTTTGTGGCGCCCACACCGGCCGCCGAATACAACAGCCCCCAGCCATTGCAATGGAACTGCGGCAGCGTGTGCAGGTACACGTCTCGATCCGACATCTGCATGTGCATGGCGAAGGTGACCGAGTTGATCCAGATGTTGCGATGCGTCAACTGGACGCCCTTGGGCCGGGCGGTCGTTCCGCTGGTGTAGTTCAAGGTAGCGGTGGCGTCCTCGTCGGGCTCTGGCCAAGGCTGCGGTTCGGCGTCGAAGCGGAGCAGCGCGTCGTCGCTCTCGTCGCCGAGGAGGAACCTGTGTTCGGCGGAAATGGAGGCCAGTGACTTGTCCAGCTCCGGGTCCACCAGAAGGACCTTGGCGCCGCTGTGCTCGGCGATGTAGGCGACCTCCTCGGCCTGCAGCCGGAAGTTGATCGGCACCAGGATCCGACCGGAGGCCGGTACGGCATACAGCAGTTCGAGCAGTCTGGCCGAGTTGTGGCTGACGATCGCAACCCGCTCGCCCACCGCGATTCCCAGCTCGTCCAGCCCTGCTTGGATGGCCCGCCCGCGTCTGGCCAGTTCGCGGTAGGTGAGTGAGCCCAGGGATCTGGCGGGCTGATCGGGTTCGTCGATCACGCCGATCCGGTCGCCGTAGACCAGTTCGGCCCGGTCGAGAAAGTCGTTGGTCAGCAGAGGGACACGCATGGCTGCCACGCTAGTCGGCAGATCCTCCTCCGACGAGAGCCAGCTCCGGCGCCGGTCGCAGCGGGGAGTCTGTTCGGTGATGTCGCCGCCACACTCGCTGAGCCGCTGCGACACCGATGGCCACGATCGCGGCACATACCCAGCCCAGCACGACGTCGATGACGTAGTGCTCGCCGGAGTAGACCAGGATCAAGCCCATCAGCAGCGGATACATTGCGAGCACCATGCGCCCGACGCGATTGAGTACCGGCCAGAAGAACAACAGGACGAGTACGGCGTAGGCGGTGTGCAGCGACGGAATCGCCGCGACGAGATTGACCTTGGCCTGTCCCTGATCCAACAGCGCCCCAGCGCGGTCCAGGCCGATCACGTCCCAGCCCAGTCCGGACAGGCGCCTGACGGCGGGTATGACCCCCTCGTCCGCGGCGTACCAAGGCGGTGCGGCCGGAACAAGGACGTAGGTCGTCACGCCGAGCAGGGCGATGCCGACGACGTGCGCGGTGTAGCTGATCCATCGCTCTCGATCCCGCAGCCACAGCACGGCGGCGAGAATCGGCGTGACGAGGAAGTGCGACACGTAGACCACTGTGACCACGACATGCCACCAGGCGGCGCCGCCGGTCATTCCCCAGTCGTCGGTCTGGCCGAGCTGCTCCTGCAGCCAGACAGTCGGCACGGTCCCACCGAACAGGGTGGACTCCAGTGCTGCCAAGTCGTTCACATGTACGGGCATCCCGAGTGTGTCGGCCAGGCCACGGGTCAGGTCGTAGAGAACCAGGACGCCGAGAAACGGTAGCCAGTCACGCACCAGCCCGGCCACGGAACGCCAGCCACGCCCCACGGAGCCGATCGACAGGCCGGCCAGCACCCAGGCGAACAATGCCAGTCTCTCGGTGGGTAGTCCCACGTTGAGGATGAAAACGCCGAGGACGACGCTGTACGCCCCGGCCAGGGCCCAGCGGATCCGTTGCCAGTTCAGCGGATAGCCGACCAGGAGCTCGGTCGAGGCTTCCGCAGACATGGGCGCACCCTAAGCGACCGGCGCCATTCAGGCAGCCGTCAGCTCCGCTACCGCGACCGTTCACCCGAGCGTGGCAGCCGCGACGGGGCTGCAGCGACGGGGGCTGCAGCAAGAGGTCGCGCACCTCACAACGCCCTCGATCGGCCGATGCGGGACACTCGAGGCAGCAAACTGGAGAAGGTGAAGAGGGAGGCCGCAATCCGTGGGTTCGAGCAGAGACAGCTTCGGCGCATCAGGCACATTGTCGGTCGGCGAGGACTCGTACGAGATCTATCGACTGGCGGCCGTCGACGGTGCCGACAAGCTCCCGTACAGCCTGAAGGTGCTGCTGGAGAACCTGCTACGAACCGAGGACGGCGCGAACATCACCGCCGACCACATCCGAGCTCTGGCCGCATGGGACCCGCAGGCCGAGCCCGACCAAGAGATCCAGTTCACCCCGGCGCGGGTGATCATGCAGGACTTCACCGGGGTGCCGTGTGTCGTGGACCTGGCCACCATGCGCGAGGCGATGCTCGCCCTAGGCGGCGATCCCGTCAAGATCAACCCGTTGGCGCCGGCCGAACTGGTGATCGACCACTCCGTGATCGCCGACGTGTTCGCCCGATCAGACGCCTTTGAGCGCAACGTCGCCCTGGAGTACGAACGCAACGAGGAGCGCTATCAGTTCCTGCGCTGGGGGCAGACCGCGTTCGAGCAGTTCCGGGTCGTGCCGCCGGGCACCGGGATCGTGCACCAGGTCAACATCGAACACCTGGCCCGCGTCGTATTTCTCAGCGACGCCGGGAATGTGCGGACCGCCTACCCCGACACCTGCGTCGGAACCGACTCGCACACCACGATGGTCAACGGCTTGGGTGTGCTGGGCTGGGGTGTCGGCGGCATCGAGGCCGAGGCGGCGATGCTCGGCCAACCGATCTCCATGCTGATCCCGCGCGTCGTCGGCTTCAAACTCAGCGGTGCGCTGCCCGACGGTGCCACCGCTACCGACCTCGTGCTCACGATCACCGAGATCCTCCGCTCGCACGGCGTGGTCGGGAAGTTCGTCGAGTTCTACGGGAAGGGTGTCGCGGCCGTGCCGTTGGCCAATCGCGCCACGATCGGCAACATGAGTCCCGAATTCGGTTCCACCGCCGCGATGTTTCCGATCGACGCCGAAACCGTGCGCTACCTCGAACTGACCGGCCGTACCCCCGAGCAGCGGGCGCTGGTCGAGGCCTACTGCAAGGAACAGGGCCTGTGGCACGACCCGTCCCGTGAGGCCGCCTACTCCGAATACCTCGAACTGGACCTGGGCTCGGTCGTGCCGTCCATCGCCGGCCCCAAGCGCCCACAGGACCGGGTTGCGCTCTCCGATGCCAGGGCCTCCTTCCGGGAGGCGCTACCCGACTACACCGACAGCGCCGAACGCGCCCCGCAGAGCAGCCACTCCACTGTGGACAAAGCCGTCGAGGACACGTTCCCGGCCAGCGACCCGCCGGCGCTGGGCGAACGGGACGGGAACGGACCGCCACACGGAACCCCGGAGGGTCCGCCAGCCGCCGCGTCCGATGCCGGAGGTGACCGTGTCCGGAACCCCACGCCGGTCACGATGGAGGACGGCACGCAGACCTCGGTCGATCACGGCCACGTGGTCATCGCATCGATCACCTCGTGCACCAACACGTCAAATCCCTCGGTCATGCTGGGTGCGGCTCTGCTGGCCAAGAAGGCAGTCGAGCGTGGACTGAGCACTAGGCCGTGGGTCAAGACCTCCCTCGCTCCGGGGTCGAAGGTCGTCATGGACTATTACGACAGGGCGGAGCTCATTCCGTACCTGGAAAAGCTCGGCTTCCATCTGGTCGGTTACGGCTGTACGACCTGCATCGGCAACTCCGGTCCACTACCCGAACCGGTCTCGGCGGCGGTCAACGAGGCCGACCTGGCTGTCGTCGCGGTGCTGTCGGGCAATCGCAACTTCGAGGGCCGGATAAACCCCGACGTGAAGATGAACTACCTGGCCTCGCCGCCGCTGGTGATCGCCTACGCCCTGGCCGGGACGATGGATCTGGATCTGACCACCGAGCCGCTGGGTCAGGACCCGGAAGGCAACGACGTCTTCCTGCACGACATCTGGCCTACGCCGCAGGAGATCCAAGCGACCATCGAGGCTTCGGTCAGCGCGGAGATGTACACCCGGGACTACGCCGACGTCTTCGCCGGCGACGAGCGCTGGAAGTCGTTGCCGACACCTGAGGGCGATGTCTTCCAGTGGGACGACAACTCCACCTACGTACGGCGTCCGCCGTACTTCGAAGGAATGTCCGACCGGCCCTCCGATGTCCGCGACATCGCGGATGCCCGCATTCTTGCCGTGCTCGGCGACTCGGTCACCACCGACCACATTTCCCCGGCCGGGGCGATCCAATCCGACTCACCGGCCGGTGTCTACCTCACCGAACACGGAATCGCAAAGCGTGACTTCAACTCCTACGGTTCCAGGCGGGGCAATCACGAGGTGATGATTCGCGGGACGTTCGCCAACATCCGACTACGCAATCAGCTCGTCCCGGGACTGGAGGGCGGGTACACCGTCAACCACCTCACCGGGAAGCAACAGACCATCTATGACGCGTCCTGCGTCTACGCCGAGGCCGAGACACCGTTGGTCGTCCTGGCCGGCAAGGAGTACGGATCGGGGTCGTCACGGGACTGGGCCGCCAAGGGGACGGCGCTGCTCGGCGTACGCGCGGTGATCGCCGAGTCCTACGAGCGGATCCACCGGTCGAACCTGATCGGCATGGGCGTGCTGCCCCTGCAGTACGCCGACGGTGACACTGCACACTCTTTGGGCCTGAAGGGTGATGAGAGTGTCTCGGTCACCGGCATCACGGCAATGAACGATGGTCCGGTGCCGCGTGAGGTGACGGTGCAGGCCGGCGACAGGGAGTTCAAGGCCTGGGTTCGGATCGACACCCCCGGGGAGGCCGAGTATTACCGGCACGGCGGGATCATGCAGTACGTCCTGCGCTCGCTCCTGACCGACTGAACCTCGAAGGCATGCGCGTCTGCGTGGTCGGGGCAGGGGTGATCGGCCTGAGCTGCGCCATTCGAGCTGCCGAGGCAGGGCATTCGGTACACATCGTGTCCGCCCAGCCGGCTGCGCAATCGGTGTCAGCCGTCGCCGCGGCGATGTGGTTTCCGTACCGAGCTTTCCCCCAGGAACGGGTGTTGGCCTGGTCAATGACCTCACTGCGCGTGTTCGAGGCGCTGGCCGACGACCCGGAGTCGGGAGTGGCCCTGCGGTACGGCACGGAGCTGCATCGTCGGGAGAAACCTGATCTCTGGTGGGCCGAGCAGTTGACCGACCTCACCTTGCTCGGCGGCGGCGAGCTCTCCAGCGTGATCGCCCCCAACGCGGACGTCCTCGGCGGCCTGCGAGCCCGACTGCCGATCATCGTCATGCGTCGCTACTTGGGGTGGCTCGAACAACGCTGCGCCGACCTCGGAGTGGTTGTCTCGACAGCGGCCGTGGGTTCGGTGACCGACGTCGATCCGACGGCGGATGCGGTAGTACTGGCCGTGGGCATGGGAGCCGAGACGTTGCTCGGGGATCGCGACGTCATCCCGATCCGTGGCCAGGTCGTACGACTGGCAAATCCTGGGCTGACCGACTGGCTGCTCGACGAGGACGACCCAACTCAGTTCTGCTACGTCATCCCCCGCTTCGACGACGTCGTCTGCGGCGGTACCGCTGAGGTCGGCCAGAGTTCCCTCGAGCCGGACATGGTCACCGAAGCAGCGATCCTCGCCCGGGCCCGTCGCCTCGTCCCGGCCCTGACCGAAGCCCCCATCCTCTCTAGGGCGGTGGGGCTTCGCCCCGGACGTCGGGAAGTTCGACTGGAACGCTGCGACGACATCGACCCCAACGATCGCCCGGTGGTGGCCTGTTACGGGCACGGCGGCGCCGGAGTCACGATGTCCTGGGGCTGCGCTGACGAGGTCGCCGCCCTGCTCGCCTGCTGCCGGTGAGGAAACCCCACCCCCCATTCCCCCAGGGGTCAGGCGAAGGCGATAGTGGCCGCGCCGGAACCCACGAGCGCTACCGCCCAGATCTTGTCCAGGTTGACCCAGACACTGCGCAGGATGGCGAGTCCGATGACCTGGTAGATCAGCAGGGCGATCGCCCCGGCGGTTACGACCATGGCAGCGGTGTGCAAGCCGGTGACGACCAGGCCCCGGACAACCGCGCCGAGCACTCCGTCCACCGGCCCGCTAAGGGATGCCAGGCCCGTGCCCCCATGACCGGCATGCGGATTGTTGGAAACATCAGCGGCCACCAGAACAGGCAGGAGCATGAGCCCGGCACCGTGTATCGAGCTCATCAGGAACGACCAACTGGTCAGCTGCCATGCATTCAGGCGCATCCCCACCCACTTGAAATGCCTCTTCGACAGGAGTCTCCACATTCCGAAGCCGACCAGAACCAGACCGCCGACGATGGCCACGACCCGAGCAGCGACGATGGTTTGGGTCACAGTGACCAACAGCGCGACGAGGGCCACGGACAGTGCGTGACCCGTGGCGATAGGGCCCAGGGCGCGCAGCAGGGCCCGTTTGCTGCGCTCCTGGAACCCGATCGCGACCGCGAACAGCCATCCCATGCCCGGATTCAGGCCGTGAAAGGCACCCAACGCGACGAGCGTCCACAGTGCTCCGGACATCGGCCGACCTAGTCCGTGCCGACGCCGCGGAGGTTCACGGGTCGGCCCCTCATGGGTAGCAGTAGGAGTCTGTAGAGGCGTCGCCCCCTTCCAGGCGAACCTGGTGCACCCGCCGTCCCCGAAATGTCTGGTCGCCGGTCGGAAAAAAGGTCTCATCCAGCGCCAACTGGCCGGTCTCTTGATCGACGTCGATCTTGGCCACCCACGCGCCGACCCCGTCCGGATAGAACTGGTCGTCCCACGAGCCATAGAGGGAGTTAGAGACATAGACCCGCTTGCCGTCGCGGCTGATCTCGACCATCTGCGGGCCGCCGGCCAGGGCTGAATCGGGTGCCGACGGATGTGCGGTGCGGCGTACGACACCTCCTAGGTGCACCGAGCCGGTGAACTTTGGACTATGTGGATCGCTCACGTCGTACTGGCGCAACTCCCCTGTCCCCCAGCACGACACGTACAGGAACCGGTCGTCCACGGAGAGGTCGATGTCGGTGACCAAGGGGGGCACGGCGCCAAAGGGGGCGATCACTGGTGGCAGCTGGCCTTCTTCGGCGGGTTCGGCGTGGATCTCGATGACCTTCTTGATCTCAAAGCCGGCATCGGTCTTGTGCCACAGCCAGACAGACGCCGAGAGGTCCTCGACGCTGACCACGACACCGAGGAATCCGTACTGCTTGGTGGGATCGTGGGCGGGCCGCAATTCCAGCGCCATCTGGTACTGGTCACCGAGATCCAGGGTCTGGGCGAGCTTGCGCTTGCGGAGGTCCCACAAGTGCAGACGGTGCCCATACTTCTTGCTCAGCAGGAGTTCCCCGTTGACCCCGTCCTCGATCATCGACGGTGTCCCCCACTCGCTACTGATCAGGACGTCATGGTTCAGGTGCCACCAGAAGTCGTAGTGCAGGTACTGATCCCCGCGGTCGAGTTCCCAACGTCCGAGTACCTCGAAGGACGTGTGGTCGAGGATCGCGATCCCGCCGGGGCCCTCCTCACCATTCGCGCCGCCCAAGCACGAGACGTAGATACCATCTGGTCCACAGTGGACAGTGTGCGGGCGCGAGTAGCCTGCGCGCTTGGACAGTTCTTCCGGCTCGAGAACTTTGATGATCTTCGGGCTAAGCGGGTCGTCCTTGACGTCGATGACGTAGATCCGCGAGGAACGGATGCCAGGGACGATCAGGTACCGGCGTTCGACGTGCGGATGCGGGGCATAGGGGCACAGCGCGCTGCTGCACGCATTCCAGCCGAAGTGATGCAGCTCGTCGCCGGTGTAGGGCATGTCGGTCCA
>Ga0136619_10000312_pt1 | contig 18218 bp, 16 predicted proteins | sample AntDrymUQ3532106_2_FD_104807 | JGI IMG/M metagenome (GOLD analysis project Ga0136619, IMG submission 104807) | Polar desert sand microbial communities from Dry Valleys, Antarctica - metaG UQ353 (21.06) | ecosystem: Environmental > Terrestrial > Soil > Desert | place: Antarctica: Dry Valley...
AAGCACTCTTTGAGGCCACGAGGCAGGCACTTGGTGCAGTCAGTTCAGAGGACGCCCGCGGCTTCTTTGAGCACTGTGGTTACGGTACGCTGCAGGGTCACTTAATATGAGAAACGCTCTAGAAACCATAGGGTTCCGCCCGCGCATACGAGTAACCCCCGTAAACTAGCCGATAACCCGCAATATTAGGGCTTTCGGCTGATGCGGCTATACCCGGGTTAGATCCACCCTGGCGGCACGGCGCGCGAAGTGGCGCGCAAGAAAGCTGGGAGGTGGATAGGCGTGTTGCGTTTGGGCGAAAGGATGAGGCGGCGTCCCGTGGCGTGGTTCTTCGCGCTCGCGATGGTGATGGAGGTCGCGGTCGTGGCGGTCTTCCTGGGGAGCGGCGCGGCCGGGGTACTGGAAGCCGCGATGGAGGCCACGGGTCTTACGGGCAAGACCGACTTCGTCTCAGCCTACCGGCTCGCGGTGGAGACGCCACAGGCCATTCCGGGGATCGCACTCTCCATACTGCAGCCGTTCACGCCGGACATCGCAGCCCTCGTGGTGGCGGCGGTCGCCTTCGGAACGGTCGGCGTCAAGAGGCTCGCGCGCGGCTTCCGGTTCTGGAGTGCCGATGTTGGTTGGCGGCGGGGATTGTGGGTTTGGGGCCTGATGCTCTTGATCTTTTTCGTCGCCATGCCCCTCGCGGTGGCGGGGCTGGACGCCCTGTTCATGCCAGAGGGTACCTGGGAGTGGAGCGGACATCCTATCTCATGGAGTTTGCTGCCTGCTCTGTTCGTTGCCCTGTTCCTCAACGTCGGCGCGGTGAGCGAGGAGTCGGGCTGGCGCGGCTTCGCCCAGCCGATCCTCCAGGACCGCACGACGCCGCTTGCCGCGTCGCTCATCGTCGGCCTTCTGTGGGGCCTGTGGCACTTCCCCGCGAGGCCCGACATCCTCTTGGGCGGCTATGGCATGAGAGGTGGCGCGTTGCTATTGGGTATCCTCGTCGTGAGGTTCGTGTTCCTCTCGGTCGTGATGGCCTACTTCTACAACCGGGCTGGCGGGAGCACCCTGATCGCCATCGCCATGCACGGGCTGCATAACGACCCAGTCTTGTTCTCGGGCCGGATCGTCGGGGACACAACGGAGTCTTACATCATCTCCGAGCTCGCCCTGCTCGCGCCGATTACGGTCACCGCCTGCATCATCCTCATCCTGGCGGGACGCAAGCTCGGCCTCAGCAAGCCGTCTGGTTCCGGGACGGGGACGGTTCCGTCGCCGGTCCCCAGCGCATCGTAGATCGGCAGAGGGTTGCCGTGAACAGGACGAAGGGTGCGGGCCTGGATGGCCCCACGTAATCGTTCTACTTCTTCCTCTTCTTGCGGGGCCTGAACTCAGCGGTGAGGCGCTCGACCGGCTCGCCGCCCTTGAGATGACCCTCCACGATCTCCGGCACGTCATCCTCCACGAGCCCGAGATACCAGGCGCCGCCCGGGTACACAATGGCGTTGGGACCGTGCTTGCACAGGCCGAGACATTCGACGGAGTCCACGCGGACGTCACCGTTCATCCCCGCCGCCCGCAACTCGCCCTTGAGCGCCTTGCGGACCTCCTTCGAGCCCCGCTTCTTGCAGTCGCCGCCCTTGCAGACGAGGACGTGCGCTTCGTAGTCCCGGACCTTCGCGTCCGGCTTCTTGCGGTCCAGGACCTCTGCGGCGGCGGATTTACCGCGGGCTTTCTCTTTTTTCCTGGCTATGGCTCACCCCGTTTCCAGGCCCGAAAGCGGGCGGACTACCAACTTCCCGAGTAATTGAGAACCGTTCCCGATAGCCGCAATATACCATGCGTGGGGCGGGGACGGTATCATGGGGGGGGACGCAGGCGCTCGGGTCGTATTTGCGGTCTTATGGAGGGAAACGAAAGGCATGAGCCGGCACTCGGTCGTAGACGTGGGGAGCAACACCATCCACCTGCTCGTGGCGGAGGTGGACGGGGGAGAGGTGCTGCCCGTCACGGGGGAGAAGGTCTCGGCGCGGCTCGGTTCCGGGGTGGAGAAGACGGGACGGATAGAGGAGGAGCGGCTCGCGCTCGCGGCGGAGGCCATAGACCTGTTCGCCCGGATCTCCGCCCTCAACGGTGCGCCTGACCCGACGGTCCTTGCGACGAGCGCCGTCCGGGACGCGGAGAACGGCCCGGAACTCGAGGAGCGGGTGCGGGAGGCGACAGGGCTGAAGATGCGGCTCATCTCCGGCGAAGAGGAGGCCACGCTCGGCTTCAGGGGGGCTCTCTCGGCGCTCGGGGAGTCATGGGATGGGCCGGCGCTGGTGGTGGACCTGGGCGGCGGGTCGGCCCAGCTCATCGTGGGGGAGGCTTCTGGTGGGCCGCTCATGCAGGTATCACTGCCGCTGGGATCCAACCGCACCACCGAGCGGTTCGTGGGCAAGGACCCGGCGAAGAAGAAGGAGTTGCGGGCGCTGGACGGGCACGTGAAGGAGATGATGCCGGGGTGGGGTCTCTCGTCGCGGGTGCGGGTCGTGGCGGTCGGCGGGTCGGCGCGGGCGATATTGAAGATCACCGGGGACACGTTGACGGTGGAGCGGTTGCGGAAGCTGGCGGCGGAGATCACGGACCGCCCGTCGGCGGTGCTGGCGCGGGAGCACGGGCTCACCCCGGAGCGGGCGCGGGTGTTGCCGGCGGCGATCACGACGCTCGCTGCGGCGCTGGAGCATTTCGGGAAGGATGGGTTGACCGTGGCGCGCGGGGGATTGAGGGAGGGCACGGTGCTCACGCTGGCGGAGGGGGAAGAAGTATGACCGACGTGGTACGCCGTCCGAGCCTCTCGGACCCGTCGCTGTACATCAACCGGGAGCTGTCGTGGCTCGCCTTCAACGAGCGGGTGCTGGCGCAGGCTAGAGACGAGCGGCATCCTCTGCTGGAGCGGATGCGCTTCGTGGCGATCTCCGAGACCAACCTGGACGAGTTCTTCATGATCCGGGTCTCAGGGCTTCAGCAGCAGGTAGCCGCCGAGCTGCCGAACCCGGTCCCCGACGGGATGACCCCGGAGGAGCAACTCTCCCGCATAAAAGAGCACACCGAGGAGTTCCTCGCGGAACAACGGAGCGTGCTGAATGATGGGCTTCTCCCTGAACTCGCCGGAGAAGGCATAAAGATCGTGCCGCACAAGAGGCTGCGCAAGGCCGAGCGCCAGGAGCTGAGAGAACGGTTCGGGAGGGACATCCTGCCGGTCCTCACGCCACTGGCGATAGACCCGGCCCACCCGTTCCCGCACATCTCCAACCTGTCGCTGAACCTCTTGGTCGTGATCTCCGACGAGGGCCGCAGGGTGATGGCCCGCATCAAGGTCCCTACTACCATAGCCCGCTTCATGCGGGTGGCGGAGAAGCCCGGCACGGACGACGAGCGTTCCGAGGTACGGTTCGTGCGGGTGGAAGAGGTGATCTCGGCCAACCTCGACGAGTTGTTCCCCGGCAAAGAGGTGCTGGCGAGCTACGCCTTCCAGGTCACGCGCAACGCGGACTTCGTGATCGAGGAGGACGAGGCGTCCGACCTCCTGCAGGCCATAGAGGACGAGCTGGAGAGCCGGTGGTTCGGGCAGAGCGTGAGGCTCGTGGTGACCGAGGAGATGCCCGAGGACCTGCGGGACTGGCTGGCGACGAACCTCCGGATGAGCGAGAAGACGGTCTACGCCGTCCCCGAGCCTCTGGGCCTCGCGGACATCGAGGAGTTGACGCACCTCGACCGCGGAGACCTACTGTATCCGCCCATCGCGCCTCGGATGCCGCAGGAGATCCGCTCGGCGCGTTCTATCACCCAGGCGATCCGGCAGGGGGACGTGCTCCTCTACCATCCCTACGACTCGTTCGCGCCCGTGGTGGACTTCGTGCGGGCCTCCGCCAACGACCCGAACGTGCTCGCCATCAAGCAGACGCTCTACCGGGTCGGGTCGAACTCGCCTATCGTCGAGGCGCTCTCGGAGGCGCGCGACGAGCAGACGCAGGTGGCCGTGCTCGTGGAGCTGAAGGCCCGCTTCGACGAGGAGCCGAACATCGTGTGGGCGCGCCAGCTTGAGGCCAGGGGCGTTCACGTCGCCTACGGCATCGTCGGCCTCAAGACGCACGCCAAGATCTGCCTGGTCGTCCGGCGTGAGGGACACGGCCTCCGGCGCTACGTCCACATGGGCACAGGCAACTACAACCCCTCCACGGCCCGGGTGTATACGGACTTCTCGTACTTCACCGACGACCCGAACTTGGCCGAGGACGGGTCGGATCTCTTCAACTACCTGACCGGCTACTCCGAGCAGGACGAGTATCACGGGCTTCTCGTCGCGCCCCTCAACCTGCGCGAGGGGATCAAGCGCCTCATAGACGAGGAGACCGCGAAGGCCGAGAAAGGAGAGCCTGCCCGCATCACCTGCAAGACCAACGCGCTGACGGACCCCCGGATGATCGAAGACCTCTACGAAGCGTCCCAGGCCGGGGTGAAGGTGGACCTCATAATCCGGGGCATCTGCTGCCTCCGGCCCGGTCTCGAAGGGATCAGCGAGAACATCCGCGTCGTGTCGCTGGTGGGACGCTTTCTGGAACACGCGCGCGTCTTCGCTTTCGGGGAGGGGGAGGACGAGAAGATCTACCTCGGCTCCGCCGACTTGATGCAGCGCAACCTCGACCGGCGGGTGGAGAACGTCTTTCCCCTGCGCGAGGAGCGCCACCGCAAGAGGATGCGCCGCATCCTCAACCTCCAGCTCGCCGACACAGCCAACTCATGGGAACTCCGCCCCGACGGCTCCTTCGAGCGTCTCCGTCCTTCGGACGGCGAGGAGCCCCTCGACAGCCAGGCAATCTTGCTCGAAGACCCCGGCTAAAAGCTACTCGACGTCTTGCAACCCCGTGACGCCCACCCGCTTCACGCCTGGCAGGGCGGCGATCTCGCCCAGCACCTCCTGGGCGCTCCGGGACGGCGGGATGCGCATGCGGATGCTGTAGTGGGCCCGTCCTTCTTCGAGCTCCGCGTCGAGGCCGCGGATGCTTATGTCGTGGCGATCCAGAAGTTCCGTCACCCGGGAGACGTCGCTCCCCGCTTCCTCGAAGGTGAGGTTCAGGATGCCGTAGTCTGTCCGGAGCCGCGGGATGATGAGGCCCCTCACCTTGCGCAGCAGGTACAGCGAGAGCACCACCACGACGGTCGTGGCGACGGCCCCGAAGAGGTAGCCCGCGCCGACGGCCACCCCGATGGCCGCCGTCGCCCAGAGGCTCGCGGCCGTGGTCAGCCCCCGGATGTCCGTCCCCTGACGGATGATCGCCCCGGCCCCCAGGAACCCGACGCCCGTTGCGACCTGGGCCGTTATCCTCGTCGGGTCGAACTGTATGCCGCGTCCCCCGCTCTCAAGCGCCGCTTCCGTGAACGGCGTGAAACCGTAGGCCGAGACCAGCGTGAACAGCGCGGCTCCCAGCCCGAGGAGTATGTGGGTTCTGAAGCCGGCGGACTGGTCGCGCGTCTCGCGCTCGAAGCCGATGGCGCCGCACAACGCCACCGTCACCAGCAACCGGACCACGATCTCTATTTCGGAGATGGTCAACTCGGACATCGGCGCGCTCCCGGAGACGGTTTCACTCGGCGCAATGATATACACCGGCGTCCTGCGCCGCCCCGATTGTCCGGCAAGGGCGCCTGTGCTACCATTTGCCGCCTTGCGGAAAGGGGACGGCGGAAAAGATTGACGACTTCCGTGCAACATCAGGCGCCGGACGGGCGGGAGATCGAATGGCAGTTCGAGGCCGATGAGCCGGGTACGGTCGAAGAGTGGTTGAGGGATCATGCTTCAGAGGCTGTCTCCGTCAACGCCGGTGAGACCCGCCGTCTCTCGGACACGTACTTCGACACCGACGACTGGCGGCTCTACCGCGCCGGCTACGTCCTGCGCGTCCGCTGGAGAGGCAAGAGCGCCGAGGCCACGATGAAGTCCCTGGCGCCGGCCGAGGACGGGCTCCGGCGCCGGCGCGAGGTCACGGAGACACTCGAAGACGGTGGACCGGAGACGCTCGAAGATGGCGGCGGGCCGGTGGGCGGCCTCCTGAAGACCCTCCGGGGCGCCCGCGAGCTTCGCCCACTGTTCGAGAACCGTACCCGGCGCAAGACGTTTGCGGTTCGGATACGGGACTCCGAGGCCCCGGACGCCGGGGAGGTCGCGCTGGACGACTGCGAGATACGGTCCGAAACCGGAGCCGAGATCGTTCGGCTCCGGCGCGTCGAGGTCGAGGTGCCTGAGGAGTCCGAAGCGGTGCGAGGTTTCGTCGAGGAGTTGCGGCGGGGCCTGGGGCTCTGTCCGGCGTCGCTCTCCAAGTTCGGGACCGGCCTGCGGGCGGCGGGCCTGGAGCCCGCATCGGAGCCGGACTTCGGGTCCACGGAGTTCGACGCCTCCAGCACGGCCGGTGAGGTCGCCTTCGCCGTGCTGCGCCGCAACTTCGCCATCATGCTGGCCTGCGAGCCGGGCGTCCGGCTGGGCGAGGACCCCGAGGAACTGCACGACATGCGCGTAGCCACCCGCCACCTGCGGAACACGCTCCGGCTGTACTCGGACGTGTTGCCGCGCAGGGCCGAGCGGTACGAACGGGACCTCAAGCACGTCGCGGACGCTCTGGGCGAGGTGCGCGACCTCGACGTACACATCGCGATGTTCGCCGACGACCCCGAAGGCGAGGATGCGCGGGAGGTCGTGGGGATACTCGAGGAGCGGCGGGCCGGGGCCCGCGAGCGGATGTTGGCGGTGCTCGACTCAAGGCGATACGAGCGGCTCGTCGCCGACTTCTCCGGCACGCTCCGGCGGGGCCGCAGTCCGTCGCCCCCGGTACCCATCCTGGCGGTCGCGCCGGATCTGGTCAAGGACCGCCACAAGAAGGCCCGCAAGGCCGCGAAGAGGATAGACGCCGCCTCATCCCCGGAGGACTACCACCGGTTACGCAAGCGGAGCCGGCGGCTGCGGTACTCATTGGAGCCCCTCGCGGGCATCTACGGCAAGCCCGCGGAGAAGGCCATCAAGCGCCTCAAGAAGCTCCAGGACGCCCTCGGCCTGCACCAGGACGTGGTCGTCGCCGCGGACCTCCTGCGGGAGCTGGGGACGGGAGAAGAGTTGCCGCCGGGGACCATCTTCGAGATGGGCGTCCGGGCCGGACGCAACATCCGGGAAGCCGAAGAGATACAGGACGGCTTGCCTGTCTCGGGTCCGTTCCGGTCTCTGAAGAAACGCAAGAAGTGGGAAGGACTCTGGAAGGAGATGGAGGCGCGGACCGTCGAGAGGGTCGGCGGGTAGGCTCGCGTGGACCTTTACCTGGTGCGCCACGCCGTCGCTTATAGGCGCGACCCCGAACGCTGGCCTGACGACTCCGAGCGCCCTCTGACGCCGGAGGGTGAGGAAGAGTTCCGGAGCGCGGCGCGTGGGATCGGACGCCTGGCTCCGGAGGTGGACGTGCTCCTGAGCAGCCCCTACGAACGCGCCTGGCGGACGGCCGAGATACTGGCCGGGTTGGAGGGATGGCCGGGGCCGAAAGCCTTTCCGCCCCTGGAACCCGACGTATCCCCGGAGGAAGCCACGCTGGCGCTGGAGCCTTACGCCGAGGTAGGGTCTGTCGCGTTGGTCGGACACCGGCCGTGCATGCACGAGCTCGCGTCGTATTTGCTCACCGGCGACCCGGAAGGGCTCGACATAAAGATCAAAAAGGGCGGAGTGGTCTGCATACGCTTCGGCGGCGGAGCCGGTAAGGGCAAGCTGCGGTGGCTGCTCACCCCGGAGATGCTCCGATCGTAGCGGGGCAGACTGTCAGCAATCCAGCCCGCCAGCTTCCGAACGTCAACTCTTCGCCTCGCGCCTCTCCGGCGAACCGCTGCTCTGCTGACCGCTGATTAGCTGACCGGCTGATCGGCTCCCTTCAGCGACATCTTCGCCAGGCACTCCGGCTCCGGGTAGTCCCGGCGCAGGTCCAGCAGGGTCAGCTCGACCTCTGTTATCCGGATCTCCCCGATGGGCCAATCCCGGTAGCGTTCGATGGCGGAGACGAGCTCATCGGGGGCCCTCGTGCCGTCCGGGGCGTGGAAGTACGCCAGGGTCATGTGCGGCGGTCCGGAAAGCTTCTTCAGCTCGCAACCGCTGCTCAGGGCGTCGCGCAGGTTCCGGATACTGCCTCCGTCGTGTACCTCGACGAACGCGGCGCCGGGGAAAGCGTTGAGGTTCGCGAGCTCCACGTCGAAGGCGGGAAAGTCCGCGAGCACCCGCCTGGCGCGGACCTCTATGTCCGCCAGCCGTTCGGGTGAGACCTCACCCGCGTCGTCTGGCTCCGGGACGAGAAACCCCAGGAGGAGCAGCGTGATGTGCATGAAATGGTCCGGGTGCAGCGACACGAACGGCAGGGGTCGCAAAGCGTCCCTCAAGGGGTCGAGGCGAGGCCGCAGCCGGGCGGCGTCCACCGGGATCATGAGCGAGCCCGAGAGCGCGTGCCCGTCCTGCCAGCCGGGGTCCATGTAGCCCCCGAACTCCAGGCGCCTTTCTGAAACGAATTTTTCCCACACATCCGCGTAGCCTCCGCTCCTCATCGAGCAACTGTAGCAAATCGCGCGATTTCGCTGAAGTACACCGGACGGAAGGGATTGGGTATGGCACGCTCCGGCGGTCGCCTATCCAGTGACGCGGGAACACGATCGCCATGTACGAGATGCCCTGACGGCAGCTCAAAGCACCGCCTCTTGCCGGACGGCGAGGACTCGCGGATACTTGACCCAGGCTAGAGATAGGGGAAAGCGTGGCCTTCGACCAGTACCTCGGGGACGTGCAGAAGGAGCTTTCGACGGGGATCGCCCGGGAGCATGCCTACCGGCCGGCCTTGAAGACGCTCTTGCAGTCGCTGGAGCCGAACATCCTGGCGACCAACGAGCCTCGGCGCACCAGCGTCGGCGCACCAGACTACGTGGTGGCGCGTGGCGGCAACCGCATGGGCTATGTCGAGGCGAAAGACCTCGGCGATGACCTGCGAAAGACCGAACGTTCCGAGCAGTTAAAACGCTACCGGGGAGCCTTCCCGAACCTGATCCTCACGGACTACCTGGAGTTCCGGCACTACGTGGACGGCGAGCGCCGCGCCACCGCCCGCATTGCCGGGGAGGACGGGAACGGCAGGCTCCGTCCCGATAAAGAAGGCGCGAAGGAGGCCGAGCGTTTGCTGCGTAGCTTCCTGGCGCAGGAGGCCCCGGAGGTCGGGACGCCGCGCGAGCTGGCAGAGCGCATGGCGGCTCAGGCCCGTGAGATCCGCACCCTCATTGCTGAGACATTCCGGCAGGAGGGCGAGCGGGGACAGCTCCACACCCAGCTCTCCGCCTTTCGGAAGACCCTCATCCCGGATCTTCAGCCCGAGGCATTCGCGGACATGTACGCCCAGACCATCGCCTACGGCCTCTTCGCCGCCCGTACCACGACGGACGCCCCGGACGCTTTCTCGCGCCGCACTGCCGGGTGGGACCTGCCGCGCACCAACCCGTTTCTGCGAAACCTGTTCAACGAGATCGCCGGCCCCGCCCTCGACGACCGCGTGGCATGGCTCGTGGACGATCTGGCGGAGTTGCTGCGCCGGGCGGACATGGCCGCCATCCTCGAAAGCTTCGGGCGCCGCACCCGCCGCGAGGACCCGGTCGTCCACTTCTACGAGACGTTCCTCGCCGCCTACGACCCGAAGATGCGCGAGTCGCGCGGCGTCTACTACACTCCGGAGCCCGTCGTCTCCTACATAGTGCGCTCCGTGGACGCAATCCTGAAAGAAAAGTTCGGGCGGCCGATGGGCCTCGCCGACCCGAGGACCCTGATCCTGGACCCCGCGACAGGCACTGCCACGTTCCTCTACCACGTGATCCGGCACGTCCACGAGATCTTGCAGGAGCAGGGCCAGCTCGGGACGTGGAGCAGCTACGTCCGCGACGAGCTTCTGCCCCGCGTCTTCGGCTTCGAGTTGCTCATGGCCCCGTACACTGTCGCCCACATGAAGCTCGGCATCTTGCTCCAGGAACTCGGCTACGACTTTGGGAGCGACGAGCGGCTGCGCGTCTACCTCACCAACACCCTCGAAGAAGGCTTCCATCCCGACGAGACCATCGGCTTCGCCGAGTACATAGCCGACGAGGCCGACGCCGCCGCAAGCGTAAAGAAGGACGAGCCCATAGAGGTCATCATCGGCAACCCGCCGTACTCCGGGCACTCGGCCAACAAGGGACCGTGGATCTCCGATCTTATAGACACCTATAAGCGGGTAGACGGCAAGCCGCTCGGCGAGCGCAACCCGAAATATCTACTTGATGACTACGTAAAGTTTATTCGTTTCGGTCAGTGGCGGATTGAGCGCACCGGCAAGGGCGTACTCGCTTTTATCACCAACCACGGCTATCTGGAGAACCCAACATTTCGTGGAATGCGCCAGAGCCTCATGCGGACCTTTACCGACATCTACTTCGTAGATCTACATGGTGATGCTATGAGGAGGGAGAAGACCGTCGAGGGCGGTAAGGACGAGAACGTTTTCGATATTCGTCAGGGCGTCGCCATCGGCATCTTCGTGAAGGAGCCGGGTAAGTCCGGACCGGCGAAGGTCTACCACGCCGACTTGTGGGGCTTACGCAAAGGTAAGTACGAGTGGCTTGCCGAGCAGAGCGCCGAGACAACCAAATGGGTTGAGCTTGCGCCAACCTCACCTTCTTACTTGTTTTCACCGTATGACGTGAGCTTGCGAGAAGAGTATGAGCAGGGATGGAGAGTAACTGATGCGATGCTTGTAGCCTCAAACGGGATCAAGACCCATCGCGACCACTTCGTTGTCGACTTTAGTTCCGAAGCTCTCCGGGAGCGTATCTTGCAGTTCAGAGACTTGTCTGTTCCAAGCTCGGATCTGGCCCAACGTTACAAACTCAAGAACACGAACGCGTGGCAGATAGCGGAGAGTAGGCGCTCGCTGGCAACCGAGGGAGGTTGGTCCGAACACCTAACTCAATCTTTGTACCGGCCCTTCGATAGAAGGGCGTATTTCCACCACGATAGCCTTGTTGACCGTCCGAGAAATGAAGTTATGCACCATATGCTAGTAGGAGAGAATCTCGGCTTGCTGACGAACAGGCAGGTCAGGATTGACTCCGTCCAACATTTCTTGGTGACCGACTCTCCAATAGATTTTCATGTTTTGGAGACGGCGCACGCTTCCGTTTCAATTTTCCCCCTCTACCTCTATCCACAGGACGACAACCTCCTGGACGCGGCGGAGGAGGGACGCAGGCCGAACCTATCGCCGGGGTTCGTGGGCGAGCTTTCGGAGAAGCTGGGGCTCTCGTTCGTGCCGGACGGGACTGGCGATCTCGCGGAGACGTTCGGGCCGGAGGACATATTCCACTACGCCTACGCGGTCTTCCATTCGCCCACGTACCGGGAGCGGTACGCGGAGTTCCTGAAGCGGGACTTCCCCCGGCTGCCGCTAACCACGGATCTGGGACTGTTCGCGGCGCTGGCTGGGAAGGGCGCGGAGTTGGTCGGGCTGCATCTGATGACCTCGCCGGCGCTGGACCGCTTCATCACCCGCTTCCCCGAGGGCGGCGGCAGCGTGGTCGAGAAGGTCCGCTACGACGCGGCCAATGAGCGAGTCCACATCAACAACACGCAGTACTTCGAGGGTGTGCCGGAGGAGACTTGGGGCTTCCGCGTCGGAGGCTATCAGGTGTTGGACAAGTGGCTCAAGGACCGCCGGGGCCGCGCCCTCACCTCCGCCGACGTGCGTCACTATCAGCGCGTCGTCGTAGCCCTCACGCAGACCTGTCGCCTCATGAGCGAGATAGACGAGACCATACCGGGATGGCCGCTCGGGTGACCCCCAGACGACCAGATGAAGGTCGCGCCGCGCGTTCGGATGCTCGAAGGACCGGAAAGTCGGATGAACGTTCTACCGGGTCAGACTAGCTGACCCGGTCGGCGCGGACGACGTAGCGGACGAACCAGTTGGGGCCCTCCGTCCAGTAGTCGCCGTAATCCTCGATGCAGGTCTGAAGGGAGACTACGTCCCTGCCGGGGACCGGGGTCGTCACCGAGAGGTCGGTGATCGGCACCTCGAGTATCTCGCTCACCGCGTAGGTGTAGGTCTGGCCGCCGGAGTCGGTGATAATGATCTCATCCCCCTCCACCAGGTTGGGCAGATAGTAGAAGACGTGGTCGCTCAGGGTGCCCGGATAGCCGAGACGGTGCCCCGCTATGTACGTGTTGGAGTCCTCGAGCCACGGGTAACCGCTGCCGGAGAGGTGACCGGCGCCCTGGCTCAGGCTCGCCTCCGCGGTGCCCTCCACCACCGGGATGTCGTTGAGCCCGAGCTTGGGCACGGTCAGGTACATGGTGGTGTCCGCCGGGATCGCCGGCGCAGGAGCGGCCTGCTCCGCTGCCGCCTGCTCCGCTGCCGCCTGCTCCGCCGCGGCCTGCTCCGCCGCGGCCTGCTCCGCCGCGGCCTGCTCCGCCGCGGCCTGCTCCGCCGCGGCTTCTTCTTCCGCTGCTTCGCGGGCAGCCGCCTTCTCGGCCGCTCTCCTGGCGTCCAGCCCGGCCGCCCGCGCTTCGATCAGCTCCGAGTTCGCCAGGTCCGGGGCCGCTGCCACCTCCGGGGCGTCCGCCCCTCGCACCGGCGCGCTCTCCCCACCCGTCAGGGCGGATATCCCAACCGCGAAGGCGCCGAGCGCCAGACAGGCGGCGACCAGCAGCCCCGTTAGTATCCTGCGCTGCCCCCTGGAAATTCTTTGTCTACGGCCCATGTCGGACGGTCCTTCCCCCAGAAAACACCATTCGGGATGCACCCACGGCGTACCCACGGCTTACGCCTCCGGCGCAAAGCTACTTCAATGTAAACGAGCGTGAACGAAAAAGCAACACTCAAAAACAAGAACTTAACAACCTTTTTACGGCCGTCCTGGCTGCTGCTAACATTCGGCCGATGAAAGGAGACCCACCAGGGGCAAATAGGGGTCCCGCGGCAGGCATGTATCCTCTGCCGTCCGCGCTGGCCCGCCACGTTTCCGGGGGAGCCACTGGAGAAGGATTCGGCCCGGACGAGTTGCGCCCCGTCTGCCGGGCGGCGGGGGAGGGGCTCGGGAGAGAGGACGCCGTCCGTGGCGTGTTCCTGGCGGCGGCGGAGATGGTCGCCTTGTGGAGGGGCCTGGATCTCCCGGCGTGGGAAGCGCCTTACGTACTGCGCGACGCGCGGCTCGGATACCTGAACGGCTACGAGGCGGCGCTCGTCTCCGGCGATCTCCCCGAAGAGCGCACCGCCCATGCCGCCGAAGCACGTTGGGGCGAAGACTGGAAGCAAAAGCTCGAGGCCGCTCGAAGGAGGTCCGAGGACTAGCCGGGGATTATCCCCTGTCGCGGCGTTCGATGCGCGGGAGGAACGCCAGGCGTCCCGCGTCTTCGGGGGCGTGATCTCCGGCGTGGTCCACCTGGAGGGTGGTATGTTCGATGCCGAACTCCCGGTACAGAACCTTCTCCAGCTCGCGGCGCCGTTCGTGGCAGTCGCGATCCCCACCGACGAGCACGTGGGCTGCCAGGGCCGGGAAGCCGCTGGTGATCTCCCAGACGTGCAGGTCGTGGACCTCCTCCACACCCTCGACCTCGACCATCCTGCGCCCTACCTTCTCGACGGCGAGGCCGCGGGGGGCCTGTTCCAGCAGGATGTTCACGGAGTCTCGCAGCAGCGTCCAGGAACTCCCCAGGACGAGCACCCCGATGAGGGCGCTGACGAGCGGGTCGGCGTACACCCATCCCGTGAGGACGATGATGAGAGAAGCTCCTATCGCGCCGATTGAACCGAGGATGTCGGCGATCACATGCCGCAGGGCGCCCTGCAAGTTGAGGCTTTCGCCTCCGGAGCGTGAAAGTATCGTGGCGCCGGCGAGGTTGACCAGCAGCCCCAGCGCGGCCACGGCCAGCATCCAGCCGCCGAGGACCTCGGGCGGCTCCTGGAAGCGCCGGTATGCTTCGACGAAGATCCAGATCGAGATCGCCACCAGCGTCATGCCGTTGAAGAGCGCGGCCAGTATCTCAGCCCTCCTGTAGCCGAAGCTCCGGTTTGGGGTCGCGGGCCTTTGCGACAGCCAGAACGCGAAGAGCGCCAGCCCGATGGAGGCCGAGTCCGACGCCATGTGTCCGGTGTCGGCGAGCAGCGCCAGCGAGCCGGTCAACAGGCCGCCCACAACCTCCGCCACGAGGAACGCCGTCGTCAGCCCGAACACGATCGCCAGAGCCCGCCGATCCGCGCCGCCGTGATCGTGACCTCCGTGCGAATGCCCCGTATGGGAATGTCCCGCGTGGGAATGAGTCATGGTCCTATTTTACTCTGACATCCCCGAAGATCACCCGTCCTTCACCCCGCCGGGGGAGCCATCATCTCCGCCTCGATGAACCCCTTCGCGCCCTCCGGTCCCGTCACGCGCAGCGAGATGGGACCGCCATCCGGCTCGAAGAAGAGCGCGAAGGTCAGGAAGGGACAGCATGCCCTCTCGGCGTTGATCATCTCCACAAGCCGTTCGGCCCATCCCGCACTTCCCGGGAAGCCGAAAGCGTATCCGTCCTCAAGTTCCTCCACCCGCAGTACCCCCTCGAAGACGGATCCGAGCAATCTCCTCCGGTCTTGGATCTCCTGCGGCCCGGACAGCCGGCAGGCGATGGGCGGGATGTTTTCCGATCTCATGTCCGGCCGCTTTCGCGGACGCCCTTGCGGAAGAGCCGGAGGCCGTTGAGGGTCACGGCGATGGAGGTGCCCATGTCGGCGAGGACCGCGAGCCACAGCGCCACGAGCCCGAAGGGCGCCAGTAGCACAAACAGGCCCTTGATGGCGATGGAGATCAGGACGTTCTGGCGGATGATCCTCTCCGCCGCCCGCGAGAGTTTTATCGCTTCGGCGAGCTTTGGCAGATCGTCTTGCATGAGCGCGACGTCGGCGGTCTCCAGGGCCACGTCCGTGCCCGCCGCCCCCATCGCGAAGCCGACGGAGGAGGCGGCCAGCGCCGGCGCGTCGTTGACGCCATCGCCGACCATGCCCGCAGCGCCGTTCTCCCGGACGAGGTCGCGCATCGCCTCCACCTTTCCCTCGGGTAAGAGACCTGCCCGGTAGCCGATGCCGAGCTCTCCGGCGATCCTACGGGCCGGCGCCTCGGCGTCGCCCGTGAGCATCACGAGATCATCCACGCCCGCCACGCGCAGGGCGTCGAGCGTGGCCCTCGCGTCGGGACGCACGGCGTCCGCGAGCCCGAAAACGGCCAGGATACCCTCTTCGCCGCCAAGCAGGACTGGTGTTTCGCCAGCACGCTCGACCTCTTCCAGTGCCCTTTCCGCGCCGTGCAGCGGGATCTCCTTTTCGGCAAAGAGCCTCGGGCTCCCGATCACGTATCGCCGGCCCCCGATCTGCCCCTCGGCGCCCCGGCCCGCGACCGACCGGAAGCCCGCTACCGATGGTGGATCGTCCAAACTGCGGGCTTCGGCAGCGGTCAGGATCGCGTGCGCCAGCGGATGCTCGGAGCGACGCTCCAGCGCCGCCGCAAGCCTCAACACCTCGGCCTCATCCGTGCCGTCCAGCGCCACCACGCGCGAGACGACGGGCCTTCCCTCGGTTAGGGTGCCTGTTTTGTCGAAGGCGAGGGCTTTCAGTCTGCCCGCCGTCTCCAGCGCCGCGCCACCCTTCACCAGGATGCCGCGCCGGGAGGCCGCCCCTATCCCTGAGACGACCGTGACGGGGGTGGAGATCACCAGCGCGCAAGGGCAGGCGATGATGAGCAGCGCCAGCGCCCGGTAGAACCACTCCCCGAACGAAGCCCCGAGAAGCGGCGGCACGACGGCCAGGGCAAGCGCGACGACCACCACCACCGGCGTGTACACTCGAGAGAAGCGGTCCACGAACTGCTCCGATGGGGCTTTACGCGCCTGGGCCTCTTCCACGAGGCGCGAGATCCTCTGCAGCGTCGAGTCCCCGGCCCGCTTCGTCGCCCGCACCAGCAGACCGCCCGAGCCATTGAGGCTGCCGGAGTACACAGCGTCGCCCGGCCCCTTCTCCACCGGCAGGCTCTCACCCGTGACCGGGGCCTCATTCACCGCCGACGCGCCTTCCACGACCTCGCCGTCCACCGCCAGCCGCTCCCCTGGCCGGACGATCACGATCTCACCGACGCTGACCTCCTCCGCCGGCACGACGACCTCTGAGCCGTGTCTCATGACGAGCGCCTCGTCCGGGGCGAGCCGCGCCAGCGCGCGCACCGCGCCGCGGGTACGGTCCACGGCGTAGACCTGGAGGGCGTTCCCGGCGGAGAAGAGCACCACGACCGACGCGGCCTCGGCCCACTCCCCGATCCCCACGGCCCCAATAGTGGCCGCGCTCATCAGGACGTTCATGTCGAGGTGCCTGGCCCTGAGCCCTGCCAGAGCCGCCCGGAAGATGGGATACCCACCGACCACGATGGCGGCGGAGTAGACTCCGGCCCGCGCGGCCTCGGGCGCGCCGATGAGCGAGAGCGCGAGCCCTGCGAGGAACAGCAGCGCGGAGGCGGCCGTCAGCAGCGTCTTCGGGGCGCGCCAGAAAGGCGCCTTCTCCGTCGCTCCCGCCTGTCCCACCCCGTAGCCGGCGCTCCTGACGGCGGCTTTGATCTCCTCTACCGCGAGTGTGGGGTGGTGCTCGGCGTCCAGGCGGCCGGCGGCGAAGTTCACCACGGCGCGGCGCATTCCCGGCAGGGCCGCCACGCGCTTCTCGACGGTCGTGGCGCAACTCGCGCAGTCCATCCCCTCGACCCGCACTACCGTCCGCTCCGTCCCGCCCGCCGGCGCGGGGTCTATGTCCTCCCGGATGGGAGGTTTCTCGACCGGTGTCTGGCCCACGACGGGGAGCAGCTTCTTCGGGCGGCTCACGATACCGCTTCCACGGATGCCGTTTCGCCGAGCACGGCGGCCAGGAGCGAACGTCCCTCTTCGGTGAGCGCGTACATGACCAGCTTGCCCTCGCGCCTGGACCGGACGAGGCCGTGGGAACGAAGGACCCTCAAATGGTGCGAGACGAGGTTCTGGGAGCGGGCGGAGATCCAGGCCAGGTCGCACACGCACAGCTCCCCACCAGCTTCGCCCACGTCCCGCGCCTCCCTCAACGCCGCCGCTAACGTCAGCCGCGTCGGGTCCGAGAGCGCCTTCGCCCGCTCGGCGGCCTCCTGCGCCACTCCGTCTTCCAAAAGCGCCTGCCTGATACCCTCCGCCAGCGGGGCGTCGAGGCACAAAAGCTCACAACGGTCGTCGCTCATATTTACATCCCAACGTTTGTTGACACGTTAGTCTAAGGTTAGCAGATTTGTCTCCGGTCTGTCAGATGTCGTGTGCTACCATCGCCGTTTCGGGCGGCAACCGGAGGTATATTTTGAAGGTGAGGTTGTACAACACGCAGCGGTGCCCTTATGCCCGGCGGACCAGGATAGTTCTGTATGAGAAGGGCGTGGACTTCGAGGTTCGGGAGGTGGACCTCTCGAACAAGAGCGAGGAGTTCCTTGGGGTCAGCCCCACGGGCAAGGTGCCGGTGATCGTGGTGGACGGCGACTCGCTGTATGAGTCCAACATCGTCAACCAGTACCTCGACGAGATTACCGGGGAGCCGGGTCTAATGTCGGCGGACCCGAAGGCTCGGGCTCAGGCCCGGATCTGGATGTCCTCAGCCGACGAGAACTTCTTCCCGGCCGTGTTCGTGGCAAGCGTGGGACGCGAGCTGGGGTTCCCGGAAGAGAGGATCTCGGATTCATTCGAGAAGCTGGAGATGGTGCTCTCCTTCCTCGAAGCGCGCTTGGAGGGGCGCGAACTGGAAGAGAGGGGCGAAGTCTCCCTCGACCGATATCCGAACGTGGCGGCCTGGATGGAGCGCATCGAAGCTCGGGAGAGCTTCGGGGCCGCTACCTGAAGAGCCTGTCAGCCGACCAGCATTTCAGCCGGTCAGCACTTGCCACGCGGCGCGGCTTTTCGGCGACCGGTAAGACCCTTGCGGGGAGAGGCGGCGGTTCGCCGTTCTCCCTGGGATGGTCGATCTAGAGCGGTTTGTAAATTGAGTGGTCCCTGTTAGAACGTGGACCATGAACGCTTATTCGAAGGATCTCAGGTTACGGGTACTGGACGCGGTAGATCGCGGCCTCCCGCGAAGGCAGATCTC
>Ga0136619_10000313_pt1 | contig 18215 bp, 18 predicted proteins | sample AntDrymUQ3532106_2_FD_104807 | JGI IMG/M metagenome (GOLD analysis project Ga0136619, IMG submission 104807) | Polar desert sand microbial communities from Dry Valleys, Antarctica - metaG UQ353 (21.06) | ecosystem: Environmental > Terrestrial > Soil > Desert | place: Antarctica: Dry Valley...
AGCATGATCCGTACCACCAGCAAGGCCCTGTAGCGCAGTTGGTTAGCGCGCCGCCCTGTCACGGCGGAGGTCGCCGGTTCGAGCCCGGTCAGGGTCGCTGCTCCACCTCGGTGTTCACGCATCGATGTGGAGTTGTAAGGGAGCCGTACCGCTCTCGCCAGCGGTACGGCTTCGTGGGGCAGGTAGCTCAGTCGGTACGAGCGCTCGCCTGAAAAGTGAGAGGTCGGCGGTTCGACCCCGCCCCTGCCCACCTCCGAAGTAACTGGTCAATTGCCGCAACCCAGATCTACGGCAATTGACTAGTTAGTCGCTCACGCCAAGGCGTCCAATCGGGCCACGTCCTCGGCGCTCAGCCGGATCTGCGTCGCCCCCATGTTCTCGGTCAGGTGCTCGACCGACTTCGTACCCGGAATCGGCAGCACGACCGGAGATGCCTGCAGCAGCCAGGCAAGCGCGATCTGCGACGGGCTGGCATCGAGTTCGCCGGCGATGTCGGCCACCGGCGAGTCCGGCGCGGCCAGGTCGCCGGTCGCGATCGGGAACCACGGGATGAAGGCGATGCCGTCGTAGGTGCAGTAGTCCAGCACGTCCTGGGACTGCCGGTTGGTCAGGTTGTAGAGATTCTGGACGCTGGCGATGTCGACCACCTCGCGGGCGGCCTTGATCTCTTCGATCGACACCTCCGAGAGGCCGATGTGGCCGACCTTGCCGGCCTCCTGGAGTTCGGCGAAGGCGCCGAGTTGGTCGGCCAACGGCACCTCGGCATCGATGCGGTGCAGCTGGATCAGGTCGATCCGGTCCAGCTTCAGGTGGCGCAGGCTGAGCTCGACCTGCTGCTTGAGGTAGGTGGGGCGACCAACCGATGACCACTGGCCGGGGCCGGTGCGGGTGAGTCCCGCCTTGGTGGCGATGACCACGCTCTCCGGGTACGGATGCAGCGCCTCGGCGATGATCTGCTCGGAGACGTTCGGACCGTACGAGTCAGCGGTGTCAATGAAGTCGACGCCCTGCTCCACCGCAGCGCGCACCACGGCCAGGGCGCCCGCACGATCAGCCGGCTCACCCCAGACCCCGGGCCCAGGAAGCTGCATCGCGCCGTAGCCCAACCGGTGGACGCTCAGGTCCCCGCCGATCGCGAACGTGTCGGACAGGGTCGATTCCGAGCGAGTGCGTACAGTCATACCAAGGCCAACCGGCCCAGCGCGGCCGGAATTCCGGCTGTCAGTGCACGTGCCGTGCGTCGGGTGCGCTCAGGAGTGCGCGGTCGGGTCCGGTTTCGCCGGCCGGCGGACGCGAACTGCGGGTACGACGTACCACACCGTCAGCAACGTCAACCCGATCCCGCCGGCGATTCCCAGCGCCAGCCAGTGGGGCAGTGCCACGTCCAACGCGAGCAATGTTCTGCAGCACCGACGAGAGCAACCGCCAACAGCGCCATGCCGGTCTTGGCCTGTTTGGCCGAGCCGTCGACCACCTCACTCTTGCGCCCGAGCCGGAACATCGCCCGGTGCAGGGCGACCGGCGCGATGAGAAAGATCGAGGCAGCGACGCAGAAGACCACGGTGACGACGTAGACGATCACCGCGAACCGGTCGAGTTCGGTGAATCGCTGCTGAAAAACCAGGGTCGGCAGGAATGTGAACAGGATCTGGACGCCGGTTTGGGTGACCCGCAGTTCCTGCAACAGATCGTTGAATTGCGATCCGCTCGCTCAGCTGAGGATTCACCGAAGGTCGCTCCACACCGCTTCACTTCCGCTGTGCCCGATCCGGATCACATAGATCAGCGACACCACCGCGCCGACGATCGAGATCGCGCCGATCCCCCAGCCGGCGAGGTTGACCCAGGACGGCCGATCCGTTGCGCGGCGGCTGGCCCAGAAAGCCAGGCCGATCAGAGCGAGCAGCGGGATCGACAGCACGAGCACCCAGGGCAGCAGGTCCTCGCCGAGTGCAGTGTGCGCCAGCACTAATTCGAACGGCGCATCCTCGGTGCTGAGCACCCGATCCTCCAGCCTTTCGCCGCTCTCTTGGGCGACGAAGACCGAGCCGATCGAGGTAAGCGCCGCGAGAGCGGCCAGCACGCCGAACCTCGTACGCCAGCTCGGTACCGCGGTGAGCGCCAAAGCAGCCAGCGCCGTGAGCGGGACGAATACGACCACGGCATGCACGATCAGCGGGTGAGTGGGTAACCCAAAAACGGTGTCGAACATCGGGCTCCATCCCCAGGGTGCGTCGGCAGGTGAACGCTCGGCGGGTAAGTCCTACCGCAGCCGGCTGAGAATCCTTGCCCTAGCGGTGTCCGTAAAAGGATCAGGAACGGCGCGGATCAGGTGCTGTCGAGCGTGACCTCGGCGGCCGCAACCAGCATCGAGATGCCCTCCGGGTTGAGTCCTCGCTGCTGAGCCAGTCCTTCGCCGTACGCGCCGGAGACGCTTCTCGAGTACACCCCAGCGAGTACGGCACCGAGCTTCCAGTAGGCGAAGGCGATGTAGAACTCCACGTCATCGGTCGGCAGATCGCTGCCCGCGGTGTACCGTGCCAGCGCTTCGTCGCGACTGAGAAACCCCGGCGCGGTGGTTGGCATCGCCATGGGCAACGCCTCGACGCCGGGCGGCGCACTCCAGTAGGACAGCAGCCAGCCGAGGTCGGCCAATGGGTCGCCGCGGGTGCACAGTTCCCAGTCCAGGATGGCCGCGACGTTCCCCTCGGGGTCGAGCATCAGATTGCCGAAGCGGTAGTCGCCGTGCGCGATCGTCACCGCGCGTTGCCGCGGGACCTGGTCGGCGAGGCGCTCACCCATGTCGATCAGGCCCGGAATCGGCTCGATGGGCAGGCTGGCCACCTGTCCGGTCCACCGCCGGAGCTGTCCGGCGACATAGTCAAGGCCCCGGCCCAGATCGCCCAAGCCGATCGAGTCCGGATCCACCTGGTGCAGCCGGAGCAGGCTGTCCACCGCATCCTGTCCGGCGGTCTGGCGGGCCGATTCCGACAGCGCGCCGGCGGCGGTCTGCGGGTCGTGCGCGACCACTCCGGTGACGAAATCCATCAGATAGAAGTCGGCGCCGAGCACGTCGTCGTCGGTGCACAGCCCGATCGTCCCCGGGACGGGTACGTCGGTGCGACCTAGTGCACTGATCACCCGATGCTCGCGCCGCATGTCGTGCGCCGAGGGCAGAACTCCGGACAGCGGTGGCCGGCGCAGCGCGAAGGTGTTCTCGGCGAGATCGGCCACCCGGTAGGTGAGGTTGGATCGGCCGCCCTCGATGACGTCGAAGCGCAGCGGAGGGCTGAGTTCGGGAACATGGCCCGCGATCCAGTCGGTGACCCGACGTGCCTGTTCTCCGGTGATGTCCGTTTCGGTCACGTGGCCTACCCAACCAGCCGCACGGTGTCACTCACTCAGCCGGGCGGTGTCAGCTTCGATCAAGACTCGGCCCTGAGCTTGGAGCTTGGCCAGTGCGGCTCGGGTGGACTGCTCTGCAGCCGGCCACAGGGCACGCGGTACGTCGGCATAGATGATCGCAACCAGAGCTGACACCTGGTGCGCCGCATCGGAGAGCAACGTCAGGATCTGCTGCTCCCGGAAGGCCCGATGTGCCAGGTAGAAGTCCAGTACGGCCAGCGGATCCTCGGTCAGCTCAGGTCCGTGTCCGGGATAGAGGGCCGCCGGGCCGAGGTCGTGCACCCGGCGCAGTGACTCCAGATAGGCCAGAACGTCGCCCTCCGGATGGGTCACCACCGAGGTGCCACGGCCCAGGACATGGTCGCCGACCAGCACCGCGCCGGACTCGATCCGAAACGCCAGATGGTCGGCGCAGTGGCCGGGTGTGGATACGACCTCGATCGCCGTACCCGCCAGGCGCAGTCGTTCCCCCGGCTCGAGCACCTGACCGCCCGGACCGGCCACCGCCGGGTCGGCGGCAGCGACCGGAGCAGCGAAGTGCGCCCCCCAGGGCAGGGCGGCCGCGGCGTGATCGGCATGGTGATGGGTGACCAGGATCGCGACGCAGCGGGCCTGCCGGTCCGCCAGCGCCACACAGACCTGATCAAGGTGCGCGGGGTCATCCGGGCCGGGGTCGATCAGCATGGCCTCACCTGATCCCGGCGCACCGACCAGATAGGTGTTGGTGCCGTCCAGGGTCATTCCAGACGGGTTCGGCGCCAGAATTCTGGTGACCAACGGCTCGAGCTCGAGCCTGGTTGGCAGCTGGCCGAGGGCCGGCAAACCCCAGGTCGCCCGGGGATCAACCGGCTGGACGAGTCGGGTCAAGCCGGCCGGTACGTCGCTCATCAGACCATGATGCGTGGTGCGGGCCCGCAGATGTCAGCGGTGGACAGATCACCGGGTGCAGCCCGAGCCCGCGCGTCGGCCGCGGAGGCGGTCCGGCGCAGGGGTCCGGCTTGACCGTGCGAGGCTCCGCGGGGGTCAGCAGTTGCCGCGCAGGTAGATCCCGAGATTTGCCAGCCATGGAATTGGATCGATCGCGTTGCCGTACAGATTGCCGTTCGTATGCACCTCGAAGTGCAGGTGTGGCCCGGTGGACTGCCCCTCGTTGCCGACCGCGGCGATGTTCTGCCCCTCGTAGACCCGCTGGCCGGTCGAGACGAAGATCCGGCTCACGTGGCCGTACACGGTGACGTTGCCGTTGTCGTGGGTGATGTAGACGGCCTGGCCGAAGCCGCTGGCCGCCCCTGCCCGGGAAACCCGACCGCTGAGCGGCGTGTAGACCGGCGTACCGATCGGTGCGGCGATGTCGACGCCGTAGTGGAAGCTTCCCCACCGAGCGCCGAAGCAGCTGGTGGTCGTTCCCGATGTGGGAGCTACCCCGGCAGAGCCGCCCGGTCCTTGGACGGGTGCAGGTGGAGGGGCGGGGCTCCCACCGCCACCACCACCACCGCCTGAGCTCGGCGGCGGCACAGCGGCGGCGGCGGCGCGCGCGGCGCGTTCGGCGGCGGCGGCCTGTTCGGCGGCTATCCGGCTGCGTTCGGCAGCCGCGGCTTCCTCGGCCCGCTTCTGCGCCTCCCACGCCTCGTAGGCCGCGCGGGCGCCTTCCACGCCGAGCAGCGCAACCTGGGCGGCCTGCAGCTGAGCGTCCAGATCTGCCTTTTGCGCCTGGACCTGGGCGACCATCACCGCGCCGTTGGCATATGCCGCCTCGGCCGCGGCTTTCGCTTGCGCTGCGGCCTTCTCGGCGGCGGCCATCTCGATCTCGGCGGCCCGGTTGGTCGAGTCGGTGTTGGCCACCGTGACCCGGGCAACCTCCAGGTTGTTGAGCACGTCCATCCGGCCGGTGGAGATGTAGTCGAGGAAGGCCGCTCGCTGGATGAGTTCACCGGGGTCGTTGCTGGTCAGCAGAATCATGTCGTTGGTGAGCAACGAGCCGGACATGTAGCTGCCGCGGGCGAACTCCACGATCGCCGACTGAGCCCCTTCGACCTCACCTTGCGCCTCGGTGAGCTCTGCAGCCGACTGGACGGCGGCCTCCTGGGCAGCGATCAGCCGACCCTCTGCGGCTAGGTATTCATAGGTCGCGGCTTCAGAGACGATGTTGAGGCGGGCGAGTTCGCCTTCGGCAGCTGCGAGCTCTCCGGAGATCCGGCCCACCTCTGCAGCGGCGGCCTGCTCGGCCGCGTCGGCGGCAGTTACTTGCTCGTCAGAGGGGTTAGGCGGGGGCGGCGGGACGGCGTACGCAGGGGTGACGGCGACGAGCAGCGTCCACAGCAGCGCAACCAGTACCAGAGCAGTCACCCTCGAGCGGCGCCTGTCCGAGGACGCGAGGGGTCGCTTGGTGGACGCGGGAAGCCGGATGGCGACCATGAATCCCCCTTGCCCTGGGCCTGCGTGGGAAGGACCGCCGTGGCCTAGGCCGCGGCGGGAGTCACAGACCGTCAGCAGGATGGCACACTGCTGTCCCATTGTCATCACCTGTCACAGTATTCCCACGGTTAACTCGAGTAACACTATAAGACTGCACATGACGGTGAGCCGGCCGTTTCGCGCGAGAAAGAGCTGTCCGCCGAACCCCGGCTCACGGCTGGCGCGCGTTCACAACCGCGCTAGTTCGGCCCTGAGTAGATCGAGTCCGAGGCCACCGAGATTCAGCGCGGCGGTATGAAATGCTCGAAGGTCGAATGCGGCTCCCAGCCGAGTCTCCGCGTCGGCTCGGGCCTCGAGCCACACCCGTTCGCCGACCTTGTACGACGGTGCCTGCCCCGGCCAACCGAGATAGCGGTTGAGTTCGTCGCGGCGCATCTGGTCATCCATCGAAGCGTGCACCCGGAGGAAGTCCAGGCCGATCTCGGGATTCCAGATCGCTCCTTCGTGGAAGCCCGTACCGTTCGGAATGGGTAGCTCCAGGTGCATACCGATGTCCAGCACGACCCGTGCCGCCCGGAATCCCTGGGCGTCGAGCATTCCGAGCCGATCACCCGGATCGTCGAGGAAGCCCAGCTCGGCCATCAGCCGCTCGGCGTACAGCGCCCAGCCCTCACCGTGCCCCGAGGACCACAGCATCAGCCGCTGATACCGGTTGAGCAGGTCGGCGCGGTAGACGGTCTGCGCGATCTGCAGATGATGGCCCGGCACACCCTCGTGATAGACCGTCGTCTTCTCCCGCCAGGTGGTGAACTCCTCGGCATCCTCGGGCAGCGACCACCACATCCGGCCCGGTCGGCGAAAATCCTCCGACGGCGCGGTGTAGTAGATCCCCTCACCGGAGGTGGGCGACAGCTTGCCCTCGATGCTGCGCACGGGACCCGGGATGTCGAAATGCGTCCCGGCCAGCGCATCGACGGCGTCGTCGGCGGTGGTCTGCAGCCAGCGGGTCAACTCCTCGCGGCCGTGCAGAATCCGGGCCGGATCGTCGTCGAGCGCGGCGATGGCCGCGGCCAGGCCCTTGCCCGGACTGATCTGCTCGGCGACTTTGTCCTTCTCACCGACGATCCTGGCCAACTCCGACCAGCCCCACTCATATGTTTCGGCCAGGTCGAGGTCAGCCCCGGTGAAATAGCGCAGCCACCGGCCGTACCTCGCCTGTCCGACGGCATCGGAGACCGGGGCAACCGGCAGCAGCCGATCGGTCAGGAAGCCGGAAAAGGTTCGCAGCGCCTGCGCAGCAGCGCTGGCCGCGGCATCGAGGTCACGTCGGAGCGTGCCGTCGGCGTTCGAGCGTTCGACCAGGCCGGCGAAGAACGGGGATGTTTTCTCGTCGCCGGCCCATCGGGCCGCGATGTCGGCGCAGGTCCGTACCTGGCGCTGCGCGACCACCCGCCCGTCCGCAGCGGCGACGTCCAGGCCGCCTGCGTATGCCTCGAATGCTGCGGGAAGTTTGGCCATCCGGCTCGCGATGGTGGCCCAATCGTCCTCGGTAGCGGTGGCCATCAAGTCGAACACGATCCGCAGCGACTGCAGTGGGCTCGCGGTGGTGTTCAGCTCGGCGGCTAGGTCCCCGGCATCGAAGAGATCCAGTTCGGTGCTCAGCCGTTCGGCCATCGCCGCATTGGCCACCCGCTCCCGGTCATTGGCCGGTTGAATCGCCCGTAGATCGGCGGCGGCGCGCCGGGCCAGGTCTGCCCGTGCGTTGAACCCGTCAGCGCTGAAGTCGGTCAGTTCGGTCTCATGACCGGCGACGCCGAAGAAGGTCGCCGCGATCGGTTCCAGTCCGCAGTAGTCCTCGACGTAGCGGTCGGCGACCACGTCGGTCGGCGAGGACGGGACGGTCGCCGGCTGATGTACGGGGCTCACAGTCGGCGACCCTAGCGACAGGGACTACCCGGACGTTATGCGCATAAGGTCCCGATTCCGGGTCCCGCGGCCGCACGTTATGCGCATAACGTCCGATTCAGGGGACGCCCTCGCACGTTATGCGCATAACGGCGAAGAAATGAGCACGACTAGATTGGGATTCCGTGAACGAGTCATCCAGCGTCGATGTGATCTTCTCCGCCGGCCACCAGCAGGTGGTCTTCTGCGCGGATGAACCGAGCGGGCTCAAGGCCATCATCGCCATCCACTCGACCGCGCTGGGCCCTGCGCTGGGCGGTACCCGCTTCTACCCCTATCCCGACCAGGCCGCGGCGCTGACCGATGTCCTACGGCTGTCGCGGGCGATGTCGTACAAGAATTCCCTGGCCGGGCTGGACCTCGGCGGCGGCAAGGCCGTGATCATCGGGGATCCGTCCCGCGACAAGACCGAGCAACTGCTCCGGGCCTACGGCCGGTTCGTCGAGAGCCTGGCCGGGCGCTACATCACCGCCTGCGACGTCGGCACCTACACCCCGGACATGGACGTCATCGGCCGGGAGACCAGCTACGTCTCGGCCCGGTCGGTTGAGCACGGCGGTGCCGGCGATTCTGCCGGTCTCACCGCGGTCGGGGTCTTCCAAGGAATGCGGGCCAGTGCCCAGCATGTTTGGGGCACAGCATCTTTGAGCGGTCGTCGCGTGGCGGTCGCAGGCGTGGGCAAGGTCGGCCGCCACCTCGTCGACCACCTGGTCGCCGACGGAGCGTCAGTGGTCATCACCGACCTGGACCAGGCAGCTGTGGATCGCGTCCGGACGACACACCCGCTGGTCGACGTGGCGCCTGACACCGCAGCACTTCTTGCTCAGGACCTGGACATCTACGCGCCGTGTGCGCTGGGCGGGGCCCTCGATGATCCGACCATCGCCACACTGAGCGCGCGGATCGTCTGCGGTGGTGCCAACAACCAACTGGCTCATCCCGGCATCGGCAAGGCGCTGGCCGATCGCGGGATCCTGTACGCGCCGGACTACCTGGTCAACGCCGGCGGTGTCATCCAGTGCGAGAACGAGGTCGGCGGCTATCCGGCTGACCGGGCCCGGGCAATGACGGAGCGGATCTTCGACACCACACTGCGGGTCTTCGCACTCGCCGAGGCCGACGGTGTACCGCCGGTGGTCGCCGCCGACCGCCTCGCCGAGCGGCGGATCGCCAGTGTCGGCCGACTGACCGCCATCCGACTTCCCGGTTCTCGAGCCCCTAGCTGAGCAGCACCTTGGCGGTTTTGAGGCAAACCGCCAATCGGCAGCAACATCGTGTACGACACGCGGTAGTATCTTTGTCTTATGACGGTTGTGAACTTCCGTACGGACGAACGCAGTGATCGGGCGCTCGCCGAGCTGACGGCTGATGGTGCGACGGTGTCAGAAGCGATTCGGCAGGCGCTGGTGGACGCCGTGCGGCTGCGTCGACGCGAACAGATGCGCCTCGAGTCCCGCGAGGTGTCTGAAGATCCCGGGGAGGTGGCTGAGTCCAAGGCCGTACTGCGCGAGATGGAAGCACTGCGTGCGTGGTGACGTGCACCGACTCAGAACTCCACGCGGCGCACGGGGTCATGAGCAGCGTGGCGCGCGATTTGCCGTGGTGATGCAGTCTGACGATCTGCTCCTGTCGACACTGCTGGTTGCCCCGACCTCTCGGTCCGCCCAGTCTCGGATTTTTCGGCCGAGCATCATGGTCGGCGGCGAACGGACCCAGGTCATGACCGAGCAGTGCACCGCCGTTGCTCCCGATCGCCTCGGCGCCTTGGTCGGTCACGTGACGCGTAACGAACTCGACAGCATTGATGCCGCGCTGCGCTTGGTCTTCGAACTGGACTGAGGGTGACGCCGGTCACCTGTGCGAGAACACGCATGAACCCGTCGTGCCTGGTCGTCATCGGGCGGGTACGCTCGTGTTCTGACACACACACCCATCGGGGCCATGCCGGACCCGTATTCCTGTACGAGGGGGTCGAGCCATGGGGCGCGGCCGTGCGAAAGCCAAGCAGACTCGAGTTGCTCGGGACTTGAAATACAGTTCGCCGAACACTGATCTCGAGCGCTTACAGCGTGAATTGTCCATGGGCTCGCAGCAGTCGGATTCCACCTCAGCTGCCAGGGCCACCGATGACGAACCGGACGTCTGGGCCGGGCATACCGATCCGGACGAGGACAGCTGGGCCTCCAGCGCCCGCTGACCCACCCGAGCACCGACAGACCTGAGGGCACCTCCGTGACGGAGGTGCCCTCAGGCTATGGCGGTCTCACCGCCGGGTGATGTGGGTCCCGGCGGGAAGTCCGGCCGGGCAATTCAGCTGAGCGTCCACCTCTCGCTGTTCCACAGTGGACCGGACTGGGTGGCGTTGTCCTCGACCCCCTGCAGGGTTGCGGTGTAGGCCAAGAAGCGTCGACCTCGGGGTTTCCACCGTGGGAGTAGTTCTGACCCTGGATGCCACCCTGCGCCTCGAGGCTCTGGTAGATCGACGCGGTTGCCGTACGGAACGGCGACCCGACCCAGGCGAACAGCGCGATGTCGAAGCCACCGGCCTCCAGGCTGGTCGGAACCGTGGCATCGGAGAAGATGTCCGGGTCCGGCCGTGCGCTGATCTCGAAGCCCGCCATCCCGGTCGCCATCAGCGCAGCACACTGCACGTACCTAGATTCATGTCGGACCTGATCCTTCAGGGATATGACCAGCGCCTCGCTGGCCTGTTTTCGACGCTAGGTCTGCGCGCGGAGCGACCACTCGAGCCGTCATCGCATCGTGACCTGGAACGGCCCTCAGATCGGGATTGTGACCTCGCCGTAACGACTTGGCCCAGGGCAGATCAGCGAATTGGTTGGGGCCACTTGCTGATTGGCCACCGCGACCATGACGTCCGGTCAGGTTGCCAAGTCTCAGATTGCCCAGGTTCAGATTGCCCAGGTTCAGATTGCGTAGTCGCCGTTCAACCGAACCGATCCGCGCTCGGAATCTCCCGCACTGTCCGGGCGCAGCTCGACGCTGCCGGCGACCCATGCCGGAACATTGCGCTGCGCCAGCAGTTCCATCGTCGAACCCAGCGCCGGCTCAGGAAGCACCGCCACCATTCCCACCCCGCAGTTGAAGGTGCGCTCCAGTTCGGGCAGGGCGACCGGTCCCAGGCTGCCGATGGTCGACACCAACTCTGGTAGCGCCCAGGTCCTACGGTCGAGTACGGCAACCATGCCTGCGGGGATGACCCGGGCCAGGTTGCCCGCCAGGCCCCCGCCGGTGATATGGGCGAAGGCGTGCACCTCGGAGGCGGCCGCGAGCGCCAGACAGTCGAGTGCGTAGATCCGGGTCGGGGTGAGCAGTAACTCGCCCAAGCTCGGCGCCGAGTCGTCGGCCTCCGGCAGCGGCGCGGTCAGATCCAGTCCGGCGTGCTGCAACAGCACCCGCCGGGCCAACACGTAACCGTTGGAATGCAGACCCGAGGATCCCATCGCGACTACGAGATCGCCGGCACGGACCCGCTCCGGCCCCAGTACCCCGTCGGCCTCCACGATGCCGACGGCGGTTGCGGCCACGTCGTAGTCGTCGGGGCGCATCAGGTCGGCATGCTCGGCGGTCTCGCCGCCGACCAGGGCCGCACCGGACTGGACACACCCCGCCGCGATCCCGGTCACAATGTCGGCGATCCGTTCCGGTACGACCCGGCCACAGGCGATGTAGTCCGAGACGAACAACGGTTCGGCCCCGCAGACGACCAGGTCATCGACGACCATGGCGACGAGGTCGATGCCGATCGTGTCGTGCCGGTCCATCGCCTGCGCGATCGCCAGTTTCGTGCCCACGCCGTCGGTGGACGAGGCCAACAACGGCCGGCGGTATCGGGTCATGTCGAGTGCGAAGAGTCCGGCGAATCCGCCGAGGCCACCCACCACTTCAGGACGCCGGGTCTTGTCCACCGCCGAACGCATCAGCCCGACCGCCCGAACGCCTGCGTCGATGTCCACTCCGGCGGCGGCGTAGGACATGCCGAGCGGTCCCAACGGCCCCGGTGGTAGCGCCGTCACGGTCGAGTCAGCGCATCCTGTCCACCGACGCCGGAACGTACGGACGCTGGATCGGGCAGCGGAGTGATCCCGAGACTCCCTGGGGCGACTTCGGTCTCGAGCATGTGCTTGCCGATGATCCCGCTGTTGGGTAGCTCGATCGGGTAGTTACCGGTGTAGCAGGCGGTACACAGTCGATTGCTGGGCTGCTCGGTGGCCGCGACCAGACCGTCCAGGGAGATATAGCCCAACGAGTCGGCGTTGATCGAGGCGCGCACGCCATCGACCTCCAACCCGTTGGCGACGAGTTCGGCCTTGCTCGCGAAGTCGATCCCGTAGAAGCAGGGCCACTTCACCGGCGGCGACGCGATCCGTACGTGCACCTCGATCGCCCCCGCTTCGCGCAGCATGCGCACCAGCGCCCGCTGAGTGTTGCCGCGCACGATCGAGTCATCCACGACGACGAGCCGCTTGCCCCGGATGACCTCCCGTAACGGGTTCAGTTTGAGTCGGATGCCGAGCTGCCGAATCGTCTGGCTTGGCTGGATGAAGGTGCGACCGACGTAGGAGTTCTTGACCAGACCCATGCCGTACGGGATCCCGGACGCCTCGGCGTACCCGACCGCTGCCGGCGTCCCGGATTCGGGAACGGGGATGACGAGATCGGCCTCGACCGGCCACTCCTTGGCCAGGCGGCGGCCGACCTCCACGCGGGTGGCGTGCACCGTGCGCCCACTGATCGTGGTGTCGGGACGGGCGAGGTAGACGAATTCGAACACGCAGCCTTTGGGCTTGGCTATCGCGAAATGCTCGGACCGGAGGCCTTCGGAATCGATCGCGATCAACTCGCCCGGCTCGATCTCGCGGACGTACGAGGCCCCGACGATGTCCAGTGCAGCGGTCTCACTGGCCACGACCCAGCCGCGCTCGAGCCGGCCGAGGACCAGCGGCCGTACGCCCTGCGCATCGCGGGCGGCGTAGAGCGTCGTCTCGTCCATGAAGACCAGGCTGAAGGCGCCGCGGAGCGTCGGCAGAATCTCCATCGCCGCCTGCTCGATCGTCAGGTCGGGACGGGCGGCCAGCAGCGCGGTGATGATGTCGGTGTCGGTGGAGGTCGGAAACGCCCCTGCTACTCCGGCGTCAGCGGCTCGGGCAGCCAGCTCTGGTGTGTTGACCAGATTGCCGTTGTGCGCCAAGGCGATTCCAGAGCCTGCAGCGCTCGTACGGAAGGTCGGCTGGGCATTTTCCCAGGTTGAGGCGCCCGTCGTCGAGTAACGCGTGTGCCCGATCGCCAGGTGACCTCGCAGGCTGGCCAGGGTCGACTCGTCGAAGACCTGCGCTACCAGGCCGAGGTCCTTGTAGACGACGACCGAGAAGCCGTCACTGACTGCGATCCCGGCCGCTTCCTGGCCTCTGTGCTGAAGCGCGTACAAGCCGAAATAGGTGAGTTTGGAAACCTCTTCGCCGGGTGCCCAGACACCGAAGACGCCGCAGGCATCCTGTGGGCCGGGGCTGTGGGGGTCGATGTCGTGAGTCAGCCGTCCATCACCTCGAGCCACGAACCCCAGTGTACGGGCGGCATTCCACAGGTCAGGGTGCCGCTCCGAGCAGAACCGAGTCGATGACGCCCTCGACGCGGGCATGGTCGAGCGGCGCGGACCGCCACAACAGGCGGTAATAGAGGACACCCGTCGTAGCCATCATGCATAGAGAAGACTGGACTAGACTTAGTCCATGCTCATCAACATTCACGAGGCTAAGACACATCTCTCCCGACTGGTAGAACGAGCCGCTGCCGGTGAGGAGATCATCATCGGCAAGGCCGGCAGGCCTCGAGCTCGGCTCGTTGCCTACACCGAGAAGTTCCGGCCCCGCCAACCTGGGGCGCTACGAGGACGACTGTGGATAGCCGACGACTTCGATGAAACGCCGGACTCGCTGCTCGATGCCTTCGAGGGCCGCGGCGAATGAGTCTGCTGCTTGATACGCACGCCTTCCTCTGGTGGCTGGCGGATTCCCCCATGCAGACCGATGTCATGAAGCGGATCGCCGATCCGGATGTGCTGGTCGCTGTCAGCGCAGCGAGCGTGTGGGAAATCGCGATCAAGCGTGCGATCGGAAAGCTCCGGGTCGACGGCTCAATGGCCTCTGCCGTTCATCAGGGTGGCTTCGAGTCGCTGGCTGTCTCCTCCGAGCACGCCGAGCGAGTCGGCGATCTCCCGCCACACCACCGAGATCCCTTTGACCGCATGCTCATCGCACAGGCTCAGATCGAAAACCTGACCATCGTGACCCGCGACAAGCAGTTCGCGTCGTACGACATTTCGGTCCTGTCCTGCTGAGTGGACTCAGGGCGAAGGCGCAATCTGTCTGGACGATTGCAGTCAGGAGATGTTGGCCGACTCCGCACCGATCGTCGTGTCCTCGCCGTGGCCGGTCTTGACGACGGTCTCGTTCGGGAGAGCCAGAAGTTTCTCGGTGATCGAGGCCACGATCGTCGGATGATCGGAGTAGGACCGCCCGGTCGCCCCGGGTCCGCCGTGGAACAGGGTGTCCCCGGTGAAAACCGTACCCAACTCCTCGGCGTAGAGGCACACCGATCCAGGTGAGTGGCCCGGCGTGGCGATGACCCGCAGCGTGGTGCCAGCCACCGTGAAGGTGTCGTCCTCGGCTATCTCATGGTCTGGTTCGATCTCGGGATAGACAACGTCCCAGAGCATTCGGTCCCCAGGATGTAGATAGATCGGCGCGCGGCTGGTGTCCCACAGGCCACCAGCTGCGTTGAGATGATCGTTGTGTCCGTGGGTGAGCACGATTGCCAGCACGTCGCGGCCGCCGATCGCCTTGAGGATGGGCTTGGCGTCGTGGGCCGCGTCGATGACAAGAACCTCGTGCTCGTCGCCCACCAGCCACACGTTGTTCTCGACCTCGAAGTCCTCACCGTCGAGGCTGAACACTCCAGAGGTGACGACGCGTTCGATCGTGGCACTCATGATTTCTCCCCGGTTGGTCAGAACACAGCTTCAGAACACAACGACGGAGCGCAGGACGCCGCCTTGCTGCATCTTGTCGAACGCCGTCTCCACGTCGTCCAAGCCGATCGTCTCGGTGACGAAGGCATCCAGATCCAGGCGGCCCTGCAGGTAGAGATCGACCAACATCGGGAAGTCCCGGCTGGGTAGACAGTCGCCGTACCAACTCGACTTCATCGACCCGCCGCGGCCGAAGATCTCCAACATTGGAAGTTCGACCTTTGCCTCTGGGCTGGGTACGCCGACCAGCACGACGGTGCCGGCCAGATCACGAGCCTTGAATGCCTGCTTGTAGACCTCGGGATGACCTACCGCGTCGATGGCGACGTCGACGCCGAAACCGTCGGTGAGTTTCCGGATCGCTTTCACCACATCGGTGTTCGACGAGTTGATGGTGTGCGTGGCGCCCATATTGGTGGCCCATTCGAGCTTCTGGTCATCGATGTCGACGCCGATGATCGTGCGGGCTCCGGCGAGCCGCGAGCCGGCGATGGCCGCATCCCCGACACCGCCGCAGCCGAAGACCGCAACTGTGTCGCCGCGGCTGACATTGCCGGTGTTGATCGCGGCGCCGAGGCCGGCCATGACTCCACAACCCAGCAGCCCGGCAGCGGCCGGCGCTGCAGCCGGGTTCACCTTGGTGCATTGTCCACTGTGGACTAGTGCCTTCTCGGCGAACGCGCCGATGCCAAGCGCCTGCGAGAGTTCCGTGCCGTCCTTCAGGGTCACTTTCTGCGCCGCATTGTGGGTGTTGAAGCAGTACCAGGGCCGGCCTCGCAGACAGGCCCGACACTGACCGCAGACCGCGCGCCAGTTGAGGATCACGTAGTCACCCGGCTCGACGTTGGTGACCCCTTCACCGATCGCGGCGACGATGCCGGCCGCCTCGTGCCCGAGCAGGAACGGGAACTCCTCGCTGATCCCGCCCTCGCGATAGTGCAAGTCGGTATGGCAGACCCCGCAGGCCTGGATATCGACCAGCGCCTCTCCCGGACCCGGATCCGGGATGACAATCGTCTCCACCGTCACTGCCACGCCCTTGGCGCGGGCCAAGACACCGCGTACCTCATGAACCATGCGCAAAACCCTATGGTGCACGCGCAGCGGCCGAGAGACCGGGATGGCGCTGTGCTCGCCGACCACGGAGACTGGGACATGGAGGGGACGACGTGAGCGGACGCACCCAAGCGCTGCTGACCGGAGGAGACGTATCGGTCACCAGCATCGCCTGCCCCGGGGACGGGAAGACCCCCGTACAGGAGCTCATCGGATCAAGCATGTACGAGCTATGCCTGGTGCGGTCTGGGTCGTTCCTGCTTCGTGGAAGCGTGGTCGAAGGCAGTGCGGTCGAGGTGTTCGCCGATCCGACGGTGTGCCTGTTCGGTGCCCCTGAGCACGTGGTGGAGGTCACGCATCCTCGCCCGGGTGGTGACCTCGACACCGTCGTCTTCCTCTCGGCGGAGGTGCTGGACTCGCTGGACGGCGTCAGCGGACTGCCGGCGCTGTCGCCGCGCACCCGCGAGATCTCTTGGCTACATCGGCGTCTGCTCGCCCTGTGCTGGCGACCAGATGCCGACTCGTTGGCCATTGAGGAAACCGCCCTCGCGCTGTTCGTTTCGGCGCTCGCCCAAGCCGAGCCGGGGCGTTGGGCTGCCGGGCGTCCTGGCGCTCGAGCGCGGCGTCGTTTGGCGGACGAAGCGCGAGCTGCGCTGGTGGCCGACCCCACGATCTCGCGGGTCGTCGACCTGGCCCGGATGCTCGGGTGCTCCCCGCACCATCTCAGCAGGCTTTTCCGTGAGCAGACCGGACACGTTCTGGCACAGTTCCGAACTGCGTTGCGCATCGAGCTGGCCCTCGAACGGCTGATGCAGGGCGAGAACAACCTGGCCCGAGTGGCCGCCGATCTGGGTTTTGCCGACCACGCACATCTCACCCGGACGATGCGCCGCACCCATGGCCAGACTCCTTCCGCGATGCGGGCGCTCATGGGAAGTCACCGACCACCGTCGCCTGCGGAACGGACGAGGCTGGCTGGATCACGGGGGATGCAGCCCCAACTGCTGCTGCCGCCGCAGGGCTGAGGATGTCTTCTGAGCACCATTGTTCAAGCCGTGCACGGCGGGCAGGCGGCAGCATCGGCGGGTACGACCGGAGCAGCCGGTCGGCCCGGAGCATGGATCCGCCCGGCCTGCACGCAAGGGAGTGCCCGCATGGTGCAACGCAAGCCGGCGCGCGTCGCCGCCGTCACAACCGCCCTCCTGCTCGCCGCCACCGCGTGTGGTGGCAGCGACGACGGAGCAGATGACAGTGGGAGCGGGGCCGGCGACGAGGCCAAGCAGGTCAACGTATACGGCTCGGACGGCAACATGGGTAACGCCCTCGGGGAGAAGTTCACCGAGCCGGGCTCGCTGGCCAACATGCGGGGCACCACGCCATTGACCGAACTCGCGCCGGATTTCACCGAGCGGCTGCTCGGGGTCGACCCCGCATTGATCGACTTCAACTACTCGGCCGAGAGCTATGACGCGGTCGTTGTAGCGGCATTGGCCTCCGAGACCGCCCGTACCAACGACGCTGCGACCTTGGCGCCGTTCGTCAATGGGATCACCAGTGGTGGGGAGAAGTGCACCGACTACGCCAGCTGCCTGGCGGTCATTGCCGCCGGCGGGGATGTCGACTTCGACGGCGTGTCCGGTCCGCTGGCCTTCACCGATCCGGGTGAACCGGCCGCGGCTTCCTTCGGCGTGCTGTCCTTCGGTGAGGACAATGCGATCGACAACGACCTGACCGAGTACGTGCTGGGCGGTGACGAGGCCAACGCCAGCACCATCGAGCCGCCGGCCGCCCCCGATTACGCCACCGCTCCCACCGGCGGACCACTAGTCGTGGGCACCCTGCTGCCGCTGACCGGAAGCCTGGCCTTCCTCGGCCCGCCGATGATCGCCGCTGCCAAGCTGGTGATCGAGGACATCAACGCCGCCGGCGGCGTGGTCGGCCAGCCGGTCCAGCTGATCGAGACCGACTCCGGTGACACCTCCACCGACACGGCGAACGTGTCGGTGGATCGCCTGATCCAGGGCGGGGTGAACGTCATCCTGGGTGCCGCGTCCTCCGGTGTGTCCAAGACGGTGATCGACAAGATCACCGGTGCTGGGGTCATGCAGATCTCGCCGGCCAACACCTCCGACGAGTTCACCACCTACAACGACAACGACCTGTACTTCCGGACCGCACCGCCGGATCTGCTGCAGGCCCGCGCTCTGGCCGACCTGATCCTCGACGACGGGAACGCCAGCGTGTCGATCATCGCCCTGAACGACCCGTACGGGACCGGCCTGGCAGCGAACCTGCGGGAGAACCTGATCGGTAGCGGTCTGGCCGA
>Ga0136619_10000320_pt1 | contig 18007 bp, 16 predicted proteins | sample AntDrymUQ3532106_2_FD_104807 | JGI IMG/M metagenome (GOLD analysis project Ga0136619, IMG submission 104807) | Polar desert sand microbial communities from Dry Valleys, Antarctica - metaG UQ353 (21.06) | ecosystem: Environmental > Terrestrial > Soil > Desert | place: Antarctica: Dry Valley...
CAAGGGCTTGCTGCCGGGCCACATGTCGCGCGACGACTACCTTGCCGCCTCCACCGTCCTCGACGACCTGGAGCTGGTCAGACGTCCCGACAGCGTCGGCGTGGAGCGCGCAGCCGCGCTCGCGGCTGACCGGTCGCTACGCTTCTTCGACGCGCTGTTCATCGACCTCGCGCTCGAGGTCGGCGTGCCGTTGCTGACCTCCGACGCACGCCTGGCCCGTGCGACCGCCGGATTGATCGACACTGTGTTGCTGCGAGGCATCGAGCCATAGCGCTGACTCCTACGGCCAGCACCGCAAGCTAGGCGTTCCCTATGAGATCGCCAGGGAGTCCTGTGCGGGATCCCGATCGACCTTCACCGTGTCGCCCTCTGACAGGCGGCCGTCGAGGAGCGCCAAGGCCACCGTGTCCTCCAGCTCGCGACGTAGCACGCGCTTGAGGGGTCGGGCGCCGAAGACGGGGTCGTAGCCGCGCTCGGCCAACCAGTCGCGCGCGGCGTCGGTCAGCTCCAAACCGAGGTCGCGTTGCGCGAACCGCTGGCGTACCCGCTCCAGCTGCACATCGACGATCGAGCGCAGCTGCTCCAGGCTGAGGCGGTGAAAGATCAGGATCTCGTCGAGGCGGTTGAGGAACTCGGGGCGGAAGTGCTCGCGCACCGCGGCCATCACCCGCTCGCCGACGACCTCGTCGGACTCGGTCGGGTCCAGGAGCCACTGGCTGCCGAGATTGGACGTCATGATGATCACGGTGTTGCGGAAGTCCACGGTGTGGCCTTGCCCATCGGTCAGGCGGCCGTCGTCGAGCACTTGCAGCAACGCGTTGAACACGTCCGCGTGTGCCTTTTCGACTTCGTCGAGCAGCACCACCGAGTAGGGCCGGCGGCGGACCGGCTCGGTGAGCTGGCCACCCTCCTCATAGCCGACGTAACCGGGGGGTGCGCCGACCAGGCGAGAGACGGTGTGCTTCTCGCCGTACTCGCCCATGTCGAGGCGGACCATGGCCCGCTCGTCGTCGAACAGGAACTCGGCCAGCGCCCGGGCGAGCTCGGTCTTGCCGACACCGGTCGGTCCGAGGAACACGAACGAGCCCAACGGCCGGTCGGGGTCGGCGAGCCCAGCACGCGAGCGGCGCACCGCGTCGGCGACCGCCTTGACCGGCTCGTCCTGGCCGATCACGCGGCGGCGCAGCACGTCTTCCAGTCGCACGAGCTTGTCGCGCTCGCCTTCCAGCAGCCGGGTGACGGGCACGCCGGTCCAGCGCGAGACGACATCGGCGACGTCCTCGGCGTCGACCTCCTCTTTGAGCATCCGCTGGGTGGCCTGCAGCTCGGTCAGACGCTGCGTGGCCTGTTCCAGCTGCCGCTCGAGGGCGGGGATACGCCCGTAGCGCAGCTCCGCGGCAGCCTGGAGATCGGCGTCGCGCTCAGCCCGCTCGGCCCGCTCGCGTGCTTCCTCGATCGCCGATTTGGCCTCCCGGACCTCGGCGATCGCGGCCTTCTCGGCCTCCCAGTGCGTGGTCAGCGCGCCCATCTCACCGCGCAGCGACTCGAGGTTGTCGGCGATCTCGCGCAGACGCTGCTGCGCTGCCGCATCGTCGATGCTTTCGCCGTCAAGCGCGGCCTTCTCGATCTCCAACTGCTTGATCCTCCGGTCGAGCACGTCGATCTCCGACGGCATCGAGTCGATCTCGATGCGCAGGCGACTGGTGGCCTCGTCGACCAGGTCGATGGCCTTGTCTGGCAGGAACCGCTCGGTCAGGTAGCGGTCGGACAGCCGCGCGGCGGCCGTCAGGGCCGAGTCGGTGATGCGCACGCCGTGGTGGACCTCGTAGCGCTCCTTCAGCCCCCGCAGGATGGCCACGGTGGCCTCAACGCTGGGCTCGCCGACGTTGACCGGCTGGAAGCGGCGCTCCAGCGCCTTGTCCTTCTCGATCTGGCGGTACTCCTCGAGCGTGGTTGCGCCGATCATGCGCAGCCGCCCGCGGGCGAGCAGCGGCTTGAGCATGTTGCCGGCGTCCATCGCGCCTTCGGCCTTGCCGGCCCCCACAATCGTGTGCAGCTCATCGACGAAGGTGACGATCTGGCCGTCGCTGGACTCGATCTCCTTTAGGACGGCCTGCAGCCGCTCCTCGAACTCGCCTCGGTACTTGGCCCCGGCGATGATCGAGGCCAGGTCAAGAGTCACCAACCGCTTGTCTTTGAGCCCCTCGGGCACGTCACCGGCGACCATGCGCTGAGCCAGGCCCTCGACGATGGCGGTCTTGCCGACCCCCGGGTCGCCGATGAGCACCGGGTTGTTCTTGGTGCGCCGGGACAGCACCTGGATGATCCGGCGGATCTCCTCGTCGCGCCCGATCACCGGGTCGAGCCGGCCGTCGCGGGCCTGTGTGGTCAGGTCGGTGGCGAAGCGCTCCAGCGCCTGGAAGGTGTCCTCCGGCGTCTGGCTGGTGACCCGCTGGTTGCCTCGGACCTCCTTGAGCACCACCAGCAGGTCGTCGACATCGACGCCGGCGTCGCGCAGCACCTTGCCGGCCTGGCCACGCTCGGCGGCCAGCGCCAGCAGCAGGTGCTCGGTGGAGGTGTAGTCGTCGCCGAGTGCGCCAGCCCGCGCCTGCGCGTCGTCGATCACGGCGACCAGCGCCCGGGAGATCCCCGGCTGTCCGGTGGCCCCATGGGCGGCGGGCAGTGTGCGCAGCGCTGTCTCGACGGCCGAGCGCAGCGCGGCCGGCGTTGAGCCCAGGCGCGTCACGGCCGGGTACACCGGGCCCTCGGGCTGGCCGAGCAACGCGTGCAGCAGGTGCAGCGCGACGATCTCGGGGTTGCCGCGTTCGGCGGCTAGGGAGGCGGCGCCCTGTACGGCCTCGCGTGCCTTCAGCGTGAAGCGATCAAAGTCCATGGGTCTATCCTAAGCCGCTTCAGCAAAGAAATCTATGCGTAACGCTAGCAAGTTATGCACAGTGGTGTACCGGCGGGTGCCGCGCATCGAACGCGCCCGAGCCGACTTCGTCCGAGCTCACCGCGCTCGTTGACTCCGAAGGTGAGCATCAGCCGAGGCGTGGTGCCGCCAGCACCAGCCCAGTGTTCGCCGTCAAGGCTCCCACCAGGCCGAGAACGATGACCCGCGTCTGTGTGGTGACCAGGGTGGCCATCTCGCCGCGGATCGTGCCCACGATGCGGTGCTCCACGGCTTCCAGTCGCGTGTCGATGTGCCGTTCCAGGGCCGCAAAGCGTTGGTCCACCAGCTCGAAGCGGTGGTCGACAGCATCGAAGCGGCGGTCGATCGCCTCGAACCGCTGGTCCATCGCCTCGAACCGCTGGTCGATCGCCTCGAACCGCTGGCCCAGGTTGAGGTCGAGGTCGGTGAGATCGCTGCGCACTTGTGCGACATCGCCCGACGTCGCGACGTCGGGTCCCTCAACCTGCGGGAGGTAGGCCATCAGCGTCAAAGCGTGCGGTGTCCCCAACACCTGCTCGAGCCGATCGAACAGGTCTTGCCGCGCGCGTTCCTCGACAGCCATGGTCCCTCCTCGGCGCCTACCCGTCAACGCCGACGGTACGGATCTCGGCGAAGCCACGTCGCCGATAATCGGTCTCGGCTGTGGACTGCAACCGCCAGGCCGCGGAGAGAACGAGCTGCGCCAGCCGGTTGTTGTGCCGCGTTGGCGGGCCTGCCCAGCCAGCGGTGCCTCAGCGGCGGCGGGCTGGCTGGTGGCGCTCGATGGCCGACGGGCGGTACAGGACGAGTTCGCGGCCGGTGGAGCGCAGGGCCTCGGCGACCGCCTGGTGCGCCGCCTGGCGAGCGCGTTCCGCCGCCGCCCGTGCCTGCTCGACTTGGACTGACAGGCGCTCGACCTCGTCCTGCAGCGCCAGGATGCGCAGCACACCGGCAAGGTTGACGCCGTCGCCCTGGGTCAACTCCTGGATCAAGCGCACGCGGTCAACGTCGCGCTGGGAGTAGCGCCGCGTGCCACCCGAGGTGCGCGCGGGCTTGAGCAGGCCTTTGCGCTCGTAGGTGCGCAGCGTCTGCGGGTGCACGCCGGCCAACTCCGCAGCGACGGAGATGATGAAGACCGCCCTGGCCGACACGGCCATGGCCTAGGCCTCCTGGGCCGCGACATCCAGCGCGGCGTCCAGGTGCTGGCGGACGGCGGCGTCCTCGGTGGCGGCGTAGTCCTCCAGCAGCTTGCGCTGGGTGCGGGTCAGCTTGCGCGGCACCGCGACGTCGATGGTGACCAGCAGGTCCCCGCGACGCCCACCGCTGCGGTGCCCCCCGCGACCCTTGACGCGCAGGGTACGCCCGCTCTCGGTGCCGGCGGGCACCTTGAGGGTCACGGGTTCGTCCAGGGTCGGGATCCGCACCTTGGTGCCCAGCGCCGCCTCACTGAAGGTCACGGGGACGTGCAACGTCAGGTCGTCGCCGCGGCGGCCGAACAGCTGATGGCCTTCCACACCCACATTGACGTACAGGTCGCCAGGCGGGCCGCCGTAGCTGCCGGCTTCACCCTTGCCGGGCAGGCGAATGCGGACACCGTCGCGCACGCCGGCGGGGATGCGCGCGCGGATGTCGCGGTTGCGGATCTCCGCGCCCGAGCCCCCGCAATGCTCGCAGGGCTGGGGCACGATCCGCCCACTGCCGCCGCAGGTGGGACAGGGCTCTGAGAAACCGAACAGCCCTTGGTTGTTGGATACAGCTCCCACGCCGTTGCACGTCGGGCAGGTCTCCACCGGCGTGCCCGGCTTGGCGCCGGTGCCGAAGCACACCGAGCACGGCGCCCGGCCCGCGACGCGCAGCGTGGTGGTAACCCCCGCCATCGCGTCGGCGAAGGACAGACGCAGTTGCGTTTCCAAGTCCCGGCCCCGGCGTGCACTGGTCCCCGCCTGCCGGGTCTGCCCAGAGCCACCGAAGGTGCTGCCGGAGCCGAACAGGCCGCCCAGCAGGTCTTCGACGTTGATGTTCTGGGCGCCGCCGAAGCGACCGTTGCCGCCGAAGCCTCCCGGCCCACCGCCACCAAAGCCACCCGCAGACTGGCCGCCGAGGCCACCGAACCCACCGCTACCGACCAGGTCGCGGACCCGGTCGTACTCCTGGCGCTTCTCCGGATTGGACAGCACCGAGTAGGCCTCGCTGACCTGCTTGAACCGCGTCTCGGCGTCGGTGTCGCCGGGTCGGGCGTCAGGGTGCAGCTCGCGCGCCAGCTTGCGGTAGGCCTTCGAGACGTCAGCCTGCGAAGCACCCTTGGCAACGCCGAGGACGCCGTAGTAGTCCTTCTCGTAGTAGTCGCGCTGGCTCATCGTCTTCGTGCCCTATGTCGCTGCTCGCCTGCGTTACCTGGTTGCGCTTACTTGGCCACCTTGACCGAGGCTGGACGCAGCACCCGACCCTTGAAGCGGTAGCCGGGTCGCAAGACCTCGACGACGACCGGCTCGCGCTCGACGGGGCCGCCGTTGGAGGTCAGCGGCTGGCCGAGCGCTTCGTCGTCGGAGGCCGCGACCTGGATCATCGCCTCGTGGTGGTTGGGGTCGAAGACCGACCCCTTGCCGTCGATGTCCTCCAGTCCGGCTCGGCGCAGCACGTCCAGCAGCTGGCCGTGCACCATCTGCACGCCTTTGGCCAGCTGGTCAGACGGATCCCGATCCGAGGCAGCCCGCAGCGCGAAGCCGAAGTTGTCCAGCACGCCGAGCAGGTCGGTGACCAGCTGCTGCGCGCCCCGGTCGAGAGCATCCATGCGTTCGCGCGTGGCGCGTCGCCGGTAGTTCTCGAACTCGGCGCGCTCCCGGCGCAGGTGGTCCAGGTACTCGTCGCGGCTGCGCTCGGCCTCGGCCAGTGTCGCCGCCAGTGGATCTTCGCCCTCTAGCGCCGGCGCGGGCTGCTGGTCCGATTCAGAGTCCGGCGCCAGCTCAGGCTGCGGCGCTGCTTCGGAGTCCCCCGTCGGCCCGGGCGGTGGCTCCTGCTCGGTCTGCGCCGCGGGCTGCGCGACATCCTCGGAGGCGGCCGTGGTGGCCGCCTCCTGGGATGCCGGGGGCACCGGGACCGTCGGATCGTGGGGATCGGCAGTCATGGCCTAGGCGGCACCCTTGTTGTCGTCGCGGTCTTCGCCCTCGTCCACGACCTCCGCATCGACGATGTCGTCGTCGCTGGAGGTTTGGCCGTCGGCGAACCCACCTGTCGTGGCCTGGCCGGCCTGGTCAGCCGCACCCGCGGCGTACAGAGCCTGGCCGACCTCCTGGCTGACGCGCATCAGGTCGTCGGTGGCCGTGGTGATGGCGTCGGCGTCGCTGCCCTCCAGCGCGGAGCGCACCTTGCCCTGCGATTCCTCCAGCCGCGCCTTGTGCTCGGCGGAGATCTTGTCGCCGTTGTCGCGCACCAGCTTCTCGGTCGAGTACAGCAGCGTGTCGGCGTTGTTGCGGGCGTCGGCCTCCACGCGGCGCTTGCGGTCCTCCTCGGCGAAGGCCTCGGCGTCACGGACCATGCGGTCGATGTCCTCCTTGGGCAACGCCGACTGACCGGTGATGGTCATCGACTGCTCCTTGCTGGTCCCCCGATCCTTGGCCGAGACGTGGACGATGCCGTTGGCGTCGATGTCGAAGGTGACCTCGATCTGCGGCACGCCACGCGGCGCGGGCGGGATGTCAACCAGCTGGAACTTGCCAAGGGTCTTGTTGAAGCCGGCCATCTCGCGCTCACCCTGCAGCACGTGGATCTCAACCTGCGGCTGGCTGTCGTCGGCAGTGGTGAAGACCTCTGACTTGCGCGTGGGGATGGTGGTGTTGCGCTCGATCAGCTTGGTCATGACGCCGCCCTTGGTTTCGATGCCAAGCGACAGCGGGGTGACGTCGAGCAGCAGGACGTCCTTGACCTCGCCACGTAGCACCCCGGCCTGCAGCGCTGCGCCGACCGCGACGACCTCGTCGGGGTTGACACCCTTGTGGGCGTCCTTGCCGCCGGTCAGCTCGCGGACCAGATCGGCCACCGCCGGCATGCGGGTCGAACCGCCGACCAGGATCACATGATCGATGTCGGCCGTGGAGCCGCCGGTGTCGCGGATGGCCGCGTTGAACGGGCCCTTGGTGCGCTCCAGCAGATCAGCGCTCATCTGGTTGAACTGCGACCGGGTCAGCGTGGACTCCAGGTGCAGCGGGCCCTCGGCGGTCGCCGTGATGAACGGCAGGTTGATGGAGGTCTCCGTGGTGGACGACAGCTCCTTCTTGGCCTTCTCCGCGGCCTCGCGCAGGCGTTGGGTGGCCATCTTGTCCTTGGACAGGTCGACGCCGTGGGCGTCGCGGAAGGACTTGACCAGCCAGTCGATGACCTTCTGGTCCCAGTCGTCGCCGCCAAGGTGGGTGTCACCCGAGGTCGACTTGACGTCGAACACGCCCTCGGCGATCTCCAGCACCGACACATCGAAGGTGCCGCCGCCCAGGTCGTAGACCAGGACGGTCTGCTCGGCCTCCTTGTCCAATCCGTAGGCCAGCGCCGCGGCCGTCGGCTCGTTGATGATGCGCAGAACCTCAAGGCCGGCGATCTGGCCCGCTTCCTTGGTGGCCTGCCGCTCGGCGTCGCCGAAGTAGGCCGGCACCGTGATCACCGCCTGGGTCACCTCGTCGCCGAGGTACGCCTCGGCGTCACGCTTGAGCTTCATCAGGATCCGCGCGCTGATCTCCTGCGCGGTGTAGTTCTTGCCGTCGATGCCGGTCGCCCAGTCGGTGCCCATGTGCCGCTTGACCGACTGCACGGTCCGGTCGGGGTTGGTCACGGCCTGCCGCTTGGCGACCTCGCCGACGAGCACCTCGCCGGACTTGGAGAAGCCCACTACCGACGGGGTCGTGCGCGCCCCTTCGGCGTTCGCGATGACCGTGGGTTCACCGCCCTCGAGGACGGCCACCACCGAGTTCGTGGTGCCCAGGTCAATCCCAACTGCCTTAGCCATTGCTTGCTGCCACCTCCGGGCCCCGGTGGGCCGTCGTCGAAGTTCCGTCCCGCACAGGGTACCGGGGTCCACGGCGATGGCAACAAGATCTCAGCGTATAGGGCTGAGATTTCCGGTGAGCGCTGGCTAAACCCTTCCTGAGGCCCGCCAGCGACGAGGCAAGGGCCGCCCGCGGCCGTCGGCTCTGTCCGCGCCATGGAAGGCCACCATCAAGATCATCGGCAGGACGATCACCACCACGGTGAGCAGCAACATCGACAGCGACGACACCGGTACCCGATCGGTCGGCGAGGGTGCCGCCGCAGCCTACGACCTCACCGCGCCGTACCACCTCACCGCGTCGTACCACCTCACCGCACCGACGGCAGGTCGTCGGGCAACCGAAGCTGCCAGCCCTCCTCCACGCCGAGCTCGTCGAAGTAGCCCTGGTTGACTTCCAGCGCTCCCCGGTAGGCCACCTCGGGGTCATAGGTGGGACAGGGATCGGCGGTGCACGGCTCCATGTCCAGCACCCGCAGGATCTCGCCCCGGTTATCGAAGAAGGCGATCGACAGGGGAATGCGTGTGTTCTTCATCCAGAAGCCGCCGTCGGCGTCGCCGGGGAAGCGGAACACCATGCCGGCGTTGGCCGCCAGGTCGGTGCGTTCCATGAGGCCGTAGCGGCGCTCGTCGGGGTCATCGGCGACTTCGACTTGGAGGGTGTACTCCCCGTCCGGCCCGCTCAAGGTCAGCGCCACCGTGTGCGCTTGGCTGGCAGCCTCGCCTGCACTAGACCCCGCGGGTGCCGCTTCTCCGGCAGGCAGTGAGCTCGAGCAGGCGGCGGCGAGCAGCAACGTCACCAGCAGCAGGCGCATACGCCGAGGATAGGTTCCGGGCCGCGCAGCTGCGCCTGGCCCACAATCAGCGCTCACGTAGCCGAGGCGGTAGCGCACAAGAAAGAGCGCCGCGGCGTGTGATGAACGGAAGTGGGTAGAACGCTGCTGGCCTGCTTGCTGGGGGACGCGATGCGATACGGCGTGCTGCTGGTGCTGCTGGTCCTGGTCGGCTGTGGGCTGCCGCGAGACCCCGCCGGGACGCGGGCGCGCGTGGAGGCCACGACCCTGCGGGTTGGCGTTGTCAGCCACCCGCCGTGGGCCGACTTCTCCGGCGGCGAGCCGACCGGCATCGAGGTCGAGCTGGTCAACCAGCTGGCACGAGAGCTCGGCACCCAGGTCGAGTGGCGGCCCGGCACTGAAGCGGACCTGTTCGCGGCGCTCGAGGTCCGCGCGGTCGATCTTGTCATCGGCGGTCTGACCGCCGACGACCCGTTGCTGGCCGACAGTGCCGTGACCCGCCCCCATACACCACGACGCGGCTTGTCGTGGGGCTGCCGGACGACGCGCCGCCGCGCGACGATGTGGCGGGGTTGCGCGTGGCAGTCGAGCCCGGAACGGAAGCCGCTGGCGCGCTGGTGGAGCTGAACGCGGTTCCGGTGCTTACCGAGGACGTAACGAGGCCGCCGGGGAACGCGCAAGCCGTCGCCGTCGATGAGTGGCTGCTGGACGACCTCGGCCTGCGCGACAGCGGCGTGGTCCTGCACGAGTCGGCGCACGTGTTCGCAGCCCCCCTCGGCGAGAACGGTTGGCTGGTGACCGTCGAGCGGTTCCTGTTCGCCCGGGCCGCGCAGATCAGCGCTGCGGTGCGCCAGGCTGGGCCCTCATGACGCCTGGTCACGGGTGGGAGTTGCCGCCCGACAAGGCCCGAATCATGCGCCAGGCCGTGCGCCTGGAATGGCTGACCGTCGCGTACCTGATCTCGGCGGTGTTCTTCATCTGCCTGACGTTGGGTTCCTCGCAGGCCATGAAGACCGCCTGGTTCGAAGACATCCTCAGCTTCATCCCGGCGGCCCGTTCCTGATCGCGTCCCGCGTGCGTCACCGGGGCCCGGACCAGCACTTCCCCTACGGCTATCACCGCGCGGTGACCGTGGCGTTCCTGTGCGCCGCGCTGGCGCTGTTCTGCATGGGCGCCTTCCTGCTGTTCGACGCCGTCTCGGCGCTGCTGGCGTTCGAGCATCCGACCATCGGGACCGTCGTTGTCCTGGGCTAACAGGTGTGGCTGGGATGGTTGATGCTGCCGGCGCTGCTGTGGAGCGCGCTGCCAGCGGCGGCGCTGGGCCGCGCCAAGCTGCCGCTCGCCGAGGCGCTGCACGACAAGGTGCTGCACGCCGACGCGACCATGAACAAGGCGGACTGGCTGACCGCCGGCGCCGCCATGATCGGCGTGCTCGGCATCGGCCTGGGGCTTTGGTGGGCCGACGCCGTCGCGGCCGCGGTGATCTCGCTGGACATCCTCCGCGACGGGGTGACGAACCTGCGCGCCGTGGTCGCCGACCTGCTCGACAACGAGCCGACGACCGTCGACCACAGCGGCCCGGAGGCGCTGCCACAGGTCGTTGAACAACGGCTGCGCAGCTACCCGTGGGTCGCCGACGTCGAGGTGCGGATGCGCGAGGAGGGCCATGTGTTCTTCGGCGAGGCATTCGTGGTCCCGGCCGACGACGCCGATCTTCCGACCAAGATCGAGCAGGCCGTCGCCGAGGTGCTGGCCAGCGACTGGCGGCTACACGATCTGGTGATCATGCCGGTGACGTCACTGGGCGAGCCCAGCGAGCAGCCCCGCGACCCCGAGCCTGCCAGCTGATCAACCGACCGAGATCAGCGGGTGCGGGCGTCTCAAGGACACCGGCGTCTCAAGGACACCGGCGCAGCACCGAACTAACCAGGATGGGATCCGCCGCTGCTCGGCTGGCCGAGCTGCCGGTCAACGACCCCGGTCGCGGGGTCGCGCAGCTGCGCTCCCTGGTCGCCATGGCCACGCTGCTGGGCGACCATCGCCCACTGGACGAGGTCATCGAAGTCGCGGCGGAAGCCGCACGGACGGCGCTGGGCGCAGCCTCGGTGTCCATCAGCCGTTGGGAGCCGCAACGCGGCGTGCTGCGCACGATGGTCAACGTCGACGACCTGGGCCCCCACGAAGACCGCCGCCCTCGCGACGACGTCCGTCCCGGCGAGCAGTGGTGGTTCGCCGGCGCCGGGGGCGGCGAGGTGGGGGCCAAGGTCGGATTCGCCACGTCGGACGGCGACGATCCGGCGTCGGTCGACCGGCTGCGCTCGAGCGGCAAGGCATCCGCCATCGCCGTGCCCATCGTGGTCGAGCGCGCGATGTGGGGTGAGTTGTGGGCCACCACCGCTGCCAGCTCGCCGCGCTTCGACCGCGACCACGCCGAGTTCATGCTCGCGATCGCTGCGCACATCGCGGCGGGGATCGCCAGCGCGACGTGGCGCGAGCGCCTGGCGGCGCTGGCCTACACCGACCCCCTGACGGGTCTGGCCAACCGCCGCGCCTTCAACGAGCGGTTGGAGCGCCTGATGGCCGACGGTGCCGCGGCTGGACCGTTGGTGCTGCTGGTCTGCGACGTCGACGGGCTCAAGGGCATCAACGACCGGCTCGGGCATACCACCGGTGACCAGGCGATCGTCCGTGTCGCCCGCGCCTTGCAGGCCGCCACCGCGCAGGTGCAACCATTACCTGCCTGCGGCCGCTCCCCGGCCTCCGGTTTGCCGAGCGCCCTGGCGGGGCGCATTGGCGGCGACGAGTTCTGTGTGTTGCTGGAGGGCTACGACGTCGAGGTTGCCTGCCGCGTAGCCGAGCAAGCCAATCGGGCACTGTCCAAGATGGGCGGTCCACATGTCTCGCTGTCCTGCGGTATCGCTACCAGCGACGGGCTGACGCGTATGCAGGAGCTGTTCCATCTGGCCGACACGGCGCAGTTCACCGCCAAACGTGCGGGACCAGGCAACGTCTGCGTCGCTGGCGAGACCGGGATCCACTCACCGCCTGCCCGGGCACTGGACGGCAGCGAGCGGCGACGGCTGCGCGGCTCGCGCACGGTGGGCGGCAACCGGGTCCTCGCCGACGTGTTGGGTCTGCTGGACGACACCCTGGGTGTGGCCGCACCGGACGACCGCCTGGTGGCGGTGGCGATGCGGCTCGCCGACGCGCTGGACGCGACGGGCTGGGCGGTGTCGTTGGTGCGCCCCGACCACGACCAGATCCGCACGCTGCGCACAATGGACACCGAGCGTGCGCCGGTGCTGGGCATGCCGGATCAGCGTTGGATCTCCCAACCTCCCGTGTACCGCCTGTCGGACTATCCCCGGACCGCCGACGTGGTCGGGTCGGGCACGGTCAGGGTGCTGCACGCCGACGACCCGGAGGAGGACCCCCTGGAGGTCGCGCTGCTCGACGAGCTCGGCAGCTGCGCCGTGCTCGTGGCGGCCTCATCGTCAGCCGCGGCAGGGACGTACCTGTTCGAACTGTACGCTGACGCTCGCACCGCCGACCTCGACGATGCGGCACCGTGGGTGCGTCTGCTGGTGGCCGAGGCCGTCCGCGGTGCGGGGGCAGCCGGGCCTCGCTGAACCCTTGCCGCGTGCGGTTCGCCCACCGCGGTCCGGCGCCATTACCATCGTGCGGCATGCTCACGGCCCGGCCGTTGGTGCCCTGGCTTGGTCTCGAAGAACCTCTTGTCGATCGGTGGAGTACCTGGTGGAGACGCTGGACGCCGTCCGCATCGTCGGCAGCCTGCTCATCATCGCGGTCGGCTCCGCCCTGGCCGCTCGACGGATCCGCTTCCTCGTTCGACTGGTCCGCAAGGCCCGCCCGATGCCGGAGCGGTCAGGGCCGCTGCGCGAGAAGCTGCGCTACCAGCTGCGCCAGGTCGCCGGCCAGGAGAAGCTGCTGCAGTGGACCGGGCCAGGGATCTTTCATTTCCTGATCTTCTGGGGCTTTCTGATCCTGCAGAGCCAGTCACTGGAGGCACTCGGCGAGGTCTTCGACCCCGACTTCCACATCCCGCTGATCGGGCGCAGCGACCTGCTGGGCTTCGCCCAGGACCTGTTCACGGTGCTGGTGCTGGTGGCGGTCATCGGCTTCGCCTGCTACCGGCTGGCGCAGCGCCCGGCGAGCACAGGCCGCGCGTCGCGCTTCGCCGGCTCCAACCTCGACCAGGGCTGGTACGTCCTGCTGCTGGAGCTCGGGCTGCTGTACACCGTCATGGTGCTGCGGGCGGTGCGCGCGGCGAAGGGCACGCTGCCGTATCCCGACGGCGCCTTCGTCTCGCAATGGCTCGGCGAACGGTTGCTCGGCGGTGTGGGCGACCTGGGACTGGAGGTCATCACCACCGCCTTCCTGCTGGCGCACCTGTCGGTGCTGTTCGGCTTTTTGGTGTTCGTCGTCAACTCCAAGCACCTGCACATCTTCACCACACCGATCAGCGTGTGGTTCTCCCGCCAGCCCAAGGCCCTGGGCAAGCTGGAGACCGAACACATCGACGTCGAGGCGATGACCGAGGACGACGTCCTCGGCGTCGGCCAGATCGAGCACTTCGGGTTCAAGCGGTTGCTGGACATGTACTCGTGCACCGAGTGCGGCCGTTGCCAGAGCCAGTGCCCGGCGTGGAACACCGCCAAGCCACTGTCGCCCAAGCTGCTGATCATGGACCTGCGCGACCACCTGTACGCCAAGGGCCCGTATCTGCTCGACGAGCAGCTGGCCGAGTCGCACGCCAGTGTCGACGTGCTCAAGATGCCGCTGGTCGGCGACACCCCGGGTCAGGACGGGGTGGTGATCGACTACGACGTGCTGTGGAGCTGCACGACCTGCGGCGCATGCGTCGAGGAGTGCCCCGTCGACATCGAGCACGTCGATCACATCATGGATCTGCGCCGGTTCAAGGTGCAGATGGAGTCCAGTTTCCCGACCGAGGCCGGCGGGATGCTGCGCAACGTCGAAAACTCCGGTGACCCGTGGGGCCTTGGGCAGTCCAAGCGCATGGAGTGGGCAGCCGGCCTGGACGTGCCGGTGGTCGACGGCGAGCTGGACGACGACGTCGAGTACTTGTTCTGGGTCGGCTGCGCCGGCGCGCTGGAGGACCGTTCCAAGAAGGTCACCCGCACGGTTGCCGAGCTGTTCAACGCGGCGGGGGTGCGCTGGGCGGTGCTGGGTTCCGCCGAGTCCTGTACCGGTGACCCCGCCCGCCGCCTCGGCATGGAGTACCTGTTCCAGATGATGGCGCAGGCCAACGTCGCCAAGCTCAACGAGGTCGGGGCCCGCAAGATTGTGGCTACCTGCCCCCACTGCTTCAACACCCTGCGCAACGAGTACCCGGACTTCGGCGGCACCTTCGAGGTGATCCACCACACTGAGTTGCTCAGCCATCTGGTAGCCGAGGGGCGCCTGGCTCCGCAGTCGGCGGTCACCGCGCGCGTGACCTACCACGACCCGTGCTACCTCGGCCGGCACAACGACGTCTACGACCCGCCCCGGCAGGTCGTGGACACCGTGGCCGGGCTGGAGAAGGTGGAGATGGGCCGCTGCCGCAGCCGCGGCTTCTGCTGCGGGGCCGGCGGTGCGCGCTTCTATATGGAGGAGACCATCGGCAAGCGCGTCAACCATGAGCGGATCGACGAGGCGCTGGAGCTGCACCCCGACCTGGTGTCCACGGCGTGCCCGTTCTGCATGGTGATGCTCGACGACGCCGTGGCCGACAAGACCGGGCGCGGCGAGCTCGAACAGGGTCAGGTCCGGGTCGTGGACGTGGCGCAAATCCTGGCCGAGTCGTTGCTGCCGGTTGCCACGGTCAACGGTCGACCCGCTACGGCAGCCGGCGACGGGAACCCTGGGGGGCACGCCGGCGTCTGACCGCGCATCACGTCGATCCTTGGAGGCGGCATGCGCGGCAGGACAGTGGCAACGGGACTGTTGGGTCTGGTGTTGGTGGCCTGCACGGCGACAGCAGGGGGCGGCCTCGGGTCGCTGCCGGGCGGTCGGACCAGCCTTGGGGGGCGCGACGTCGTGCTGGTGGCCGCGTTGGAGCCGTTTGGCGCCTGCGACGAGCTGCTGGCCTACTTCCAGCGCCAGGCCCTGCAACAGGTGGGGCCGTACGGGCTGCCGGGCCTCGAGGGCGGTCTGCCAGACATCGCCGCGACGGAGGCTGCGGCGGGAGCCGAGACCACCGGGGGGCCCGCCGCGCAGGTGGAAGCACGGATCTCGGCGGCGCCGGTCGCCGGCGTTGACTATTCGGGCACCAACGTCCAGGAGCGCGGCGTAGACGAGCCGGACGTGGTCAAGACCGACGGCAAGATCGTGGTGACGGTCGCTGGAAACAAGCTGCAGGTCGTCGATCTGGCCCGGCCCGACGCCGGCGCAGCCACCCTGCCGCTGCAGGGAGGAGGCCACGAGTTGCTGCTCGACGGCGATCGGCTGCTGGTGCTGGCGACCGCCGAAGCCGGCAGCGTCTCAGGTCTGGCTCAGCGGGAGATCAGCGTCGGCCCCTATGGTTACGGCGCGCCCATCTCCGTGCTGACGGTGGTTGATCTCGCCGACCCGGCCGACCCGCAGGTCGAGGCGGAACTGGTCCTCGACGGCGCCTACCGTTCGGCGCGCATGACCGACGCCACGGCGAGGGTCGTACTGGCGTCGCAGCCGACCGGTCTGGACTTTGTGCACCCCAACGGCGGCGGCCTCCGGGCCGAGCTAGAGGCGACCGAGCGCAACCGCCGGATCATCAGCGAATCCACCATCGACAACTGGCTGCCGTACTACCGGCGCACGGATCACCGTAACGGCGAAACCTCCGAGGGCACCCTGCTGGACTGCGACGCCGTCTCGCGCCCGCAACAGTTCTCCGGGCTGGGCCTGGTGTCCGTGCTGTCGATCGACCTTGGCGGCTCGCTCACCCCGGGCGGCGGCACCGCGATCGTGGCCAGCGGCGAGACGGTCTACGCGTCACCGCAGACGCTGTACGTCACGACCAACCGCTGGTACGACCAGCAGGTCGTCGCCGAGTCCCGCCTGCGCCCCATCGAAGACGAGAACTACACCACCGAGATCCACGCCTTCGACATCTCCGACCCGGTGACGGCTCGCCACGTCGCGTCGGGGCGGGTGCGCGGGCACCTGCTCAACCAGTTCTCGCTGTCCGAGCACGACGACCGCCTGCGCGTCGCCACCACCGACGGCGCCCCCTGGTCGGACACGGGTTCGCAGAGCTTCGTCACCGTGCTGGCGGCACGCGACGGGCGGCTGGCGCAGGTCGGTCAGGTCGGCGGCCTTGGCCGCGGCGAGCGCATCTACTCAGTGCGCTTCCTCGGTGACCTCGGCTACGTCGTGACGTTCCGCGAGACCGATCCGCTGTACACCATCGATCTGAGCGACCCGACCGCCCCCCGCGTCGCCGGCGAGCTGAAGATCCGCGGATACTCGGCGTACCTGCACCCCGTGGACGACGACCTGCTGCTCGGTGTGGGTCAGGACGCCAGCCTCCGCGGCCGCACGCTGGGGACGCAGCTGTCGCTGTTCGACGTGTCCGACCCGGCCGCGCCGGCCAGGGTCGCCCAGACCAAGCTGCCCGGCAGCTACAGCGAGGCCGAGTACGACCACCGGGCGTTCCTGTACTGGCCGGCGACGCGCCTGGCCGTCGTGCCGGTCGAGTCGTTTGACCTCGATCCGACCACCGGCGGGGAGCGGTACGGCTCCGAGGCGCTCGGGTTCGCGATCCGCCGCGGCGCCATCGCCGAGGTTGGCCGCGTCAGCCACGCGCCCGCCGCCGAACACGAGGGGTCGGGCGCCCACATCCGCCGCTCGCTGGTGGTCGGCGACACCTTGGTGACCGTGTCCGAGCGCGGCCTGATGGTCAGCGACCTGAGCACGTTCGCCGAGGAGTCCTTCGTGCGCTTCTCCTGAGCGGGTGGTCGCGGACTACTGTTCGGTCTGACCGGCGCTGCCCAGCGCTCGGCGACTTTCCTCCCGCGCTGATACCCACTTGGCATGCTCCTGCGAAATCAGGCCTTCGATCCGGTCTGCGAGCAGCGCGACCGGTCGTTCGACCTGCGCGTAGGGCCCGGCTTCGGCGAGGAATAAGAACTTCTCGTGCTTGAGCGACTCGCACGTGGAGCGGTAGGACGACCAGTTCTGCTGATATTGATTCAGCTGTTGAAAGCCCTCCAGCACGATGATGGCCGCTCCAAGGGACGCCAGGACAGCGGGATAGACGTTGAGCGGGGCGAGGGCTGGAATCAGTGCGGCAGCGAGTAGCTGGGTGGCCTTCAACATCTTGAACCGGCGCTGGCTGTGCAGGCTCTTCTTGTCATACCAGTCGATCTGATCCTCGAGCCGCGTGAGTGTTGGGTCTTGAGCGTTCACCGCGACAGTGTTCCACAACCGCCTTCTTGGGCGACGCAGTGACCGCCTCTGCGAAGCCAGCTGTTGCCGACGACTCTTGCCCCCGAGGGCGTTATCATGCCGGTAGCGCGGGCGGCAGGGCAGCTGGATGCGGTGGTTTCCAGCGACGTGCGCGGACGACTGAAGCGGAAGCCTGCAATGGACTCCTTCGACGGACGAGGTCCTGGCACTGGCTCGCCGCGAGCGGTGCAAGGGCGGCCAGGGTCATCGCGCGCTCCGCAGGCCGTGGCCGGGGGAGTCTTTATCAGCTATCGCCGTGGCGACAGCGCCGGTCACGCCGGGCGTCTCTACGATCGCTTGAGTACACACTTCGGGGAACCGCAAGTGTTCATGGATATCGACGGCATCGAACCTGGCATTGATTTTGTCGAAAGCCTGCGCCAGGCCGTGCAGCAGTGCCGCGTCCTCGTCGCGGTCATCGGGCCGGACTGGCTCGCCGCCACCGACGCGCACGGCAGCAAGCGACTGAGCAATAGTGGCGACTTCGTACGCATGGAGATCGTCGCCGCCCTTGAGCGCGGTATCCGAGTCATCCCGGTCCTCGTGCAGGACGCGACCATGCCGGCGCCGGACGACCTGCCCGAGGCATTGGTGCCGCTGGCGTCACGCAACGCACTCGAACTCAGCGACGCCCGTTGGAGCTACGACGTAGGCCGTCTCATCGATGTGGTCGAACGGGTCTTCCGCGAGTCCGATGTAGAAGCCGCCCCCGCCCACCCCGTTGCACAAGCGCCGACCGTGCAAGGGCGCTTGGCACAGTGGTTCGCGCGTATGCCGGTTCGCAAGGGGGTGGTGCTG
>Ga0136619_10000323_pt1 | contig 17963 bp, 17 predicted proteins | sample AntDrymUQ3532106_2_FD_104807 | JGI IMG/M metagenome (GOLD analysis project Ga0136619, IMG submission 104807) | Polar desert sand microbial communities from Dry Valleys, Antarctica - metaG UQ353 (21.06) | ecosystem: Environmental > Terrestrial > Soil > Desert | place: Antarctica: Dry Valley...
CTCTTCAGATGCTCGGCTAGGTTGGTCAAGGTGTAGTTGACTTGGCTGCTCAACAGATACTGGCAGTAGTCCAACTTCGTAAAGCTCATATTTCTAGCGTAGCAGACTTCCTCTCTGCGTAAGTCCTAAAAGATTCTAAAGGCTACTTGAGAACACAGCTTTTCCCTCGTATAGCGTGTCTCGCGCCACGCGCCGGATAAAGCCTGCTCGGCGCCGGACGGCAGTCCGCAACCGGCGAGGCGCCCCTGATGGCCCGGATGATTGACCGGAGTCTGAAACGGGGATACCTTGAACCCAAACGGGTGGATATGGAAAGGGAAGCCACATCCTGGCGAATAACCCTACGAGCAAGAGGCGCTCGTTCTTGCGTTATGCCGGGTGTTGAGTTGGCCCGCCAAACCCGAAGCAAAATCGTCGCAAGGAAAGGAGAGTTGTGAGCGAAGAGCAGACGGAAGTTCGTTCGTACGAACCACCGGAAGGGTTCGCCGCCAACGCCAACGTGAAGGACCACTCTGCCTACGAGGAGGCCGAGAAGGACTACGAAGGATTCTGGGCGGATCGGGCGCGAGACCTGCACTGGTTCCGGGAGTGGGACCAGGTCCTCGACTGGGATCCGCCCGAGGCCCGGTGGTTCGTGGGTGGCAAGACCAACGTTTCTTACAACTGCCTGGACCTTCATGTGGAGCAGGGACGGGGCGATAAAACGGCCATCCTCTGGGAGGGCGATGAGCCCGGCGACAACCAGACCTTCACCTACTCCGAGTTGAAGGCGGAGGTCGAGAAGTTCGCCAACGTGCTCAAGGGACTTGGCGTGGAGAAGGGAGATCCGGTCGCGATCTACCTGCCCATGATCCCGCAACTCCCCATTGCCATGCTCGCCTGCGCGCGCATCGGGGCGCCGCACTCGGTCGTCTTCGGCGCCTTCTCCGCCGACTCGTTGCGCGACCGGATCAACGACTGCGAGGCGAAGGTGCTCGTGACCGCTGACGGCGGGCCGCGGGGCGGCAAGGTGACGCCGCTCAAGGCCAACGCCGACGAGGCGCTTGCGGACACGCCCTCTATCGAGAGCGTGGTCGTCGCGCAGCGCACCGGCGACGACGCACCAATGACCGAGGGCCGCGACCGCTACTGGAATGACCTGATGGGCGATGCCGATGCCGAGTGTCCGGCGGAGGAGATGGACTCCGAAGACATCCTCTATATCCTCTATTCCTCCGGCTCGACGGGCAAACCGAAGGGCATCGTCCATACCACCGGCGGCTACCTGACGCAGGTCAAGGCCACGACCAGGTGGGTCATGGACCTCAAGGAGGACGATATCTTCTGGTGCCAGGCGGACATCGGCTGGGTCACCGGGCACTCATACCTCGTCTACGGGCCTCTCAGTAACGGGGCGACGACCGTGCAGTTCGAGGGGACGCCGAGCTACCCCGGCCCCGACCGCCACTGGGACCTCATCGAGCGGCACGGGGTAACGATCTACTACTCGGCGCCGACCGTCATCCGGGCGTTCATGAAGCAGGGCACCGAGCCGATAGAGAAGCATGACCTCTCCAGCTTGCGCCTGCTCGGCACCGTGGGCGAGCCCATAAACCCGCGGGCTTGGGAGTGGTACCACGAGAACATCGGCAAGGGGAACTGTCCTATCGTGGACACGTGGTGGCAGACGGAGACGGGGGGCATCATGATCACGCCCCTCCCAGGCATCACGCCGACCAAGCCGGGCAGCGCCACCCGGCCCTTCCCCGGCATCTTCGTGGACATCTACGACGAGGACGACAACCCCATCGAGGGCGCCGGCAAGGGGAACCTGGTCATCTCCAGGCCCTGGCCCGGTATGCTCCGCACGATCTACAAGGACCCCCAGCGCTTCCGGGAGACCTATTGGGATCGGCTCGGCGACAAGTATTTCGTCGAGGACGGCGCCGAGCGCGACGAGGATGGCTACTACACCATAACCGGCCGCATAGATGACGTGATGAACGTCTCCGGGCACCGTATCGGCACGATGGAGGTCGAGAGCGCGCTCGTTGGGCACGAGTCCGTCGTCGAGGCCGCCGTCATCGGGCGCAACGACGAGGACAAGGGACAGGCCATCGTCGCCTACGTCATCCTCGAAGGCGACAAGGAAGGCTCTGACGAGCTTATACAGGAACTCAACCAGCAGGTCAGGAAGGCCATAGGCCCGCACGCCAGGCCCGAGGAGATCATCTTCACCCCCGACCTCCCGAAGACGAGGAGCGGCAAGATCATGCGCCGCGTCCTCCGCGGCGTGGCCGAAGGCGAATCCGACCTCGGCGATACGAGCACGCTGGCCGACCCGTCCGTCGTGGACGACCTCCAGGAAGCCCGTAGCCAGACGTAGTTTCGAGCTAGAGGAAAACGGAGACCGGCGGGGAACATTCCCGCCGGTCTCTTTACGTCAACCCTGAGCGAGAGACGCCGCTATGCTCCCAGGGAGCACCCGGGACTTTTCTTTCGATGTTCGAAATGCGCGGTCTGTCCCGTGGTGCCTTTCTTGTGTGACCGAACGAGCTCATTGCATTCACGACAGCGAAATTCCGGGTATGAGCCTCTCCGAACCGCAATTTTGTCTCGTAGTCGCAGGGCTTCTTCGACGCCAATGTCTTGTCCGTACAGCTTGCAGGTCGTCGCTTTTGGCATCGTTATCTCCTATGTTGACACTGCTTTCCACTGCCGAACCCTGGATTCCATTGCGGGGAGTAACTCGGGCCAATCGTGCAACGTCGCCGGGTCGAAGTCCGCGCCATTGGGCCATACCAGAGTGTGGACCTCGGTATCCATGCGGACCCGATCGAACAGTTCTCTATCGCGCAATGGACCGTACAGGTCTCCCTCCAGAACCGGTCGGAAATCTATGGTCTGCTCCGTTTCATCATCGAACTCCACACGCAGGGTGTATGGTCCAACGGTCCGAAACGACTCGACTCGGTAGATTGCATGACTCATAGTCATCCCTTCCTACTCCAATGGCTGTACTGGCAATGGGCTTTGACCAGCTTGCAGACGTTGCCAATCTTCCATCAACTCTTGCTGGTGCAACTCGGCCCAGGCTTCGACGAGACGCCGCTGGCGTTTGGGAAGCGAGCCTGCCATCAACTCGACCGGATCTACGCCATAGATCGTTACCTCGCCCTGGTAAGTAAGCGTGAAAATGAGGGCTATGGTGTTGCGTGCCAGCCTCCCAGTACATACGGATGATGATACCGAAAAAACGGCTGATCTCTGGCATGAGGATATTTTAGCTGCCAGAGAGATGTAGGATGGAGGCCGGAAGGCTCCAGCTCTTCTTGCGAAGCTAGCGGGGAAGTTCCAGGCGCTGGCCGGGTTGGAGACCGTAGCCCTCGAGGCCGTTCTCTTCGCGGATGGTTTCGATCACCACGCGGGGGTCTTCGGAGGGCGGATAGTGTTCCGTTGCGATCTCCCAGAGCGTGTCTCCAGAGGCCACGGTGTAGGCGTCCGATGGCGAATCGGCGGAGCCCGTTCTGGCGTAGAGCGTGCCGGCCAACAAGACCATTACTATCAGCGCCCCGAGCCGCCTTCTTCTGTATACGTCGAAGTGTTTCACTGCAGAAGAATAATGGAAGGAGGGAGCGTTCCCAACGGGCATGTTGGCGGGTTCCCGGAAACTTTCGAAAGGTTCCGGCGTATATATCTGTAGTAAAATAGCGACTACTTCACGAAATCTAAAAGGAGGGACAACGAGTGGGATTCGGCGGTTATCTTGTAGTGATGATCCTGGGCGCCCTCATCTCTGGGGCGGCGGCTTTATGGGTGCGAAGTTCGTACTCCAAGTACTCGAAGAAGATGAGCAACAGCGGGCTGACCGGGGCGCAGACGGCGCGCATGATCCTGGACCGCAACAACCTGACGAACGTGCAGGTCGAGCCGGTGGCCGGGAAGCTCACCGACCACTACGATCCGCGCAGCAAGGTGGTGAGGCTCTCGGAGGACAACTTCCGGGGCAACTCCATCGCGGGGGTGAGCGTGGCGGCCCACGAGGTCGGGCACGCCATCCAGGACGCCAGCGGATACGTCCCGATGAAGCTGCGGGCGGGAATATTCCCGATAGTCAACTTCGCCGGGCAGCTATGGTTCCCGCTTTTCTTCCTGGCGATCATCATGGGCATCGGGACGCAGATGGGTTCGTTGATGATCCAACTCGCCGTCATCGCTTTCGCCAGCATCCTGGCGTTCCACGTGGTGACGCTGCCGGTGGAGATCAACGCCTCCACCCGCGCCTACGGTCTGCTGACGCGCTACGGCGTCCTCTCGCACGGTGAGGCCGGTGGCACCAAGCGCGTGCTCACGGCTGCGGCCTTTACGTACATCGCGGCGGCGCTGACCTCGCTGCTGATGCTCGTGTACCTGATCCTCCTGAGCCGCGAGTAGCCAGGGTATATCTCGAATATCCGAGGGGCGGGGCCATGTGGCCTCGCCCTTTTCTCGTCTCGGATTCCCTTTCACACCGCTTCGTGGCGGGTTGAGTTGTAGTGTGTTTCATCTTCGCAGTAGAATACGCGCGTCGTGGAAGAGCTACGTCGGATAACCAAGCGCAAGCGGCGGGTGCGGAGTGTGGGCGAGCCGCATCCGTGGGAGCCGCGTCACATGAAGCTGGCGGGGATGCGCTTCGCGGAGGCTGCGGGCGACCCCTCGGGACGGCGCAACGTGACGCTTGGCGTGATAAAGCACCTCTGGCGCTCGCCGGTGCCGTTCGTCGGTTTCTACCCGCCTGAGGGCGCAAGGGTTACGAAGGACCGCGCATACTTCCCGGCCTCCCCGCGTCTTGTGGACGATACCGAGTACCTGGTTGGGGTGGAGGCGCACAAGAGAGCTTACGCGCAGGACCTGCGCGACTGCATGGTTCCAGCGGGCCATCTCCCCGGCTACTTCGACGTGCCGACCGACGAGGGCTGGCGGCTGGACCTCGACCTCTCGGGGCGGCGGTTGGAGTTGGGCGATGCGTGGGGGATGGTCACGGAACGCCGGGTTGCCGGGGACCTGGCGCCGTTCGTGTGGGCTTACCGCAACTGCGGTTTCTGCATCGTTACGGTCTACGACAAAGACACGGAGGCGCTGCGGGACGACCTGCTCTTCGTAGCCAAGCGCGAAGGCGTCGAGCTTCGGTGGAGCCGCACGGCCGCCTGAAACCCCTCCGAACATCTCCCATAAACGAATCACAAAACGGGTTATTGGCGCTTGCGTCTCGGGTATAATGCGTAACAGTCCGGCCAAGCGAGGCGAGCAACAGGTTCGGTCGAGGCGTCGAGAGGGATGAGTTTAGTGGAGAGGCGGGCAATCTAGATGCTTTACGGGCACGATACCGGGGGGTTTGCCACCACCACAGCCCCGGAGGGGTTTGGTCTGGAGGACTTCGAGGAGGTAGGGCTGAAGACGGTCGAGCGCCGCTTCGGGCCGAAAGACATGATCTTCGCCCCCGGTGATCCCGACGACCAGCTCTACTTCGTGCTCTCCGGCGCGGTTCGGCTGTACAAGATCTACGGCGACTACAAGGAGGCCACGACCGCCCTGCTCAAGGAGGGTGGCGTGTTCGGCAAGCTGTCGCTGGTGGAGGGACGCTGGCAGGACGTGTTCGCCGAGGCCGTGGCCGAGACCCGGGTCGCCAGCATCCAGAAGGCGTCCATCGAGAGCGTGGTGAAGAGCCGGCCTGAGTTTGCCCTCAGGCTGTTCTCCTCCTTCTCCGAGCGCCTGCGGCAGTCCGACGAGGTGATAGAGAGCCTGCTGCACCGCGAGGTATCAACCCGCCTCGCCACGTTGCTCCTCAACCTCGGCGACCGCTTCGGGAGCCAGGAGAACGGGGCTGGGACCGTCCTTCAGGTGCGCCTCACGCACCAGGATCTGGCGAATATGATCGCCTCCACCCGCGAGGCCGTCTCGAAGGTGATGAGCGAGTTCCAGCGCGACGGCCACATAGAGACCCGCAACCGCAGGATAGCCATCCTCGACCGCAGTTCCCTGATGGAGCAGGCCTCCATCCAGGCGGGCCTCTCCGTGGACGGCCAAATCCGGATCTAGAATTCCGGACGCCGGATCTCTTCGCTTTCCTCCCGTTTCCACTGCTGCCCAAAGACCTGTTTGAGATAGAGGCGGAGAAGTCGAGGCCGGGAAGCAAGATCGGCACGACTTCGTCGATCCTGGAGCCTCCTGGCATCGCCGGGACGAGGAAGCTCGGCTCCCGAGTGAGAGCATGATCTTCTGTCGTACTGCGTAATCCCGGAAAATCTCGACCCGAGAATTCGGCCCCACCCTGACGGTGGGCCACAACGCGGTATGTACGAGCCTGCGGGTAAGGGCGAAGGATCAGGAGTTTCCTCACGCCGGTCTCCCTTTGCGTGGCGTGCATACTTCCACGAAACTTTCGGTGATAGGCGGCGTATACTCGTTATGGTATGGAGTACACATCTACGGTGGCGTTAGGCGGTTGGAGGCAGCGGCTCAGGGGACTGTCGGTTCGGCGCGAGACGCTGGAGGACAACGATCTGGTCGCCCGGACCCTGGAAGGCGACGTACGTTCCTACGAGGAGTTGGTGCGCCGCTACGAGCGACTTGTCGGACGGGTCCTGTACTCGTACGCGCGGCGTGAGATCTCGGTGGAGGACCTAGTGCAGGAGACGTTCCTGCGCGCTTACGACAGCCTGGAAACCTTCAACCCGGACTACCGTTTCAAGACCTGGCTCCTTGCCATCGCCAACAACCTGGGGGTGGACACCCTGCGCCGCCGCCGAGAGACGGTGGAGTTCAACCCGGAGATCCACGCTTCCCTGGCCGGTGGTCCCGAGGCCGAGGCCGTCGAGGCCGACCGCTCGCGGAGTATCCAGGAGGCCGTGGGCGCACTGCCGGAGATCTACGGTGTCCCGCTCGTACTGCGCTATTCCGAGGAAATGAGTTACGCCGAGATCGCCGAGGTCCTCGACGTCACCATCCCGGCGGTAAAAAGCCGGCTCTTCCGGGCGCGTAACATGCTGGCCGGGAGGCTCGAAGAGAGCGGCGAGGCCGGATGAGCCTGCCGCGCGACCGCAGCCGCGAGTGCGACCACGAGGCGGTCTTCGAGCTCGCCGACGGCGGCCTCGGCCCGTCCCGCGGGCGCGAGGTGCGGGACCATCTCGAGGACTGCCCCGGATGCAAGGACGAGTACCGGCGCGAGCTGGGACTCAGCCGTTCGTTGTGCTCGCTGGAGTACGCGGCATCCCGGTCCGGTTCGATCTCGCGGAGCGTGGCGATGGCCTTGCCGACCCGGCGCTTGCGGGCGCGTTTCATGTGGACGCTGCTCGCCGCGGCGTTGCTGGCGGTTTCGTTGCTCGCCCTGGAGATCTACCAGTCGGACCCCATCGTGCCCGTCGTGGACGCCCTGAGCCTGTTCTGGGGGTTCGTGGCCGGGGCGGCCGACGTGGCGCGCGCGGCGCTGGCGACCGTCGGCTCCGTGCTCCTGATCGCACTGGGCATCGGCACGTTCCTCGACCTCCTCATCGCCGCGGCGGTCCTCACCGCCGCCCGCCGTTCCCGCCGGGTATGAGCCTCGCCATCCCGCTCTCCATCCGGACCTCCGTCCGGCCCCTACTCTCGATCTCCGTCCTCGTGGCTTGCATGGTGACTTTGCTGCCTCTTCCTACTTATGCCGCCGAGCAGCAGGCTTTCGGCCGCGTGACCGTACCCCACGGCGAGACGCACGAAAAGGTCTCGACCGCCGTGGGCGACGTGAGGGTGAACGGTAGCGTCGAGGACGACGTGGAGACGGGGCACGGCAAGGTTTTTGTGGATGGTCCCGTCGGCGGTGACGTTAAGTCTGCGGTCGGCAACGTCGTGGTGCGCGATACCGTCGGCGGAGATATCCGGGCGGGAGTGGGCAACGTGCGTGTGGACTCCAGAGTGGAGGGCGACGTGGACGTGAGCCACGGCAACGTCTTCCTCGGGCCCAACGCCCGCGTCGGCGGGGACGTTGAGTGCGGGAACGGCCGCATACAGGGCAACACGGCCGCCGTGCAGGGAGATATGAGGGCCGGGATGGCCTCGGGCGTGGACTCGGACGACGGGGCAAGCATCCTGGGCTTCTTCGGATGGATGCTGCTTACCCTCCTGTTCGCGGCGTGTACCGTGCTGCTCACGGTGCTGGCTCCGGGGACGCTCTCCTCGGTGACGCGAAACCTGGAGCGGTCTCCGGGAAGGTCTTTGCTCTTTGGCGTGGTCTCCGTGCCCGTGGCCGTCATCCTCTGCGTGGTGCTGGGGATCTCGGTCGTGGGCATCCCTGTGCTGATACTGCTCGCGCCCGCCTACCTGGCGTTCGTGTTCTTCGGGGCGCTGGTGACGGCGTACTTCGTGGGACGCAGGCTCCTGTTCGCCACCGGCCGCCACAGGGGGGGCAACGTACTGGCCGCCGTGGTGGGGGCCGTTGCCGTCTCTGCTACCTCTCTCGTCCCATTCGTCGGCGAACTCCTGGTCTACGCCCTCGCCTTGCTCGGAGCCGGCGCGACCATCGTGGCGCTCATGAACCGGCGCCGTTCCCGCCCCGGCTATGGCCCTTACGGTCCCTACGACCCTTACGGACCCTATGCCGAGACCCGGCGGGGCTAGGAAGAGTCAGCCGTTCCCGGGCTCCGAGGCCCGGTGCTCTTCCGGGAGCATGGCGAAGATCAGGGTGTTCCGCAGGCTCCCATCCGGGCTGGCCTCCGCGTTTCGGAGTTCTCCTTCCAGCCCGAAACCCGCGCGTTCGGCCACCTTTATGCTGCGAAGGTTGAGGGAATCGCATCGGATCTCCACCCTGCGGGCGCCCAAAGAGTCGAAGGCGAAAGCCGCGATCCCGCGCACCGCCTCGGTCGTGTAGCCTTGCCCGGCGAAGGACGTGCGGCGCCAGTAGCCGATCTCGAACTTCGGCGCCGACCAATCGATCCGGTGCAGGCCGCTGCTCCCCACCAGGGCGTCCGTGCCCTTCAGGAAGAGGTGCATCCGAAGGTCGGGTCGCTCCAGGAACTCGACCCACCCGCGCCGCGTGCTCTCCTCCGAGTCCTCGACCGTTTTGTGGCTCTCCGCCCACGGCATCCAGGGCTTGAGCTCCTCGTAGGACTCCCTGATCGCGGCGAAAAGCTCCGGATCGTCGCCCGGCATCGGGCAGCGGACCAGGAGCGGCTCCGTCTCGAAGCGGTCGGGGAAATCCCTGAGGATGGGCTGGTTCGCGTGCTGCATGCGCCCTCGATTCAAACACACCCGGCCCCCGACAGCGACCCGCCGGTGTGGAAGGAGCGCGCGGGGCGCGGGGCCTCTCAGGGCGGGATATTCTCTGTACCGGCGGCCAAAGACGATCCGGACACGCGCGGGTATCCTCCGGCCGTGAGTTTACGAACGGCGCGGGAGGTCGGGCGGACCCCGGCGTGTCGCGGGCGGCATGGCGACCACCTGACACAGTTTGCCGGTCAAGGTTACAGTCCTGTTAACGACCGGATCTGGTGAATCTAGAAAGCTGCGGCACATCATTCGCGGAAACGAACCGAGTCCATCCCCTCTTGACGCTCGCCGCTCCGGCGAGCTTTTCCGGGGAGGGCCGTCTCGCGGCAAGCATGTACCTGGTGTAACATCCGGTGTCGTTATGCGTCCGTACAACAGGCATACGGGCGACGTGTACAATTCCGGCGCATAGAGCGTGGGGAAGAGAAAGGAGTATTCATGAGGACTAACCGAAAGATCAGGCCGGGCAAAGACCTGACCGCCGAACTCAAGCGGCTATCGCGCAAGGATTTCTTGCGGCTCGGCGGCGCCGGCATGGCGGGAGCGGCCATGCTGGGCACCGCGGGCTGCGGCGTTTTCGGGGGCAGCCAGGGCGGCAACGGCGGCGGCGGGGGAGGCGGGGGCGGCAACTCCATCGCCATCAACCTCTACGACACCATCGCCGACCTGAACTCCACGACCACGACCGACGGGGTCTCCAGCGACGTGCTGCTGAACGTGATGGAGGGTCTGTACAGGCTGGACGAGAACACGCACCCCCAGCCGGCCGTCGCGGAGGGAGTGGAGATCAGCGACGACCAGCTCAGCTACACTTTCACGCTAAGGGACGGCGTGAAGTGGTCCGACGGCAGCGCGGTCACGGCGAAGGACTTCGAATATGCCTGGATACGGGCGCTCGACCCCGATACGGCGGGCCAGTACGCTTTCATTATCGGCCAATTCGTCGAGGGCGGCACCGAGTTCAACCTGGGCGAAGGCAGCCGCGAGGACGTGGGCATCCGGGCCACCGACGACAAGACGCTCGAGGTGCAGTTGGCCCTGCCCGCGCCGTTCTTTCTCAGCCTCACCTCGTTCTACACGTACTATCCCCAGAAGCAGAGCTTCACCGAGGAGCAGGGCGACGACTACGCCCAGAGCCCCAAAGCGCTTCTCTATAACGGTCCCTATACCCTGACCAGCTTCAACCCCACCCAGGGTGTTACCCTCGTCAAGAACGACAACTACTGGAACGCGGAGAACGTGGACATCCAGAAAGTCGAGGCCAGGATCGTCAAGGAACTGGAAACAGCCGTCAACCTCTACGAGAGCGGCCAGCTCGACGTCCAGGTACTCAACGTCGCCCAGTACGTGGAAGAGTACAAGGACTCCCCGGAGTTCCATGCGCAGATCAGATTCGTCACCTACTACCTTTCCTTCAACTACGGAGAGCCGATCTTCCAGAACGAGAATATTCGCCGGGCATTCCAGACCGGCTACGACCGGGACGCGCTGGTGAACCAGATCATCAACGACGGCTCCGTATCCGCAACCGGCTTCGTTCCAGAGGGCATGGCCGCCAACGGCGGAGACGAGCAGACCTTCCGGGAGGTGCAGGGTCCGGTACTGCCCGAGTTCGACGCCGAGGAAGCGAAGAAGCTCTTCCAGCAGGGCGTCGAGGAGGTCGGCGAGAACCCGACTATCGAGCTGCTCGCCTACGACATCAGCAGTAGCAGGGACATAGCCACCTTCCTGCAAGACCAGTTCGAGAAGAACCTCGGGGCCAAGGTCGACGTCAACGTCCAGCCCTTCGACCGGAAGCTCGAGCTCGAGGCCGACGGCGAGTTCCAGCTTTCGTGGCAGGCCTGGATCGGGGACTACAACGACTCGATGACGTTCCTCGACCTCTACCTCTCCGACAACGCATTCAATACCGGCAAGTACGCCAACGACCGCTACGATGAGCTCATAACCCAGGCTCAGGAGGAGCCTGACGCGGCGGCGCGGTTGGAGATCATGCAGGAGGCGGAGAGGCTTCTGGTCGAGGAAGACGCGGGCGCCGGGCCGATGTTCTTCGACTATGACTCCAACCTCATAAAGCCCAACATCAAGAACTTCGTCGACCACCCCTATGGAGGTGGCATAGACATCAGCCTGTGGAGGCTCGAGGGGTAGCAAACCTCTGTGGACTGCTGATGCGGAATACGACGAGGAGGCCGTATCCTTTGGGAGGCGGCCTCCCGCGTCCGGTCTCCGGGCCGGGTGAAAGTCACGGTTAGAAAGGCGGTATCGAGGTGCTGAGGTTCGTGGGGCGGCGTTTGATCATAATGTTCATAACCCTCTACCTCATCATCAGCCTGACGTGGGTGATGAGCAAGGCGCTGCCGGGCACGCCTTTCGCCGACGACAAGCTCACACCCAGTTCCCGGGAGGTGCTCTTCGAGAAGTACGGTCTGGACGACCCGCTGCCCGTGCAGTACGTGAGGTACATGCTCAACGTGGCGCAGGGCGACCTGGGCAACTCCTTCTACTTCGAGAGCCGTCCCGTCACCCAGATCATCCTGGAGCAGGCTCCTGTCTCGGCGTTCATCGGGGCGCAGGCGATCATATTCGGCCTGATACCGGGGCTCATACTCGGCGTCCTGGCGGCCCTGCGGCACAACGGCGTCCTGGACTACGTGGGGACGACGGTGGCCGTTGGGGGAATCGCCGTGCCGAGCTTCGTGCTGGGGCCGATCTTGCAGTACTGGGTCGGCTTCCAGTGGGGGATACTGCCCATAGCGTGGGATCCCTTCGCCCCGCAGTGGACCATGTCGGTCATGCCTTCGATCTCGCTCTCGGTGTTCGTGACCGCGATAGTCGCCAGGTACATCCGGTCGGAGATGCTGGAGGTCCTGGGGCAAGACTACGTCACGCTGGCGAAGGCGAAGGGCCTCTCGTGGCTGGCGGTGGTCTGGAAGCACGTGTTGCGTAACTCGCTCATACCGCTGGTTACGGTGTTGTTTCCGCTCATGGTCGGGCTCATAACGGGCTCCATAGTCATCGAGCAGATCTTCGCGGTTCCGGGCATCGGAGACCTGTTCGTGCGCTCCATCTTCGTCAACGACTACGCGACGATACTCGGCACGACGATCTTCTTCTCCGTCCTCTTCATACTGGCCTACCTGGTCCAGGACATTTTGTACGCGATAATAGACCCCCGGATACGTGTCGCCGGAGGAGGGGAGTAGAGCATGGAGATGCGCGACCGCGAGATCACGCCGGAGCTATTCCGGCCGCTGGATGACGGCACTCGGGACAGCGAGAAGATCACCGGCCCCTCGATAGGGTTCTGGAGGGATTCCTGGATACGGCTGAGGAAGAACCGGGCTGCCCTGGTGAGCCTCGCGCTGATCGTGATCCTGTTCGCTCTCGCCTTCGCCGTGGGACCCATGCTCGCGCCCTTCTCGGCCTCCGATCAGGACCTGGCGCGCCGTTACCAGGCTCCGTCGGGAGAGTTCTGGTTCGGCACGGATGAGTTCGGGCGGGATATGTTCGCCCGCATGTGGCAGGGGATGAGGGTCTCTCTGTACATCGCGTTCATAGCCGCCGGTCTCGACCTGATCGTCGGCGTCACCTTCGGCGCGATCTCCGGGTTGCTCGGTGGTAAGGTGGACGGCGTCATGCAGCGTTTCATTGAGATCCTCAACGGCATACCGATCCTGGTGGTAGCCATCCTGGCGATGGTGGTTCTCGACCCCGGCATCCTCACGATAAGCATAGCCATAGGCGCCGCGGGCTGGACGCCGATGGCGCGTCTGATCCGGGGCCGGGTCATACAGCTCAAGGATCAGGAGTTCACCCTCGCCTCGCGTTCTCTAGGGGCCGGAAACCTCCGGCTCCTGACAAAGCACCTGTTGCCTAACTCGCTGGGGCTCATCATAATCACCTTGATGCTGACCATCCCGAGCGCGATCTTCACCGAGGCGGTCCTCAGCTTTATCGGTTTGGGCATCCAGGTTCCAAACGCCTCGCTCGGCTCCCTGATCGACGCGGGCGCCGGAGATATGCGGTTCTATGCTTATCTCCTGTTCTTCCCGGCGGCGGTGTTCTGTCTGCTCATGCTCAGCTTCAACCTGCTGGCCGACGGCTTGCGCGATGCCCTCGACCCGAGGATGAGGAAGTAGCGTGGCAAACGGGACCGCAAACGGCACCGGAAACAGCGACGCGGTCTTGCGGGTCAACGACCTGAAGATATCCTTCAAGACATACGCGGGCGAGGTGCAGGCGGTGCGCGGCGCATCTTTCGACCTCCGGCAGGGCGAGACCCTGGCGATAGTAGGGGAGTCGGGTTCGGGCAAATCGGTGGCGGCCAGGAGCATCATGCGCCTGAACCCCGAGGCGAACACCATCGTGCGGGGAGGTGAGATCCTCTTCGATGGCGACGACCTCCTCAAGCTCCCGGAGAAGCGGATGCAGAGGATTCGGGGGCCGAAGATCGCAATGGTCTTCCAGGACCCGATGACCTCCCTCGACCCGACGATGCGGGTGGGGCGGCAGATCACGGAGAGCCTCAAGAAACATCTCGGGCTCTCGGGCCGGCGGGCCACCGAGCGGGCCGTGGAGCTCCTAAAGATGGTCGGTATCCCGAATGCCGAGGAGCGCGTGAAGCAATATCCCCACCAGTTCTCCGGCGGCATGCGCCAGCGGGTGGTCATAGCGATAGCCCTCTCGTGCGAACCGGAGGTCCTCATAGCCGACGAGCCGACGACCGCTTTGGACGTGACGATCCAGGCCCAGATCCTGGGTCTCATGCGGGACCTGCAGGAGAGAATTGGGACCTCGATCATCCTGATCACGCACGACCTCGGCGTGGTCGCCAGCGTCGCCGACCGGGTTGCGGTGATGTACTCTGGCAAGGTCGTGGAGACGGGGACGGTGCGTGAGATCTTCTACCAACCCAAGATGCCGTATACGTGGGGCCTTCTGGCCTCGATTCCCCTGCTCACGGCGGATAGCTCGCTGGAGTTGATCCCGATCCCCGGCTCTCCGCCCGACGCCCTGGACCCGCCGAAGGGCTGCCCCTTCACCGCCCGCTGCCAGTACGCCATGAAGGTCTGCTCCGAAGAGATGCCCGCCTACACGAGCTTCTCGTCCGAGCACGAAGCGGCCTGCTGGCTGCAGCACGACATGGCCCCGAAGGTCGAGCCGCCGGCCCGGATCGGAGGCCGCTAATGACCGCCCAAAGCCCGAACGGAGACCCGAATGGGAGTCCGGGCGAGGACCAGAATGGGCGCGCCTCGGACGCGCCGGTTCTCCTGGAGATAAAGGACCTGAAGAAGCACTTCCGGGTGGGGCGCGAGAGCCTGAAGGCGGTGGATGGCATCTCGCTGGAGATCAAACGCGGCGAGACGTTCGGGCTGGTCGGAGAGTCCGGTTGCGGCAAGTCCACCGCCGGAAGGGTGTTGGTTCGACTCTACGAGCCTTCCGGCGGCAGCATCGTCTACAACGGCGAGGATATAAGCTATGTAAAGGGCGATGAGGCCAAGGTCCTGAACCGGAAGCTGCAGATGATCTTCCAGGACCCGCAGGCTTCCCTGAACCCGCGCATGACCGTCGGCGACATCATCGCCGAGGGCATAGACATCCACAACCTCGCCGAGGACAGGAAGGGACGCCTCGACCGGGTCCACGAGCTACTCAAGACCGTTGGCCTGAGCGAGGAGCACGCCAACCGCTTCCCACACGAGTTTTCAGGTGGCCAGCGGCAGAGGATCGGGGTGGCCCGCGCCCTCGCCGTGGACCCGGAGTTTATCGTCGCCGACGAGCCGGTGAGCGCGCTGGACGTTTCCATCCAGGCTCAGGTCATAAACCTGCTGAAGAAACTCCAACGCGAGAAGAACCTCACGTACCTGTTCATCTCGCACGACCTCTCGGTGGTGAAGTACATCTCGGATCGCGTGGGGGTTATGTACCTCGGGGTGATGGTGGAGAAGACCGTCTCCGACAAGCTCTACGATGACCCGCTGCACCCGTACACCCAGGCGCTCCTGTCGGCGGTCCCCGTCCCCGACCCGGACGTGGAGCACGAGCGCGAGCGTATAGTCCTCGAAGGCGACGTGCCGAGCCCGGTCAACCCACCCAGCGGATGCCGCTTCCGCACCCGGTGTCCGCACGTGATGGACGTGTGCGCCGAGATCGTGCCGGAGATGCGCGAGATCAAACCCGACCACTTCACCGCCTGCCATCTCTACTACGACGCCCGCGCCGAGCAACGGGAGAGCCAGACGGCCACCGCCGGCTAGGGTCGCGTTTCCAGGCCGAGCTGGCGGAGTAGCCCTTCGGTATCGGTCTCACCGCCGTGTTCGATCAGTACGCCGCCGGAGAAGCGGTCCACGAACCGGACCGTGAAGGTCGCGCGCCGTCCCGTGGCCGGGTACCATAGGATGCCCCCCCGGTCGGTGCCCGTCAGCGAGAGGCGCGTCTTGACGAGGTCTCCTTCGGTCTCCTGTTCCTCCACGCTCACTGCGAGATCCGGGAAGCTCTTCCACAGGTCCGTGAAGACGCGCTCCATGCCGGGTTTGCCCTTCGCCCCGTGCCGCAGATCCCTGAAGTTCTCGGAGACCAGCTCTTTCACCACCGAGAGATTTCCTTGCCCGAGACCCTCTTCGTAAAGGCGGCGCGCCCGTTTCCGGTTCTCCCGTTCCTCCAGCCTCGACGCCCGCCACAGGGACCGCTCCCGCGCCTCCCGGAAGTACATAGCTCCCAGGAGTGCCCACAGGACCGCTTCCGGCAGGCTCACGCCCCAGCCGAAGATCCCGAGCACCCAGTGGGCGCCGGATAGCGGGCTGGATGGAGATATTTCGGGGAACAGAACCCAGACGAGAACGATGGGGACGGCCAGGGCGCACAGCCCGGAGAGCAAAGCCCCGAGCCGCCACCGGCGGCGCGTCAGGGCGACGAGGACGAAGGGGAGCGGGATCAGGGGCGGAAGGCCCCAGTAGGCATACAAGGAAACCATCGGGAGGGACAGGTTCGGTTGGAACACCTGCTCCTCTGCTAGAAAGAAGATCGAGGCTGACGAGGCGGCTGCCAGGAGCAGGATCAGGAACCCTCCGGCTAGAACCGCCGGCCGAACTACCCCCCGGGACCTGCCGAGCAGGGACGGGACACCGATCAGCGAGACGGCTACGAGCATCTCGCCAGAAGCCTGCATCGCCGCGGCGGATACCATGTCGGCCATCTCCTCCGTGGGCGAGTCGAACGCGGCGGCCTGCCGGGACGTGCCGATGAGGCCAACGGTAGCCCCGATGAACGCCGCCGAAGTCGCCCAGAAGAGCGGCTCGCGCATGAGCACGGCTGGGGTCACCCGCAGGGCGGGGTCCCGGGTGGGGATCATGGGCTCCGTGGCCCGCATGCCGGTAGTCTAACCGAACGGGATCTTACCGAAGGAGCAAAATTCCATTCAGACGAACCGCCGATGTTGGACGGCGGGCCGATGCGTGGACGGGCATATTCGGGTTGTATACGAAAAAAGGTTTCAAATTGGCTTGACCAGTGAGGGTACAGTTGTTACTTTGCAATGGGAAAGGGACGCAAGGGAGACCACGAGGATCCAGGACCCATACGCGAGCCTGAACCCCCGAATGGCGGTCGGGAACATCATCTCCGAGCCGCTGAAGACGCACAAGATCGAGGGCGACCACAAACAGCGGGTGCGGGAGCTTCTGGAGACGGTAGGGCTCTCGCCGGAGCACTACAACCGCTACCCGCACGAGTTCTCCGGCGGGCAGCGGCAGAGGATCGGGGTGGCGCGGGCCATAGCTTTGAACCCCAAGCTCATCATCTGCGACGAGCCGGTCTCGGCGCTGGACGTCTCGATCCAGGCGCAGGTAGTGAACCTGCTTCAGGATCTGCAGAAAGAGTTCGACCTGACGTACGTGTTCATCGCCCACGACCTCTCCGTCGTGAAACACATCTCCGACCGGGTTGCGGTGATGTATTTAGGCAAGGTCGTGGAGATCGCGGATCGCGGCGGCCTCTACGGCGAGCCTCGCCATCCTTACACCAACTCGCTACTCTCGGCCATCCCGGTCCCGGACCCGGTGAAGGAGCGCGAACGCCAGCGCGTCGTCCTGACCGGCGACGTGCCATCGCCCGCGAACCCGCCCTCCGGCTGCACCTTCCACACCCGCTGCCCGCGGGCCCAGGACTACTGCAAGGAGAACGTCCCCGTCCTGGAGCCGCAGGGCGAATCCCAGGGCGAGCCTCGAACCAACGGAGCCGATAGCCATCGGGCTTCCTGCTTCTTCCCCGTGGAGAAGGGCCAGAAGATAGAGGAAGCCGCCACGAGCACCCCCTACCGGGCCGGAGAGTAGACCGGAGTCTTCTCGAACCGCCGTTCCAGGCGTTTGGACGAACCGCGGTGGCGCGGCTCTTCGTGGGATCGGGTACTCCGTACCGCTACAGCTTCCGGGTTCCGCATGGGTTTTACGAACAGCCGGCCTGTGAAAGCTGACCAGCCGCCGCGGGCGGCGTGCTGACAGGCTGACTAGCTAACTGGCTTGCTAGTAGAATCATCGGCATGTGGAAGAGCACCGCGACGAAGTCCGACCGCCGTACCTCCGTGGGGTAGTGGTTCAAGGTAGAGAGGCAGTGTACACTCACGACCATGGTTACGATTCAGATTGTCTGTCGCCATTGCGGCAGCGAAAATATAATTCGCAACGGGATGACCTCCAACTCCAAAC